>Ga0101943_1000613_pt1 | contig 50208 bp, 60 predicted proteins | sample DewCreD2012metaG_5_FD_75244 | JGI IMG/M metagenome (GOLD analysis project Ga0101943, IMG submission 75244) | Hot spring sediment bacterial and archeal communities from British Columbia, Canada, to study Microbial Dark Matter (Phase II) - Dewar... ... | reverse complement strand
CGGCCGGGGGCTCCAGGTGGTCTGCATCGACGTGAAGGAAGGGGCGCACGCGATGGCCCCGTTCGTGGACCGGTACGCCTGGACGTTCCCCGTGCTCCTGGACGACGCGGGCGGGGTCTCGATGCGGTTCGCGCCGATCAAGGAGGGCCTGCCGCCGGAGGTCGCGATCATCAACGCCCACTTCGTGCTCGACGCGGACGGGGTCGTCGTCTACCGCGACTTCCTGAACATGGAGCGCTTCGACGCGAAGGCCGTCCACGTGCGGGCCTTCCTCGACCGCTTCCTGGAGGGGGCGGCGGCGTGACCGTGCGGGTGGGCGAGTGGCTCGGCGTCGAGGCCCTGGTGGAGCCGCGGGCGATCCGCCCGGGCGCCCTCGCGACGCTCGAGGTCGTCCTCCGGATCCCGCCCGGGGGTCACATCCAGTCGGACGAGCCGGCCGAGCCGTTCCTCGTCCCCACCCAGGTGCGGATCGAGGAGGCGGCGGACCTCGTCTTCTGCCCGCCGGGATACCCGCCCGCGGAGGTGGAGACGTTCGCGTGGAGCCCGGTGGAGCTGCGCGTCTTCCGCGGGACGGTCCGCGTCGAGGTGCTGTTCGCCGCGCTCTCCGACGCGGCGCCCGGGCCGCGGCGGATCCGGGGCCGCGTCCGCTACCAGGGCTGCACGGAGGCGCTCTGCCTGCCGCCGGCGGAGCGGGCCTTCGAGGCGGAGGTGACGGTGACGGCGGCGGAGGAGGGATGAGCCATGGCGACCGCGGCGATCGGCGGGAGGGCGGAGGACCGGGCGGCGACCCAAGCGCTCCGGACCGGGAGCTGGCTGATGGGCCTCGCGGCGGTGGGCTTCGTCGGCTACGCGGTGATCTTCTTCGTCCGGAACTTCACCGACGCGTTCCTGGAGCTCGGGATCGGGCCCAACGAGGTGAGCGTGGGCCGGGACGAGATCAGGGCGTTCAGCCCCTCCCTGTTCGAGTACGTCTCGCACCTGCACATCGCGGTGTCGGGGTTCATCGCGGCGACGGGGCTCGCCGTGGTGTTCCTCGTCGCCTACGGGGTGCGGCGGGGCGCGCTGTGGGCCTGGGTGGGCGCCGTGGTCTCGCCCGTGCTCGGCCTGGCGGTGGCGCTCCCCGCCCACTACCCCAACCACTTCGACACGCTCGGGCACCTCGGGCTGATCTACCTCGCCGTCGCGATCTTCGTCGTCGGCGCCCTGGTCAGCCTGCGGGGGATCCTGGCGGAACGGCGCTGAGGGACCGGCGGAGCCGACCGAGGAGGGGAGGAGCGATGGACACCGCGGTGACGAGGAACGGGGTGGACGTCGGCCGGCTGGTGCAGACCATCCAGGCCATCGAGGGCGACCCGGGGATCGCGCGGTTCACCTTCAAGGCGAGGACGAGCTGGCGCGAGGGGAGCACGAGCCGCGGGGAGATCTCCTCGTTCGTGCACGCGGGGCAGGAGGTGCCGCACGCCCGGACGCACGAGCTCACCGGCTGCGAGCCCGGGGTGCTGCTCGGCCGGGACAGCGGTCCCAACGCGGTCGAGCTGGTGCTCGCGGCCCTCGGGTTCTGCTACGCGGTGGGCTTCGTCTACAACGCGGCCGCGCGGGGCTACGACCTCGAGGAGCTCACGTACGAGGTGGAGGGGGACCTCGACCTGCGCAACTTCGTGGGGATCGCCGACGGCCCGCGGCCCGGCTTCACCGCGATCCGGGTGCGGGGCACGGCGAAGGCCGCCAACGCCTCGGAGGAGGAGCTGCAGGAGCTCTGCCGGTACGTGCAGGAGACCTCCCCGGTGCTCGACATCATCGCGCACCCCGTCCCGGTGGAGACGTCGCTCACGGTGCGCTGAGGCCCCGGTCGCCGCCGGGTCCCGCCGGGGGCACGCTCGCCTCGTAGCACAGGTCCACGTGCTCGACCCCGAACCCGAGCCGCCGGTACAGGCGGACGGCCGGGGGGTTCCCCTCGTCGACGTAGAGGACGCCCCGCGTGGCTCCGCGACGGTGGGCCCAGCCCAGGCCCGTGGCGCACAGGGCGTCGGCGAGGCCCGTCCCCCTGACCTCCGGGGCCACCCCGAGGAAGTAGACCCACCCGAGCTCGCCCTCGAGCTTCATCCAGCAGTACCCGACCAGGCCCGCCTCGGCCTCGGCCAGGAGGAACCCGGAGGGGTCGAACCACGCCTCCTCGAGGTGCCAGGCGAGGTCTCGGAGGCGCCACCCGCCGGCGTCGGGGTGGTCGGCGAACACCCGGTTGTGGAGCGCGAGCCAGGCCTCGGCGTCGTCGGGCCGGAAGGGACGGATCCGGAGGCCCGCGGGCGGCTCGATGCCCGGGGCCGGGAGGGGGCGCGACATCCGGAACAGCCGCCGGACGAGGCGCATCCCGAACCGACGGGCGAGCCGTTCCTGGGCGGGCCCCGGGAGGTAGGCCCAGGCGTGGATCCGGCCGCCCCCGTGGGCGGCGACGTGGTCGAGGACGGCGGCGACGAGCCGGGTCCCGATCCCCCGGCCGCGACGCTCGGGCGCGACGAACGCCTCGAGCCGCCAGCCGTGGCGGGTCTCCCGGCGCGAGAGGTGCGCGTAGCCGACGAGCTCGCCGCCCTCGGTGGCCGCGAAGGCCGCGTGGGGGAAGGCCCGGGGCCCCTGCTTCAGCTCGACCAGCGCGTGCTCGCCGATGGGCCGATGGCCGTCGAGCCGGGCCGTGCGCTCGATGAGCTCCGCGAGCCCCCGGAGGTCGCGGGGCCGGGGCCGGTGGATGGCCCGGATCTCGACGCGCGTGCCGCTCCGGGCACGGGCGTCCTGGGTCGCGATCGACGCGTCCATGTCCCCACGGTACCTCGGGGGGCGGACCTCTTGCAACGTGTTGCAGATGCGTCCCGGCCGGGGTGGGACGGGTCGCGCCTCACCCGGACGGGGCGAACTGGTCGAGCTCGGTCGAGCCCTCGAGGGCGAGCGTCGAGGCCTTCCCCCCGCTCACCACCTCCTGGACGAGATCGAAGTACCCCGCCCCCACCTCGGCCTGGTGGCGCGTCGCCGTGTAGCCCAGGGGCTCGAGCGAGAACTCCCGGTCCTGGAGCCGGACGTAGGCCGCCATCCCCTCCCTCGCGTAGCCGTGGGCCAGCTCGAAGAACGAGGCGTTGAGCGCGTGGAACCCGGCGAGCGTGACGAACTGGAACCGGTAGCCCATGGCCGCGAGCTCCCGCTGGAAGCGGGCGATCTCGTGCTCGCCCAGGTGGCGGCGCCAGTTGAACGACGGCGAGCAGTTGTAGGCGAGGAGCTTGCCCGGGAACCGCTCGTGGACCGCCTCGGCGAAGGTCCGGGCCTCACCGAGGTCCGGGGTCTGGGTCTCGCACCACAGCACGTCGGCGTAGGGCGCGTAGGCGAGGGCGCGGGCGATCGCCTGGTCGAGCCCGGCCCGCACCCGGAAGTAGCCCTCCGGGGTCCGCTCCCCGGTGAGGAAGGGCTCGTCGGCGGGGTCGGCGTCGGTCGTGAGGAGCGCCGCGGCGAGGGCGTCGGTCCGGGCCACGAGGACCGTGGGCACGCCCGCCACGTCCGCCGCCAGCCGGGCCGCGACGAGGGTCCGGACGAACTGGGCGGTGGGCACGAGCACCTTGCCGCCGAGGTGGCCGCACTTCTTCTCCGAGGCGAGCTGGTCCTCGAAGTGGACCCCGGCTGCCCCGGCCTCGATCATCGCCCGCATCAGCTCGTAGGCGTTGAGCGCGCCCCCGAACCCGGCCTCGGCGTCGGCCACGATCGGCGTCATCCAGTCGATATCGGGGCGCCCCTCGGCCCAGGCGATCTGGTCGGCCCGCCGGAGCGCGTTGTTGATCCGCCGCACGAGCGAGGGCACGCTGTTGGCGGGGTAGAGGCTCTGGTCGGGGTAGGTCTCGAGGGCGAGGTTCGCATCGGCCGCGACCTGCCAGCCCGAGACGTAGATGGCCCGGAGGCCGGCGCGGACGGCCTGGACCGCCTGCCCGCCGGTGAGGCAGCCGAGGGCCGGGACGTAGGGCTCCTCGCGGAGGAGCCGCCACAGGCGCTCGGCGCCCCGGCGGGCGAGCGTGTGCTCGATCCAGAACGACCCGCGGAGGCGGAGCACGTCCCGGGCGGCGTAGGGGCGGACGATCCCCGACCAACGGGGGTCGTCGCGCCAGCTCCGCTCGAGGGCGTCGGCCTCGCGGTCGAGGCGTTCGGCGAGGTCGGGGTCGGTGAAGGTGGCGTCGGACATCTCCATGGTCCTCCTCGGGTCGGTCGTTCGGCAGAGGTGGGGGCGCGGTCGCGGCGGGGGGCCGGCGCCGCGCCTAGGCTCCGACGCCGGATACGCGGAACCCCGGGACGGGGCGGGCTGCGTGGCTGGCGCGGACCATGGCGGGTGCATGGTGCCGGAACGGCCGAGCCGGTGTCAACCGGCGGTCTCAGCCCAGCCGCTCGTAGGCCGGGAGCGTGAGGAACTCGACGAAGGGCTCCGCCGTCGCCACCTCGAGGAACAGCTCCCGGGCGGCATCGAGCGTCGCCGGGTTCCCCTCCTCCCGGATCCTCCCGACCTGCTCCTCGACCACCGCGTCGACGAGCCTGCGGTCCACCCGCCGTCCGTCGGCGAGGCGGACGCCGTGGTGGAGCCACTGCCAGACCTGCGAGCGGCAGATCTCCGCCGTCGCGGCGTCCTCCATGAGGTTGTGGATCGCCGCCGCGCCGACGCCGCCGAGCCAGGAGGCGAGGTAGCGGATCCCGACGTCCACGTTCGTCCGCAGGCCCTCCTCGGTGATCCGCCCGCCCGGCACCCGGACGTCGAGGAGGTCGGCGGCCGTGACCCGGACGTCCTCGCGGAGGCGGTCGAGCTGGTTCGGCCGCTCCCCGAGGACCCGGTCGAAGACCTCGGTGGCGACCGGGACGAGGTCCGGGTGCGCGACCCAGGTCCCGTCGAAGCCGTCGGTGGACTCCCGCTCCTTGTCCTCCCGGACCTTGGCGAGCGCCACCTCGTTCACCGCCGGGTCGCGTCGGGAGGGGATGAAGGCCGCCATCCCCCCGATCGCGTGGGCCCCCCGGCGGTGGCAGGTGCGGACCAGGAGCTCGGTGTAGGCGCGCATGAACGGCACGGTCATCGTGACCTGGGCCCGGTCGGGGAGGACGAACCGGGGGTCCCGCCCGAGCTTCTTGATCACGCTGAAGATGTAGTCCCACCTCCCGGCGTTCAGCGCCGTGGCGTAGGGGCCGAGGGCGTGGAGGATCTCGTCCATCTCGAAGGCTGCGAGGATCGTCTCGACGAGGACCGTCGCGCGGATCGACCCGCGGGGCACGGCGAGCGAGTCCTCGGCCAGCGCGAACACGTCGTGCCAGAGGGCGGCCTCCTCGTGCGACTCGAGCTTGGGGAGGTAGAGGTAGGGGCCGGTCCCCCGATCGAGGAGCTCCCGGGCGTTGTGGAAGAACCAGATCCCGAAGTCGAAGAGCGAGGCCGAGACGGTCTCCCCGTCGATCCGGACGTGCTTCTCCGGCAGGTGCCAGCCGCGGGGGCGGACGAGGAGCGTGGCGGTGCGTTCCGCGAGCGCGTAGCGCCGCTCCGGGGTCTCGAGGGAGATCGTCCGCCGCACCGCGTCCACCAGGTTCACCTGGCCCTGGACGCAGTTCGCCCAGGTGGGGGAGTTGGCGTCCTCGAAGTCCGCCATGAAGACCCGGGCGCCGGAGTTGAGCGCGTTGATCATCATCTTCCGGTCCACGGGGCCGGTGATCTCCACCCGGCGGTCGGCGAGGTCGGCGGGGGCGGGGGGGACCCGCCAGTCGCCCTCCCGGACGCCTCGCGTCTCGGGGAGGAAGGTGGGCAGCACGCCCCGGTCGAGCTCCCGCTGGCGCTCCCGGCGCCGCTCGAGCAGCTCCCGTCGTCGGCGATCGAACCCCCGGTGGAGGAGCGCGACGAACCCCAGGGCCTCGGGGGTGAGGACCTCCCTGGCCCGTCCCTCGACGGGGGCGAGCACCTCCACGCCGGCGTCGTCGAAGCCCGCCACGGCGCGGATGGTGGCACACGTCGCCGGCCGCTGCCCAGCTCGGCGGCTAGCGGCCGGTCGCGGCGATGGCCGTGAGGGTCCGGTTCCCTCCCTCCTCGAGCGCCGCGACCTCCCCCGGCGGGGTCGGGCTCGGGCGCGGTCGCCGAGGGGTCCCTGGAACCGCGTCTCGGCCCCGTGGAGGCTCAGGGGACGATCTTCGAGATCGGGAGCTCGAGGATGTCGGTGGCCCCGGTCGCCTTGAGCAGCGGGATCAGCGTGTTGACGGTGGCCTTCTCGACGACGGTCTCGATCGCGTAGCCGCCCTCGGCGAGGGAGGAGACCGTCGGCGCCTTCATCGCCGGGAGCACGTCGAGCACGGGCCGGAGGTGCTCCTCGTCCACGTTGAGCTTGATCAGGACCTTCCCCTGGGCGCGGATGGCCCCGAGGAGGAGGAGGGCCACGTCGTCGATGGCCCGGCGCCGGTCCGGGTCCCGGGCCGAGGCGCGGTTCGCGATGAGCAGGGTCTCGGACTCGAGGAGCGTGTCCACGACCTTCATCCCGTGGGCCCGGAGCGTGCTGCCGGTCTCGGTCACGTCGACGATCGCGTCCACGATCTCGGGGACCTTGGCCTCGGTCGCCCCGTAGGACCAGACCACCTTCACCGGGACGCCGAGGTCGGCGAAGAACTTCGCGGTGAGGTTCGGGTACTCCGTGGAGATCCGCGAGCCCGGCGGGAGGTCCCGCGCGGAGGTCGCCGGGTGGTCCACCGGGACCGCCAGCACGATCCGCACCCTCCCGGTCCCGCTCTTCGCGTACTCGAGCGAGGCGATAACCTCCACGTCGGCCCCGGTCTCCACGACCCAGTCGCGGCCGGTGATCCCGAGGTCGAAGAACCCGTCCTGGACGTAGGTGGGGATCTCCTGGGGGCGGAGGAGCGAGACCCGCTCGATCCGCTCGTCGTCGATCCGGCCGTGGTAGTCGCGGGGGGAGCCGCGGCGGACGCGGAGATCCGCCGCCTCGAACAGGCGGAGGGTCTGCTCCTCGAGGGAGCCCTTGGGGAGCACGAGCCGGAGCACGGCCGCAGTGTAGGCGACGGCGTGGTTGATGGCCTCGGTATGTATCCGTATCTCCTTCGTATGAATCACCGGGCCACCGTCTCCGAACGCGGCCAGGTCACGATCCCCAAGCCCCTCCGGGACCGCCTCGGCATCCGCCCCGGCGAGGTGCTCACGTTCACCGAGGAGCGGGGGAGGCTCATCGCCAGGAAGGCGATGCCGGTGGACCCCGTCGAGCGCGTGTACGGGATCCTCGAGGGGACCGACGCGATGCCCGAGGGCGGGGGCACCGACGAGTACCTCGAGGCCGTCCGCGGGCCCGCCGAGGGTGGGACGTGATCACGGCGGTCGACTCGAGCGTCCTCCTCGACGTCTTCCTTCCCGATCCGGACCACGGCCCCGCGTCGGCGGCGGCCCTCCGCCGCTGCTTGGCTGAAGGGAGCCTCATCGCCTGCGACGTGGTCTGGGCCGAGGTGGCGCCTCGGTTCCCCTCCGAGGACCTCGTCCGCCGGGCCATGGGTGAGCTCGGGGTGGCGTTCGTGGCCCAGGACGAGGAGACGGCGCTCCTCGCGGGCTCCGCCTGGCGGGCGTATCGGCGGGCGGGCGGTCGGCGGGAGCGACTCGTCCCCGGCTTCCTGGTGGGCGCCCACGCCCGGCTGCGGGCCGACCGGCTCCTCACCCGCGACCGCGGCTTCTACCGGCGCTGGTTCCGCGGGCTGCGGCTGGTGGAGCCGACGCCCTGAGCGCCGCCTCGACCCCCCGGCGCGACGCGCCTGCTGCCCCGGCGTCCGGCCCGCTCAGGCCTCGACCCCGCGGAAGAAGCAGGACCGGGCGCCGGTGTGGCAGGCGGCGCCGACCTGGTGGACGCGGACCAGCACGACGTCCCCGTCGCAGTCGGCGCGGATCTCCTCGACGTGCTGCACGTGGCCCGAGGTCTGGCCCTTCCGCCACAGCTCCCGCCGCGACCGCGACCAGAACACCGTCCGGCCCTCCCGGAGGGTGGCTTCGAGCGCCTCCCGGTTCATCCAGGCCACCATCAGGACCTCGCCCGAGTCCGCGTCCTGGACCACGGCGGGGAGGAGGCCGCGGTCGTCGAAGCGGAGGTCGTCGACGGGGACGCGTTCCACGGTGGTCACCTCCGCACCGGGATGCCCCGGGCCGCGAGGTGGTCCTTCACCTCGCGGATCGTGAGCTCCCGGAAGTGGAACAGCGAGGCCGCGAGCACGGCGTCGGCGTGCCCCTCGAGGATGGCGTGGGCGAAGTGCTCGGGCCGCCCGGCCCCTCCGCTCGCCACGACCGGCACGGGGACCGCGTCGGCCACCGCCCGGGTGAGCTCCACGTCGTAGCCGTCCTTCGTCCCGTCCCGATCCATCGAGGTGAGCAGGACCTCGCCGGCGCCGTGGCGGGCGGTGGCCTCCACCGCCCAGGCCACCGCGTCCAGGCCGGTGGGGGTCCGGCCGGCCTCGACCACGACCTCCCAGGAGCGGTCCCTGCGGCGGGCGTCGATGGCGATCACCATGCACTGGGTCCCGAACCGCTCCGCGCACCGGGCGAGCATCCCGGGATCGCGGACCGCCGCGGTGTTCACCGCCACCTTGTCGGCGCCGGCGCGGAGGAAGGCGCGGACGTCGTCCTCGCCTCGCACGCCGCCCCCCACGGTGAGGGGGATGAAGACCTGCTCGGCGGTCCGGGCGATCACGTCCAGCGTCGCCCGCCGGCCCTCGACCGTGGCGGTGATGTCGAGGAACACGAGCTCGTCCGCCCCCTCGGCGTCGTAGCGCGCGGCGAGCTCGACGGGGTCCCCGGCATCGCGGAGGTCCACGAACCGGGTCCCCTTCACCACCCGGCCCGCGTCCACGTCGAGGCAGGGGATCACGCGCTTGGCGAGCGTCACGGGAGCCCTCCCGCCAGGATCACCGCCGGCCACCCCGAGAGCGTCACCCGCCCACCTCCTCGAGCCGGAGCGTCCCCTCGTACAGCGCCCTGCCCACCACGGCGCCTTCGACCCCCAGCTCGGCCAGGGCGCGCACGTCCGCCGCGTCCCGGACGCCGCCGCTCGCGAGGACCGGCCGGTCGGTGCGGGCGAGCACTCCCCGGTACAGCTCGAGGTCGGGGCCGGCCAGCACCCCGTCCGCGTCGATCGCGGTGACGAGGAACCGCGGAGCGCCGGCGGCGTGGAGCGCCGCCAGGGCATCCTCGAGCGGCGGACCCTCCTCGCGCCACCCGGCGACCCGGACCCGACCGGCGCGGACGTCCAGGGCCACGATCACCCGGTCCCCGCAGGCGGCCACCGCCTCCCGGACGAAGGCGGGGTCGAGGGCGGCCCGGGTCCCCAGGACGACCCGGGAGGCCCCGGCGGCGAGCAGCTCCTTGGCCGCCGCGACCGAGCGGACCCCACCCCCGACCTGGACCCGGGCATGCACGGCGTGGCAGATCGCGACGATCGCGTCCCGGTTGTCATCCTCCCCGAGGGCCGCGTCCAGGTCGACCAGGTGGAGGCGGCGCGCCCCGGCTGCCTCGAACCGGCGGGCGACCGCCACGGGGTCGTGGTCGTAGACCGTGGCCGTCCCCGGGTCCCCCCGGCGGAGCCGTACCACCCGTCCTTCCCGCAGGTCGATGGCGGGGATCACGACCACGGGGCGCCCCCCGGTCCCGCTGCGGCAGGGGGGGCGTTCACGACGCCGCCTCCCGCACGAACGCCTCGTACAGGGCGAGGCCCGGCTCGCCCGACTTCTCGGGGTGGAACTGGGTGGCGAAGAGGTTCCCGCGGGCGACGGCGGCCGAGAAGGGCCGGCCGTGCTCTGTCACCCCCACGGTGAGGCTGGGTGCGACGTCTGGCGCGTAGGAGTGCACGAAGTAGAAGCGCGTGCCGTCGGGGATCCCGGCGGTGTAGGGGTGGGCGTCGAGCCAGCGGACCTCGTTCCAGCCCATGTGGGGGACCTTGACCGTGGAGGGGAGCTTCCGGCACTTCCCGGGGAGGAGCCCGAGCCCGGGCTCGGGGTCCTCCTCGCTGCCCTCGAAGAGCACCTGCATCCCGAGGCACACCCCGAACACCGGACGCCCTCCCGCGACGAACGCGCGGAGCGGATCCTCGAGGCCACGGGCCGCGAGGTTCCGCATGCACGCCCCGAAGGCGCCCACGCCGGGGACGACGAGGCCGTCGGCGTCCACGAGCGCCCCTGGATCGTCGGTCACCTGGGCGGCGCCGCCGACGCGCTCCACGGCCCGCGCCACCGAGCGCAGGTTGCCCATCCCGTAGTCGAGGATCACGACCCTGGGCCGCACCGCGCCCTCAGAGGGTCCCCTTGGTGGAGGGCGGCGTCGCGCGGCCGGTCGGTGCGACGGCGTCGCCCAGGGCCTTCGCGAGGCCCTTGAACAGGGCCTCGACGACGTGGTGCGGCGAGCGGCCCGACCGGAGGCGCACGTGGAGCGTCAGCCTGGCCTCGGTGGCGAAGGCCCGGACGAAGTCCTCCACGAGCCCGGTGTCGAACGTCCCGATCGTCTCGGCCGGCACGTCCACCTCGTACACGACGAAGGGTCGCCCGGAGAGGTCGAGCGCCACCTCCACGGCGGCCTCGTCGAGGGGGACCACGATCGAGGCGAACCGGCGGATCCCGCGCTTCTCGCCGAGCGCCTGGGCGAGGGCCTGGCCGAGCGCGATCCCGACGTCCTCCACGGTGTGGTGGCCGTCGACCTCGAGGTCGCCCTTGGCGTGGACCGCGAGGTCGAACCCGGCGTGGGTCCCGAGCTGCTCGAGCATGTGGTCGAAGAACGGCAGGCCGGTGTCCGCCTCGGCGCGCCCGGAGCCGTCGAGCCGGAGATCGACCCGGACGTCGGTCTCCCTCGTGGTCCGGACCACCGTCGCCTCCCGCGGGTCGGTCACGTCGCGAGCACCTCCTCCAGGGCCTCGAGGAACAGGTCCACCTCGGCGGGGGTCCCCGCGGTCACGCGGAGGCACCCCTCGACCGCGTCGGAGAGGTCCCGCACCAGCACGCCGCGGTCGAGGAGGCCGCGGAACACCTCGGCGGCGGGCCGGGGCGGCCGGAACAGCACGAAGTTCGCATCCGAGGGGAAGGCCTCCACGCCGGGCATCGCCCGGAGGACCGCGAGGATCCGGTCGCGTTCGCGGCGGACGTCGCCGAGGATCGCCTGCGCCTCCTCCCGGTGGCGGAGGGCGGCGAGGCCCGCGGCCTGCGTGAGCGCCGAGACGTGGTAGGGCAGGCGGACCCGGCGCAGGTCCTCGACGACCTCGGGCGTGGCGAGGCAGTAGCCGATCCTGGCCCCGGCGAGCGCGAAGGCCTTCGAGAACGTCCGCACCACGACCAGGTTCGGGTGTCGGCCGAGGAGCGGGAGCGCGCTCTCCCCGCCGAACTCGACGTAGGCCTCGTCCACGATCACGAGGCCGTCGAGCGCGGCGGCGAGCCGCTCCACCACGTCGAGCGGCTGGGCGTTCCCCGTCGGGTTGTTCGGCGAGCAGACGAATGCGACCTGGGGCCGGAGCGCGAGGGCCCGCTCCACCTCTCCCGCGCCCAGGAGGAACCCGGGCCCGAGGGGGACCCGCGTCACCTCGGTGTGGGCGGTCCAGGCGATCCGCTCGTGGAGGACGTAGGTCGGGGGGAACACGACCGCGGTCCGGCCCGGCCCGCCGTAGGCGAGGAGGAGTTGGAGGAGCACCTCGTTCGACCCGTTCGCCACCCACGTCCCCTCCGGCACGTGCCCGGCGGCCTGGGCGAGCGCCTCGCGCAGGCGCGTGGCCTCCCGGTCGGGGTAGCGGTGGAGCTGGAGCTGGCGCACGGCCATCGCGAGATCCTCGAGGAACCCCTCGGGGAGGGGGTAGGGGCACTCGTTCGTGTTGAGCCGGGCCCGCACCTCGAGCTGGGGGGCCTGGTAGGGCTCCACCTCCCGGAGGCCGGGGCGGGGCGCGGGGCTCACGGCTGCTCCCCCCGCGCCCGCTCCGCCCGGACCTCGACGGCCCGGGCGTGGCCGACGAGACCCTCGGCCCGGGCGATCGTCGCGACCTCGGGGGCGAGCCGCGCCGCCGCCTCCGACGAGAGCTCCACCCAGGGGCGGACCGTCACGTAGTCGGCCGCCCGCAGGCCGGAGGAGAACCGAGCCGTGCCGGCCGTGGGGAGGACGTGGTTCGAGGCCACGCCGTAGTCCCCGAAGGGCACCGCGCTCCAGGGCCCGAGGAAGATGGCGCCGGCGTTGCGGACCCCCTGGAGGAAGCTCCGCGGGTCGGCCAGGAGCAGCTGGAGGTGCTCGGGGGCGAGGTCGTCCACGACCTCGGCGGCCTGGACCTCGTCGGTGACGAGCACGATCCGGCTCCGGGCGAGGGAGGCGTCGAGGATCCCCCGGCGCCCGGCGCGGGCGAGCTCGGCCGCGAGGGCGTCCTCCAGCCTCGCGGGGAGCCCCGGGTCGGTGCTGACCACCACCGCCGTCGCCTCGGGGTCGTGCTCGGCCTGGGCTAGGAGGTCGCAGGCGAGGAGGACGGGATCGGCCGACGCGTCGGTCACCACGACGAGCTCGGTCGGGCCCGCCAGGCCGTCGATCCCGACGAGCCCGGCGACCTGCCGCTTCGCCTCGGTGACGTAGACGTTCCCCGGGCCTACGATCCGGTCCACGGCGGGGATCGAGGCGGTGCCGTAGGCGAGCGCGGCGATGGCCTGGGCGCCGCCCACCTTCGCGACGCGGGTCGCGCCGGCCCGGGAGGCCGCGTAGAGGACCGCGGGGTGCACGCTCCCGTCGGCCCGCGGCGGGGTCGTGACGACGATCTCCGGGACCCCGGCGACGGCCGCCGGCACCACGGTCATCGCCACCGAGGAGGGGTAGACGGCCCGACCCCCTGGCACGTAGCACCCGACGGCGCGGAGGGGGCGGACGACCTCGCCGAAGCGGACCCCGTCCCGCTCGTCGCTCCACCCCGGAGGGAGCTGGCGGGCGTGGAGGTCGCGCAGGCGCTCCACGAGCGCGTCGAGGGCGGCGCGCAGCTCGGCCGGGACCTCGCGCTCGGCCCCGGCGAGCTCGTCCGGGGTCGCGAGGAGTCCGCGAGCGGTGAGATCGGCGCCGTCGAAGCGCAGGGTGAGCTGGAGGAGGGCGGCGTCGCCCTCCTCCCGCACGCGGCGGAGGATGTCGCGGACGGCCGCTTCGACCGAGGGGTCGGGCTCGAGGCGCCGGGGCTCGAGCCGCTCCCTCCGCTCCCGGAGGTCGAGGAGCTCGAGCATCTACCGCTCCTCGACGGCCCCGTGGTGATGCGCGGTGAGATCCGGGTGGTGCGCACGCCGGTCCCGGGCGAACAGCACGAAGCCGGCCGCCGCGACGGCGAGGGAGGCCGCGGCGAGCAGGCCCAGGGCCACGAGGAACGTGGTCTGCGCATCCACCGGCGTCGGAAGCTTACCGCGCGCCCGCCGGGGGCAGGAGCTGGGCCCCGGGCGCGTCCGACGATCCCGCGGCGTCCCTTGCGGGGACGCCGCTGCGTGACCCCAGCCGGGGACCCGTGAGCACCGCGATCGGGCAGGTCCTCGGTTCGACGGAAGGGACCACGAGCGCGGGATGGCTTGACGCGCCGTGTGCGTGTCGTAGCCCCGGTCGGCCGCTCGTCGGAGGGACGGATGCGACCGACGAGAGGAAGGCAGGGGCCCCGTCGCCCTCGCCGCCAACGCCGGTGCCGCCCTGTCCGCCTTCCTCTCCCCGGTCGGTACAGAAGTCGAGCACGACGTCGCCGAGGGCGATCGCCAGGCGCATCAGGGCCAGTAGATCAGGAAGTGCTTGCACGTGCATCGCCAGCGGATGGGCGACCGCCGCTCGTGCTCCGGGCGCTTCTCCCCGAACTTCAGGCCACACGGCAAGCAGAACCCGTAACCGCCGTAGGCCGCGAACACCTTGCGAAGCTCGCGGTTGCGGCTCTCACACGCCGGAACGACCTTCCTGAGCGTCACGACCTGCCCTCCCCTCTATCACATGCATCACATGCCACGTGACCCCCGGATACCGCCGCGGATCGACCTTCCTCCACGCGGCACACGGCATCCAGACCTCCCGCCTGTTCGTCATCACCCTCGGCAGCGGGGTCGTGCCGGAGGGGGTGGGCGTGGGGCCGGAGCGCGCCCGCCCCGGCGACCGGATCCTGGTGAGCGGGCCGGTCGCCTCCCATGGGGTCGCGGTGATGTCGAGGCGGGCGGGGATCGCCTTCGAGAGCGAGCTCCCCTCGAGACCGCGGCCGCCGCTTCGCTCCGTTCCATCGCTCCTCCCCTCACCACGTCGCCAGGTAGGCCTCGCGGAGGATCTGGCGCCGCAGCCGCGCCGGCACCTCCTCCGCCACGCGCCCCTCGGCGGCCGCGCGGAGGACGACCTCCACCGCCTCCCGGAGCAGCTTCGTTCCGCGGCTCGTCAGGCCGATCAGGTCCTCGAGCGTCGGGTAGGGCACCTCCTCGAGGCTCCGCCGGATCGCGCTGGCCCAGGCGTCGTCGTCTTTGCCGATGATCCTCTCGAGCGCTCGCAGCAGCCGGTGCGCGGGCCCGCTGGCGGTCTCGCCCCGGTACGGTGGGAACCCGAGCTGGTGCCACCACGCCACGTGGACCTCGACCCAAGCGGCCTCGTAGCCCGCCGTCGAGTCGGCCGGCTCCCAGGCCCCGAGCAGCCGGTAGGGGTACTCGCTCAGGAGGTCGAAGTCGGGCTCCTCGAAGAAGTAGCCGCGAGGGCCGAGCACGAAGGAGCCGAACCCCCACGAGCCGGAGACCATGGAGCTCGGGTTCCCGCAGCTGAGCTCCGAGCGACGCTCGGGCAGGAGCCGCTCGAGGATCTCCCCGTGGTCGAGCTCCCAGAACAGGGTGTCCCGCTCCTCGTCGGAGAGCCCCGCGACGAGCTCCTCCCCCACGAAGGTCTGGTCGTCCCTCGCGAGGAACGCGCGGCCCACGGGCCGCAGGCGTCGGACCGGTCGCAGGGCGGAGTCCAGGCGGCGTCGCACGTCGTCGAGGTCGATGCGCCCGAGCAGCGCGTCGATGTCGGTCACCGCGTCCCTCCTTCCTCCGGGGACGGCCGTCGTGGGCCGGTCCCGCGCGGAGGGATCGCGATGCCCGAGGAGCCGCCAGGGCATCGCCCGGACACTTGGTTGTCGGATCGGTCGTCCCGACCTTCCGGCCGCATCCCCGCTCGCGCGGGAGGGCACCTTGGGTGTCCGTCCCAGGTTGCCGGCCCGGAGCGGTTCCCCGCCCCGAGCGCTCCCGATGCTTCGGCGCAGCATAGCGCCCCCCACCGACACGGACCCGCGCCGCGACGCGTCGGGGCCCGGTGCTAGGGTTCGCCTACCTCCCCCCGGGCCACGTTGGCGAGCTTCCGGACCGAGCTGGAAGCGCACCCCTGAGCTCCTCTCTCGACCGGTCCGTCCACCTCCTCCACCTCCCGCCGAGAGCGCGGTAGACTCGGGGCGCTGCCGTGACTGGCGCGTCAAGGTGGAGCACCACCGGGGAGCGGCAGCCGAGGGAGAGCCGTGCGCCTGGGCACCGACCGATCTTGGAGGTGTCGATGGGTGCACGGGTCCTCACCGGGGCGATCGCCAGGGAGGCCATCCTCCGCGAGACCGATCCCGAGGTCGCGGAGCTCGTCGAGGCGGAGGTACGTCGCCAGTCCCGGACCATCTCGCTGATCGCCTCGGAGAACCACGTCTCCCGGGCCGTCCTCGAGGCCCTGGGGAGCGTCTTCACCAACAGGTACTCCGAGGGGTACCCGGGACGGCGGTACTACGAGGGGCAGGTGGTCGTGGACCTGCTCGAGTCCCTCGCGGTGGAGCGGGCCAAGCGGCTGTTCGGGGCGGAGCACGCGAACGTCCAACCGTACTCGGGGTCGCCCGCCAACCTCGCCGTGTACGCGGCGTTCCTCGAGCCCGGGGACACGGTGATGGGGATGGCGCTCCCCATGGGCGGCCACCTCACGCACGGCTGGGGCGCCTCGGTCACCGGGCGGTGGTTCCGACCCGTACGGTACGGGATGCGCCGCGACACGGGGCGGGTGGACCTCGAGGAGGTCCGTGACCTCGCGCGCCGGGAGCGGCCCAAGCTCATCTTCTGCGGGGGGACGGCGCTGCCCCGGCAGGTCGACTTCGAGGGCTTCGCGGAGATCGCGAGGGAGGTGGGCGCGGTCCTCGTGGCGGACATCGCCCACGTCGCGGGGCTCGTCGCGGGGGGCGTCCACCCCTCGCCCGTGGGCCACGCCGACGTGGTCTCCACCACGACCCACAAGACGCTCCGGGGGCCGCGGGGAGCCCTGCTCTTGTGCCGCGAGGAGCACGCGGCCGCCATCGACCGGGCCGTCTTCCCCGGCCTCCAGGGCGGGCCCCACAACCACGTGACGGCGGCCATCGCGGTGGCGCTGAAGGAGGCCCTCGAACCGGGGTTCGCGGGCTACGCGCGCCAGGTGGTGGCGAACGCGAAGGCGCTCGGCCGCGCCCTCCTCGAGCGCGGCTTCGACCTCGTCTCCGGGGGCACCGACACCCACCTGGTCCTGGTCGACCTCACCTCGAAGGGGGTATCGGGGAAGGTGGCCGCCCGAGCCCTCGATCGGGCGGGGATCACGACGAACGCGAACGCGGTGCCGTTCGACCCGCGCCCGCCCTCGGACCCCTCGGGCCTCCGGCTCGGCACGCCGGCCGCGACGACCCGGGGCATGGCCGAGCCCGAGATGGAGCGGATCGCCGAGTGGATCTCGCGGGGGGTGGAGGCCATCCGGCGGGGGGAGGAGGCCGAGCTGGACCGGATCGCGGGCGAGGTCCGCGAGCTCGCGGCCGGGTTCCCGATCCCCGGGCCGGCGGTGGGCGCGCGGGACGACTGACGGGACGCCCGCCGCGGGGAGCGGGCAGGCGAAGTCGGCCGGGATACCGTCGAGGTGGCATCCGGAGCTATCATGATGTCATGCTGCGGATGCAGGTGCAGTTCACCGAGGAGCAGGCCGAGGCGCTGAGGCGGGAGGCCCGGCGGCGGGGCGTTTCCGTGGCCGAGGTCGTGCGCCAGGCGGTGGACGCGGCGCTCCGGCGCGGCGAGGAAAATGCCCGCTGGCGCCGAGCGGTGGCGGTCGTCGGGAGGTTCGCCGACCGCGCACGGGACGTGGCCCGCGAGCACGATCGCTACCTCGAGGATCCGCTCACGGATTGAGCGTGTTCGTCGATACGTCGGCCCTCTACGCCCTGCTCAGCAGGACCGACGAGAACCACCGTGCCGCGGCCGCCGCCTTCCCCGAGCTCCGGCGCCGCGGGCCGCTCGTCACCCACAACTACGTCGTGGTCGAGGCCGCCGCGCTCGTCCACCGTCGGCTGGGGAGCGCCGCGGTTCGGGCGCTCCTGGACGACTTGCTGACCCCCGTCGAGGTCGTGTGGGTGGATCCGGACCTCCATGCGGTCGCCCAGGCGGTGTTCCTGGCGGGCGCGCGACGGCGGGGGGTCTCGCTGGTCGACCGCGTGAGCTTCGAGACGATGCGGCGCCACGGGATCGCCGCTGCGTTCGCCTTCGATCCCGACTTCGCCTCGGAGGGGTTCGAGTTGATCCCCTGAGCGGATCTCGCTCCACCCAAGCGCGGCCGCGGCCGGGGGTGGCTGTGGACACCGCCCCCTCGTGTACTTCTCGTCGGGGGCCAGGCGCCCAGGGGCGCGGTCGTGGACGAGCTCCTCGCCCGCGCCGCGATCGGCGCGTCGGTGGTGGCCTCCATCGTGACCGAGGCGGAGCTGCTCGTGCGCGCGCTCCGGGCCGGTCCGCGGGAGGCGGCCCTCGTCGGCCAGCTCTTCGACGGCCCGGCGGTGCGGGTGGTCCCGGTGAGCCGCCAGGTGGCGCGGCGGGCTGCCGAGATCCGCGCTGCCCACGGTCTCCGCATGGTCGACGCGATCGTGGCGGCCACCGCCCTCGAGGAGGGGTGCACGGCGCTCCTGTGGAACGACCGAGCGCCCCGCAGGCTCGAAGGGCATATCGCCTATCTCCACCTGGACGACCTCATGGACGGCTGGCCCGACGGCGGGCGATCTCGCTCGTCGAGCGGGTGAGCAGTTACCTGATCGTCCCGGCGATATCCACGAGCTGCTCGATGGGCACGTCCGCGTGAAGGCTGATCTCGACGCCGCCGATCGTTACATCGACGACGGAGACCGGAGGGAAGCCAGGCGCCTGTGCGTCCTTCGGGATGACGAGGGCAGGGTTCCCAACGATCGTCGCGGCCCACCCGGCTCCTGCCTCGGTCGCTTGCTGCACGTAGAAGGACATCGATGTCGTCAACGGTCGAAAACTGACCCCTTGGGGACGGTCCAAATCTGACCCCCCTCACCCCACCCGCTCGGCAGTAGGCCTCACCATCCTTCCGAGATCTCGGTCCTTCAGGCGGTAACTGTCACCCCGGAGGGAGATCACCTCGGCGTGGTGCACGAGGCGGTCGACCATGGCCGCCGCGACCACGGCATCGCCGAAGATCTCTCCCCAGGCGGAGAAAGGCTTGTTGGACGTCACGATCACCGAGGCCCGCTCGTAGCGCGAGCTCACCAACATGAACATCACGTTGGCGGCCTCGGGATCGAACGGGATGTAGCCGACCTCGTCGATCACGACGAGCGGGATCCGCTGCAGGCGGCGGAGCTCGGCCTCCAGACGCCCCTGCCGGTGTGCATCGGCGAGGCGAGCCACCCACTCGGTGGCGGTGGCGAAGGCCACCCGGTGGCCGGCCAGGCACGCTCGGATGCCGAGGGCGATCGACAGGTGGGTCTTGCCGGTCCCGGGAGGGCCGAGGAACACCACGTTGCCAGCCTCGTGGAGGAAGTCGAGCTGAGCGAGGTGCGCGAGCACCTGCCGGGACACCGACTTCTGGAAGCCGAAGTCGAACTCGTCGAGCGACTTGCGCGCCGGGAACCGGGCCGCGCGGATGCGAGCCTCACCGCCGTGGGCTTGGCGGACCAGGTGCTCGGCCCCGAGCAGCTCCTCGGCGAAGCGCTCGTAGGACCACGAGCCGTCGCGGGCCCGCTTCACGAGCTCCGGGAGCGCCGCGGCTGCGGCAGGGGCCTTGAGGGCCCGGAACAGGTGGGCGAGCTCCGCGTCCGTGCTCATCTGGACCCACCTTCCTCAGCACCGGCCGCTGAGCCGTTCCCGGACGGGACCCGGACCAGGGGCCCGGGACCCTCGAACGCCCCCAGGTCCAGCAGCCGGTCGTAGGAGGCCAGATCACGCACCTCCACCGCCGGCTCCGTTCGCTCCACGGGTGGTCCTCCGCGCAGCTCCCGGATGGCCCGGCCGTGCTCGGCCGCGGTGATCGTGCGGTGCGGCGCGAACGACCGGGCGTGCCGCGCCACGACCTGCCCGTCGCGCGTCACCACGACCACCTCGAGCTGGCTCACCCGGACCTCGACCACCCGGCCCACCGCGATCGGGTGCACCGAGTAGTCGCACGTGTCCACGCGCACGTACGGGTCGGGACGGACCGGGACGTGGAAGCGCCAGGAGATCTCCGGACGCCGCTCGGGGAGCGGCAGCATCGCCGCCCGGTCCTCGGCCAGGCGGTCCACCGGCCGGCACCGGATCGTGCGGTGGAACCGGACGTTGGCCACGTGGTCGAACCAGGAGTCCAGCTGGGCTTGGAAGTCAGCGGGGCCGGCGAAGCTGCGGCCCGGGAGGAACGAGGTCTCCGCGTACCCCGCGAGCCGCTCCACCACCCCCTTGCCCTCGGGGTCGGCCGCCGGGCGGAAGTGCACCCCGAACCCCAGTGCCCCCGCGTAACGGGCAAGGGGCTCGGTGGGGCGGGGTGACCGGGCGGTCTTGTCCAGACACAGCGCCCCCTCCCGGTCGAACACGGCCACCCGCGGCACCGCGCCGATGCGACCCAGGCACCGATCCAGGGCCCAGAGGAGGTCCGGGGCGGATCTTCCGAACACGACGGCTCCGCAGCCCACGCGGGAGTATCCGAGGGCGCCGAGGAGCACGTAACCGCGGCGTCGGTGCCCGTGCCCGACCGGGATCGGGACCGGTGGCTCCCAGAGATCCCACTGGGCGAGGTGGCCGGGGAGGTACGTGGTGCGCTGGTAGACCCGGGCCCGACGGAACAGCGGCCGGACCTCGCGCAGGTACTCGTTCAGGATCGACCTGCCGCCCCGGTAGCCCTGGTCGGCCAGGATCTCAAGCACGCGCGTGCCGGGGATCTCGGCATCCTCATCGAGCAGACGCAGGATCTCGCCCCGGAACGGGTCGAGCTTGGATGGTGCCTTCGGCCGCCGGTAGGCGGGCGGTTCCTCGGACCGGAGCGCGGCCCGAACGGTGTTCCGGGCGATGCCGAGTCGTCTGGCGATCGCCTTGATGCCCACCCCCTCGGCCAGGTGCAGCCGCCGGATCTCTGCCCACTGGTGCACGTCGATCATCCCTTCCCCCTGGTCGGCTCGGATCGCCGACCAGGCTCACCCCTCCGGAGCCCCAAACCCCGGAAGGAAGCCCAGAGGGGTCAGGATTCGACCGGCCCAGGGGGGTCAAGATTCAACCGACACCGACACCACCGGTTGGAACGGAACCGTCGGGTTACCGTGTACGCCTCCGCCTCGCCAGCGACGCGCGCCCGAATCGCGGGCGGAACGGGGAGGTCGGGACTGCGGCGGGCGTGGCGGCCCGGGGTCGGGATCCGGGCCGCCCGACGAGCCGACCGGGGTTCGAGGGGGGGAGGTCAGCTCGCCCGCTCGAGGCCGTGGAGGACCTCGAGGAGTTCCTCGACGTCGAACGGCTTGGGGACGAACGCATCGGCCCCGAGTTCCGCGGCCCGGGCCCGGTCGCGGAGGCTCGCCAGCGCGGACACCACCACCACGCGGGGGCGTTCCCCGTCGGGGAGCCGGCGCATCTCCTCGAGCACGCTCCAGCCGTCCATCGTCGGCATCATGATGTCGAGGAGCATGAGGTGGGGGCGGTGCTCCCGGATCGCCCGGAGCGCGGCGAGCCCGTCCCGAGCGGTGAGCGTTCGGTAGCCCTCCGCCTCCAGGCTCCAGGTGAGCACCCAGGCGACCTGGGGCTCGTCGTCGACCACCAGGACGCTGGTCGGCAACCGCTCCTCGACCATCACACGGGATACAACGGCCGCCCGGGCGCGATCCTGGATAGGTCGCGCTGGGGGTTCGGGGGTACCGGAGGGACTAGCCCGCCCCTCCGCCCGGCCGGCGTGCCGGCGGAACCGCCATGGTCCCGGCCGGCACACCCTCCGCGCAGGTCCCGCGAACCGGGGCCGCCGGGGCCGCGCTCCCGGGCCAGGTCCGCTCACCCCCGGAAGCGCACGCCTCGGCCGGGGAGCACGTGCCCGATCCGATGCGCAGGGACGCCCGCCGCGGCGGCCCGGGCCAGGGCCTCCCCGGCCCGGTCGGCGGGGACCACGAGCACCATCCCAAGCCCGAGGTTGAACGTGGCGCGCATCTCCCCCTCGCTCGCCCCCGCCGCCTCCCGGACCAGGTCGAAGACGGGCGGGACCGGCCAGGACCCCACCTCGAGCTCGGCACCGAGGCCCGGGGGGAGCGCCCGCGGAAGGTTCTCCACGAGCCCGCCCCCCGTCACGTGCGCGGCCGCCGACACGAGCCCCTCCCGGGCCAGGGCCACGACGAGCGGCGCGTAGATCCGGGTCGGCTCGAGCAGCTCCTCCCCCAGGGTCCGTCCCAGCCGCGGGAGGTGGTCGTCGAGCCGGTAGCCGGCCTCCTCGAGGAGCGCCTTCCGAACGAGCGAGTACCCGTTGGCGTGGAGCCCGGAGGAGGCCAGGCCCACCAGGGCATCGCCCTCGCCGACCCGGTGGGGGCCGAGGAGGACGTCCTCCTCCACCGCCCCGACGCAGAACCCTGCGAGGTCGAAGCGCCCGGGCTCGAGGATGCCCGGGTGCTCAGCCGTCTCGCCGCCCAGGAGCGCGCAGCCCGCCCGGCGGCAGCCCTCGGCGATCCCCGCCACGACCGTCGCGGCCTCCTCGGGGTCGAGCCGACCGACCGCCAGGTAGTCGAGGAAGAACAGGGGCTCGGCCCCGGTGCACGCCACGTCGTCGGCGCACATCGCGACCAGGTCTATCCCCACGGTGTCGAGCCGGCCGGCCAGGCGGGCCACCTCGAGCTTGGTCCCCACGCCGTCGGCGGCCGCCGCGAGGAGCCTCCGGTCGTCGATCCGGAACAGGCCGGCGAACCCCCCGACGCCCTCCACGACCTCCGGCCGGGACGCCCCCCGGGCGAGCTCCCGGATCAGTTCCACGGCGCGGGCGGCCGCGGCGAGGTCCACGCCGGCCCGGCGGTACGCGTCGCTCACGGCCGCCCGGACCTCCGCTGGGCCTCGCTCAAGGCCCCGCCGGTCAGCCGGCTCACGACCTCGTCGGGTGCTCGAGGAGGAACTTCCCGGCCTCCTCCGGCACCGGCACGGGGTACTCCCCGTCGAAGCAGGCCCGGCAGAAGGCCTCCGCGGGCGAGCCGGTGGCGGCGATCATGCCCTCGAGCGAGAGGTAGCCGAGGGAGTCCGCACCCACGAAGGCCCGCACCTGCTCCACGGAGAGGTCGCTGGCCACCAGCTCGGAGCGGGTGGACATGTCGATCCCGTAGAAGCACGGCCAGCGGATGGGCGGGCAGGTGATGCGGGCGTGGACCTCCGCGGCGCCCGCCTCCCGCAGGGCCTGCACGATCTGGCGGGTGGTCGTTCCCCGCACGATCGAGTCGTCCACCACCACCAGGCGCCGGCCCCGGATCGCGTCGGGGATCGGGTTCAGCTTGAGCTTCACGCCGAGCTCCCGGAGGGACTGGGCGGGCTCGATGAAGGTCCGTCCCACGTAGCGGTTCTTCATCAGGCCCTCGCCGTAGGGGATCCCCGAGGCCTCCGCGTACCCCTGGGCGGCCGAGACCGCCGTGTCCGGGACCGGGATCACGAGGTCGGCCTCGGCCGGGGCCTCCCGGGCCAGGCGGCGGCCCAGCTCCCGGCGGACCTCGTGGATGGTCCGTCCGAGCAGGCGCGAGTCGGCCCGGGCCAGGTAGACGAACTCGAACACGCAGAGCGCCCGCCGCGGAGCCTGGGCGAACCGCTCCGAGGAGAGGCCCCGCTCGTCGATCCGGACCAGCTCGCCCGGCTCCACGTCCCGCACGAAGGTGGCCCCCACGATGTCGAGGGCGCAGGTCTCGGAGGCCACCACGAACCCGCCGGGGATGCGCCCGATCGACAGCGGCCGCAGGCCGTGGGGGTCGCGCGCCGCGTACAGGCTCCGCTCGTCGATGAACACGAAGCAGAACGCGCCGCGCAGGCGGGGAAGGACCTCGAGGGCGGCCTCCCCCAGCTCGCGGCCGGGGAGCTCCCGAGCCAGGAGGCTCGCCACGAGGTCGGAGTCGGTGGTCGCCCCCTCCCGCCGAGGGACCTGGGCGGCGAGCTCGGCGGTGTTCACCAGGTTCCCGTTGTGGCCGAGCGCGAGCGAGCGCCCCCCCTCGGTCTTGAACACCGGCTGGGCGTTCTCCCAGGTCGTGGAGCCCGTCGTCGAGTACCGGGTGTGGCCGATCCCCAGGTGGCCCTGGAGCGTGGCCAGGGTGGCCTCGTCGAACACCTGCGAGACGAGCCCCAGCTCCTTGTAGACGAGGACGTGCTCGCCGTCGGAGACGGCGATCCCCGCCGACTCCTGTCCCCGGTGCTGGAGCGCGAAGAGCCCGAAGTACGTGAGGCGAGCGACGTCCTCCCCCGGGGCCCACACCCCGAAGAGCCCGCACGCCTCCCTCGGTCGCTCCACGCGCCGCGATGGTAGCACCGGCCCCCGCGCGCCGAGCGGAGCGGACCGAACGTCATCGGAGCGCGCCCTCCAGGCGGAGGAGCCACGCCTTCCGCTCCGGGCCCCCGCCGTAGCCGCCGACCCCGCCCCCGGCCCGCACGACCCGGTGGCAGGGGATCACGATCGGCATGGGGTTCGCGCCGAGGGCGTTCCCCACCGCCCGGGCGGCCCTCGGCGCGCCGAGCGCCGCCGCCAGCTCCCCGTAGGTCCGCACGCGCCCGTAGGGGATCCGGGCCGCGCCGGCGAGCACCCGCCGCGCGAAGCCCCGCGCGAGCGACGGGTCCACTGGGAGCTCGAACCTCCACCTCCGTCCCTCCAGGAACTCCGCCAGCTCCCGGCGCGCCTCCTGGCTCATCCGGGGCGAGCGCACCACCCGCGGGGAGATGCGCCGGGCGAGCTCCTCGACCACCGCCTCCGGCTCCTCCTCGGAGAACGCCACCCGGACCAGGCCCCGGCGGGTGACGGCCACGAGCAGCCGCCCGATCGGCGTGTCCACCTCCCCCACCCCCACGTCGAGCAGCCCCCGGGCGGCCGCCAGGTCGCCGGGCCGCGCCGCCTGCCGACGGGACCGCTCCTCGGCGGGCGCCGCGACCCCCCGGAGCTCCCCGAGCCCGCCCGGCCACCTCGCCGCGCTCATCGACCCACGTCCTCCGTCCCGCCCTAGCCGCCCATCAGCCGGGGGATCGCGTCCTCCCACGCCTGGCGGGCCCCGGCCACCTCCAGCTCGAAGAGCCCGTCGAAGGCCATCCGCGGCCCGCCGGTCTCGCCGAGCAGCGCGCAGGGGACGCCGCGCTCGGCGGCGAGGTCTTCGAGCTCGCCAGCCCTCCCCGGCGCCACGCTCACCACCGCCCGGGAGGCCGACTCGCTGAACAGGGAGACGTGCGCCGGCAGATCTTCGGGGAGGGCCACCGCGAACCCCACGTCGCCCGCGATCGCCGACTCGGCCAAGGCGACGGCGAGCCCCCCGTCGGAGCAGTCGTGGGCCGAGGCCAGGAGGTCGCGGCGGGCCGCCTCCACGAGCAGCTCGACGAGAGCTCGCTCCCGCTCCAGGTCGAGGGCCGGCGGCCGGCCCGAGACCTTCCCCAGGACGACCTCGGCGAACTCCGACCCCCCGAGCTCGGGGAGGGTCTCCCCGAGGAGGTAGACGAGGTCCCCCGCGCCCCGGAAGGCGTGCCCCACGAGCAGGCGGTGGTCGGGGGTGATCCCGAGCATCCCGACCACCGGCGTGGGCCAGATCGCCGACCCGCCGGACTCGTTGTAGAAGCTCACGTTCCCCCCGGTCACGGGGGTCCCGAGCGCCCGGCAGGCGTCGCCCATCCCCCGGACGGCCTCGGCGAACTGCCACATCACCTCGGGCCGCTCGGGGTTCCCGAAGTTCAGGCAGTTGGTCACGGCGAGGGGCCGCGCCCCCGCGCAGGCCACGTTCCGGGCGGCCTCGGCCACGGCGTGGGCCGCTCCCAGGTAGGGGTCGAGCGCCCCGAACCTCCCCTTCCCGTCCACGGAGCAGACGATGGCCCGAAGCGTCCCCTCGATCCGGATGGCGGCGGCGTCCCCGCCCGGGCCCCGGAGGGTCTGTCCCTGGACCAGCGAGTCGTACTGCTCGTAGACCCAGCGCTTGGAGGCCACGTTGGGCGAGGAGAGGACGGCGAGGAGCGCCTCCCCCGGGTCCCCCGCCCAAGGCAGGAACGTGGGGTCGTCGGCGTGGAGCTCCGCGAGCCCCTCCGGCGGGCGCCGCGGCCGGTCGTAGACGGGAGCCTCCTCCGCCAGGGACCGCGCCGGGACCTCGGCCACGACCGCCCCGCCCATCCGCACCCGCATCGCGCCCCCCTCGACCAGGCGGCCCACGACGGCCGAGGCGAGCCCCCAGCGCGCGCAGACCGCCCGGGCCCGCTCGAGCCGCTCCGGCCGGACCACGGCGAGCATCCGCTCCTGGGACTCGGAGGTGAGGATCTCGAAGGCCTCCATCCCCGGCTCCCGGAGCGGCACCGCGTCCAGGTCCACCTCGGCCCCCAGCCCGAGCCGCGCCGCGGTCTCGGAGACCGCGCAGGTGAGCCCGGCGCCCCCCAGGTCCTGGAGGCCCTCGAGGAGCCCCGCCTCGACCAGCTCGAGACACGCCTCGATCAGGAGCTTCTCCGCGAAGGGGTCGCCGATCTGGACGCTCGGCCGGCTCTCCTCGGCCCCCTCCTCCAGGGTCCGGGAGGCGAGGACCGAGACCCCGCCGATCCCGTCCCGCCCGGTGGCCGCGCCCACGAGGAGCAGGAGGGCGCCGGGCTCCACCCCCCGGGGGGCCAGGACCCGCTCCGCCGGCGCGATCCCCACGCACATCACGTTCACCGTGGGGTTCCGCGAGTGCGGGGGCGCGAACGCCACCTCGCCCCCGACCGTGGGGACCCCGATGCAGTTCCCGTACCCCCCGATGCCCGCCACGACCCCCGCGAAGAGCCAGCGGTTCCGCTCCTCGGAGAGGGGACCGAACCGGAGCGGGTCGAGGAGCGCCACCGGTCGGGCCCCCATCGCCAGCACGTCCCGGACGATCCCGCCCACCCCGGTGGCCGCCCCCTGGTAGGGCTCGATCGCCGAGGGGTGGGAGTGGGACTCCATCTTGAACACCGCGGCGAGCCCCTCCCCCAGGTCCACCACGCCCGCGTCCCGCCCGGGCCCAACCAGCACGGCCTCCCCCTCGGTGGGGAGGCTCCGCAGGTGGACCTTGCTCGACTTGTAGGAGCAGTGCTCGGACCACATCGCCGCGAACATCGCGAGCTCGGTGGGGTTCGGCTCCCGGCCGAGGGCCTCGCGGGCCATCCCGAGCTCCTCGTCGGTGAGCCCGAGCGCGCGGTGGAGCGGCTCCCGGGCCCGGGTGCCGGTCGCGCCCTCCGCGGGCACCTCGGCCGCGCCCTCCCCCGACCTCGCCGTCGCGCCCTGGGCGGGCGCCCCCCTCGCGCCTCCTCCGCGCACCACGGTCACACCCTCGCCAGGGCCCGCGCCAGGAGCGAGGCGAGGAGCGGCTGGCCCCCGGTGGGCCCCAGGTCGGGGTCGACGGCGTGCTCGGGGTGGGGCATGAGCCCCACCACGTTCCCGGCCTCGTTCCGCACCCCGGCGATGTGCCCCGCGCTCCCGTTGGGGTTCCAGGCGTCGCCCAGCTCCCCGCCGGGCCCGCAGTAGCGGAAGACCACGAGGCCCTGGCCCTCGATCCGGGCCAGGTCCTCGGGCCCGGCCAGGAACCGGCCCTCGCCGTGCTTCACCGGGACCTCGAGCACCTCCCCCGGGAGCAGCTCGGCGGTGAGGGGGGTGGCCGTGCTCTCCACCCGGACGTGCACCCACCGGCACACGAACCGGAGGGAGGCGTTGCGGGCGAGGGCCCCGGGCAGGAGCCCCGCCTCGCAGAGGATCTGGAACCCGTTGCAGATCCCGAGCACCGGGCCGCCGGCCTCCGCGAACCGGCGGACCTCCTCCATCACCGGCGCGAACCGGGCGATGGCCCCGGTCCGGAGGTAGTCGCCGTAGGAGAACCCGCCGGGGAGGATCACGGCGTCCACCCCCCGGAGGTCTCGCTCGGCGTGCCAGAGCGGCACGCCCTCGCCCCCGAGCAGCCGGACCGCCCGGAGCGCGTCCCGGTCGTCGAGGGAGCCGGGGAACGTGACCACGCCGACCCTCGGCCGCCGGCCCACCTAGGCCGCCCCCCTCCCCGGCTCGGCGGCGTCGGGCCCCGGGACCTCCTCGGCGCGGAGGATCCGGTGGTCCTCGATCACCGGGTTCGAGAGGAGCCGCCGGGCGACCTCCTCCACCCTGGCCCGGGCCGCCTCCTCGTCGGGCGCCTCCACGGTGAGCTCCACGTGCTTGCCGACCCGGACCCCCGACACGTCGGTCCACCCCAGGGCCGGGAGCGCCCCCTCCACGGCCTTCCCCTGGGGGTCCAGGAGCCCCGGCTTGAGCGAGACCACGACCTCGAACCGGTACCTCACGCCTCCCCCCTCCGCAGCCGCTCCACGTCGAGCTTCGCATCCCACGCCGAGGGCGCCCACACCCCCATCCGCTGCCGGTAGCGGGCGAACGGCTCGCCCGTGATCCGCTCGTACGCCTCGCGGTAGCGGAGCGCGGTCTGCACCACGACCTCCTCGGGCAGCTCGGGCGCGGGCGGCTCGCGGTCCCAGCCCGAGGCGTCCAGCCAGTCGCGGAGGAACTGCTTGTCGAAGGAGGGCTGGGGGCCGCCGGGCCGGTACCGGTCGGCCGGCCAGAACCGCGAGGAGTCGGGGGTGAGGACCTCGTCCACCAGGATCAGCTCGCCCCCCGCGAACCCGAACTCGAACTTCGTGTCGGCCACGATGATCCCGCGCTCGAGCGCGAGGGCCGCCCCCCGCTCGTAGAGCGCGATCGTGAGCTCCCGCAGGCGCTCGGCGAGGCCCCGCCCGACGAGCTCGCAGGCCTCCTCGAACGTGAGCGGCAGGTCGTGCCCGCTCGTCGCCTTCGTGGTCGGCGTGAAGATCGGTTCGGGGAGCCGTTCGGACTCGCGGAGGCCCGGGGGGAGCGGCACCCCGCACACCCGGCCGGTCTCCCGGTACTGCGCCCACCCCGAGCCCGAGAGGTAGCCCCGGGCCACGCACTCGAGCGGGATCACCCGCGCCCGGCGGACCAGCATCGTCCGCCCCGCGAGCTCGGGGTCGTCGCGGAAGGGCTCGGGGAGGTCGCGCCGGTCCGCCGACAGGAGGTGGTTCCCGACCAGGTCACGGGTCCGCTCGAACCAGAACAGCGAGAGCCCGGTGAGGACCCGGCCCTTGTCGGGGATCTCGGTGGGCAGCACCACGTCGAACGCCGAGACCCGGTCGGTGGCGACGATCACCAGGCGGTCGCCGCCCACGTCGTAGACGTCCCGGACCTTCCCCCGCACGAGCGGCCCGGTCATCCCCCCTCCACCGGCAGCTTCTCCAGGCGCTCGAAGACCGGGCCCAGGTTCCGCAGGAACCGGCCGGGGTCGAAGCAGTCGGCCAGGCGCTCGGGCGGGAGCACCGCCCGGACCCGGGCGTCCCCCTCCAGGAGCTCCCGGAAGCTCGCCCCCTCGTCACAGGCGCGGGCCGCGGCGGCCTGGACGATCCCGTACGCCTCCTCCCGGGGAAGCCCCGCCTCGACGAGGGCCAGGAGGACCGCCTGGGAGTAGGCGAGGCCGCCCCCGGCCTCCAGGTTCGCCCGCATCCGCGCGGGGAACACCACGAGCCCCTCGAGCACCTCCGCCGCCTCGCGGAGCATGAAGGCCAGGGCCGCCGTCGCGTCGGGGAGGATCACCCGCTCCACCGAGGAGTGGGAGATGTCGCGCTCGTGCCAGAGCACCATGTCCTCCAGGGCCGCCTGGAGGTGGCTCCGGACCAGGCGGGCGAGGCCCGAGATCCGCTCGCAGCGGACCGGGTTCCGCTTGTGGGGCATGGCCGAGGACCCCTTCTGGCCGGGGGCGAACGGCTCCTGCACCTCCCGGACCTCGGTCCGGGCCAGGTGGCGGAGCTCGGTGGCGAGCCGGTCGAGGGTGGAGGCGGTGATCGCGCAGGCCGCGAGGAGCTCCGCGTGGCGGTCGCGCTGGAGGATCTGGCTCGAGGCCTCCGCGGGGCGGAGGCCGAGCCGGGCGCAGACCAGCTCCTCGACCCTCGGGTCCACGTGCGCGTAGGTCCCGACGGCGCCCGAGACCTTCCCCACCGACACGACCTCCCGCGCCCGGCGGAGCCGCTCCCGGTCCCGGTCCAGCTCGAAGGCGAACACGGCGAGCTTGTGCCCGAAGGTCGTGGGCTCGGCGTGGACCCCGTGGGTCCGCCCCACCATCAGCGTGTCGCGGTGGGCGAGGGCGAGCCGCCGGACCGTCGCGAGCAGCCGCTCCAGGCCCCCGATGAGGAGGTCGACGGCGTCGCGGAGCTGGAGCGCGAGGGCGGTGTCGACCACGTCGGAGGAGGTGAGGCCGTGGTGGACCCACCGCCCCGCGGGCCCGACCGACTCCGCCACGCACCGGACGAAGGCGGCGACGTCGTGGCGCGTCTCCCGCTCGAGCTCCGCCACCCGCCCCGGATCGACCGAGGCCCGCTCCCGGATCTCCCGCGCGTCGTCCTCCGGCACGACCCCCAGGGCGGCCCACGCGTCGACCACGGCGAGCTCCACCTCGAGCCAGCGCCGGAGCCTGGCCTCCTCGGACCAGAGCTCGGCCATCTCCGGGAGCGTGTAGCGGGGGATCACCGCCGCCCCCCGGTCGCTCGCGCGCTCAAAGCTTCAGGCCCTCGGCGAGGTCGTCCTTGAACCTCCACAGGCGCTTCTGCACCTCCGGGTCGGCCACGCCCACGATCTCGGCGGCGAGGACGGCGGCGTTCACCGCCGCGTCGACCCCCACCGTCGCCACGGGCACGCCGGAGGGCATCTGGGCCGTGATCGAGAGCGCCTCGAGGCCCGTGAGCTGGGGCGCGGTGCTGATCGGGACCCCCACCACCGGCAGCACGGTCCGGGCCGCCACGGCCGAGGCCAGGTGCCCCGAGATCCCGGTGGAGGCGATCACCACCTTGAGCCCCCGCTCGAACGCGGTCCTCGCGTACTCGTCGATCAGGTCGGGGTTCCGGGCCGGCGAGATCACCCGGATCTCGTGGGAGATCCCGAACTTCTCGAGGATCAGCCCGGCCTGGCGGAGCAGGGGGAGCTCCGCCGGGGAGGCGGCGAGCACGCCGACCAGCGGCCCCTCCTCGCGCGCCGTCCCCTCCGCCCTCACGTCGGATCCTCCGCGACCTCGGCCGCGATGTCGCTCCGGTGGTGCATCCCCTCGAACGAGATCCGCGCGCAGGCCTCGTAGGCGCGGGCCCGGGCCTCGGCCAGGGTCGCCCCGAGCCCGCTCACCGCGAGCACCCGCCCTCCCGCGGTCACCACTCTACCGTCCCGCTCGGCCGTCCCCGCGTGGAACACCACCACGCCCTCCATCGCCCCGGCCTCCTCGAGCCCTTGGATCTCGAACCCGGTCCGGTGCTCGCCGGGGTAGCCCCCCGAGGCCAGGACGACGGTGACGCAGGCCTCGAGCGCCCAGTGGAGCACGTAGTTCCCGAGGTTCCCCTCGCAGGCGGCGAGGATCAGCTCCCCCAGGTCGGAGCGGAGCCGGGGGAGGATGGCCTGGGCCTCGGGGTCGCCCATCCGGCAGTTGAACTCGAGGACCTTGGGCCCCTGGGCGGTGAGCATCAGGCCCGCGTACAGGATCCCCCGGTAGCGGACGCCCTCGGCCTCCATGGCCCGGATCGCGCGCACCAGGATCTCGTCGCGGATCCGTCGCTCGGTCTCCGCGTCGACCCAGGGCACCGGCGAGTACGCGCCCATCCCCCCGGTGTTCGGCCCGCGGTCCCCGTCCAGGGCCCGCTTGAAGTCCTGGGCCAGGGCGAGGGGGAGGACGTCCCGCCCGTCGGTGATCGCGAAGGCCGAGACCTCCCGGCCCTCGAGGTGCTCCTCGAGGAGCACCCGCGCGCCGGCCTCGCCGAAGGCCCGCTCCACGAGCGATCGTCGGAGCGCGCGGACCGCCTCCGCCCGGTCCTCGGTCACGGTCACGCCCTTCCCGGCGGCGAGCCCGTCCGCCTTCACCACGTATGGGGGCTCGAACCCCTCCAGGGCCGCGACCGCCTCGTCCAGGTCGTCGAAGGCGAGGGAGCGGCCGGCGGGGATCCCGTGCCGCTCGCAGAGCTCCTTGGCCCAGGCCTTCGAGCCCTCGATCCTCGCCGCGGCGGCGGTCGGCCCGAAGACCCGCAGCCCCCGGGCCTCGAGCTCGTCCGCGAGGCCGGCGACCAGGGGGGCCTCGGGGCCCACGACCGTGAGGTCGATCCCCTCCCGCTCGGCGAAGGCCACGAGCTCCTTCACGTCGTCCGCGGCGATGTCGACGCAGGTCGCCTCGCGGGCGATCCCGGCGTTCCCGGGCGCCGCGTACAGCCGGTCGATCGTGGGGTTCTGGGCCAGGCGCCAGACGATCGCGTGCTCACGCCCCCCGCCGCCCACGACCAGGACCCGCACCGCGCCCCCCTACGCCACCCGCAGGCTCTGCTCCCGCGAGGGCCCGACCGAGACCACCGCGATCGGCACCCCGACGAGCTCCCGGATCCGCTCCACGTACTTCCGCGCCGCCGGCGGGAGCTCCTCGAAGGCGCGGGCCTCCCCGAGGTCCTCCCGCCACCCCTCGAACTCCTCGTAGACCGGCTCGGCTCGGTGGAAGAGCGACTGGTGGGGCGGCACGTCCTCGTACAGCTCCCCGTCGCAGCGGTAGGCGACGCACACCGGCACGGTCTCGAGGCCCGAGAGCACGTCGAGCTTGGTGAGGAAGAGCTCGGTGAGGCCGTTGAGGCGCGCCGCGTAGCGGACGATCACCGCGTCGAACCAGCCCGGCCGGCGCCGCCTGCCGGTGGTCGTCCCGTACTCGCCGCCGCGCTCCACCAGCCGCTCGCCGGCCGGCCCCCGCTCCTCCGTGGGGAAGGGGCCGGCGCCCACCCTGGTGACGTAGGCCTTGGCCACGCCGATCACCCGGTCGACCTCCTTCGGCCCGATCCCGGCCGAGCCGAGGGCCGCGCCGGCCACGGGGTTGGAGGAGGTGACGAAGGGGTAGGTGCCGTGGTCCAGGTCGAGCATCGTGCCCTGGGCCCCCTCCAGGAGGACGTTCCGCCCCGCCCGGAGCGCCTCGTGCAGGAGCTTCGCGGTATCGGCGACCATCGGCGCGAGCCGCTCGGCGTAGCCGAGGTAGTCGCGGACGATGTCCTCGGCGGCGAGGGGGAGCCGGTTGTAGACCTTGGTGAGGATGAGGTTCTTCTCCTTGAGGACCACCTCCAGCTTCTCGCGGAAGATCTCCTCGTCGAAGAGATCCTGCACCCGGAGGCCGATCCGGGCCGCCTTGTCCGCGTAGGCGGGACCGATCCCGCGCTTGGTCGTGCCCAGCGCGTGCTTGCCGAGGTACCGCTGGGTGACCTTCTCGAGCTCCAGGTGGTAGGGCATGATCAGGTGCGCGTTCCCCGAGACCCGCAGCCGGGAGCAGTCGATCCCGAGCGCCTCGAGCTGGTCGACCTCCTCGAGGAGGACCCGGGGGTCCACGACGACCCCGCCGGCGATCACCGGGGTGATGTGGGGGTAGAGGATCCCCGACGGGACCAGGTGGAGCTTGAGGGTCCGGCCCTCGGCCACCACGGTGTGGCCGGCGTTGTTCCCCCCCTGGTAGCGGACCACGAAGTCCATCCGGTCCGCGAGGTAGTCGACGACCTTCCCCTTGCCCTCGTCCCCCCACTGGGTCCCGATCACGACCGAGGCCGGCACGGACCCAGTGTATCCCGGCTCCGCGGCCGCCCGGCCCGGTGGAACGTGCCGGGCCGGAGCCACGAATGCGGACCGACCGGGGCCTCGACCCGGCCGGTCCCGGTCGCCGGTCGGGGCGAGCGGCCGCCGGCGCTCAGCGCTCGATCCGGAAGTGGATCCGGACGTGGGTGCGGTACTCCGCGATCCGGTTGTCGCGGATCACCGCGCTCGTCTCCAGGACGTCCATCGACTCGATGTTCCGGATCGTCTTCGCCGCCTCGGCGAGCGCCTGCTGCGCCGCGTCCCGCCACGACGACTCCGAGACCCCCACCAGATCGATCCATTTGATGACCGCCATCCCTACGCCACCTCCGCCGCCCGCTCGTACACCTCGATGTGCCCGCGGTAGTTCGCCGCGATCCGCCCGGTGGCCTCGTCCCGCGGCAGCGTCCCCTCCACGTACCCCTGGAGCGGGTCCCACCAGATCGTCCGCCCGATCGCGAACCCGACGTAGCCGGCGACCCCCGCCCCCTGGCGGAGCCAGTGGTCGACGGCGGCCCGATCGGCCCCCCTGCCGAGGACCACGCACGCCACGCCGTCCCGGCCGCCGGCCCGGACCGCCCGCGCGACCGCCTCGCAGTCCTCACGCCGATCCAGGCCCTCGATCTTCCACACGTCGGGCTCGACGCCGGCCGCGTGGAGCTCCTCGATCGCTCGGAGCATCAGCCCGGGTCGCACCTCGCGGTCGTAACGCCCCGCGTCGCCCCCCACCGCCTCGAGCTGGTGGGGCTCGGCCGGGACCAGGAGCTCGAACAGGAACCGCCGCCCCCGCTCGTGGAGCCAGTCGGAGAGCCTCCGGAGCCGGGCCGCCTGCCGGGCGTTCCTCTCCCGGTCGCCCTCGGGGTTGTAACGGACCAGGACCTTGGCGAAGGTCGGGTCGAACTCCTCGATGTGCTCGCCGAACGCCTCGCCGAACTCGAAGTCGAACTCGTCCTCGCCGCTCTTCTCGACGGGCATCGCGAAGATCAGCCCCTCGGCGCGGGCCTTCCGGGCGATCTCGGCCCCGAACTCCTCGTCCACGAGGATCCCGCCGTGCTCGCGCGGCACCCCCTCCTCGAGGGCCCGGAGGAACCCCTCGAAGATCACCTGCTTCGCGTCGGAGATCCGCGCGGCCTCCTCCGGGGTGGGCCGCCGCCCGCTGATCCCGAAGAACCTCTCCTGGAACGATCCGCGGTGGTCGAAGGCCAGGATGTAGAGCGGTCGGTCGTAGCCGAGCGTCATCGCACGCGTCCTCCCTCGTCCCTGGGCCCCCGCGATGCTACCCGCCGGGCGCCCGGAGGGGCGCGGGGTCCCGGTGGACCTCCGCCGACCGGAGCGCCGTCCGGTGCAGCCCCACCGCGAGGAGCGCCATCAGGACCACGGCAGCCGCCGCCAGCCCCCCGACGCGCGCGGCGAGGCTCGCGACCAGCGAGGCGCAGTCCGTCGCGGAGCCGGGCGGGACGGCCGTGCCCGAGGGGCACGCGGCCGTCCCGAAGCTCCGGGCGAGCGCGCCCACCGCGGCGCCCACCACGACCGAGCACGCGCCCAGCGGACCGGCCAGCCGGAGCGTCGCCCGCGCGCCCGTGGCTCACCCCCGCTCGAAGGGGTGGACGGGGGTGAGCGCCTCCACCTTCACCGGGTCGGCCGCCTCCCGGAACCGGTCCGCGTCGGAGGGCGAGCCGACCACGAACCCGTAGTGCATCGGCACCGCGAGCTGCGGGGAGATGGCCCGGGCCAGGCCCCCGGCCTCGGTCGGATCCATCGTGTAGGTCCCGCCGATCGGCAGGAACGCCACGTCGGCCCGGACCTCCGAGAGCTCCGGCGCGTGGTCGGTGTCCCCCGCGTGGTAGTAGGTGTTCGCGCCGAGCTCGAGCACGTAGCCCACCCACCGGTTGGCCTTGGGATGGAACTCGAGCCGGTCCTCGACGACGTTGTAGGCCGGGACGACCTGGACCCGGATCCCCCGGACCTCGAGGGAGTCTCCGGGCGCGACCGGCGTGACCTCCCCGGAGAGCTCCCGGGCCACGTCGTGGGGGGCGAGGAACCTGGTCCCCTCCTTCCGCACCCGCTCCAGGTCCTCCTGGGAGAAGTGGTCGAAGTGGGCGTGGGTGATGAAGACGACGTCGGCGGGGGGATCCTCATCCCGGATGCCCCAGGGGTCGATGTAGACCGTCAGGCCGTCGCCCCCCCAGCGGAACGCGGCCTGCTTGAACCACGTGAACCGCTCGAGCATGGCAGCCTCCTCGTGACGGGTGCGTGCTCTGTAGTCTGGCACCCGCCGTGGGAGGACGCGAATCGACCGGGGCGGCGCCCGGATCCCCCGGAGCCGTGGCCCCGGCGGGGCGGGCGTGAGCGAGCGCGGCTCGGCAGGGGCGACCCCCCGGGGCGGCCTGCGGGACGCCGGCTCCCTCCTCGCCCGGAACCCGGACTTCCGACGCCTCTACGTCGGGGGCCTCGTGTCCCTGGGCGGGGACTGGTTCCTCACCGTGGCCCTGTTCGCCCTGGTCCTCGACCTCCAGGGTTCCGCCCTCTCGCTCGCCCTGGTCGTGATCGGCCAGGAGCTGCCGTTCGTGCTGATGTCCCCGGTGGGCGGGGCGCTCGTGGACCGGCTGGACCGGCGCCGGCTGATGATCGCCGCGGACCTCGCCCGCGCCGCGCTCTGCGCCGGGTTCCTGCTGGTCCGAGAGCCGGGGGACCTGTGGCTCGCGTTCGTCCTGCTCTTCGCGCTCTCCTCGTGGAGCGCGGTGTTCGACCCCGCCTCGTCGGCGGCGGTCCCCAACCTGGTCGAGCCGCGGGACCTCGCCACGGCCAACGCGCTCCTGGGCTCGGCCTGGGGCACGATGCTCGCGGTGGGCGCCGCGATCGGCGGGGTGGTCGCGGCCACGTTGGGCCGGGACACCGCGTTCCTCGTGGACGCCGCCTCGTTCCTGGCCTCCGCCGCGCTCCTTGCCCGGATCCGCCGGCCCTTCGGCGAGCCCCGGGAGGGGGTCGAGCACCCCGGCGTCGTGGCGGCGACGGCCGAGACCCTCGCCTACGCCCGCCGCGACCACCGCGTGCTCGCGCTCCTCGCGGTCAAGGGCGGGTTCGGCCTCGCGGCCGGGGTCTTCGTGCTGATCGGCGTGTTCGGGAAGGAGGTCTTCGGCCGGGGCGAGGTGGGGATCGGCACGCTCATGGCCTTCCGCGGCCTGGGGGCGCTCGTCGGGCCCTTCCTCGGCCGGGCCCTGGCCGGACGGGACGGCCGCCGCCTCCACGCCGCGATCCTTTCGGCCCTCGCCACCTTCGGCGTGGGGTACGTGCTGTTCGGCCTGGCCCCCTCCCTCGCGCTCGCCGCGGCCGCCGTCTTCCTGGCCCACCTCGGGGGCGGCGCCCAGTGGACGCTCTCGACCTACGGCCTCCAGCGCCTGGTCCCGGACCGGATCCGGGGGCGGGTGTTCGCGTTCGACCTCGCCCTGGTCACGCTGTCGCTCGCGGCTTCGAGCCTGGTCGCGGGATGGGCCGCGGACCACCTCGGGCCGCGACGGGCGGCGGTGGCCCTTGGGGCCGTGGCCCTCGCCTGGGCCCTGGCCTGGTGGGGTGCCACCCGCGGCGTCCGCCGCGCCGCGTCCTTCGTGCCCCTGGAGGAACCGGGGCTCGGGACGGCCGGCCGCTAGCGTCCTCGGTGGGCCGCTCCGCCCGCCGGGGCCTGGGGCGGCGCCGAGGGAGGCTCCTGCGGCGCCGGCCCGGTGGGCGCGGGGCCCGCGGGCGATCCAGGGGCGGGTCCGGCGGGCGGGCCCGCCGGCGCGCCGCCCTCGGCCGCGCCCGCCGGGGGGAAGGAGACCCGGGGCGGCCCGGCCTCCCGGATCGCCTCCTCGATCTCGAAGAACTCCTCCTCCCGGAAGCCGAAGGCCCCCGCGATGAGGTTCGAGGGGAACGACCGCACCCGGCGGTTGTACTCGCGCACGTTCGCGTTGTAGAAGCGGCGGGCGGTCTGCAGCCGGTCCTCGGTGTTCGCGAGCTCCGCCTGGAGCTGGAGGAAGTTCTCGTTGGCCCGGAGCTGGGGGTAGTTCTCGGCCACCGCGAAGAGCTGCCGGAGGGCGGCCACGAGCGGCCCCTCCGCCGCCGCCTGCTCCGCCGGCGAGCCGGTGGCCGCGGTGGCGGCGGCCCGGGCCCTGGTCACCTCCTCGAACACCTCCCGTTCGTGGGCGGCGTAGCCCCGGACCGTCTCGACCAGGTTCGGGATCAGGTCGTAGCGGCGGCGGAGCTCGGTGTCGATGTTCGCCCACGCGTCGCGGATCAGCTGACGCTGGGAGACGAACCGGTTGTACGAGACGATCCCGGCCACCGCGAGCAGCACCGCGATCGCAACCACGATCCAGAACGCTTCCACGGTCACGCCCTCCCTGTGCGGGGGTGTCGCCCACGAGCCTACCCCGCCGCGAGGAGGTAGAGGTCGAAAGCGACCCGCGGGACCCGCTCCCGGAACCCCTGGAGCGTCCCGCTCCGCCGTCCGCCCCGAGCCGCGCGGTCCCGGGCCCGGGCGGCGACCGGTCCCTACCGGCGGCCGCCCGCGAGCACCGCGATCCCCAGCCCGATCAGGAGCAGCGGCAGCAGGTACCGGGCCCTGAGGTCGAGGACCCCCAGCCGGTCCAGGAGGAACAGCGCGCCGGCCGCCGCGTAGAAGAGCCCGAGCCCGAGGGCCCCGGCGTGGACCCGGCGCTCATCCATGGCGGACCTCCACCTCCCCCAGCCCGACCGACGCCTCGAGGTGGAGGAACAGCGGTAACGAGCCCGGTGGCACCGGCCCCTGTTCCACGGCCCGGAGCTCGGGGCCGAGCCCCTCCTGGCTCCTGCCGAGGAGCCGGACCTCGCCGATCCCCGCCTGGGCCGTGGCGTTCCCCCTCCATCCCTCCGGCAGGACCACGACCAGCTCCCCGACGCCCACCCGGGCTTCGACCACGCGGTTCCGGAGCGCGGTGCCCTCCTCGCCGAGCCCGGTGAGGTCGACGGTGAGCGAGCCCACCGCGAGCTCGTAGCGTTCCCGGAGCTCGGCGACGGAGGTCGGCCGCTCGACCCGCTCCCCCACGCCGCCCGAGAGCGGGACCCGGGCTCCGGAGCCGACCGCCAGCAGCACCGTGAGGACCGCCCCCGCCGCGACGAGGATCCCGCTGCTGCGCCCCCGCACCGCGAACCCGACGAGCGCCAGGCCGATGGCCACGAGGAGGGCGGGGAGGACGAGGCCCCAGGGGAAGGAGACCCCGAGCGCGTCCGCGAGCCACGCCGCGCCGCCCAGGACGAGGAGGAGCCCGACCACGACCCGGCCGGTGCCGGGGGCGGGCTCGGGAGCCGGCCGGGGCCCCTCCGCGGGCGGGGCGGGCCCGTTCACCGCCGCCCCGCCGAGGACCGCACGATGATCCCGACCCCGATGGCGATCAACGCGAGCGGCCACAGGAAGCGGCCGAGGCGGGGGAAGGAGACGCCCACGAGCCACAGGGCGCCCAGGACGATGAGGACGCCGCCCACGACGAGACGGACCGTCTCGCCCGACGACGGGCGGGCCTCGCCCAGCTCCTCGCCCGGCCCCTCCTCGGGGATCAGGATCCAGGCCACGATGTAGGCGAGGAGACCTCCGCCCCCGGCGAGCGCGAGTACGACGAAGGCGATCCGGAGCAGGACGGGATCGACGCCCAGGTAGCGGCCGAGCCCGCCGCACACCCCGGCGATCATCCGGTCGCTCCTGCTCCGCCGCAGGACGCGGGGCCGCTCCCCCGCGGGCGCCCGGTGCTGGTCCACGGCCCGTCACCTTACCCGACCGCGGCACCACGGGCTCGCCCGACGGACCGAGGCGTCGATCGAGCCGTCGGGCCCGATGTCGGAGACCTACGAGCTGGTGCCCTTCGGGCCGGCGGAGGTGGCGGAGGCCACCCGCCTCATCGACCGGTACCGCCCCCTCGGGATCGGCCTGGCGGACGCCTCCGTGGTCGTCGTCGCGGCGAGGCACGGGACGACCCGGGTGCTCACCCTGGACGAGCGGCACTTCCGGGCTGTCCGGCCGCTGCGGGGCCGGTCCTTCCGGATCCTCCCGGCGGACGCCTGATCGCCCACGCACGCTGGTCCGCCGCCGCCCTCCCGACGCCCCGGAGGGACCTGGCGCCCGCGATCGTCGCCACGGACGGGGTCGGTCGCCCGCAGGGCCCTCCCTCACGGCCCGAGGCCCGGGTCGGTGAAGATGTCCGTCTGGCCGAGGGGCTGGCCCGGCGTGTTCCGCCCGTCTGTCCAGACCGGGTACATCAGGCTCCCCGAGGCCGCGATCGCGTTGTAGTCCCCGATGAAGCAGCCGCAGGAGAAGAACGACCGATCGGGGTTCCACGCCACGTCGCTGATCGCCTCGTTCGTCCAGGTCGCCCCGCCGTCCACGGAGGTCCCGAGGAACGTCTCGATCAGCTTGTTCCCCGGGTCGTTCCGCGTGTCGTACCAGATCGCGTGGACCGTGCCCGCGGGGTCCACGGCGAGCCAGGGGAAGAACTGGTCGCCGGGGGCTGGGGCGCCCGATGCGGTCACGGCGATCGCCACGGGCCGGGACCAGGTGCGCCCCAGGTCGTCCGAGGTCTGGAGCGAGAGGTCCGCCCCTGAGACGCCCCGGTGCACGTTGTTCTGGTACGCGAAGAGCAGGCGGTCCCGGGTCGGGTCGAACGCGAGCGAGGGCGAGACCGGGAGCCGGGCGTGCTTGGCCGGGAGCAGGTCCTGCCGGTTCGGGTTGTCGACGAAGTCGCCGGGGCCGTCGATCCGGACCGGCGCGCTGAAGCTCGCCCCGCCGTCCGTCGAACGCGTGAAGAAGAACGCGTGGTCGAAGCCCGTGTTGCACTCCTCGATCGCGTAGGCGAGATTCAGCGCGCCCCGGTCGTCGACGACCGGCATCGCCCACTGGTTCGCGGAGGGCCCGAGCCCCCGCGCGCCCGGCGCGTCGGGCACGACGGCGGTGTGCGACCAGCTCCAGCCCGACGGGTCCCCCGAGGGGTCGGTGGTCGCGAGCTGGACGGGGCAGAAGTCGCTCCGCCCCGAGGGCCCCACCATGTGGAACTTGATGAACGTGAGGTAGAGGCGCCCGAAGCGGGGGCTCGAGGCCTCGTTGTCCACGGCCAGGAGCTCCTTGTCGTAGAAGACCGAGGCGTCGACCGAGCCGTCGGGCCGGATGTTCGAGATCGCGACGGCCGCGTCGAAGGAGTCGGTCCACGTTCGTCCGCCGTCCGTGGAGCGCCACACCTGGACCTCGGAGCTGGGATCGGTCGGCGAGAAGCAGCGCGTGGCGAGGTAGAAGGCGGCGTCCCGGAGGCTGTACACGACCGAGGGGTCGGAGCCGAAGCACCGGGCGCCGGTCGAGAGCTTGGGATCCTTGAAGACGCTCGTCCAGGACCGCCCGCCGTCGAACGTGGCCCCGATCCAGAACCCGTCCCCGCAGTAGTCGTTGGCCGCCGCGACGGCGTTGCGGGGATCGGTGAGGTTGAACGCCACCGAGGTCTCGTTCTGCGGCCGCGGCGGGTCGCAGTCGGCGTTCATCAGGACGTCGGTCCCGCCCGCCACCGCAGGGGCCGCGGTCGTCGGGGCCGTCGTCCCGACGCCGAGCGCGGCGAGCCGGGCCCGGGGGCCGACCGAGATCCCGCCGGGGAAGTTGAGCACGTGCCGTACCCACGGCGGGGGCTGCCGGCCCGCCCCCGAGGGCGCCGAGAGGGCCAGGAGGCCGACGGTGAGCCCGACCACGAGGACGCCGATCCCGACGCGCCGCATCGCTCCCCCCTTCCCTCGACCGACGCCCCCAAGCAGAACGCGTTCCGCGTCGGCCGTCAAGCAGGGGCCGGCCCGTGCGACGGCGCCGTTCGATGTATAGTGATGCCGTGGATCGGACCCAGATCTACCTCGGACGGGAGGAGCTGGACCTCCTCGCCCGCGCCGCCGCGGAGACCGGGGCGTCCCGCTCCGAGCTGATCCGGCGCGCGATCCGCAGCACGTTCGGGGCGCCGACGAAGGAGGCCCGGCTCCAGGCGCTCCGCAGGAGCGCCGGGAGCTGGAGGGGCAGGCGCTTCACCGGATCCGAATACGTGGACCTCCTCCGGGGCGATCTGAACGAGCGGCTCCGGCGCGTCGGTCATCGGTGAAGGTCGTCGACACCACCGTCGCGGTGGACCACCTCCGCGGCCTGGCTTCGGCGACCCGGCTCCTGACGGACCTCGTCGCTGCGGGCGAGACCCTCGCTGCCAGCGAGATCACCAGGTTCGAGCTCCTCGCCGGGGTCAGGCGGACGGAGCTCGACGCCCTCGAGGCCTTCTTCTCGACGCTCGTCTGGGTCCCGATCGACGAGGAGGTCAGCCGGACGGCCGGCGCCCTTGCCAACCGCCTCCGGCGCAGCCACCAGGGCATCGACGCCGCCGACTACCTCATCGCGGCGACCACGCTCGTCCTCGAAGCGGAGCTCCTCACCACGAACGTCCGCCACTTCCCGATGATCGAGGGCCTTCGCCCTCCGTACTGACCGAGGTCCTCCGAGTCGAACAGGAACCCCGCCAGGGCCTTGGCGAGCTCGGTCTTCCCCACCCCGGTGGCGCCCAGGAACAGGAACGAGCCGATGGGGCGGTTGGGGTCCGAGAGCCCCGCCCGGGAACGGCGGATCGCCGCCGCCGCCCGGACAGCCTCGTCCTGGTCCACGATCCGCTCGCGGAGGCGCCCCACGCTCCTCTACGACCGCTCGGGCTCTTCCGGGTCGCAGGGGGGGCCGTCGTACTCATCCTCCGGGTGGGCGGGGAGGACCTCGAGGAGGTCATCCGCCGAGAGCCTGGCGATCGCGGCTGAGGAGGCGCCGACGTACATCGACGAGGGATCGATGTCCGTGCTCACGAACCAGGCGCGGCGCGAGCCGGCGCACGGGGATCCCGAACCTCCGCCGGCACCGCTCGACTCCCCGCGGAACTCCGGGCCCCCGTCCACCGCGGAGTACCGCCAGATGGCGCCGAGCGTACCCGCCCGGTCCGGTGGGCCTTGGACATCTAGATGGTCGCATCTGATGCTTGTATGATCGCGCGTGTGAGGACCACCGTCAGGATCGACGACGCCCTGTTCGCGGAGCTCAAGGCGGAGGCCGCTCGGAGCGGGCGGACCCTCGCGCAGGTGATCGAGGACGCCCTCCGCGAGTCCCTCGCCCGTAGGCGGAGCGCGGGGGAGCGGCGGCGACCGGCGGATCTCCCCACGTTCCGGGGACGCGGCCTCCAGCCCGGCGTGGACCTCGACAGCACCGCCCAGCTGCTGGAGCTGATGGACGAGCGTGCTGCTCCCTGACGTCAACATCCTCGTCTACGCGCACCGCGAGGACGCCCCCGACCACGCGCGGTTCCGGGGGTGGTTACAGGGGGTGCTGGAAGGCGACCTCGCGTACGGCGTATCGGACCTGATCCTCGCCGGGTTCCTCCGCGTCGTCACGCACCCCCGGGTGTTCGTCCCCCCGAGCCCCCTCGCCCATGCGATGGCGTTCGCGGAGGTCATCCGCTCTCAGCCGCATGCGGTGCCGGTCGCCCCGGGTCGGCGCCACTGGGACATCTTCACCCGCCTCTGCCGGGAGGCCGGGGTGAAGGGCAACCTGGTCGCCGACGCGTTCCTCGCCGCCCTCGCCATCGAGTGGGGCGCCGAGTGGATCACGACCGACCGTGACTACGCCCGGTTCCCCGGGCTCCGATGGCGGCACCCCTTCGGGGACGGCTGATCCGCTCGGACCGTCAGGTGAGCCCTCCCGGCCGCTCGCCCTCTACGCCCCCACCCGCTCGGCCCGGACCTCGGCGAGCACCCCCTCCTTCCGCTCCCCGGGGGGGGCGTGGGGTCGGTGAACAGGTGGGAGCCGAGGTTCGAGGTCATGATCACCACCGCGTTGCGGAAGTCCACGGTCCTCCCCTGCCCATCGGTGAGCCTCCCGTCGTCCAGGAGCTGGAGGAGGAGGTTGAAGGCGTCGGGCTGGGCCTTCTCCACCTCGTCCAGGAGGATGGGCGGCGGGCCGGCCCGGGCGGGCCTGCCGGGTCCCCCCGGGGGGGCTGGGGCCTCGACGTCGCGGCCGGGCGGCGGTGCGGAAACCACACCCGCCGACGTAACGTCTGGCAGGTGAGGGGGCTTCATGGAGTGTGCGGGGCGAGCTTTGGGTGGTGGGCCTCGGGAGGAAGGACGGGACTTCGAGACCGTGTTCAGGTCGGAGTACCCGCGGCTCGTGCGGGCGCTCTTCCTGCTCACCGGCGACCCCTGGGAGGCGGAGGAGATCGCCCAGGAAGCCCTCGTCCGCACCTATGAACGATGGGGGCGGGTGGGGAGGATGAGCTCGCCGGTGGGATACGTGTACAGGGTGGCGCTGAACCTGAACCGGCGCCGCCTCCGCCGCCTGGCGCGGGAGGCGAGGAGGTGGATAACTCGGCCCGAACCGGGCGCCGACCCCGCCGCCGTCGCCGAGGCGAGCGGCGACGTGCGCCGAACCCTGCGGGCGTTGGCCCCCGTCCAGCGTGAGGCCCTCGTCCTCGGCGACTGGCTCGGGCTGGGACCAGCAGAGATGAGCGCGATCCTCGGTATCGAGCCGGGGACGGCACGGGTGCGCCTGCACCGGGCCCGGGAGGCGTTCCGTCGCCGCTTGGGAGAGGGGTATGAGTGAGATCCGGGATCTGCTGGACCGGGAGGCCTCGAGGGTCCAGCCCGTACTCGAAGACCCGACCGACTTCTTCACGCGGTTCCACCGCTTGCGGGAGCGGCGGCAGCGGTGGCGGAGGCTCAGGGCAGGCATCCTCGGGGGCCTCGCCGGGGCTGTGGCCGTCGCGGCGGCCGCGATCGTCCTGCCCCTGCCCGATCGGCCGGCCCCCCGTGAGGCGGGCCCGGCGCCGTCCGCGGGCGTGACAGTGACGAACTTCTCGCTGGGGGGCGAGAACCACTCGCTCGCCTACGGGTTCGGGAGCGTCTGGGTCGCGGGCTACGACCCGGGGGACGCGTACCTCCCGGGGAGCGCGTACGTGCTGCAGGTCGATCCGGGAACGGGCGAGGTCGTGGCCAGGATCGCCGCGTCCGCGATGGGGTGGGAGCAGGGGGGGACGGCCTGGCCGTCGGCCACGGGTCGGTCTGGGCGGTGGGCGGCACGCTTCAGCGGATCGATCCCTCCACCGGGGTCGCCCAGGTGATCGACGAGCTGGACGGTGTGGCTGTCGCCGTCGCCGAGCGCGATCTCTGGGTGGCGGTGATGGACCACCACCAGCCGCTCGCCCCTGCCGAGGTGATCCGCCTGGACCCCGGGACCGGCGAGGTGGTGGCCAGGGTCCCGCTCCCCGATGGCTTCGGCTTCGTCCACAGGATCCTCCCGACGTCCGGGGCCGTGTGGGTGGCGGCCATGCGCACGGACGACGACGGCGGTGTCTACGACCCGTCCCTGATCGCCATCGACCCCAGCACCGATCGGGTCGTGGGGGTACGGCCCTCCCCTGGCGGCGCGGTGGTGACCGACGGGGAGTCCCTGTGGGCGTCCCGGTACCTCGGGGAGGGCTCGTGGGCGCTCACCCGGCTCGATGGCGCGACCGGGGAGGTCCTCGAGACCGTCCCGATCGGCGCCGAGCGCGTCGGAGAGGTCCTGGCGACCGGGACGGACGTGTGGTTCATCGCCGGGGACGACGTCCACGCGACACTCGACCGCCTCGATCCCTCGACGGGGAGCGTCGAGATCGTCGCCGAATTGGCCGGACGCGGTGGGGTCGTCGATATGGAGGCCTCGCCCGGGTCCGTGTGGCTCCTGCACCTCGACTACCGCGACGGCCCGCTCAGCACGCTCAGCCGGATCGACCTGCCATGACCGGCGGACATGAACGCCGGCTCAGGTGGGGACGGGGAACCGGGTCCCCCGGCGGCCGGTGCGACCGCCTCGAGGCCCGACGCGTTCACCGGGCGACATCCCGGGCCTGGACCCGATCAACGGGCGGCCGAGGCGGAGGCGGGGAGGGGATCACCATCCTGACGCGAGTGATGGAGCCCCCATGGTCAACGATCCAGACCGTCCCGTGCATGGGGTCCACAACTGCGTCGAGTGGGAAGCGCCAATCGCTGCCCGTCTCGTCGATCCGTACACGACCGAGAAGAGTGGACGTATCGGGATCCACCCAGGTCACCGTCCGCTCCCCGGTCTTGGGATCGCCGGTCAGGAGCCAGACGGCCCCCTCGGCCACGGCGAAGGGACCGAGGACGTCTCGCACAGGCACCGATGGCCCGACGATTTCGCCGTTCGCCTCGTCGAGCCGAAGCACCACGCCTCGGCCTTCCTCCTCGGCATGGACCCATACGTATCCGTCTCCTGCCGTCAGCTCTGGGGGCCTCAGTTCCCCTCCACCCGGCGGGAGCTCGTCTCGAAGGAGCACGGCTTCGACCCGATGCTCCCGGGGATCGACCTTGACAACGGAGGCAGCATCCACGACCGAGTCGCTGAACCGACTGTCAACGAACACCCAGAGGGCATCCGAAGTTCGCACGAGATCCCTGGGCCATCCGTTCACCGGGACCTTACTGAGGATCGTCCCGGTCGTCGCATCGATGTGCACCACAGCCCCCCTGGGGCCCTCCTGCGACTCCCAACCCACCGTCGCCCACACCCCGTCCGAGCCTACGATGATGTTGCTCGCGTGGCACGCGGTACCTGGACACGGCAACTCGACCTCCGAGATCGGCTGGGTCGTCTGCTCGTCCACGCGGATGGCAACCGGGCGCGTGCCTTCAGGCGTGCAGCGAGCGGCAGCCACCCAAACCGCGTCACCTTGAGCGTCGAGGTCGCTTACCACATCGAAGGCCACGCGACCGATCGGATCGAGCGTCCAGGGATCGACGGCAACCACGGTACCGGAGCACCCGCCGGATAGACCGATCCACAGCCTCTCGGAAGTGGCGCTTACAGCGACAGCCGCCAGGCCGGACCCCTGGGCCACGTCGAACGACTCGACGGCAGGGCCGGCGCCCGGCTCACGAGAACCCATCCTCCTCTCCTGCCTCACGAGGGGCAGGAGCACCGCGATCGAAAGCATGAAGACCGCGAGCACGGCCGCACTCGCGAAGGCACCGGCCAGCCGTCGGCGCATCCTCCGCGCGCGGGTCCGGCGAACGATATCCGCCAGATCCGGGGCGGGAGCCGGGACTCGATCCATGAGCGCCCGGAGGAGGGTCATGATGTCCTCGTCTTCGAGTGTCATATCCCTGAACCTCCCAGATCCTTGGCCAGGGCTTGCCTCGCCCTGAAGAGATGCACCTTCGCGGTGCCCTGAGCACAGCCCATGGCTCGCGCCGACGTCCTCCACCGGGAGATCGAAGACGTATCGGAGGACGACCGCCTGCTGCTGTCGCATCGGAAGCCGCTTGATGGCTCGCCACAGATCCAGACGCAGATCCAGGCGCGGGCCCGGGTCTCGCCCAGCGCTCGACCGCTCCTCGACAGGCGGTAGCTGCTCCACGCGGCGCCCCGCCGACCGGCGGACTAGACGGATGGCCGTCTTCGCCACCCACCCCGCGGCCCAGGGCTGGCCGCGCAGGCGTTCCCAGCGTTCAAGGGCCCGCGTGAACGCTTCCTGGGCCGCATCTTCGGCGGCTCGCCTGTCTCCACCCACCAGGTAGGCCATGCGAAACACCCGCTGGAACTCAGCAAGGTACAGTTCGTCGAACGAACGCCTGATCACGGCAGTGAAGCAGACACAGCCAACTCCTCCGGCCTCGGGTTCAGACGCGTCCATACAGTCAAGGCGTGACGCTCCCTCAAGGTTTACCCGCATGTCGCTCCCGGGCTCCGTAGAACCTGCCCCAGGACGTCCGCCCCTTGGTCCGACGGCGGATGCGCCAGCCCTGGGTGAGAACGACCCGGCGGAGGCCCTATCCCAGCTGAGCCGAAGGCCCTCCAGGCCTGACTGGAGGAGCGGCGGCTGGGTGCGGCCACGTCGCTGGCCGAGGGGATGGAGGAGACCCTCACGCCGGCTGCGAGTAACCGGGTCGCTGGCCCGGACGCTCGCCTCGACGACACGGTGGGGTCGGCGATCTCCGTGGCCCGGACCGTGACCCGCAACGTGAAGCGCCTGGCGGAACGGGGATGGTGCTGCGGTGGGCCGCCGCGGGCTTGGAGGTCGCCGGGCGGCGGTCCGGGCGGGTGAACTGGTGCCGCGACATGCCGCAGCTCGTCGAGGCTCTCAGGGCTCACGTCGGAAGGTTGCGTGGTCCGACGGAAGGTCGCCGCTCGAAGTTCCACGGCGTTGGGGACATCCTCCGTCGCGGTCCTGGTCAAGTCCTGAAGTTCCTGTAAACGCGTCGGCCTGAGTCATGCCGCGCTCTCCTTCTTCTTGCGGTTCACCCCTCTTTCCACGCTGCGGCTCGGGGTCGATCCCGAGCTCTCGGCGAAGCAACCGGAGCTGCTGGCGTTCGAGGTTGGGGACGGCGATCCGTTGCCAGCGGTCGAACACGCGGATCAACGTGGCGAACACCAGCTTCATGGCGCCCTCCTCGTCGAGGGGACCCGGGACCCGGAGGTAGGCGAGCAAGGCCTCGAGATCGTCGGCCAGGCACGCCATCGCCGATGGGAACCGATCGGTGAAGCGCTCGATCGCGGCTGCGGCCATCGGACTTCGGCCTCCAGGGTGGGGAGGTCGCGGACGGCTCGGACGTGGGTCAGGACCTCTTCCGCCGCCTCTGGCCGGGTTGGAGCGGATGTTGCCCATCCTGTGGTACCAGCAGCGGACCCGCAGGCTCGCAGGGAACACCCGGCCGATGGCGTTGATGAGCCCGGGAGCGCCGTCGGAGGTGACGATGATGGGGATCCGAACGCCGCGGTGGACCATGTGGCGGAGGTACTCGGTCCAGCACACCTCGGACTCCTTGTTGCCCACGGCCAGGTAGAGCAGGACCTTGCGTCCGTCTGAGGTGATGTACCACGCCGCGAGAATCCCCTCCTTGACCCCGAAGCGGCGAAGCGACTCGTAGACCGCGTCACGGAACAGGCACTCCACCTCGATCCGCGACAGGTCGCGGGAGCAGAAGGATTTGGTCGTCCTCCCACAGCCGAGCTGTTTTGCCGAGGGTAGCGTCATATCTCGCGAAGCGACTCAAGAACCAATGATAGGATTCTCATGCCAGCCTAGACGTTTGTACCTGACGACACTCCGATCTCGATCCCGTATGCAGCCCCTGCCCGCAGGTACGCTGCCTCGCCAACCACGGATGCCGGTGCTTGGACGATTTCTCCCGGTTTCAAGAAAGTTGGCCGCCGCAGCGAGATAGCCCACTCCTCACGCAACCCCGATTGGAAGACAGCCCACTCCTGGTACCCCGGCCAAGCTGCCACCGCTGGACGAAGCGGAGGCTCGGGAAGAAGGAACGGGGTGCCCGTTCCGCCGTCCTCCACGATGGTTAGGCAGTTGCCGATCGCCTCGGCTTGTGCCAACCCATCTTCGTCACGAAGGTGGCTGTACACTGCCCCATTCTCAAGCTGCCATCTCAGCCACCAAAGCCTCGGTCCTTCTGGATCGATTCTTTCGTAAATCTGCAATTGACTATCATCCTTGACCGTAAGTGATTCAACGAATCGTACGTCTTCTGTCAGGCCACTATCGCGCACGGCGGGAATCCAGTCAAAGGATCTGTTCCCGACGTCGATATAGAGAGGGGACGAGAGCTCCGGAACGCTCGAGAACTCAAGCGGAACGAGCAGACGAAACTGCGGACCAGCCGTTAGGAACGAGAATGACACCTCACTCGTTTCCAGCATGCGTCACCTCTCGGCTCTCACCATGCTCAGGAGAAAGAGTAATCCGAACTTCACATCACCTCCACCATAGAACTGAAGTTATCCTTGCCAGAGCATACGTAGCACTTACCAGCATCAGCACTGGACGCAATCTCGCTTCAAGCCCGGCGCCCACAAGCTGGGGGTCCCGCACATCGAGACACACCCGCCCCGTGTCAGGCCGTACGCCGCGCCTATTCCTGGAAGGACGAAGGGGCTCCTTGCGGTCACGAGAGCCGTCAGGAAGGAGTACAGACCCGGGGTCACGGCAAACGTGCATACCCCAAGACCCAAAGTGACACCCCACCGAAACGAAGCTGCTTCGAGTGAGTGCGTATGCCAGAGAGTCCGAGAGACCTGGCACTTCCGCTCAGGGAGATGGGATCGCACGCGAGGGTATTTCCAGCCGAGGAATGTGACCAGCGTCCCGCTCACCGCCACCGCCGCGAGGACGATCTCTGCCTGAGCCAGCCCGAGCCAAATCCCCCACAGAATCCCGCCGAGAATCACGCCCCCGACCGTAGAGCCTGCGACAAGCATTGTCAGTGGCCCGTACTGCTTATATCCCCCGCCTCTGCTCCCGCCGACCGACGGTGCCAGCACGTGGCTGACTGAATGCCCTCACGCACCGTCGGATTGGGAAGCTGCTACGATTACGCCAAGCGATAGAGTCAGGATCGAAAGGATCCAGTTCATCGTCCCCTCCCCTACGTGCACGTTTGTCCGGTCTTCTTCTGACAGATGCAGCCCTTCTTGGTGCTACAACCAGAACAGCTGATACCACCAGCCGGCGCACAGCAATCGCAGCAGTTCCAGAACCCCTTTGGCGGACTACACGCGCAGCAGTTCTCAAGCCAGCAATTGGCAGTCGAAGACGTTCCGCACTGGAAGGTATCGTGGACACGCAGCTTCACGTCGCTGCCGGCACATTGGCCCGTCGATGAGCAGTAACTCGACGAGCATGGCGGGCTGGGGCCACAAGGATCGCTGCAACTGTAACATGCCCGAGCCGTACCAGCAGCAGCCACGTCCCTTCCGAATCCCAAAATCCCATTGAGCCCAGCCCCGATAAGTACTGCGACTCTCCCGGATTGCTCCAGGAAGCGACGCCTTGTAATCTTACGTGCGGCGGCATCAGCCGTCCGGAGCACCACGATGTCAAAGCCCCTTCGTGCTGAGGCGGTCAAGCCTCCTTCGACCACCTCCCAGCCGTCGGGGGGCCGGTCGGCCCCAAGCGGAACCGCACGAACGCCCGGCGCGATGACGGCGGCCACGAGAAACTCCCCGTAGGCGGCCACGAAACTCCCCACCGGTGGCCATGAGATCTCCCCACCGGTGGCCACGGTCCTCCCCGTAGATC
>Ga0101943_1000612_pt1 | contig 50285 bp, 32 predicted proteins | sample DewCreD2012metaG_5_FD_75244 | JGI IMG/M metagenome (GOLD analysis project Ga0101943, IMG submission 75244) | Hot spring sediment bacterial and archeal communities from British Columbia, Canada, to study Microbial Dark Matter (Phase II) - Dewar... ... | reverse complement strand
CGGCTTCCGCCGCATCGAGTCGCTTCTGCAGAGCCTTGGCGTAAACCTTTTCGCGGAACTGGGCGAAGGCGTCGCGGGCGGGTTCCTCGCTGTCGGCGATGATCCGCCCTGGCCGAGCGTGGTCGACGGCATCGGCCACCTTGGTCAGCAACTCCTCGAAATCGGCCCGCAACTCTTGCATCAGCTCGGCACGATTCAGTTTCGGCGTTGTGTCCATAGCGAACTCCTTGAAACAACAGGAATGGGCTTACCTATTTTGCCACAGCTCCCCAGCCGGCGCCAGATTTATTTGTCACACCCGTCGCCGATGCCGAGGATGAACAGCCGCCTTTATCGTCAGTGGTTGGCTGCTCCAGGATGGCGACGGGGACGTGCCTTGATGTCGAAAAGGCTGAAGATTTCCTCTTCCGTAAGGCCGAACCGCGAGGGCTTATCCGCTTGAGCCAACAGATCGAGAAAGATTTTGCGTTTCGATTCCAAAATTTCCGCGATGCGATGCTCGATGGTGTCTTGAGCCAAAAAGCGTGTAACCGTGACAGGATGCCGTTGTCCGACGCGGTGGGCGCGGTTGATAGCTTGGTCCTCGACAGCGGGATTCCACCAGCGGTCAAACAGAAATACATAGTTGGCGCACTGCAAGTTTAATCCCACACTGCCGGTACCATAACTCATGAGCAGGACATGGCAGCGCGGATCTTGACGGAAACGTTCCAGAATCGCCGAGCGCTCGGCAGGGGGAATCCTCCCGTGGTACTGGAGCGGTCCGAAGGGTTCGAGATGCCGCGCGAGGATTTGTAAAGGTTCAACCCACTGGGAAAAGATAATCGCTTTGTGTCCACTGTCAGCCACTTCCTCCATGTCTGTGCGTAGCTGTTCCAGTTTCGCACTTTCGCCCGTGAGGGGATCGAAGTTGCAAATCTGCTTCAGCCGCATGACCAGTTGAAAAACGTGTTGGACCGTGATGGTATCTCCCAGAGAATTCAGATGCACAACGCCTTCCTCTTCGGCACGACGGTAGGCATCGCGTTGGGCCGGTGTCAGATCAACATGCACATCCCGGAATATTTTCGGCGGCATGTCCGATTGGACGGTTTCCTTGGTTCGCCGCAGGATGCTATCGGCGGTGTAGAGTGGTAAACGCTTCGGAGGCGTATCCGGCGGAATCCGGCCCGGATCGAGGAACTCGAAGAGATGGACCAGATCATCGGGATGATTTTCGATCGGCGTGCCGGTCAAGGCCCAACTGCGACCGCGAGGCAGGGCACGCGCCGCCTGAGAAGTCTTGGAGTCCTTGTTCTTGATGCGTTGGGCCTCGTCCAGAATCACAACATCATAAAACACACGGCTGTCGGCGGCCCACTCCACGTCTCGCGTGAGAGTCTCGTAATTGACCAGTTTCAAAGGGCAATTCGAGATCAGCCATGTGCTACGCCGTTGCTCCGGTTCCCCCTCGATCACTTCCAGAGGAACATCCGGTGCCCAAAGTTTCAATTCCCGCACCCAATTATGCACGAGGGATTTGGGACAAACGACTAAAGCTCGCCGCACCACTCCCTGGTAAAAGAGCAGGCGTAAAGCGAGAATTGCCTGACAGGTTTTTCCCAAACCCATTTCGTCTGCCAGGAGGGCAGCCGAACGAGGTACGAGGAAAGCGATTCCTTCCAACTGATAGGGGAAAGGAGCAAAAGGGACCTGAAGCTGCCGTCCTTGGAATAGACCATCGAGGGGCGGTTGCAAAAGGAACAGCAAGCGGTCTTTGACATGGACCGTTTCGGCTGTCGGTTGGAGTCGAATCCGTGTGGCCAAGGGACTGTGCGCATCCGTGTCAGGCAGCGGCGGATCTGCAACCTCCGCTTCTTTCGGAGACGGAGAAGGAGGTGACAGTGCAATCGGCGGAGCCGGGAATTTCCAGCCCTCTGTTCCAATGGCGGGTTCGAGTCGGCCCAAGGAACGCACCCACGGCGCATCGTGCAGGAGCCGGACTTCACGAAGCTTCGGGATCGATAGGATTCCCCAGGCATTCCCATCGATCATCTGAAGCGGCAAGGAAAGGGGCAAATCATAGACCTCGACCCCGCCGTCGGACGGAGCAGCAAGCCCTCCCGCGGATTCATTCCACCCATCTGTCCCTTCAGGCGGCACGGTGATTGGCTCCCAATTTCCGGGCTTCAGCCACAGCCTCCCGGATACGGCTGAACGGTTCGCTCAATTCCACCGCAGGATCAATTTGGTCGAGTAATGCCTTGATACTTTCACCGTCCGAACTGGCCCACACTGGCAACCAAACTCCTTGGCGGGCGCGCGGATGCTCCAGGTACAACAGCTCTGTGGCGGATGAGTTGGTCATAGGATGGGAAGCAACGATGACTAAGGGGATCGGTATCCGCTTCCGTAGCGTCCACAAGGGGACCAGATCGGTGACTATTAGGGACACAGGCGTGCTGCTCTTTTCCACCAATGTTTTACCAATGAGGTCCGCAAAGACATACTCCTGAAGGGTCGGACCATACAGCGCCTTTTGGACCCGGTTGGGTTGGACGGCGGTGGTCAGGCGGAACTCTAGCGGACGTCCCCAGCTATTGGTGACCAGATAGCCGCCAATCCAGCCCGTCACATCCTGTAGAATCGTCAGGAAACCTAAAGTCAGGGGTGGAGCATCTAGGGAACCAGCACCAGAAGCCAAGGGCGCGGCCAGGGCCAAAGGTTGTTCCGACACGATGTTCCCTTCTCCTTCCTAGCGGTTGCCGCATCTTGAGCCTGGCGGATCGTGAACCGCAACCTTGCATCGACTGTACAGCCCCACCGCTTGAGAGTCATTCCCTGCCGCCACCTTGACACATTTTAGACACCCCGCCTCTTGGCTGACGCAAAAGGTAAATCTTACCCCACCCCTAGAATTGGATGTTACGACTGTTCCTCTATACTCCCGCGATAAGAGTTGCTGTTTGGGGCCTCGCCGAGTGAAACCTTGAGCCATTGGAACTCCTGACACAAGTCTCATCCCGAATGCAGTTTCGAGCGCTTGCCTTGGGTAAGACATGTTGGAATGAGCGCTATCGACCATGCAAACATCACTATTTCTCTCATCAAGGTAAAATTCCCCTTCCGCTTTGCGATGTTTGTAGTACAACAACGGCAGCGGCCGAAAAAACCGCAACGGATGAAGCTCGGAACGAAACATACATGAGCGGCGAAACGATGAGGCACATGAACGCTGAAGAGGGTTATGCGGCGGGTGTCGCACAGGGAGAATCAAGACATTCGGAAGCTCCAAAACTATCCCCTGTGGAGCATCAGAAAGCCATCAGCAATTATCTGCGCGGTACTTTAGCCGCTGAACTGGCTGATCCGAATTCAGACCATTTCAACGAATTGAACAAGGGATTACTGAAGTTTCATGGGAGTTATCAGCAAGAGGACCGCGATGCCCGCAAAAATCGCGATAAGACCGGGGTGGGAAAGGTCTACATGTTCATGATCCGCTTGAAACTTCCAGGGGGCAAGTTGACAGCGGAGCAATATCTAGTGATGGATGACATTTGCGGGCGCTATGCCAACGGGACTTTGCGGATCACCACCCGCCAGAGTTTCCAATTGCACGGGGTGCTGAAGGGAAATCTGAAAGCCACAATGCAGGCGATCAATGAAGCCTTGTTGACCACCTTGGGGGCATGTGGGGACATTACGCGCAATGTGATTTGCTGTCCAGCCCCGTTACCGGACGCGGCCCGGACCATGATGCGCGAACACTGCCAATTGGTGGCTCAAGCCCTCACTCCACAGGCGGGACGGCGGGCATATCACGAAATCTGGCTCAACGGCCAACCTTTGCCGCATCCGGAGTTGGATGAGGAACCCCTCTATGGCAAGACCTATTTGCCGCGGAAATTCAAGATCGGCTTTGCCTTGCCCCACGACAATTGCACGGACCTGTTGGCCCAATGCGTGGGCTTTCTGGTGATGACCGATAATGGCCAACCCACAGGACGTCCCATCGGCTATAACCTGTACTGTGGAGGGGGCCAAGGTCAAACGAATAGCCGGCCTGACACGGCACCACTTTTGGCCCAGGCCATTGGTTTTATCGAGCCGGACGAAGTCATCCCTGCAGCCCAAGCCATCGCCCGGTTGTATCGGGATCACGGTAACCGAGCCGACCGTAAGCGGGCACGCCTGAAATATGTAGTCCATGATTGGGGAGTGGACCGCTTCCGCGAGGTTTTTTATCGGGAGTATTTTCCCTTTCCTTACCGGCCTCCAATCGATCAACCCATCACAGGACTGGACCTACACCACGGGTGGCATGGTATGGGCGGCGACCGCTGGTTCCTCGGTCTGTCCGTGGAAAACGGGCGGATCAAAGACGAAGGTTCCTTGCGTTTACGTTCCGGCATCCGTGCCATCGTCTCCCGTTTCCGCTGTGACGTAAGACTGACACCGCAACAGGACATTCTGCTCTGCGGCTTTCACACGGCGGATCGACCCGCGGTGGAGAACTTATTGGCAGAATATGGCATTCCCAAGCCGGATACTTTGTCCCAAGTGCAACGCTGGAGCATGGCCTGCCCGGCCATTCCCACCTGCGGTTTGGCTATTACCGAAAGTGAACGGGCTTTGCCCGCCATCATTGACCAGCTCGAAGTCGTGTTGAAAGAGTTGGGCTTGCAGGAAGAACCAATTAGCGTGCGTATGACCGGTTGCCCCAACGGCTGTGCTCGGCCTTACCAAAGCGACATCGGCTTGGTGGGACGCTCCGGAAACAGATACACCATCTACGTGGGGGGAGACCGCTACGGGCGCCGGCTCAATCGGGAATTGGCCGATCTGGTCCCAGTGGATCAGATAGTACCCAAACTGACTCCCCTCTTGCGCCGGTACCAAATCGAGCGACAAGCCGGGGAATCGTTTGGTGATTTCTGCACCCGTGTGGGGATAGATTCCCTCCGGAGCACTATTCCGGCATCCTAGTCAAGTATCAGCCTAAGATATGTGCGCTTGGACCCAAGCATGTCTTTTGGGCCAGAGGAAGCACGAATGGACTTTCCCCCAGGTAGAGGGGGAAGCGTTCATGCTGTCTATTGTTTGTCAGTGGGGGCGTCCTTAGAGGGAGGGTTTGAGGCCGGTTTACCCTGCGCGGGTTCCGGGGGAATATAGTTGAGCAAATCTTGGCGGAAATTTTGCGGCTGAGGAGCCAACAAATTCAGATAGGCGAGCACTCGGAGCCGAAGGCTCAAGTCTTTCTCCATACTGGCGGCTTGCCGCGTTGGTTCAACTTGCTCAGGAGGTAGTGTAGGACTGAAGCGTTGGGCATGCCGGATAGCAGTATCTGCTGCCTGGAGGCGTAGGGGGAGTGGGCGCTGCGGATTCCGTACGATCCCCATCAAAGTGGGTTGGATCATCGGATCGGGAAGGTGAACTAGGGCTTCCATAGCGTCCGGAGCTAAGCTGTCGTCACTCAAGGCGAGTAGTAGGTTCGATGTGGCTGGGATCACATCGCGGGATGAAGCGGGGCAAGCCGCTAACTGGGCCAGGGCTGCGACTGCTCGAGCGCGGACGGAGCGCTTGTAATTCGCATCGGCCATTCGCACCACAGTACTGTTCCGCCAAAGCACAAACCAGTTATCGCGTATTTCCGCGGCGGAGGCGGGAAGCGGCAATAAAAAGACTTCAGGGAAATATTGAAGCTGTTGGCGCAATCGCGCTTCCAGTTCAAGATCGCGATAGCGAGTGACTGGCAACCCCAAGCTTTCGGCATCGAGCTGGGAATAAAGCTGTTCGAAGCGCGCCCGCGCGGCCGGGACACGATCCACCTCCTGCTCCAGTCGCTGCAAGATCCGCAACAGCTCTTCGACCGCTAAGCGGGTATCCGGGAGAGTGTGTGCGGGAAAAAGGGAGTGGCGTTGGTGAAGGTCGTGGATGTAAGCGGAAATTTGGGGTGATACCGAGGGCGTGATGGGAACTTGGGCGGCTAGCACCGCGCTAGTTATGAGATCGACCCGCAATTCGAGAAGACGGCGCTGTTCGGCATTGAGATGGAGCGGCAAAGCGTCGATGACGTGTAACAACCGAGTTCGTCGCTCCTTCATCGCTTGGGCCAAGGCGGAGTCGCGTGCTTTTTGGTTTTCCAAGATTTGGTTCTGTCGCACTTCGGGGGGATCATTGGGGTGGGGCTGGTAGATGGCGGGAATATCCGGCAGTTGCGGATCGGTGGTGGCCATCATGGCTGCCAAACGGAGCAGGAGTTGTTCGAGTGTTGGGGAGGGGACTTGATCCGGCGACGCTAGCACCAACGTTGGAATACCGGACCATCGCGGGTCGACCCGCAATTGGCTGAGCAGGTCACGCAGCGGTGGGTGGACAGCATGACGGTCGATGATGATGACCTCTGCGGTGCCTTGGCGCAGGCGTTGCAAGAGATCGCGTCCCGTGGCAAATGTCTCCACACGGAATCCCGCGGATAGCAGCACTGGCAGCATCGAGTCCCGGCGGCGAGGATCGGGGTCTAGATACAAGGCTGTGCCAGGCGCGGACGGAGGGGGCACGTGTGCATCCTGCAACTGCCGGCGGAGAATATCCACGACCTTGACCCGCACACCTGCTGACAAGGGGAAGGGACCGCGAAGCAAAGTATCGGCTGCCAGGAATTGCACAAGTGGGTCGGGATAATCCAAGGCCAACTCCAGGAGGGATACAGGGGTTCCGCCAGGCCGTCCACCGATGGCTGCCAATTCTTTATCCGCACTCATTTGAGCCGCTTGCAAGATAGCCACCAGAGTTGCCGTCTGTTTCTGACGCAAAGCCTGCCGGAAAGCCTCTTCCCGGATCGCGACGGGAGCCGTGGCTAGCAATTGCATCACCAACGGCTCATGCTGAGCAATGTCCCCATATTGGCTGCGCCACGCTGCTGCACGGCCAGCGATCGAAAGCATCAGGACTTGGGCGTCCACCGCGTGGGTTCCCTCTCCAGCAGCGACCCAGCGGGCATATCGCAAGCCATAATATTCGTTGGCCCAAGAGACCGGAACTTGCACCGATACGAGTTTCCCTTCAGCGGCACTCCAACGCCACAAACGGACGACCGGCTCGGAAGTGTCAGGCAGTTTACGAGCCAATCGATACGGAGGACTCTCTTCGTAAAATCGCCGGGCGATGCGCAACAACTCCTGTTCGGGAGAGCGCTTCTCCAAAATCGGGTTGCTGCCCCGCAGGTAGCTACGCAGAGTGTCCTGAGCCAGTTGCCGCAGTGGTGGTAGTGTCTCACGATTCGGCAAAATCAGGCTCCATAAATAGGGAATGATGCTTGTCTGAACCTCCTCTTGTAGATTCAAGAACTGCTCATGGCGAACCAGACCCGACAACACTCCATACTGCTGCGTGGGATTGAGGCCATCGAGCGCTGCAATCCAAGCGGCAATGCTCTCAGCATCCATCCGGGGTATCAGTCCATAAATTCCCTCAACGATTGCTTTATCCTTTTCGTTGCGAATTTCCTGAATCATGAATGGTACGGCGGCTACCCCGATGCGAACCAGCTCGGCTTGGGCAAACACCCGTTCCTCTGGACTAGCTCCGAGATTAGCGATGTACTTGGCGATCCGCTGAGGCTGGCGAATATGCTGATCCAGTGCTGCCTCGGCCTGGTTGACAATCGTTTCTACGTATTCGCGGGCTTTTTTCTGTTCCGCCGGATTGTCTGACCAACGCGGAACACGATAGAGCAAGGTAAAGGCTCCTGGACCATATTTGTCGTAGATGGCTATATAGTCCTGCTGTTCTGGTTTGCTATCAAGGAAATCCTTCAACAGCGGAAGCGCGAGGGAATACTGCCCCTCCAAGATGAATGTTCGCAATTGCTTGTAAATCGCTTGAGATTTGGGAAGCTGCCGCGGCGGCACTTGCTGAGCGACGGTGGAATCACGGGCGATCGTCGCAACAGCGATTATACCGCTCAGCAATATCCAGCTCAGGTGTCGGTGTCGCACGGGAAAGCCCTCCCTCGCCCCAATCCCCGTCAGGCGGCGGTTCTTCTCAAGCCGTTATGAAAACGGAAGCAAGGGTGAGACTTCATCCCTCTTGGGTAATAAAGAGAGGAGCCTCACACACCCTTTCCATCCCGGTGCATCCCTCCTCAGAACACCTGTTAGTCATTGTGAACGCCCGGCGGGAAGCAAGCAACACTCTTCGCACGCGATCAGGTCATCATAGGTTTCCCGGCGGCGGATCAGACGATGTGTAGCGTCTGTAACGAGGACCTCGGCGGCCCGTGGGCGGCTGTTATAGTTGGAAGCCATCGACATGCCATACGCCCCGGCGGAGAAAATGGCGAGCAGATCCCCCGGCTCCATTCGCGGCAGGGGACGGTCCTTGGCGAGGAAGTCGCCGGATTCGCAAACGGGACCGACCACATCCTGCCGCAGTGACCCTTCAAAGTCTAAAAACGGATTCCCCTGATCGGGGTTGATGTTCATGTCGAGTGGAGGCCGGTCGGGCACGCCAGGGGGTAATCGGACCGGCCAGAGACGATGGATCGAACCGTAAAGCGTAGGCCGGATCAGATCATTCATCGCCGCATCCTGAATGAGATAGTGCTTCCCCCCGGTGGATTTACGGTACAGGACCGTGCTTACCAGGATGCCGGCATTGCCCACGAGGAAACGGCCAGGCTCTAAGATTAATTGACATCCCGTAGCTCGGATCGCTGGCAGTATCGCTTGCGCGTAAGCGTCGGCAGGGGGAGCCTCATCCCGCCGGTAATGAATGCCAAAACCACCACCCATATTGAGATAACGGATGTTATGACCTTGCTGGCGGAACTGTTCGATCAGGCGGATCGCCTTCTCTGCACCTTGACGGTAGGGTTCCGTCTTAAGAATTGGCGACCCCAAATGCATATGGATGCCCATAAGCTCTAGCCCAGGGTGGCCCAAAGCCGCCCGCGCTACTTCGACCACCGTCTCGATATCCAGCCCGAATTTGACCCCTTTTACAGAGGTGTCCGTCTTGACATGAGTTTTTGGGGGTAGGTCAGGATTGACCCGCAAAGCCACAGGTGCTCGCCGTCCCAACTCTTGGGCGATTCGACCAATTGTCCACAATTCCTCCTCGGACTCCACGTCGAACAGCAACACGCCGGCGTCTAGGGCCATGCGAATTTCTGCTGCCGTTTTCCCAACACCCGCAAAGACAATGGGTGCCCCTTTCGGCCCGGCTTTCAAAGCTCGGTACAGCTCTCCTCCACTCGTAACGTCGAAACCAGCTCCATGTTCCCCCAACAGTCGACAGATCGACAGATTGCCGTTGGCCTTGATAGAATAACAAATGATCGGTTTAGCCTCTTCAAAGGCTTTTTTCAATGATCTCAAATGATGTAACAGTGTCGCTTGACTGTAAACAAATAAAGGAGTTCCATACTGTTTTGCCAATTCTTGTATAGGGACATTTTCACAATACAACTGACCGTTAAGATAGTGGAAATGATCCATGAATATCTCCTTTCATATCTATGGAGACTAGCATGATTTTTTCATGCATAGTATCCGGGTTTACATGTTCAAGCGCTGTTTCCAGGACTGGAGTTGTTGTTGAACCTCGGACGGTGCAGTGGAAGCGTGACTGCGAAAAGCTGCTAAGGCCTGGGTGACGCCTAAGCGGGATCGGAGAAAAGCCAGGGCATCCGGTCGGTGGGGGAGGAGCGAAGCCAAAATCTCATCGGGCAGGTCCGCAAGACGGCAGCGTCGCTGCTCGCAGTCTCGGACCAATTTGCCCACGATTTCGTGTGCCGCACGCAGCGGTATCCCAGCTTCCACCAAACCTTCCATGAGTGTGGTCGCGTCAAGGAAGCCGTCTTCCAACCGGGCCGCAATCCCTTCCCTGCGGAATCGACTGCCTTCAACCAAGGGGGCTGCCACTTGCAAACAAGCCTCCACCGTATCGTGTGCATGGAACAAAGCCACTTTGTCTTCCTGCAAATCGCGATTGTAGGCCAGAGGCAATCCTTTGAGTAGTATGAAGAGCTGTTGCAGGGCAGCTATTACGCGTGCACTTTTTCCTCGAATCAATTCCAAAACGTCGGGATTTTTCTTATGAGGCATAATGCTGGAACCTGTGCAGAAAGCGTCGGGCAACTCTAAGAATGAGAATTCCGTGGTACTCCAGATGATCCACTCCTCCGCCCAGCCACTGAGATGCAAGGCGATAACAGCCAAGGCATAAACATAGTCCAGTACGAAATCTCGATCACTGGAAATGTCCAAGCTGTTACTAGCCAAGGCGTCGAAACCGAGTTGTTGTCGCACCTGCTCGCGATCGATCGGCAGCGACGTGCCTGCCAGAGCAGCGGCACCCAAGGGGAGGATGTTGACCCGACGGCGCGCTTCGGCCAAGCGTTCCCGATCTCGCTGGAATTTCTCTACGTAAGCCAAAGCGTAATGGGCGGCCAACACCGGTTGTGCCCGCTGCAAATGAGTGTAGCCCGGCAAAATCACTCCCTGCTCACGTTCCGCCAACCGCACAAACGACCGTTGCAATTCCGCCACCTGGCCATCTATTCCTTCGATTGCCTCACGCACCCAGAGCTTGACATCCGTGACGACCTGGTCATTGCGGCTCCGGGCGGTGTGTAGCTTCCGGCCAACATCCCCCAATCGTGTGATGAGAGCATGTTCGATGTGCGTATGAATATCCTCCAATTCCGTCCGCCATGTCATTTGGCCGGAGGCGATTTCTCGTTCGATCTCTGCCAGGGCCTGCACAATCTGTTCCGCCTCGTCAGCAGTGATCAGTCCCACGGCAGCCAGCATCCGAGCATGGGCTTGGCTGGCCCGGATGTCGTGACGATATAGCCGTTGATCAATGCTGATCGACTCGGTAAAGGCTTCCACACGTGTATCTGTCGGGCCCGAGAACCGACCTCCCCACGTTTTCTGACCCATATTATCTCCCCACGTCCTCCGTTGAGCGTTGCTGCGTCATTTCGTGCCAATCCCTGGAGTGCAGGGTGTTTCCCAGTCCAGAAAGTTCTGAAAAAGCCCAGAGGTAGTGCTGTCCTTATTGGGTTTGTACAATTCTGGTAATTCTTCGACACCTTCAGGCCTGGCAGGAGGTATTATTGGCAGAGTCATCGGAAGCCCTCTCAAAACTTCGTAGGAGTCCGCCGAGTAAGTATCTTGGGGGAAATCTTGGGGGAAAAGTATGCTCAAGTATTGCAAGCGACATTTCCGGGAAACTGGGGTGTTAGTAGTAGCCCTACTCCTGCCGTCTGGCCTTTGGGGACAAAATCCTCCCGCTGCTCGCACGGAATCGATCCCCACCGTTCAGCTCCGCCTCCGTTCCTTGACAGAGTTGCTCAATAAGGCGGAATACGCCGCGGGTTTGGTGGACCAAGCCGAAACCTTCCGAGCTGTCAAAGCTCTGATCTTTCTGGCTCGACTCCAAGGCAAAGGAGTGGAGGGGATCCATCCCGACAGACCTTTCGGACTTTATGCCCATGTCAAGCCCGATCTCGTGACTAGTTCTTTTGTGATCATGATTCCTTGCGCGGATCGGGATAGTCTCCTGAACTTGCTCAAGGGCCAATTGGGGTGCACTGTGGAGAATCAGCGGGAGAATCGCTACAAGCTGGCGCTGCCGCCGGAGTTCCCTTTGATGGCCGTGGGTATCGACCATTTGTACTTGCGCTTCGAACGAGATTATCTTTACGTCGGCCGTTTTGCAGAAGACCTGGAAGACACCCGCCTTATCCCGGCCAAGACGTATTTTGCCTCCGACGATGATGGAACTGTTCTGTCCCTTCAAGTACGCTTGGACCAGATTTCTGTGGATGTCAAAAAATTCCTTCTGGCCCAACTCGAAATGTTCCTCGAACAGGGAATGCGGGACAATCCACCGGAAGACGATGTCGGCAAGCGGTTGGCCCCCTGGCTCAAAAACCATTTCATGAATCTGGCCCAAACGGTGTCGCTGGACGCCGAGGAAGTGAGCCTCCGCGTTTATATCGACGAGAAAAAGGGTGAGTTGGCCAGTGAATTGCGCCTAACGCCGAAGCGGGGAACTTTGCTCGCGGAAAACCTTCGGGCATTTGCCGAACGCAAGAGTTTGCCGGCAGGGATCGTGCAATCTGCCCCACAGGCCGCGATGCGGGGTGGAGTGCACGTCGGCCTAACCCCCTTGGCACGCCGGGAATTCGCCCACCTCGTTCAGGACATCGCCGCGGAGGCCATCAAAAAGGCGACACCCGATGAACGCGAGTTCGTCCAAGGATTGTTCCAAGCTATCCTCCCCACCCTCAAAGCAGCAGAACTGGATGCCGCTGCTGTCCTGCTCCCAGCAGATCGGCAAGGGTATCACAAACTGCTCGGCGCCCTCGGCGTCCATCAAGGAAAGGAGATCGAAAAGTTCCTCAAAAGCATAGCCCCGATTTTGACAACGGTCGAATTGGCCGACTTTTCCTTTGATCGGGAAACCCTGGGCGATTTCCGCATCCACAAAGTGATCGTCAACGGATGGCCCGAACGTGCCGATCAGCTTTTCGGAACGACAACCCTTTGGCTAGCGGTGTCGGACCGCTGTCTGGCTTGGAGCATCGAAGAAAATGGGGAACTCCTACGCTCTGCCCTCAAAAAGGCCCAAGGAGTGTCGGTCCCCCTTGTCGATGTCGAAGTGTCAGCAGCAGCCCTTCTACCTGTGCTCGCACCCCAATTGCACCCCGATGAAATCAAAGCCATCCAACGCGAGGTGTTTGGGGACAAAGACGGCAGGAACCAAGATCGGATTCGCCTCCGCATCACCGCGGGCGATCAATTTACTCTCAAAGTGGAGGCGCAAGGACCAGCGATTCGTTTGCTGCACACCGCAGACGTCCTCCGCCCTTGAGTGACCAGAAGAACTCTGCCACCAATCGCTTCTTTCCGCATTACGGAGAAAGAATCGGATGCTTCCAGCGAAGTACAAATCAATCGAGCTAAGACTGATGAGTCCGCAGTTAGTGAAAAGGCAGAAGTGGGGTTCTGCGTATCTGTAACTCTAAACGGTGAGGAGAATGCCATGGTTACCCGTTTATGGATTCCCTTGGCGGCTACCCTCCTAATGGGATCGTCCGCCTACGCCCAAGCGCCACGCGCCACCACCGCGCCGGTGGAAGTTCGCCTCCGTTCTATCAACGACCTGCTCAGCAAAGCCGATTACATCGCGGGGCTGATTGGCCAGCAGCAACTGTTCCGCGGCTTCGTCCAACAAATCCCGATCGATCCTCAACAAGGACTGTTCGGTCTGGACACGCGGCGTCCGATCGGCCTATATGGCGATATTTCGCTCGATGTCGAGCAAGGTGCCGGGGTCTTTTTGGTGCCCGTTGCCAATTTGGAAACCTTGATGGGCTTTTTGCAGGCCCAGGCGGGATTGCAGATCGAGCGGAAGGGCAACGGAATCATGTCCATCCCTTTGCCGCCAGGCGGACCTGTGGAGGCTCTTTATGCCCGTTTTATCGATGGTTACCTTTATGTCGCGAATCATGAGTCCCATCTCGATGCCAAAAAGCTGATCCCCGCGAAAAACTTCTTCGCCCAGGATGACGGGGCGGTCGCTTCGGTGGTCATTCGCCCCGATCGCATTCCCGTGGTAATGCGCCGAGAGTTGCTGGCGAAATTGGATGAAACTTTGCAAGAGCTTCAACGGGAAGCCCTCACGAAAGATAATCCTGCTGAACGAGCCGGTTTCATTCTCGGCGGCAAATCTGTCATCAATTTGTCACGGACCCTCATCGAAGATGTCAAAGAGTTGCACCTGAAACTCTTTGTGGATGAAAAGAGGGATTACATTTCCCTCGATTTAACTGTCGTGCCCCAACCGAATAGTCCGGTGGCCAAAAACTTCGCCTCTTTGGGACAGAGGACCAGTCTGGCCTACGGCTTGACCAACGTCAGAGGTGCGGTGTTACGCGGGAATGTCAATTTCGCCCTGACGGATGATACGCGCAAGATGTGGGATGACTTGATCAATAGCATAATGACCCAGGCCCTCAATGAGGTTCCTCCGCAGAACAAGGCCGCTATCGAGAAAATCCTTCAGGGCATTCTCCCAACTCTCAAAGCAGCCGTTGCTGATGCTGCAATCACCATGACAGCACCGAATGCTAGAGGACATTACACGGTGCTGGGTGCGGTCAGCGTCAAGGAAGGGAAAAAGCTGGAGGACGCAATTCGAGAATTGGTCAAGTTGTACGAGCGCGACACCGGAGATACACAGGCTGCAAAATTGAACTTCGCTAAAGTCGGCAATTTCACTCTCCACCAAATAGACCGCATTTTGCCAGCGGATGCTGAACCCTATCTTGGTACTCGCTCCTTGTGGTTAGCCACTTCGGAAGACTTGCTAGTCTTCAGTGTCGGCCCTGATGCCTCTGTGTTGCGTAATGCGTTGAGCAACGGACCTACCAAGTCGCCAGCTCTTTCCTTGGACGTTTCCCTTGTCGGCTTGGCACGGTTGGCCAATCAGAACGCCACACCGCAACAAGTCAACGCCATAGCAACTCAAATTTTTGGTAGGGTGGGACCGGTAGGCAGAGACATGCTCCGTCTCGAAGTGGCAGGGGGCCAGAACCTGACCCTACGCCTCTCCGTCCAAGGTGGAGGAATTCGCTTCCTAGCGGCGTTGGCTTCTGCTGGTCCTTGATGAATTGATGGAAGTAATCCAAGGCATCATCTCTAACACCGAGCGCACAGGGATGTGCGCTCTTTTATTTTGGACATGACTCATGGTGCTCTAATCGCTTTCCAGTGATGAGTGCAATACTAATACGCTCCATCCTATGTCGACGCTGTAGCATTACGGGATCAGGGAGGGCAGTAACGGTGATGGGGCACACTGAAGGAGCTTATGTGGACTGAAGGGAGCTTTTGTGGATGGTGCAGGATGCAACTTCAACGTGACGGCGTTGGTGGATGGCGTGGGCTACATGCAAAAGCATACCATATAGGACGAGATTCAATATGGGGTGACAAGTTCATATTTTTGATATTTTGAACAAATCAGGATGGATTGTCAATTTTGTAACGTCAGCCTCTTCGGTCAGGCGACGGTGCTGGATGCCAACTGGAACGTTCTGGGATCCAGCGCCTTCGCCTGGGTCTACCTGCATCAGGGTGGACGGTACGATGTCACCAGCGGCCTGTATTACTTCCGTTTACGCGACTACTCGCCGACGCTCGGCCGTTGGACGAGCCTTAATCCCCTCTCCTACGCCGCCGGAGATGGGAACCTCTACCGCCCCATCCGTAATAACACCACCAGCCCATGCGAGCCATCAGGTCTGCAAGAACTTCTGGAACCAAAGCCTGTCGATCGAGGCAGCAAATTCTGCTCGATCTCTGAGTGGCGGACCCCCATCTTAAGGAAGAAGTGAGTTTATCACTTGGAAAGGCGGCATATGATACCCCCAATGATGGCGTGGTAACCGTGTGCGTGGAAAGATGTGTCGGAAGGTTATGAGGCGGTCATCTGTGACACGATAATGCCTGAGCTGAACACCCTTCCCTAAATGATGCTGACTTTGCCCTATGCGACGGGGGCGGGGCAAAAAGCAGTCCAGCGATATGTGTATAGATGGTGTGAGAGGGGAAGATTATCTAAGGAGCATGCTTTAAGGTGCTGAAGCTTCGATATTCAACACTGATATGCACTATGTCCCAGAATTCCAGGTAAAAAAAATTACCCGGCCAGGATTCGAACCTGGACCAAGAGAACCAAAATCTCTTGTGCTACCGTTACACTACCGGGTAGAGGGACCGTTGGATCGCGTCATAGTCATTCATAGGAAACAGGTGGGAAAAACTCAAGAGGGAATGTCCAAGTTTTGCTGGCGGCTTCCGGCAGAAGCTGGAACCATTCCCTGCCAATGTCCCCACGGATCGTGGACGCTATATCCTTTGGTCTTGATGACAGTGACGAGAAACGGAATTGCTCTTGAGGAAACAAACACCGACGTGGCGGAGGGTGAAAGGAAGGGGCGGCGTATTCTCAGTTACGAGCGATGAGGATTTATTCGTCCAAGGAAGGGGGAAGGGCATCATCCGCATGCTGTACGAGGAAGGTCAGTTGCTCCAACTGGATGGCCAAATCGACTGTGACGAGTTGCACGTGCGGGGGCAGCCGGAGGACAACAGGAGCGAAGTTGAGAATCCCTCGAATCCCCGCTTTGACTAAGCAATCGGCCACACTTTGGGCTGCTTCTTTAGGGACAGTCAATATGGCCAGCTCCGCCCCCTCCTGCTGAATAGTCGTTTGAAGTTCGCTGAGCGGGCGAATGGGAATTCCCTCCACGCATTCTCCGATTTTATTGGGATGGTTGTCAAACAAGGCGACGATTTCAAATCCCTGGGCGCGAAACCCCTGGTAGCGCAACAAGGCACGTGCCAGGTTTCCCACACCGACCAACACGACACGCCAGGGACGATGGATGCCCAAGGCTTCTCGGATCACAGCCGCCAGCTCACGCGGGTCATAGCCGATGCCGCGTTGTCCGAGATGACCCAAAGCAGCCAAGTCCCGCCGAACCTGAGCATCACTGACTCCCACAGCAGCGGCGATCTGGCTGCTGGAGATTTTTTCGGCTTCGGAGGGCCAGGCGGTCAGACACCGAAGGTACAGACTCAAACGGTGGGCAGCCGCCCGTGACAGACGTGGCCCTTCCGCGGTGGCACCTCGGTCGCTCATGGATGGGTCCTCCTCAGGTAGTTAGGAATGATCATTTGTCTGCTTGACATAGTTCGGCAGTCGTGTCGGCGGGGTTGGGTATCCGCTCCTATTTTACCACATGATAATAGCATAGTTTCCCCAGAGACTTTTCAGTGCAGAAAAGGTAGCAAAAGAACTGTTGCTAAATTGACGCGACCTGACCGTTGGAGGGCATGGTTAACGTTTGGGGTTACTAAAGGCCCAACGGATAGGAATCAATAACGTCTCAGCTCGCGGTTTGGACAATTCTACGCGGACCAGTGCTGTCCCAGAGGTGGAAACTGTGGCCGGAGATACACTGATCCGCACAGCAGTCATTCGACGGGACTCTTGGGGAAACTTCACTTGCACCGCGGGATGATCGCTCACCGCGTTCACAATCCGGACCGGCTCAGCAGTCAGAGAACGAATCTGGACAAGCTGAGAGGAAGGCTGACCCGATTGGAGGTAGAAAATCACCTCATCTGGCGTCCACACCACCTGCTTATTGGGCTGGCGGAGGATGAGCACGGGAATGCGGATTTCTCGATACTCGGCGTCATCGGTCCAAATGCTGACGCTGCCATCATGCTCTCCCTCGGGCAGTTGGTCTTGGACTTGCACCATGATCTCATGCCGTGAATCCGCGTGCTTCAGAATTGTAGCTGTCACAAATGGTGATACTGAGGAAATCCGGCGAATCGTAAAAGTTCTCGGCCTATGATCTGTGATGGTTATTGTATGTTTTGTTGCTCCACGGGTACTGATGACCAATCGTGAAGGTTGTATATCGACTTCCCGGACGATACGGGCTTGGATCGCCAACTCTAGGGTGCGTTCGCGCGCTGCTTTTTCGTCGGATGGGGACTGGTAGTAAAGCCGGATGGGCCAGCGTTGCAGTCCGTCCGGTTGGGTCAAAGTGGCGATTTCGACAGTCAGCGCTGTGATTTCTCCGCCGCGCAGTTCTTGGGCACCCACGGCTAGCTTGATACACCCGCAGGCGCTCTCGACTCGGCGGATCACGAGTAATTCTTGACCGACGTTCTTCAATTCAAACGTGTGGGACAACACCACGCCGGCCTTGCATCGACCTTTATCGACGACTGGCTGGGTACAGATTAGGTGACTCCCGTCCTGTGTGTGACACAGGAAGGGGGAATATATCAGGAGGAGTATAGAGGAGCATGTACATAACAGCGCGTCGTTCATAGCAGCACTGGGCATACCGAAGTTGCTTCTAGTGTCAAGGCGAATATCCTGAGCGTCAGTACTACGAGAACGAGGGTGAAAAGACCCTCCCCCCGTTGACCGTGGGGAAGCTTGAGCCAGAGAGGTTATCGCTCGGCTATGCTGGAAATCATTTGGTACAGACCAGGGGATAAGATGCCACCGCGGCTGCCCTCGGAGCAGGAGGTGTATGTTTTAGAGCTGGATTTGCCCGCAGAATTATCGGAGTTGGACACTTCAGCGTGGGAAGATTTGACAGGTTCCGAGCAACAGCGTGCCTTCCGATATCGTTCGGCCCAAGCCCAAGCTCAGTTCGTGCTCTGCCGGAGTGCCTTGCGGCGATGGTTAGGTGCCTGCTTGGGAGTGTGTCCTGCCCATGTCCCATTGACGACGAATGCCAATGGAAAACCCCACCTTCACCCCGCAGTCAGAGAAGGGGATGGGAGAGAGGCTACCCTCTTACACTTCAACGTCGCCCATACTTTGGGAAAGGGATTGATCGCGTTTGCACGGCATCCTGTTGGTATTGATGTGGAACGGATTCGCCCGGTGGAGAACGCGGAAGGGTTGATGCACCGTTACTTTTCTCCTTCCGAATGTGTCCTCTGGCAGAAGAGCTGTATGGATGACCGTGCTGATGTTTTTTTTCGTTTGTGGACGGGCAAGGAAGCGGTGGTCAAGGCAGTGGGCCGCTCCTTGGCTGCCATCGGGGAGTTCTCCCTCAGTTTACAGGATGATCTTTCCGCTCAGGTGGAGACATGCAGCAGTCCTGAACTTCAGGGATCGTGGTTTATCCAAGCTTGGAAGAGAGAAGCTCAATATTGGCTGACGCTTGCCGTCAAGGTTCTAGGTTGAAGGGTTGAGAAAATAAAAATGGCCCCGCTCCCCCATGTTTGGGATACAGGCAGGGTCAATGTCTAAAATACAGGGCTGAACCTTTTGTAGCCGATCAGTTTCCGGTGCGTGGGGGTTCGGAATCTTCCGTGACGACACCTCCCATAAAGGGCATAGCAGCTTGGTTGATTTTGGCGGGTGGCACATCTATCTGAACGCGGTATCCCAATCGGGGGAAGAAATCGCGATAGCCGACTTCTTGGATACCACGGCGCTTCGCTTCTTCCACCGCCTTGTTGATGAGGCCTATCAGCTCCGTTTTGCGGTCGCGTAGGGGGTCGTTGATGTTCTGGACAGGTAGCATTCCCAAAACGACATATCGGGTCTGAGCTGTTAGTTCCCCCACCCATTGACGTTTCCGCAGGTCGTAGTAGGCATCCACAGGAATGCCCATGCTCGCGAGTTCCCGGACCATGGTTTCGATGTCATCGCGCCCATCGGCGTTGATGTCGAAGATACCGACGAGAGCGATGTGATCAGCAGCCCCGCGGCGCCAGACGGCGTTGTAGAGCAAGTCACCGGGTGCAATACCGTCGCGGATGGGTTCCGGCTCCTCGGTGATACGCGCTCGGGATAAACTCGGGCCAAGCACCTCGACGACTTCGATACTCCCGCGGGGTACGAATCGGACCTGATCCTGATAGATGCCGCGTTCATCCGGCACACGGATGCGGCGCAGGCGGGATTGACGCCCCTTTTGCGGGAAGTCGTCAGGCAGGACTACAAAGGTCAAGCCGGGACGCACCAAATCCCGAAAGCCCAGATTGATCTCGACCAGATTATTCGGCAATCGCCGCAAGATCGTCCCCAACGGCTGGTCGTATTCAAACACGTCACGCTTTTGCGCCATCTTGTCCATCAGCAGCTCGACTTCCTGTTCCAAGCGTTGGGTTTTCTGCTCGATGAGTTTCTTTTCCCGGTCCAATTTGGCGATTTGCTCCGCTTGGCTGTCGATTTCTTTGCGGGCCTTTTCTTCCTCGCTAGCATAGATACGGATGCGATCATCATAGCGCTTGATGACCTCCTGAATCTTAGCATTCAGTTGTTTAGGGAAGTCATCCGCCTGCTTTTTGAAGTCGAGGGAATACTTTTGCAATTCATCGGCGGCAGCCTTGAGCGCAGCGACTGCGCCCCGGAAATCTTGGATCGCATCGCGGCTCGTCTTCTCGGCGGCTTGGAGCTTCTGGCGGGCGTCAGCGTAGGATTGGATCAATCCTCGTGCCGGGGGTTCCGTGGGATTGTCTGGATTCCAAATGATGAGGCCTGGAGGAGGAGGACCAGCCAAATAACCGCCTGCCTTCGCCAATTCCTCGTTGATCCGGCGTAACTCGGCGCTGATCTTATCTTTTCCCTTGGTCTCCGCGCCGATGTCGGTGCGATCCTTTTCGTCAGCAATACCGAGGTAGCAGCGATAGACCTTCGCTTTCATTTCCGCCTCGGCCGCCAGACCCTGTGCCGCAGCCCTTTCGGAGGCCGCTTTCTTAATCGCCTCTTCTTTCGCTTGATGGTCGGAATACTGCATGTACCACAATACGCCAAAGGCGATAGTGGTCAGCACAAAGAAGACCAACGCGATAATGAGCGGCAGGTTCGTCTCGCCGGATTTTTTCTTCGCCATGGTGCTTCACCTTGAATGAACGCGAACCGCAGGTTTATGGAATACACACCGCCGGATCGATTCACATGCTCTATTAGTGAGCATAAAGGGCTTGAAGAACATGTCAACACAAATGTTGCCGCGGAAGAGCCACCCATCGTGGAACGTATCTTTTCTGGTACCCTTGACGATGGCAGCAAATCCACCGGACATACCGAATGGACGGAAGAGGGTGCAAGGGCCGCCGGCTTGGTTCAGGGTTTGGAGTTTTTGGGGTTGGGGTGGCACAGGATGTCTGTGATGACGTTTCCGAACACATCTGTCAGTCGCATGTCGCGGCCGCCGAAACGGAATGTCAGGCGGGTATGGTCCAAGCCAAGAAGGTGCAAGATTGTCGCGTGCAAGTCGTGGACATCGACTTTGTTTTCGACCGCGTGATAGCCGAACTCATCGGTGGCGCCGTAGGTGATGCCGCCGCGAACGCCTCCCCCGGCCAGCCAAATCGAAAAGCCGTAAGGATTGTGATCCCGTCCGTCTTGTCCTTGGGCCATAGGTGTACGGCCAAATTCACCACCCCAAAGCACCAGAGTGCTGTCGAGCAGTCCCCGCTGTTTGAGATCCCTTAACAAACCGGCGATCGGCTTATCCACCGCGGCGGCGTTGTCCTCGTGGCCTTTCTTGAGGTTGCTGTGTTGATCCCAGCGATCGTGCCCGACATTGGGACAAAGGAGTTCAACGAAACGGACGCCCTGCTCAATCAGTCGGCGGGCTAGAAGGCATTGCCGACCGAAGAGCGCCGTGCGCGGTTCGTCCAACCCGTAAAGTCGCTGCGTGAGCACGGTTTCGCGGGACAAATCCAACAATTTCGGCACGGCGGTTTGCATCCGGAAGGCCAATTCGTAATTGGCAATGGCGGCGTCGAGCGGGTCCGGATGTGCCCAACGCTCCGAGGTGCAGCGATCCAGAATCTCGAGCAATTCTCGTTTGCGAGTTTGCTGCTTCTCCGGTCGAGAATGCGGTGCGTGCAAGTCTGCAATCGGCTTGGGACCTGGAGCGAATACAGTACCCTGATAAGCTGCAGGAAGGAAGCCATTGCCAAAATTGTCGATCCCGCCGGGAGGAATCATGCCGCTGCTGAGGACCACAAAACCAGGTAAATCCCGACTCATCGTTCCCAAGCCGTACACCGCCCACGCCCCCATACTAGGCCGACCCAGTTGACCATGCCCCGTGTGGAGGAAGTAGTTGGCATTCGTATGCTCAGAGAACTTCGAGGTCATTGACCGAATGATGCACAAATCATCGACACAACGGCCCACATGGGGGAATAAGTCGCTCACCGCAATGCCGCTGTCGCCGTATCGGCGGAATTTCCACGGGCTGGCCAGTGTCATGCCAACGTTGTTGAATTGGGTGGGCCGCACAGGACCAGGGAAAGGTCGGCCGTGGTACTTTTCCAGCAGCGGTTTGGGATCAAAAGTATCCACCTGGGAGGGACCGCCATCCATGTAGAGGAAGATGACAGCCCGCGCGCTTGCTGGGAAATGCGTGGGCTTCGGGGCAAAGGGCGGAGCCTTCGGTTCCTGAGTGGCTCCTGACGCTGTGGGTGATCCTGCCGATAAACGTCCATCCTCCGCAAGCAGGTGCAGCAGAGCTGTCCAGCCAAAACCGTGGGCCGCATACTGCAACCATTGTCGTCGACTCCAAAGACCCTTCCGTTCGCTACGCTGGTCCATGTTTTACCTTCAACCTCTGATCTCGTTGCCTTCACTATTCACTTCGACGTATTGCGTTCATCATACTGCATTCCCTGGAGATTTCACACCGTGTCTCAACGGCATCGGCCAAGATTTTCCAACTGTTCAATACCCAGTAGCCGACAAGCCGCAAAGAGAGTGCCGTCGGGAACATGCAGCGAACTGCTGAATGAGGCCGGAAACTCGCCTCAACGCTAGTGCGAGAAGGAGTGGGACTTACGCAAGATGAGGCAGGTCCCCAGCCGGGCCATCGTTTATGATGAAGTTATCCTTTATCTGTTACTGGCTGAGAGCAAGGCGGGCCAAGCGCCTGCTAAGGAGTTAACCTAGCTCTGCTATTCCTGGGCGGAACGTTGAAGGAGTACCGAGAATGAGAAGACCGGTCCTACTGCTGGGCATCTGGATGGGAGCCACCGCCGGACTACTAGTGTATGGGCCAGAAGGCCAAAGCCGCCCTGCGGAGGAAAGGGAAGAAAAGGGACCCCCTCAGAAGAAACTCCCACCCCAGATAGACTACTCTCGCTTGCGGCAACTCTTGCAGCGTGGCAATTACAACGAGGCGGAAGAAGGTTACACCCAAGCAGTCCAGCGGGATGGGTCGGTAGCGGCTTACATCGGTTTGGCGCGAGTCCAACGGGAAGTGGGGCGATACAGTGACGCCTGTGCGACACTTGATAAAGCCATAAAGCATCATCGGGGAAACGCCGACCTGCTGGCGGAACGGGGCGAGTTGCTCTACCTTTTGGGCCGCTGGGAGGAGGCACGCCAAGATGTGGAAGCTGCTTTGAAAGTCAATCCGGGCAACCTCCGAGCACGTTGGGTCAAAGCTTGCCTGTTGCGGGATCAAGGGGAGCTAACGGCGGCCGATCAGGAAGTGCGCACCTTGGTGCGCGCCTACACGGAAGCCAGCGGAACCGACCAAGAGATACGCGATGCCCAGAGCTTGTTGATTATCGGGTTAGCGGGAGCAGAAAACGCCCGGAGGCATCGGCGGCACCAGCAATTCGCCTTCATTTTGAATGAAGTCTACAGGGACGCAATTAAGGATGATCCCGATTGCTGGCAGGCTGAGTATCAGGCAGCCCTCCTCCTGCTGGAAAAGCACAACCGCGCGGAAGGGGAAGCAGCCTTAGACAAGGCCATGGCGATCAATCCCCGCTCCGCGGATGTTTTGACGGCGAAAGGGTACGTGGCCTGGAATCAAGGGCGGGCCGACGAAGCGCTCCGGTATGCAGAACGTGCTTTGAAGACCAATCCCAAGCATGCAGAAGCCCTCCGGCTGCTGGCCGACATCCGTTTGCTTACAGGGGACGTAGCGGGGGCCCGCCAATACGTGCTAGCCGCCCAAGCGGTGCAACCGCGCTCCGAGGCGATTCAAGCCCGGCGCTGGGTGCTGGAATACCTCCGTGGTTCCCCGGCAGGTATGCAGGCCGTTGAGACAGAAGTGACCGGATTCTGCCGGACGCCGGGCGTTTGGCACCAGGAAATTGCCGAATTGCTGGTTCAGCTCAAGCAGTACGCCGCTGCGGAACGGCACTACCGTGAGGCCATGCGCCATAGGCCGGACCTGGCCGCCGCCCAAGCGGGCTTGGGCTTGCTCTACTGGCAGTTGGGGCGCGAAGCAGAGGCACAAACTGTCCTGCGGGAAGCCTTTCGTGCTGACCCCTTTCACATCCGCGTTGCCAATGCCTTGAAGGTACTGGAACACCTGGCCAAATACACGACGCGGGAAACAGAACATTTCGTAATCAAGTACAGCGAAACCGACAAAGTACTAGCCGCATGGCTGGCTGATTACCTGGAAAAATGGTTCGCCGAGTATCGGCAGAAATATGGTTATGCTCCCAGTAGCAAGGTCCTGGTCGAGATCATCGCCAGCCGGGAGATGTTCAGCGGGCGTGTGCTGGCTCTTCCCGGCTTGCCAGGCGCAGCGCAAGGAGCAAGTACAGGCCCTCTGCTAGTGATTCCTTCTCCGCGAGCCGATGGCAAAATGCAGGTGTACAACTGGGCGAGTGTGGTCCGGCATGAGCTGACCCACGTCTTCAATCTCCAGCAGAGCGATTACCGCGTTCCCATCTGGTTGACGGAAGGCCTGGCGGTTCGTGCGGAGGAAAACCACCGCTTCGCCGCACATCGAGAGTTGCTTCAAGCACGTTACCTCGCTGGCACTTTGTACGACCTCAACACCATCGCGCGCGGCTATCACAACTTCGCTCAGCCGGAGGAGGTGATCCTGGCTTATTTCCAAGGCTGGCTCTATGTCGAATACTTGGCAAGTCGGTTTGGCGAGGAAACCATCCCTCAATTGCTGGCAGCTTACCGTCAGGGACTGACGACATCGGATGCTTTACGTCGGGTCTGCGGGATGGAACAAGTCGCGGTGGAGCAGGGGTATCGTGATTACCTGCGGGATTATCTCCGGCATCTGCCCCGTCAAGAACCGCAACTCAGCCTGGCAGAATTGGAAGCTGCCGTGCGCCAACAGCCCGACAACGCCGATGTGTGTGCCCGTTTGGCGGGGGAGTATTTGCGGCAGCAGCGCTGGGATCAGGCGCGCTCTTGGGCCGGGAAAGCCTGGCAATTGCAAAGGGGGCATCCCGGCGCTGCTCTAGTCTTAGCTCGCCTCAAACAACGCGAGAAAGATCGGGTAGGAGCCATCGCCATTCTCGAAGATGCCTTGAAGGAGCACCCGCAGGATAGCCGGTTGCTCCGGGCTTTGTCCCGACTATTACTTCAAGAGCAGCGCCAGGAGAAAGCGATCGAGGTCCTGGAGCAACTCCGCAAACTACGCCTGGCGGATGAGGAAGCACTGGAAACCCTAGCAGGGCTGTATGAGCAGCTCAAACGCCCGCACGAGCAGATCGCGGTGCTGACAGAATTGGCTCAAGTTCGTCCTGATGATCTCGCGGTGCACAAGCAACTGGCACGCCTCTGTCACGGTTTGCGCGATTGGAAGCAAACGGTCCAGTGGGCGGAAGCCGCCTTGTGGATCGACGTCGGGGATGGGGAAGCCAAGGAGCTATTACTCGACGCTCTGAAAGCCTTGGGACAGAAGGCGGAAATCCAGCGGCTCACTGCCCGTTACCAGTAGTGAATTCTTTTCCGGAGTTTCGATCCAGCCTCGCCGCTTCGAGAAGAGTTACGATTCGTATAATGGGCATGGCAGAGGTAAGGAGTCGTCCTCACAAGGGCCTCGGAGGAACTCCATGTGAGCACTGTAACTTTGCCGCGGCAGAATATCACACTCGCGCTTGAGGATCGGGGGCAAGGCCGTCCGGTAGTGTGGCTGCATGCTTTCCCCTTGGATCGGGGGATGTGGGAACCGCAGCTCCAACCGCTGCTGGCGGCGGGGTATCGCGTCATCACCGTCGATTTGCCCGGTTTTGGCGAGTCGCCCGTGCAAGCTGGGTGGACCATCGATTCTGCAGCCGACGCATTGGCTGAGTTGCTGGAGGTCCTACAAGTTCCCGCAGCGGTGGTGGGCGGTGAATCGATGGGAGGGTATGTGGCCTTGGCGTTGGCTCGGCGCCATCCGCACTCTCTGTCTGGCTTGATCCTCGCTGATACCCGTGCGGGTTCCGACGATGCTGCCGCTCGTGCGCGGCGACAGGAAACGATCGAAGCGATCCGCCAAAAAGGACCGGCGGCGCTCCTGGAGACCCTGGTGCCGAAATTGATCAGCGATGCGACACGACAGAGTCGGCCCCACGTCTTGGAAACGATTCGCACCCTGACGCTACGGCAGACGACTCAAGGGTTGATCGACGCCCTCATCGCTTTGCGTGACCGGCCTGATGCCGCCCCCTATCTTCCGAACATTCGCGTTCCGACTCTGGTGATTGTCGGAGAATATGACACCATCACTCCTCCGCTGTACGCTGCCCGCCTGGCCGGATTAATCGACTCTGCCGAGCTGGTACACATCCCCCAAGCTGGACACTTGAGCAATCTGGAAAATCCGGAAGCGTTCAACGCCGCTGTGCTGTCCTTCCTCCAACGGCGGATCTCTTGACGGCATCCTCGTGTTGGAGGCGCGGATTCCCCTGGCACCTACTCTTTTGGCAACCGTAGCGTTACAGTCGGATGAAACGGAGGGTCGAGGGAAGCCGAAAGACGATCCCGCCTTACCTGCGGGTCAGCCGCCTTCGGGCCAGCTACCAACACAATAGGGAGGAAAAGTCCACACAGGGTAAAGTACATTTGTCCTCAGGAATTGCTACGTTTGAGCTGTTTGGGGCCATCCCCCACAACTTTTTCGTAGGTCCCTTGATCGGTTTTGACGTATTTGGTGAACCCTTTGGCAGCAAGGTTCTTATCGGAGACCGCAGAGCGGGCATGCAAATCTGTCCACACTCTGGGTGCATTCGGCTCAGCAAAAACCCGACGGACCGGCTCTCCGGTTTCCGGGTGTTGGGTCAACGGCGGATCGCTCATCTTCTGGAAGACCTCGAATTGCTCACCGCCGCTGCCGTCAGGACGGATCACTTCATATACATACAGCGGCATGGCATGGTCCCCCATCGCATTCAACAACGGTGAATCTGAAAACCCAGAATTCCCTCGAAGTCACCGTCATTATACAGCGATCGATGCGCGATCCTCTAGTGCAGGATGGGTTATCCTTGAAGTATAAGGTGTCCAATCTTTCCATACAGGGTGGGCGAGTGGTGGTGCTGGACGCGCAATTCAGCAGCACCCCATGCCCCCCTGGAGGGCCGCGATCTGGGGTAGAAAGAGAATTTGACTCCTGAGTTTACAAGCGGTTTAACCGCGGCTCAGTTCTTCTCGTACCGTTTCCAGGAGCTTTTTCGTCAGGCGAATGCCCTCCGCTTCGCTTCGCTTGCTCCCTTCGTATTCAATGCCAATGTAGCCGTGATATTTGTGCTTGCGCACGACAATATCCAACATCTTGCGGTAATCGGTAAAAATTTCATTGCCTTTGTCGTCGAAGTCATGGCTTTTGGCGGAAACCCCTTTGGCGAACGGCATGAGTTCATCGACTCCCTTGTAGCGGTCGTAAGTGGTTTCGCTGATGCCAGGGATTTTCCCAAGGTTGAAATTGCCGAAGTCGGGGAGAGTGCCGCAGCGGGGATGATCGACGAGTTTCATGACGCCAGCCAGCCAAGCTCCATGGCTGGAGAGACCGCCGTGATTCTCGACGATCGTGTTGATGCCCAGGGTGGCGGTGAACTCGGTGAGGCGGCGTAAGCCATCAGCGGCCAGCTTTTGTGTTTCCGCAAAACCGAGCTTCCAATCGCTGGCAGCATTGACGCGGATGGAGTGGCAACCCAGGAATTTCGCCCATTCCGCCCAGCGCTTGTGGTTATCGACCGCCTGCCGCCGCCGCTTTTCGTCCGGGTCTCCCAGACTCCCCTCGCCGTCGCACATGATTAGAACACTGACCACTTTGTTGTCATCCGCCACCTTCTTGAGGTCCTTGAGATAGTTGTCATCGTTTTTCTTATCCCGGTAGAACTGGTTCACGTATTCGATGGCGTCGATGCCGTAGTCTTTGCTAGCGATTTCCGCAAAGCGTAAAGGGTCCTTCTTCTCCCCGGCTCGGCCAAAGAAGGCGCGGTGGTGGGACCACTGGGCCAGGGAAATCCGGAAGAGCGGCGTTGGTGGCGCTTGGGCAGAGACGGCGGGGAGAAACGCCACCCCCGTGCTGGCCACAGCCGTATACCCTAGAAACTCACGACGACTCCAGAGCCTCATGGAACGACCTCCGCGGGTTGAGTGAGGAACGGGTAGTCAAGGGAACCGTTTAGTCCATGCAGGGGGGATTGTAGGCATCCGGCAACTGCTTGCTAGGGTCATTCGGATGAAAGGCGGAGACGTAGCCCGCGGTTCTACGGAGCAGTTCAGGATTGGGTCCGAGCCAGCGCATGGGGGGACTGCTACAACAGTCACTGGAGGGAAGGCCGCTGTGGGGCTTGGAGCTGCGGCTTCATTGAGAGCAAATGTGAACCTGGCCAAAGAGCGTTGCGAGGGCGGACCATGACCCAGAGCATCCCGGTGCAACATCGCCAACTGTTCATCAACGGGGAATGGGTGGACTCCCTATCTGGGCGGCGGGTGGGAGTGGAAAACCCGGCGACCGAGGAGATCATCGCCGAGGTCAGCTACGGAGGCCGTGAGGATTGCCGCCGGGCCATCGAGGCGGCTGCGGAGGCGATGAAAAGCTGGATGAAACTGACCCCCTACGATCGGGCCAAGGTGCTCAAGCGAACCGCGGAGTTGATGCGCAGCCGGGCGGATGACCTGGCACGGACGATGACCCTGGAACAAGGCAAGCCGGTGTCCGAGGCCAAGGCGGAAGTGCTGCACTCCGCCGACACCTTTGAGTGGTTCGCCGAGGAAGGGAAGCGGGCCTACGGACAAGTCATCCCGCCCTCGAATCCGCAGAAGCGGCATCTGACCATCAAACATCCCGTAGGCGTGGTGGGGGCGATCGGACCGTGGAATTTCCCCATCACACTCCAGGCTCGCAAAATTGCACCCGCCCTGGCCGCCGGTTGCACGATTGTCTGCAAACCCGCAACGCAGACGCCGCTGTCCCTGATTGGCGTGTTCGAGTGTCTGGTGGAAGCCGGCCTGCCCAAGGGGGTGGCCAATATGGTCATCGGGCCGGCGGAAGAGATCGCCGACGAGTTCCTCACCCATCCGGCGGTACGCAAGATCAGCTTCACCGGTTCCACCGAAGTCGGCAAGCAACTGATGCGGCGGGCGGCCGATCAACTCAAGAGGCTCAGTCTGGAGTTAGGCGGCCATGCCCCCTTTATCGTTTTTCCCGATGCGGATCCGGAGGTCGTGGCCAAAGCGGCTGTGATCGGCAAGTTCCGTAATAATGGCCAAGTCTGCATCAGCCCCAGCCGCTTTTATGTGCACAAGGACATTGAGAAGAAATTCACGGAAGCGGCGGTGGCCGAGGCCAAGAGTCTCAAGTTGGGCAATGGGCTGGAGGAGGGAGTCCAGGTGGGGCCAATGTTCGAACGAAAAGCCTTGGAAAGCACCGTGGCCCTCATCGAAGACGCCCGGCGTAAAGGTGCAGAAATCCTCACCGGTGGGAAACGCTCGGACAAGTTCCCTCGCGGCTACTTCTTCGAGCCGACAGTCTTGACTCACTTGTCCCCGGATAGCCGCATCCTCAGTGAGGAGCCGTTCGCACCTGTGATGCCCATTCTGGATTTCTCCAAGCTCGACGAGGTGATCGCCGCCGCTAATAACACCCGCTACGGCTTGGCCGCCTATGTCTTCACCAACGATCTTACCGTAATGTGGCGCATGGCAGAAGGACTGGAAGCCGGTATCATCGGCATCAATGATCCTGTGCCGGCGACACCGCAATGTCCATTCGGAGGCATGAAAGAATCCGGCCTAGGACGAGAGTTGGCCCACGAAGGACTGGAAGCCTATCTGGAAACCAAGTATGTCTCGCTGGCTTTGCGGGGTTGACGTGCTCCCGTAGCTCCCTGTCTCCTCCGTTGAAGAAATCGCATACGTCTGGGCGGCCTGAATCTGGACAAGGCACCAGCGACGTGACATGGATTTTCTCGTGTACTTCAGCCAAAGACAGGGCTTTGCTCATCCCGCTGATGCTGGAGAAAGAGGACTATCTGAGATTGTCGAAGCGGGCAATAGCCGCAAGGTGTGCCGCGTGGCCCGGATAACATCCGCCTGACTCCACGGCAGAGTGATGGCCTCGCCACGCTGCCAGAGTGGCAATTGATCGTCATAGTGAGGAGAACAGGGATTGCCGCTCTGCCCGCCGCAAAGGATAAAACGGCTCTCTCCGAGCTGAGCCAAATCGAAGACCGCTCGCAGATTAGCCATGTTGTGCGTATCTGCGAAGGGATTGAGGAGGGAAACTGCCGCTTGGGAAATAGTGTTAGCATCACCGGGGCAGGGGACTGGACCCAAATTGAAACAAGCCGACAGTCCGCGAACCGTACCGAAGACCAGGTGCTTGAGACGGAGCATACGCACGTGACCCCAGGACCAATAGGCATGGCCAGGACCCGCGTGCTGCCGTAATCTGCGGACCGCTTGGCCCAAAGCTTGCTCCATAAATTGAGACCAGGAAGCAACCCATCCAGCCGGTTGGGTTCGGAGCAGGTGGATCAGATGTCCGACGCGCCGGTCAGCAAAGAGATTGGAGTCCCCACTTTGTAATGCCAACTGCCAGGTGTGTGGTGCTCGCAGTTTTGTCAATTCCACGATCATGCCCGTTACGAACACTTCAAACACTGCTGCTGCGGGAGAGTCCGCCGACACTTCTCCGTTCCAGTTCTTCAGAAGCTCCAAAGCCTCGACGGCATCGCGATCCTGCACGGAAAGTGACAATACAATGTCCCGGATATCCTCCCAGGGAACGGAGCGGGTGCTGCATTGCAGCTTTACACAGTCCTCTGCCGTCCAGCCTTGGCTGCGGTTGGCCAAAGCCTCTTGGATGGCCCGATAGCGGTAAGGATCGCAATAATCTGATCCCAGGTGAATTGCCAGGTCCGGCAAATCGAGACGCGGGTTCTGGTTAGCCGTCACCCAGTATCCTTGAGGTGGATTTTCCACGTATGGCATCTGCGCAAAGGGAATCAGTTCCGTATCCCAGCCGGCGCCAGGTTGGGCAGCTCCCGTAGGTAACAGTCCCGTGCCGCCTTTGCGCCGCGGTATCTGGCCGGTCATCTGCCAGCCGATGGTGCCCGCACTGTCCGCATAGACGACGTTGAGCGGTAAAAGGGGCCAATGGGCGAAGGCTTGCCGGAATTGAGCGAAGGAACGTGCCCGCGGAGCGCTGAGGAAGCCGTCAATTGGCAAGGGATCAAGCCAAACCGCCCGCAAAGACAAGGCATAGGGCACATCCGCCAAAGCTGGGGTGACGATCGGGCCGCGCGGGGTGATCAGCACCTCTTCCACGTGATCCTCACCCCGACGAACATGGATAACTTCCCGCACTCGCTCGCAGGGTGTCCAACTCCCGTCCGGCTCGCGGACACTTGAACCATCGGAATGCAGGGTTTCCACGAACAGATCGGTGTTGTCGCTCAGGGCGGCTGTGACACCCCATGCGCAGAAGCCATTGTGGCCGACGCCAAAACCTAGCGAACCTGCCAGCATGGCCCCAGCGGCCTCCCACTCCGGCGTGCGGACATGGGCCAGATACCACGGCGGCGGCACGGTGGGTGATAAATGCGGGTCATTCGCCAGCAAAGGCTTGCCACTGGCGGTGCGTTGCCCAGCCATCACCCAGTTATTGGAGCCTCCTCCAAGTCCCAGAAACGCACGCAAAGAGGCGATCTCGCTCTGCAATTGGTTCAAACCCGCCTCGAGACCCGTTGCTCCGGAATGCGAGACTGGCGCGGCAACCGCCGATGGGTCGAGAGCTGCTACGGCGTCGGGACCGTCCTGGAGCAGAATTCGAAAGCGCAGCAGTTCCATGTCCCAATTCGAGGGGAGCAGGAAGGACTGGAGTTTCAAGACGGCAAGCAAGTCGGCCTCGTCCCACCTCGAAGGCTGTCCCCCCAAGATGGCGAATTCATGCGGTTTGCGGGGGAGGCCTGCTGACAGACCTGCATTGACTCCAGCGGTGAAGGCGGCCAGCCACTCCCGCACCCAGCCGAACTGAACCTCCAATTGGGCTAAGGCAGCGCGGCGGAACCCGATGCGGCGGCTCAGGCGATCCAACCCCAAACCTGCAATCCCGACCCACTCAGCGAGCCGCCCTCGGCTCAAACGCCACAGGACTTCCAACTGCCCCGCGCGATCTTGACCCTGACAAAAACCTAGAGCAAACAGGGCATCGGTGTCAGAGGCGGCATCGATGTGCGGAACGCCCCACGAATCCCGGCGGATTGTGATCGGAGCGCACGGACCCGCAAGGCGCAACTCGCCTTCCCACCGAGGCAGGCGGCGTCCCAGAATCAACCGGAGTAAAAGGCGATAGAGATTCATCCCATCCATGATATGAACTGGTCAAGACTCGTCAGCCGATGGCAATTGGTTTCCGTGGGTCTCTGTCCGCTTCTCACCTTCTCTTACGAACACGATGATGTCATCACCTTGAATGCGATCTCTCAGCGCGATGCAGTCTTCACAACTCAACGCCCCCTGTCATGCAAGGAGTATCCCCTGCGATAGCCTTGTCTCCCCTAGTCGGTGGCCTAAGATATTCACCGCAACAAGTTCCTTGAGTTTCGAGTAGAGTCCCCCAAAGTTGGGGGCTGGATTTCGCATCCAGGGTGACCACCGGGAAACGCTCATGGGCGCCCCCGCCATCCAAGTGGAAAATCTGACGAAGAATTACGGTCCTGTGCTCGCCGTGGACCGAGTCAGTTTCACGGTGCAGCCGGGGGAGTTAGTCGGCTTCCTCGGACCAAACGGAGCTGGCAAATCCACTTGCATGCGCATTCTCACAACGTGGCTGCCCGCCTCCAGCGGCTATGCCCGCCTGGCCGGCTTCGATGTCATGTATGAATCCCTGGAAGTCCGGCGGCGTATCGGCTACCTGCCGGAGAGTATTCCCTTGTACCCTGAAATGCGGGTCCGCGAGTATCTGCAATATCGGGCACGTGTCAAAGGCGTGGAGCGCAGCCAGCGGAATATCCGCATCGACTACTGCATGGAACGCTGCCATATCCGGGAAGTGAGGAACCGCCTTTTGGGCACCCTATCCAAAGGGTATCGCCAGCGCGTGGGCCTGGCAGATGCCTTATTGGCTGATCCTCCGATTCTGATCTTGGATGAACCTACCAGCGGCCTAGACCCAGTCCAGATCGCAGAGACCCTCTCCACCATCAAGCAACTCGGCGGGAAACACACGGTCTTACTCTCCACACACATCCTCAGCGAGGTGGAGAAAGTCTGCGAACGCGTCATCATCATCGATAAAGGTCGGATCAAGCTGGATGAATCGCTCCGGCGCATCTCCGAGCGTAAACCCACTTATATCGTCGAGGTGCGGGGACCGCGGGAAGCGGCCAGTGCCGTCTTGCGGGAACGGAATGATTTGATCGTCCTGTCCGAGCGCGGGATCGAATCGGATTTGACGGCCTTTGAGCTACAAAGCCGGGATGGCAAGGACCCGCGGGAAACGCTGGCCCGGCAGATCATCGAACGCGGCTGGAATCTGCGGCGGCTCGACGTCCAACGGGTCAGCTTGGAGGCGTTGTTCGCGGAGGTGGTTTTGCGGGAGAACAACCATTCCGGGAGTCCGGCCCCGGCTGAAGCGTCTTCGCAAACTCACGCCTCATGAGCCAACCAAGCTAACACTGCCGCATCCCCCAGCGAGGCTTCAGAAGGAATCCGATTCCCATGATCGAAACACCTGTGAAGTCTTCGGATAAGACGGAGAATTCCATTGCGGTGGGCGAGACCCCTCCCTCGCCGATCCTGGAAGAAGGGCCAAGCCTGCCACGGTTGATAGGTTTTACAGGTCTGTTCCTCTTCATTTTGGGCACCGTGGCTGTGGTGGCTAACCGTGCCACCGAGACCCCTCGACTCATCTCGGAGAGTATGGGCTTTTTTGCCATCGCGGTTGGCTTGTCCCTGATGTTCTATCACGCCATCACAGACAGTAATATCGAAATCCGCCGGCTCTACGGCGGGTTTGCCCTGCTGATCCTGTTCTACGCCTTGGCCGTGTCCTTGATTCCCGGCCCGGTGTTCGCCTCCGGAGTACCGGACAAACACATTGGGCATAATCTCCTACCCTGGGGAGTGGGCAGTGCCGGCGTGGCTTTGCTCTTCTTCTTCCCCTTTTTGCGGCACGAGACGGAAGAAGCCTATCGGCGAACGGCCCTCTTCGGCGTGTTGGGAATCGGGGCATTGCTGACAGTGGGGAGTATAGCGGCGGGTCTGCTGTTTCCCACGTTCCTGGTCGGTCCCGGTTTAGCTCTGGCATTACTGGGTTTGGGCTTCCTTTGGCTGTTTCTCTCCCAAGTGGATACCACTCAAGGTTTGGGCTATACGGTGGCGGTGGCTATGGGGACCATTGGCGGCCTCCTGCTGGGGTATGGCATCCTCTGGCCGTCCGTCCATGCATTGCTTTACGACGGCCCGACTTCCCTGCGGCTTGCCACGGGAGAACTGTCTTTCAAAGCCGTGCTGTGGCGGCTGTTGACCGCGGTGGTGTTTGCCCTGCCCGCGGGGATCGCTTGGCTCAACCGCTCTGCCCTCTGGTGGAGAGTGCTAGCCTCGCTCTTCAGCGGCATTGGCGTCGTGGCGGTGATCCTCTCACTTTTCTCACGCCCAATTCACTCCCCTCCGACGCCATTCTTGGTCCCCAACGGTTTGATCCTGATGGGGTTAGGGGTCATTCACCTGCTCTTTTCCCTCAGCTATATATCTGACAGTCAATTTGTAGCGTTGGCCCGGCGCGAGCTGTCGGCCTATTTTCTCTCCCCCATCGGCTATCTGGTCTTGGGGGGGATGGTGATGTTGCAATGGATCGGTTATTACCTGTTCATTTTCCAATTGGTGCGTGCGGGCCAGTTTGGTGAAGCCTTGCCTGAGCCAATCGTCAGCGATTATTACAACCTGCTCATGGTTTTTGCCGTGATGGTCCAGGTGCCAGCCCTTACGATGCGATTGCTGGCCGAGGAGCGCCGCACGGGCACCCTAGAGGTGCTACTCACCGCCCCGGTCAACGAATGGCCGGTCGTGCTGAGCAAATTCTTGGCCACTTGGCTCTTTTTCCTGATCAGTTGGCTACCGTCGGGATTGTATCTGATTGCCCTACGGATGGAAGTGGAATCCCCCTTCGACTATCGCCCCTTGTTGAGCTTTTACGCCAGCCTGATGGCGCAGGGGGTGGCCTTCGTCGGAATGGGGCTGTTCTTCTCCTCGCTCACCCGCAATCAGATCATCGCTGCGGTCTTCACCTTCGTGGGCATGATGTTCTTTCTGTTGTGCTATATCATCCGGCTGCAACAAAGCGGCTCGATCTTGCCGCAGATATTGCAAATGGCTTTGGGGCGCTTGTCCTTCTACCACATGTGGGAGGAGTCGTTGGCCGGCCGTCTGCCAATGCGGGATGCCCTGATGTTTGTCTCCTTGGGAGTGTTTTGGCTCTTTCTCACCGTCAAGGTCCTCGAAGCACGCAAGTGGCTCTAAGGTCCCTAGGCCAGACTGAGGGAAAAGTGTATCCAAGGGGGAATTGCTTCCAGCCACCACTGCATGGGAGAACTGCGAGGGATGCATACAAAAACGGCCAAGGTGACATTGCCGTGATCGTTGCCTGATTGGGCAAACCAGCATGGAGCGAACAAAGGACGGGGCCGTGACTGAAATAACACTAACACGCGACATTCGCGGAGATTGACTCAGGATACATGGGCTGAGGGAACATCGCGAACAGTATCCCACGAGCGTATCGGGAAGCGAACTATGGTGGAGACAGCGGATCGGACTCCGGCAGATAATGCCCCTGTGAGCACAAGCGATCGCTTTGTGGACTGGGTTTGCCAGCATCGCCCAGTGGTGGGAGGAGTGCTAGTCGGTTTGGCGGCGGTATGCCTGGTGCTCTTTGCCTATTGGACATATCGCGGCGGCTTGTGGAAACTTTCATCCCCCACCCCTACGGAAAAAAAAGCAGAGTCCGGCAAAGACTCTGAGTCGGGAAGCGCCAAAGACGACGGCGGGACCGAGCTGGCAAACCTACGCCGGGGTGAATACATCGTCGGCGGCGTGACGGTTTTTGCCGCTGCCGTCATTCTGCTGAGCATGTCCTGGTTTTTACTTCTCCGAACCCCGGCGAAAGAAATCGCGCAACAGCGCACGGAAATCCGCTTGTTCCTGCTGATTGGGGGCAGTCTGCTGGGATTGTTGCTAATCGTCGCGGGGATCATTTTCCTGTACGTCTGGAGCGAAAGTTTGACGCGCTGGCTGGATCAGCGGAACTTCCGCGAGGCACGTTGGGTGCTTTTGCCCCTGCTCATGATTCTCTGCGGTGTGCTGGTGGTCTTCCTGTCGGTGATTCCGGCTCGGAGAGAAGAGAGGCACGACGCCCTGATCCGCCGCCTGGTTTACGGCTCGAATTTCGGCCTAACCACTCTGCTGCTGCTCGTGGTCCTGATCGTGGTGAACGTCGTCATTGCTCGTGAGATTCCCAATCAACTCGATACCACAGCGACCGGCTTTTACACCCTGTCCGAACCCACGCGGCAATTGCTGCAAAATCTCGATCCGCCTGTCCGCGCCTACGCGGTGATTCCCAATGTTCCCGATCGGGACATCAACGACATCCGCCAGTTGCTCTTAGCGATGCAAGATGCAAGCGGCGGCCGCTTTGTGGTCCGCTTTTTGAGTCAATCCGCCGACCGCACCGAATTGGCCTCCCTGCGAGAAAAGTACCCGCAATTCGAGATGGTCATGGATCAGCGCACCACGCAGGTTGCCATTTTGCTGACCTCATCCGCCGACGAAAAACGCCACGCCGTGGTGTCCGACACTGACATGTTCGACTTCAGCCGCCGCAATTTTGAAGGGGAAAAGAAACTCTACCAGGAGATCGCCTTCCTTGCGGATAGTCAGAACAAGCCGGTCGTCTATTTCACACAAGGCCACGGTGAAATGGATGCCACCAACAACCCTGAAGCCCCGCCGGAACGATCGGTTAGCCGTCTCCGCCAGTATTTGGAAAAGAATTATCTCGATGTGCGGACGGTGCATCTGAACCAGCCCAATCCGAAGATACCGGATGACGCCACGGTGGTTGTGATTGCCGATCCACAAAACCCCTTCTCTCCTGAAGCTCTGAAAGCTCTCAGGGATTACATGAATCGCAAGGAGAAGAAGGGGAAACTAATTTACTTCTCCGGGGCAACGCCCGGACCCGACGGCCAAGTTTTGCGAACGGGTATTGAAGACTTGCTCGCAGAGTACAACGTCCGCGTGGGTATGGAGTATCTGTACACATTGCCGACCGGTGCCGGTGTGGACTATCGGGCGCCTCTCGTGGTCTTCAGCGCCTCGGCGGTCAAGAATCCAATCCTCCAAACGATAGCCCGGATTACGACCCGCTTGCAATTCCTCTATCCGCGGGAAATATCCCCTCAGAACACCCATCCGTCGTTTCAAGCAAGTGACTTGCTCTTGACCGTAGGGATCACTTGGCTGGAAACCACGCGGCCCGCAGACTTGGCCGCCCGGTTTGAGGAAATCTTGGGCAATGAACGGGTGCAGGAACAGGTACACCTGAGCCGGTCTCCTCGTTCCGTGGCGGTGACGGTGAGCGAGGGGACTACGCCGCGCTTAGTCGCCTTCGGCAGCAGTCTGGTGTTTAGCGATCGGATAGCTCAACAACTGCGTACCTCCAATCCGGTGACCTTCGATCTGTTGGGGGTGAGCGTGGATTGGCTCCGGGAACGGCAAACCTCTTTGGCCGCTGTGAATATCGAAGCCAAGAAATACACGGAATATCGCATCCCGCCTCCGAACAGCCTCAATTTCAGCCGGCTGCTCTGGCTGCCTTTGGGCTTGGGGTTACTGACCGTCATGGGAATGGGGGCGGGAGTGTGGGTGGTCCGGCGCCGGTGAAAAAACGGTCAGGGCAAGCGCTGAATGGGGACAGAAACAGATTGCCACATGGGAAAACTAAGAGGTGCCCGTCCCCTTGGCTGTTTGCCTGGTCAGCAGAGCCTGAGCCTCCCTGCGCCACCTTACCCATCCGGAATCATGGACTGAGGAGTGGGTGCGATCATGAACTTCCGACTGACCGCCGCGCTTGGCATCGTGGGATTGGTGCTCGTCGCCACTTTGTTGCTTCTGACCTTCTTCTCTCCAGAAGACTCCCCATCGTCTGAGGGAAGTTTGTTTCCCCAATTGGCCGGGGTAAAACCGGAAGACATCGACACGGTGGAAATCGAACGGGAAAATCAAAGTCCGATCATTTTTCGGCGGACGGGACCTCAACGTTGGATCATGGAATGGGAAGCCAGAGATGCTTCTGGTCAAAAGGTTCCTCTGAAAGCCGCCGCGGATGCCCTGACGGTCAACGATATTGTCCGCGAGTTGCTCCGAGCTAAACCCATTCAGCACCCGGAACTGACCAGCAATCCCGCCTTGCATGGGTTGCAGCCCGCAGGGCTGACCGTCACTTTGCGCAGCGGCGATACCTCAGCCCGCATCGACATTGGAGATGTCACAAGCGGGGGACGTGCCGTTGCCTTCGTGATGATTCCGGACAAGAAGCGCCCTTTGGCAATCAATCGGAGCGTAATTGATCCTCTGCTATCCAACACTCAGAAGAGCGGAAAAGCGGCAGACTTGGCGAAAAGCGAGGGGGATTTCCGCAACAAGAACATCTTCCCGGTCGAATCATTCCGCGCCGAAGAGGAAAGCCAGAAACTCGAATTGTCCTTAGTCAATCAACAGAAGTTGTTTGTCCTCGAAAAGACAAGCGGGGGCTGGCAGTTCCAGCTTCCCAAGGACTGGGGAATGGCCGATGTGCAGGGCGATCCGCAGAGCGCACCAGGGACTTTCACCGGCGTCCGCCCGCTGCTCAACGCCTTGACCAGTTTGCGTGCCAGCTCCAAAAGTGATTTCGTCGAGCTGCCCACCGCCGAGCAACTCAAACAGTATGGCCTGCAAAACGATGATCCGGAGCTGATCCAGGTGCGACTCACGACCAAGGACAAGGAAACGGCAACTGTGTTTATCGGCAAGCCCGACACTCCAGAGCCAAAGGGGGATAAGAAAGAGGTCCCCCTGCCTACAGGTGATGAGAAGCGCTGGGTTCGCGTCGAAGGTCAACCCGGCATCATCCGAGTGGGTGGTGCCAACCTGAAGGGTCTGATTCCGTTGATTCAGAACCCTGACCCCTTGCGCGATCGCAATCTGCTTACTGTGGATCGTGCCCGGATCGATGGGTTGGATTTGTCCACAGGCGTGATACTGCGCCGGGTAGGAACGCCGCCGGAATGGAAATTATTCGGGCCGCCGACGCCGATGGAACCCCAAGCGGTCAACACCACCGCGGTGCAACGCATGCTTGATCTGCTGGGCGAGCGGCGCATTATTCGCTCCTTCCCTTCGCCCAATGACGCTCATTTTGCAGGGCCGGCTTTGCAGTTGGAAATCAAAGTTTGGGCCGATGCTTTTACCTCCACCTCGGATGCTAAGGCCGAACCCAAACTCAAAGACAATGCCAAACCGATTATTCTCAAAATCGGCAAAAAGGAAGGGGATGCCGTCTATGTCCGCCGCATCCTACCGGATGGCAGCAGTGCGGATTACCTCCTTCCCGAAAAGGTCAAGCTGGCTGCCGCCGGCGACACACTCGTGGACCTGGTGGCCACCCTCCAGAAAACCCGACTCGACCTGCTCGACCCCAATTTGAAGACCTTCGGGTCAGACGCCGTCGTCAAACTCACTGTCAGCGGCAGCGTGCAATATGAACTGACCCGCTCCGAAAAGCCCGACAGCGGAACCAATAAGTATCGCTGGACATTTGCTGCTCCGGATAATCGCAAGGGGCAATCTGCAGACTCCGAGACAGTCGAAGAGATGCTCCGCTTGCTCGGCACTACCCAATCCGTCTCCCGCTACATCAACGAGACGCCAACGGAAGAGCAACTTAAGGAATATGGCTTGGCACCGAATCCGCAGTTGAAGGTGGTCGTGCATCTTCAGAGCGGCGAGGATAAGGAGCGCACCTACGAATTCGGTAAAGCCACGGCCGATCCCGGTTATGTCTTTGCTCGCCAGGCGGGGAAGGCCATCGTTTTCACCCTCCCCAAACTAGTGATGGATCGCTTCCTGACCTCGGACCTGCGGGACAAATCCCTCTTGCAGTTTGATGCGACTCAGGTGGTGAGCGTCCAACTCAAAGGCTGGGGCAAGGCCGGTTTCCTTACCGAATTGCACTTCACAAAAAACAAAGACGGTGCTTGGGCCGCGCAAACACCGCCCACCCCCGCCGGATACATGCTCGATCCGTCGAAGTTGCAGGCCTTCCTAGATCTGCTTAGCAAAACGAAGGTCAAAGCCTTCCTGGATGGAACCAGCAAGCCGGAATATGGCTTGGAGAATGACAAGGAATATCTCATTATCACCCTCAAGTTCACCGATGGAACAGAACGCGTCCTGAAACTGGGCGCTGCCGCCGATGGGGGTGCCGCGCTCTATGCTTGGACCTCTCTGGGCGGCGGACAGTTCCTGACTCTCGACGCTTCGCCGTTTAAACCTTACAAGGATTCCCCCGGCTCTTTGGCCCGCTGAGACCTCATGTCAAAGCATGACTGACAATTGCTCTTGACAGTTACTGGCTGTCTTGGCATAGCCGCTTCTCGTGGGGAAATGTGTATCTAAGACCTGGACAGTACCCGGTCCAAGAGCCGAACAGCACCCGAAGGCGAGGGAAGCTTTCGCCCTGATTCTCAGAGTGAAAGGAAGAAGCTGACAGCGGAGGAGGGCGGTTCATGTCCGGGCGTTCCGAGGATTTTGAGGGGGATTCCGAATGGTGCGGCGATGGCTTTGGGCAGTGGCGGGCATAATGGGAGCGACTATGAGCGCTTGGGGGCAGACCAGCGGCGTCCCACCCATCCCTTCGGGCACTGGTCCACTGATTTCCCCGGCGACTCCTCTGCCCCCCTCGCCGGGCGTGGGGATACCGACCGCGGGTTTGCCAGGACAAGTGATTGCCACCAGTTATCAGTTTTCACCACCCTTGCCTCAACCCCAAACCTTACCGCGCGTGGGTGCCCCTGTAGGATTGCCAGCCAACTCTCTGATAGTACCCTATGATCCTCGGCGGCCCATCGATCCCCTCGTCTCCGCTGGCTTGGACCCCAAACACCTCGTCACCCCTGTGCAGGGGTACGGCGATCAGACGTTTTTTGACCGATTCCTGGATAAGATCAAGAGGGCTTTCGGACTCTCCACGCCGACCGTGGCACCTCCGCCGAATGTGACTCCAGGTATCTTCCGCCGCAATCGGGAAGCGCAGCGCCAAAGGCTTTGGCCGCGAGATTGAGGCAATAGCACCGGTCTCTTTCGCGGCTGCCTAAGCGGCTCCTATGGGGTCCGCCTCCTATCCAGGGTTTTGATGAGGTTGAAAGCCAGAATGAAGGACCAAATAGGCGCCGATTGGCTCGTCTGAGCCAAGGGCCTAAGGGCCGGGTATCACACCATGACGAACGGGCTGAAAGGGTGTGCTTTATATCGTGGGCGGTGTGCTGTATACCTTGGGCTTGGCAAAAAAATAAGTGCGAGGGCCGGTAACGGCTCGGTTACCGACCCTAGCGGTGATCCAAGGGTATGGCGAGAGATAGAGCGGACGAGGACAAGCGTGCAGGCTTAAGTCTCCATGCCTGGAGTTCCCTAATCAGTCACAGGATTCTTATCCACGATCTTCGTCACCGTTTGTGTTTGCTGTTTCAAGTCCATAGTCAGTTTTTGATCCGCAACGGCAACGGTCAGGCTCCCTTTGAGGCTCATGTTCAGTTGGGCGCTTTCGAGGCGTCCCTTGTTGAGATCGAACGTGGCGGTGCCGTCGAACTTATCGGTCTTGATGTCGGCGTCGGAGATTTTGAAGGGGAGTTTCGGGGCCATACCATCATCGCCGCTCGTCCATTTCATCTCTCCCCCGATGGACAGCCGGGCGAGAGAGCCACGAACATCTTCCAATTTGTAGCGGGTGTTGACCTCCACGTTTCCGAGGGGTCCGAGAGGCATTTTGTCTTTGCGCTGCCAGCTTTCCCCAACTGCCAAAGGCTTGTCCGGGGCAAGTGAGAACGTTTCTCCAAAGGATCGACGAATGACTGATTCAGAGAGGACCGAGCGAAGAAGGGTGGCGATCATGGGGTCTTCTCCGGCAAGCGCCTGGAGGAATTTGTCATAACCCTCGAATTTCACGACGTTCCACTTGTCATCCACGGTGAAGGTGAAGGTGATGTTTTTCAGCTTTTCGCCGACATCCATACCCGGAAATGCCACCGGGCCGTCCATTTCCATCTTTTGCCGCAGGAATGTCATCTCCACCACGGTGGCATCCTTTTTGGCCTCTTTGATCCGGTAACGGATAACCGTTTCTGCTTTGATTTTCATGTCGATGTCCTGACCCATAAAAGACATCGATTGCTGCATCTTAGTATCCTGAACAGCATAGAAGGTATCTCCTGCGCGGAATTTCCACTTGAGGGAGTAAGTGCCCTCCTTTTGAGACAGGCCCTGCAGGCTAGCCGTTTCTGCAGCGGGGCGGAGGCGAATCGGCTTCTCCTGGGCCGAGACTCCAACGAGATTGAAAAACAGCAGACTCGCAAGCAGAGAGCGGAACATGATTGTTTCTCCGGGGCGGCAAGGGGTCAGTCAATCACCCTGCGTTCACGGGAGCAAGGCAGGGATCAAAGAAATCCTTGTGATAGATTCAACTCCCTTAGCGTAACATAGTGAGATCGTGTTCACAAGATGATCCTAGCGCCATATTTTGGCGGCCAACCTGCGAGGATGGCGGGAAGCACCTGCCGTTCGAGATTTCGCCCTGATCATTTAACGGCTCCGCCACTTGATATTGCAGCCGATGCTCGGTTTCTGATTTTCTGAGGGTTTCCGGCCCGCGAGAACAGCGTCCAAAGCGGCTCGCAGGTCCCGGCCATCATTCGGCTTACCATTTCCCGGACGGCTATCATCCATCTGGCCGCGATAGACCAATTTGCGTTCTTTGTCGAAAACGAAGAAGTCCGGGGTACATGCGGCCCGATAGGCACGCGCCACCTCCTGGGTTTCATCGAAGAGATAAGGGAAGGTGTAGCCAACCCGCTCTTTCTCCTCTTTCATTTTCGCCGGGGAGTCCTCAGGGTAAGCCACAGGATCGTTGCTGTTGATGGCCACGATAGCTACGCCTTTGGCTTGATACTCCTTGGCCAGTTCGGCGAAGGCTTTCTGGATGTGCTTGACGTACGGGCAATGGTTGCAAATGAAAGCCACGAGGAGAGCGGGGGCCTGGGCGAAGTCCGATAACGAGATCATTTTGCCGTCGGTATCCGGGAGTCGGAAATCCGGGGCAGGCATTCCGAGGGGGGCCATGGTCGATTCGGTTAGAGCCATGAGCAATCCTCCAAGGCGGCAGACAGTTGAAGCACAAGACGGCGGATTTATTGTAGGAAGCTTCAGAGCAAAAGCGAGTCTTGATACACTCGCGGGCGATGCGAGGATGCGATCGGGTTGGGCGAACAGGACGTATGCCCAGCGTGTCCGACGGCGCCCGCATCCGCTGAGCGATGAGGAGTGACTATATGCTTGACCCGAAGTGATCAGGAGGCGTAGCGCAGTCGCAGGGCGTTGGCGACCACAGAGACGGAACTCAGGCTCATGGCCAGGGCAGCGAACATCGGATGGAGCGAAATGCCCACCAAGGGAACGAACAGACCCGCTGCTAGAGGAATGCCGAGGATGTTATAAGCGAAGGCGAAGACCAGATTTTGGCGGATAATCCGGACGGTGGCGCAACTGAGTCGGCGAGCGCGTAGGAGGCCGAGAAGGTCGCCCTTAACCAGCACGACGGGGGCTGCTTCCAAGGCGACATCTGCGCCGTGTCCCAGAGCGATGCCCACATCGGCGGCGCTGAGGGCGGGTGCATCATTGATGCCGTCGCCAGCCATAGCCACCTTGCGACCCTGCTGCTGGTAGCGGCGGATGAGCGCGACCTTTTCCTCCGGCAGCACACCGGCATGGACCTCCGAGATTTGGACGGCCTGGGCTACCGCTTGCGCCGTGCGTGCTTCATCTCCTGTGGCCATCACCAAATGCAATCCCTCTGCACGAAGCTGTTGCACAACCTGGGCTGCATCCGAGCGGATAGGATCACGCGCTGCCAGCAGCGCTACGCATTCCCCTTCCACAGCACAGAACATAACCGTGGCTCCCTGTTGGCGGAGGTTCTCCGCTTGTTGCAGCCAGGAGGGGGAAAGGGAGGCATGTTCCTGAATCCACCGCGCCGTACCAAGGATTACCGTTTTCCCTTCGACTCGCCCACGCAAGCCGCGCCCGGGAGCCGACACGAACTCTTCCACCGGAGGCCAGGAAAGCCCACGTTCTCGTGCCGCTTCCGTGACGGCCCGTGCCAAAGGATGAGTGCTGTTGTTTTCTAGGGCCGCAGCCCAGCGGAGGACGTCGGCTGGAGTATGCGGCGGGTTCACCACTACATCGGTCAGGCGGGGGCGTCCTTCAGTGAGGGTTCCTGTTTTGTCAAGTATCAGAGTGTCGACCTGAGCCAACTGTTCCAGGGCCTGGGCAGAACGAATCAGGACGCCCAAGGTGGCCGCTCGGCCTATCCCCACGGTGACTGCCAGAGGCGTGGCGAGTCCCAAGGCACAGGGACAAGCAATAATCAGTACGGCAACAGCGTGGAGCAAGGCAGCATTGAAAGCCGGGGGTGGGCCATACATCCACCAAGCGATGCCAGTCAGCAGGGCGATGAAGATAACAGCCGGGACGAAATGAGCGGCGACGCGATCGGCCAGTTGCTGGACCGGAGCGCGACTTCGCTGCGCTTGGGCGACCAGTTGAATGATGCGGGCTAGCATGGTGTCAGCACCGACCCGCGTTGCTTCCATGATGAGTACGCCATCCGTGTTCAGCGTGCCGCCGATGACCGGATCACCGGGCTTTTTCTCCACGGGCATGGCCTCTCCTGTCAGCAGGGATTCATCGACCGCACTGTGGCCTTCGCGCACCAAGCCGTCGGCGGGAATGCGATCCCCTGGCCGGACGCGTAAGCGATCACCGACCTGAATGAACGCAACAGGCACTTCGCGTTCGGCTCCATCCGCCTCAATGCGGAGAGCGGTTTCCGGGGAGAGCCGGAGGAGACTGCGCAAGGCTTCCCCCGTTTTGTGCCGGCCGCGGGCTTCCAGCCATTGGCCAAGCAGCACCAGAGTAACGATCACCGCCGCCGCTTCAAAGTAGAGGGGCAATTCTCCCTGTTCACTCCGTAAGGTCACGGGGAACATTTGCGGAAAAAGCAATGCGAGGGTGCTGTAAGCCCAGGCGGCCAGGACTCCGATGGCGATGAGGGTGAACATGTTGGTCGTGCGATGCCTGGCTGCTTCCCAAGCGCGGGTAAAAATGAGCCGGCCGCACCCAAATACCACCGCCGTGCTCAAAATCCCTTGCACGATGGCGCTGATTAGATGGAAGCCGTCGGGGCCGTGATAGCCGATGAGCATCGGTCCCATCGCCAAGAGCAGGACAGGCAAGGAGAGCACGCTGGCCCAAAGGGTCAGGAACCGGAGGTGTCGGGTTTCCGCTTCCTCATGCAGGGTATCGGTTGCCGGCAGCGTCGCTTCCAAAGCCATACCGCAGAGAGGGCAGGTGCCGGGGTGGTCCTGCACGATCTCAGGATGCATCGGGCAGGTGTAAGGGGCGCCGGGCAGGACTGTTGAGGGGGCGGCTCCTAGGGCACAGCAGCTTTCCGCCGCGGGTGCTTGGAGATAGCGTTCCGGTTGCGCTTGGAACTTTTGGGCGCAGTGTTTGGAGCAAAAGTAAAAGGTTTGCTGGTGGTATTGCACTTGGGCAGCCGCCTGGTTCGGATTGACGCGCATGCCACAAACCGGGTCGAGGTGCAATGGTACCGACAAGGTGTCATCCGCCAGGTTGAGGGAAAAGCTGGTCGGGCGCGGAGCAGGTTCGGGCTGGGTCATAGGGTGGTCCTCGCTACTTCTTCGGCATGGAGGTTCCCTTCCTCGGCGGCGAGCGGGCGTAGAGTTAGTGTACAATTCCTCGTAGGATAGCGCTGACATGGATTGTAGGACGACTTGTGCCGGGCGGTGGGTATGCAGTTTGCTTATCCGCAAGCGTGGTGGTTGCTTCCCGTCGTAGTCGTGGCGGCGTGGTGGTGGTTCCGTCGGCGTCGTGCCGCGGTGTGTTACAGTGACGTGCGGCTGTTCCTTGGATGCCGCGGCCACCGGGCCTGGCTTTCCCGTTGGGGAGGATTGCTGGGCCGCTTGACTGTGGGCTGCCTTCTGGTGCTGGCCTGTGCTGGACCGCGGATTCCCGACGAGCGAACCCGGTTGCCTGCGGAAGGCATCGCCATCATGATGGTGCTGGATGTCAGCGGCAGTATGAACGAACCGGTGCGCTGGTCAAACGATGCGCCGGAGATCAGCCGTCTGGAGGCCGCCCGGCGGGCCTTCCTGCTCTTCGTTTTCGGGGGAACTACGCCGGAGGGAGAAGAGTTTCCCGGCCGTCCCTCTGACGCAATCGGGCTGGTAACTTTCGCCGCGGTGCCGCGCACTGTTTGCCCGCTGACATTTAACCACGCCTCTGTCCTGCGGCAACAAGTGGAACGTCTGGAACCGAAAGCGGGAATCGATGCCGGAACTAACGTAGGGGACGCACTAGCCGAGGGACTGATCCGACTCCAAGCGGTGCCCCATCTGAAGAAGGTGCTGATTCTGCTCAGCGACGGAGAACACACCCATATCACCGAGGACAATTTGCGTCCCCGGCAAGCAGCCCAACTGGCGGCGAACCTGGGCATCCCAGTGTACGCCATCGACCCCGCAGGCGAGCTGCCCGCGGATAGCCCCCCAGAAATGCGGCGGAACCGGGAAATTGGCCGGCAAACATTGCAGGACATTGCCGCAATGACCGGCGGGCAATACCTGCCGGCCAGCGAGGGTATTGCTCTGCGGGAAGCCTTCCGCCAACTCGACCGCCTCGAGCGAGCGCCGACTATCACCTACTTGTATCGCCGATACTTCGAGTACTATCCCCATGCGCTCGCCGCTGCCCTCGTGGGATTGTTCCTCCTGTGCTGGCTCGAAACGACCTGGTGGCGGACCCTACCCTGAGACGGAACGATCAGAGGTCAGAGTCACACGCGTGCCTGGGTCTGGGGGGTTATTCATTGTCAACGTGTCAGAGGTGCCGGTGAGAGTCGGAATCGGGAAGGCATAAGGCGGGTATGATCCCAGAATGGAGCGAAGCTATCGGAGCGGTGCGTTGGGCCAGGCCCGAAGTGCTGTGGCTTTTACTTGGTCTTCCCCCGCTATTGGTCTGGCGGTGGAGAGAACAGAGGCACAGGCAACGGCAACTGGGGAACGTCACACTGACGCCTCTGGCGGTCCAGGCCCGGAATCGCTGGCGGGGATGGCTGGCGGCGGAAGCTGTGCTCTGGAGCTTGCTTGTCCTGGCCCTGGCGGGACCACGCTGGGGTCGCAGTGAAGAAAGCGCCGTGGCTGTGGGGCGGGACCTGATCCTCGTGTTGGACCTCAGCCGCAGCATGCAAGCGGAAGATATGGCCGATCCGCAGCACCGCACGCGCTGGCAAGCGGCCCGACAGGCCGCCCTTGAACTGCTGGAAACGGTGGAGCAGCGGGGCGGCCATCGCCTGGGCGTTGTCCTGTTTGCTGCCCGGCCCGTTCTGCTGGCGCCGTTGACCACCGACTATGACTTCCTCCGCACCTTGTTGCTGGAAATCGATGGGGAATATCCGCCGGTGGAGGTGCGACCTAGTCCCAGCGACACGGTTTCCGGCACGCGCATTGGCCGGGCATTGGCTGCTGCCGTGCAAGCTCACGATCAGCGTTATCCGGGCTATCAGGATATCCTGCTGCTCTCTGACGGAGATGATCCCGGTGAAGATGAAGAATGGCGGGAGGGTATCACCGCCGCTCGAACCGCTGGCATTCCCGTAAACACAGTGGGACTGGGCGATCCTGACTCGCCTGCCACGCTGGTACTCGGAGAAAACTTTGTGCAAACCCGACTGAACGAATCTGTTTTAAGAGCAATTGCGGAGCAGACCGGCGGTTACTACCTGCCGGCCCAGCGACAGATTCCTCAGTTAGGGGATTTCTTTCGCCACTATTTGGAGCCGCTTCCTTCCCGGCTGGCCGCCGATGAAAATCTGCCCGTTCTACAAGAGCGTTATCGCGGATTTGTTCTGGCGGCCTTGTTCCTCTGTTGCCTCTTCTGGCTTCGGGCACGTTGAGGGGAACTAGAGGAACGAAGGAGCGGGAAGCAACAGGATTCGAGCGATTTGAATTGGGTCACCTACTCTGCACTATTCGGTTTTTTCGGCTGCTTAGCCCCTGCGCACACGGACAGTGGGAGGGATTGCTGGAAACTGTAACGGCGCGTTTTCACGATCTGTAGCAGGGCTTAGAATGAAGTAGTTACCTCGGCCGGAGTTTTGTCATGCGAGATATGGCCTCGATAGAGGTCGCGACAGCCTGGGGAAGTATCCGCCGTCCGGTTTTGCGGATCGGGGCAAGTTTGTTGATGGTGACAGCTTTGGTAGCTCTTGTGGCTCAAGGGGTGATGACTGCTTTTTGGGAAAGGTGGTTGACCTCGGAGTCCCTTGATGACTCGGAAAAGAAAGTCCGGGAGTGGGTGGAGAAAGCCCACCAGGCGGAAGAGGCCGGGGACCCCGCCGCCGCGGAGCAGGCGCTGCGCGAGGCCTTGTCGCGGACCGCTGACCCTGGTAAGGTCGCCTTTCACTTGGGAGTGTTGGAGTATCATCGGAAGCGCTATAGGGAAGCGGAATTGTGGTTTGAGCGTGTGTTGGCGGACCCGGAATGCCCTAGGGAGCGGTTGGGCCGGGCCTGGTACAATCGGGGCGTATGCCTCCTGCAACGGGGAAGTGAGGTCTCAACCTACCGTCTGGCGATTGTCTGCTTTCAGCGAGCGCTGGACAGTGGCGGACTCGATACGGTTCGGGCTGCCTATGCCCGCTACCATTTGGAACTGGCGAAGCAACTTTGGGATGAAGCGAGGCGCCGAGACGACCCCCAACGTCAGAAGCATCTGCCCCCGTCGAGCGAGGAGGAGCTGCCTGGACTGCATCGCAGTCCACCGCCGCCGGACAGGACCGTCGTGGCTTCCACCCCTGGAGATCGGCCAAGCCAATTATCCCCATCCTCTCCGGTAACGCCCCCGCTTCCTCGCCAGGGTTCCCCCTCCGCGGAGTCTCCACCTTCCCAAGCTGCCATCCCCCTAGCGGGAGCGGGGCATCTGGAACCACTCCGAGATACTGGCACTGTCCAGCCCCTGACACCCGAAGATACCCTGGTTTACCTTCGGCAAACGGCGGAACGCCTGAAACGGGATCGACAGCATCTGCTCCGCACCCTCTACGGGCCAGAGCGCTTGGACCTGCGCGATTGGTAAGGCTTCCGCTTGCCTGGACTAGGCTTGTCCACGGCTGGAATCTTCCATGACCCCAATATGTATGAATTGCTCCTACACTGCACGTATAAATTGCTCCTACTCTGGGGGCAGCCTTTCCCTACCTTCCGCAAGCTCAGCAACCGGCCGACGCCACGCTTCGCGATCCAGAGGTTTACGTCGGAGTGCCCGCCTGATTTTCCTGCTGCTCCTATGCCTCTGGACAGAACCCGTGGTGGGAAAAGTCTATGCCCAAGAGGCGACGAGCAATCCTCTGGGCCAGCCGACCGAGCATTACTACGGCGCTTGGGGTGTCGGGGTGCGGGTCCATTGGGAATTGGAACGCGACAGCGTGAAAGAAGGGGAGGTCCTGCTCGTCACCCTGGTGGTGGAACGTGTTCGAAATCCTCAGGAGGTGCAGCGCCCGGACTTGCGCAAGCTGGAGGCGTTCGCCCGGCAGTTCGAGTGGATCGAGCCGCAGCCACCCGCGGAAGTCGATGCCGCTAAGGGACAGGTGCGCTACCCGTACCGCCTTCGTCCACGACACCGCACTGTCACTGAGATTCCACCGCTATTGTTCCACTACTATAATCCCTCCGCGCCAGAAGGACGGCAATATCCGCTGACCACAGCCCCTGCGGTGACACTGCGGGTTCTTCCCCCGCCGAGTTCAGAAGGATCATCGGCCCTGCCACTTCAGGCGGAGGGGTTCTGGTTCCAACTGGTCGAAGGAGATGGAAAGGTTACACTTTGGTCAGGCGCAAGACCACCCTGGAGTCTCTGGCTCGCGTCCTTGGTGCTGGGGCCGCTGGGTGTATGGAGCTGGTATCGTCTGTGGCGGTGGTGGTTCCCGGATGCTCAACGCCTGGCTCAACTTCGGCGTTCCCGCTTGGCCCGCAACGTGGTCCGGCAGCTTGAGCGGATACGGAAATCCTCCCAACCGTGGCAAGCCTTGCATACCGCCGTGGTGTATTACATCCAAAAACGCTGGAATCTCCCGC
>Ga0101943_1000608_pt1 | contig 50562 bp, 52 predicted proteins | sample DewCreD2012metaG_5_FD_75244 | JGI IMG/M metagenome (GOLD analysis project Ga0101943, IMG submission 75244) | Hot spring sediment bacterial and archeal communities from British Columbia, Canada, to study Microbial Dark Matter (Phase II) - Dewar... ... | reverse complement strand
CCCACCGTAATCGCGTCGTGCTCGCTTTCCGAGACCTTGGTAAAGCCCGAGATGCCCCCTTCCTGGCGGATGGTGTGGATGACTTCCTTGCGCCCGGTCAGAATCTTGTGGGCGTAGGCCTGGTGGCCCACATCGAACAAGAGGCGATCCCTGGGCGAGTCGAAGACCCGGTGCAGGGCCACAATCAGCTCCACCGCCCCCAGCGAGGAGGCCAGGTGGCCGCCGTTCTGGGCGCACACCCGGATAATCTCGCTGCGTATCTCTTCGGCCAGTTGCACCAGCTCTTCTTGCGATAAGGTTTTGAGGTCTTGCGGTTGGTTGACCTTTTGCAGAATCACGTATGCCTCCCAAAACGACCCGGTGATAACCCGACTGTCGCGCGTATCCTGTTCACAACTCTAGGGGTTTGTGGGCCGCTTGCAGTACCCCAGGGAACAAAGGGCCGTGCCCGTTGGTTGGCGATTGGTCTATTTGAAGTTGCGGTCGATCAGCGAAAGCCCGCCCTGGTCGCTGAAGTTCACCGAGCTGAAGATTTCGCCCACCCCTGGGTAAAACCAGATCTCGAAGCCCTCGCGTAGGTTGGGGTTTCGGGGGTCGCGCACCTCCCAGGCGATGCGGAACACCTCGAAGCTGCCCGCCGGTACGGTCACGTTGGACTTGCCCAGCACCGTGTAGGTGTAGTCCAGCACCCGGTCGCTCACCCGGGTCACGTTGTTGCCGGTGCGCAGCTCGATGACCTCGCGGGTCTGGCCGCCCCAGCGCGCCCCTGCCACCAGGCTGGCCTGGGGCGGGTATTCCTGGATGGGAGGGGTGTAGCGGGTCACCTGGAGCCGGTCGAAGTCTTCCATACCCAGAAGCCGCACCCCGCTGGCGTCCACCTGGCGGTAGTAGGAGCGCTCGAGGCCCCGTCCGCTCAGGCGGTAGCGGATAGCCGGCTGGCCCTCAAAGGTGGTGGGGCCCAGCACCGATAAACGCACCGGCGGGTCGCCCAGGGAAGCCCGAGGCGGGAGATAGACCCAGTCCAGCCCCGGCTGGGAGGGGTAGAAGCCCACCGGGCCCTGAATGAGGGCGGTATTGCTCTGGGGTTCGGTGGCGCGGGGCGCGCAGGCCCCCAGCAGCAGCAGTAGCAGCAGCGCGATTCGTCGCATCGCCCCAATTTACCCTCGGGTGGGGCTTAGTGGATGTAAAATCTCGCGCAATTCGATTAAGAGCTGCGGCAGCTCGGCTAGGGCCGGGGGCTCTTCGGAACCCGAGACCAGCAACAGCTCGGCCCCCAGGCGCTCGAGGTACTCCACACCCCGCTCAAAGCCCTGCAAAAGCTCGTGGTGGCGCACCAGCAGGCGGTCGCGGGTGGGGCCTTCGGTGCTGGGCTTGGCTAAAAAGCGCTCGAGCTCGGCCAGTTGCGGCAGCAGCTTACGCAGGTCTCGCCCGTACTGCTGGGCCGGCTTGAGCGCATCGTGCAGATGGGGCAGCCGCCCCCCCAGCCGTCCAATCTCGGCCAGGGCCGCCTCCAGTCGGTGGGCCTGCTCTTCTTGCGCGGGTGGCAGGCTCCGGCTGGCCCCAAACACCCAGACCAAAAGCCCCACCGCCAGCAACAAGAGCATCAGCTCCAACAGGGCAATACCGGCCATGTTGCCTTAAGGATACGCTATAGGTATGCCCTGGCAGTACGTACCCCTGCTGCACCACCTGGAGGAGCTCTATCGGAAGCCTCGAGACCCCACGCGCTTCCGGGCCTATCTAGCCAAGGTATTGAACGCCCAGGGCGACGACGTGGAGCTGGTGCCCCTGATTGCCGCCAACCCCATGGCCAAAGAACACGCACTGGCCTATGTGCAGGAACTGCTGGCCTTGCAGGCCGAGGCCCTGGCCCAGTCTGCGATGGAGGAGGCCGCCCAGCAGCTACCCGCAGTTCAGGCCCAGCTCAAGGTTTCGCTCACGGTGCTGGACGATGCCAGGGGCGGCTGGACCCACCGCTACACCACCCAAAAAGGGTTATGGGGGCTGAGCGAGCGGGAGCTGGCCCTCGCCCACCGCTACGGCTGGGTCTCAATTCCTTGCTGGACTTCCGAGAAGCCCTCCCCCGAGTACATCCGCCAGCAGACCCGGCTGCACCTCTATCAAGCAGCTTGGTCGTACCACCAGGCGATACCGAAAACGCTACGAGAAATCCTGGTCTACGAGGGCCAGGCCCTGCGGTTTGCCGGTGCGGTGCAGTGGCTCGACGACGAGGAGCTGGCCTACACGCGGGCGGTGCTCGAGCCCCACCTCGACAGCACCCACTACCCCACCCTGCTGGTAGCCCTCGAGGGCGACCCCGCCGCTCAGGCCCTGGGCTACCCGCCGCTGGGACTCTCACCCAAAGCCGGTCTGGCTTTAGCTTTAGCCGAAGCCACCACCCACAACTCTAGCTAGTCCAAAAGCAATAACCCCCGATTTGCTCGGGGGTTCTGCCTGCTTTCAACTATCCGCAATCAATGCTGTAACGTGCCCTACGCCATCCCCAGCTCGCGCTTGAGGCGGGCCAGGTCGTCTTCAACGGCCTTGTTGCTGCCCAGGCTTTCCAGCTCCTTCTCCACGTCGCTTTTGTCCAGCTCCGAAAGGGCCGCGTGCTTGTCCTCCATGGCCTCGATGCGGCGCTCCATGTCCTCGAAGGCCTCCACCGCGCTGTGGGCGTCTACCTTGGACTCGAACCTGCGCACCGTCTCGGCGGCCTCCACGCCCTTCTTGCGGGCAATGAGCAGGGCTTTCTTGGCCTCGGACTCCTGAATTTTGCCTTCCAGGGCCTTGAGCTGGGTGGTGAGCTGATTGACCAGGGTCTGTTGCTGGGCCACCTGCTGGGCAAAGCCATCGGCCAGGGCCTGGGCCTGCTGTTTGCGCTTGAGGGCCTCGCGGGCCAGGTCTTCGCGCTCGCCCTTGAGGGCCTCGGCGGCTTTTTGCTCCCAGGCCCGCGCCTGCTCGGCGTAGCTTTGCTGCTCGCGCTCGAGCTTCTTCAGCTCGGCCATGGCCTCGGCCACCTCCATCCGGGCCTCGCGCAGCGTGGAGCGCATATCCTCCAGGGCCTGCTCGATGATTTTTTCCGGGTCTTCGGCCCGTTTAATCAGATCGTTGATATTGGCCCGAATCAGGCGGGAAAGGCGGTCGAGAATGCCCATGTTGGTTCCTCCTGCAACCCAGTGTAGCGCACCCCCACCCCCCTCACAACCTCCGCCGCGCACAAAGCCGGGTTTTGCTGGACAAACGCCCCAAACAGCACTTCACCACTCGGGGTCGTCCTTTTTTGTTGGCCGTATTTCAAACTCGCCCTCGAGCGGGTTGTACACCAGCTCCCAGTCCCTCTTGCCGGGAGAAAAGGTCTCCTGGTGCGGGTTGTATTTCGGCGGCGCAGGAATAGCCGAAAACTCACCGTTGGTTGGCAGATACGAGAACCCGCTGCCCGCTGGGGCAAACTCGTGGCGGTTTTGGAAGGGGTTGTACCGCAAAACCCAGTCTTCTGGAACCATCTCGAATTTATTCGTGTAGGGGTTGTACTTCTGAACCAATTTTCCCATTTTTAAAAGCGTACTTCATTTTTTAGAAGCTTTTTGGTAATAAAACCAAACCCCCAAACAGCCACCGAGCTTTCCAGGGCAGCCATTTAGGGGGTGACTCTAATCCCCTTGCGGGGCTTTTTGTTTGCAACCAACGCTCCTCAAAAGAACCGGGGCAATCAGGCCGTCCCAGGTCCGCTGGCTATTAAGAAGGAGCCCTACCACGCTCCTTGCGGTAAGCTGCTATCGCATCTTCCAAGTGCTCAATAAACCTTTGCATCTTCTCTATCTGATTTTTCTGAGCTGCAGTGGGTGTGCAGCCAGCCTTCGTACGCATTATCTCGAGGATGTGAGTCATAAGCACCCAACGATCAACCATAGATATGTAATCCAGATCATTTCTGATTGTCATTCTGATCACCGATACATTCGCTCGCTCGTGCTTTTGCTGGGCATGGCGGGGACGTGCGGTCGGCCAAGCACCTCCCGTCTCTTATTGTAGTCATCAATCAAGGTAGCATATGCCGACATTAAAGGTTTCAATCCCCTTACGGGGCTTTTTGTTTGCAACACAATGTCCGCCGCTACTGCCTAACGAGCTGCTTGAGCTGACAAGTTTCAATCCCCTTACGGGGCTTTTTGTTTGCAACACGATTACGCCGTTTGGCAACTCAATAAGCCGACCCTGGTTTCAATCCCCTTACGGGGCTTTTTGTTTGCAACACGGCGGCCGCGGCTATCGGCCCCGCTAGGAAATCCAGTAGTTTCAATCCCCTTACGGGGCTTTTTGTTTGCAACTTGGTTTTGGTATCGAGGACGTCGAGGAATTCCTCGAGTTTCAATCCCCTTACGGGGCTTTTTGTTTGCAACGTGACGTTTGGGAGACAATCCGCGCTGAGCGAGAAGCGTTTCAATCCCCTTACGGGGCTTTTTGTTTGCAACATACCTGCCCCCGGAGGAACGCCACAACCTTCTATCGATCCTGTTTCAATCCCCTTACGGGGCTTTTTGTTTGCAACATAACTGTTGCAATAATTTCGAGAGAACTAAAATTAGATGGGTTTCAATCCCCTTACGGGGCTTTTTGTTTGCAACAGAGGGAAGAGGGAAAAGCAAGGAATAGTTAGCAAGTAGGTGTTTCAATCCCCTTACGGGGCTTTTTGTTTGCAACAAGGTACTGGGACTGAAGTAGCCCAACGTTAGTCCGCCGAGTTTCAATCCCCTTACGGGGCTTTTTGTTTGCAACCTTTTGTGAACACGAGCAGTGCCATGCCCTTCACGAAAGCTATGTTTCAATCCCCTTACGGGGCTTTTTGTTTGCAACCTGATTATGACGGCGACATTGGGTACATCTTCCCATCTGTCGAGTTTCAATCCCCTTACGGGGCTTTTTGTTTGCAACACCCTTAGCTTGTTTGATGCTGAAGGCCGAATTGCTAAGGTTTCAATCCCCTTACGGGGCTTTTTGTTTGCAACCTGGACAAAACTTTTCTATGTATACCCCATTACTTTCTAGTTTCAATCCCCTTACGGGGCTTTTTGTTTGCAACAGCATACCCCGTTAAACACCGTGCTGTACAGGGGTGCTGGAGGGGGTATTTATGAGAAACTGGAGTTATCCACAGCCCCCCTGTGGATAACTGGGGTAAAAAGTGCGTTTTTTGCGATGAGGGCTTACTTTCCCACACTTTTAGATTTTTTGTGGCGTGGGTTTGCCTTATTCATCGCAAAAGCTGGCTTTCAAAGTGCGCTGTCGAAATGCTCGACAAAGGCATTATAGCATTTTGCGCAAAACATAATGGGTTATTTGGTGAAAGTGTTTCCGTGCTGTGCTGGACTGGCTTCGGGTTGGGTTTTGTGTGGGGTGGGGTGCGATCGCGCAGGCATTTTTGGCGGGTGGGGCGGGGTTTACGCTCGTTGTAACGGGTGTCGGGCGGGGGCGGGTGGGGGTAGTATTTGGGCATGGTTGCCGATCTTTCTCCGGCCCAGGTGCGGGCGGCCATCCAGCAGTACCTGCTGGACGCGCTGCCCAAGCCCGAGGCGGCTACCCGCCTCGAGCTGGCCCAGTTTGCCCGGATGCTGCGCGACTACCCCGAGCGCGGCGGCAAGATGCTGCGGGGTACGCTGCTGGTGTACACCGGGCTGGCCTACGGGGCTTCGCTGGAGGGGGTGCTGCCGGTTGCGGCGGCGCTCGAGCTTTTCCAGAACTGGGCCCTGATTCACGACGACATCGAGGACGCCTCCGACGAACGGCGCGGCAAACCGGCTTTGCACAAGCTGTACGGGGTGCCGCTGGCCCTCAACGCGGGCGACGCGCTGCACGCCCGGCAGTGGGCCCTGCTGGTGGAGGCGGGGGCCCCCCGGGCGGTGTTGCTCGAGTTTGTGCGCATGGTGGAACAAACCGCCCAGGGCCAGCACCTGGAGATGAGCTGGATGGAGGGGCAGCGCTTCGACTTAGGCGAGCCGGACTACCTGGAGATGGTGGGCCAGAAGGCCGCCTACTACACCGCGGTGGCCCCGCTGCGGCTGGGGGCGCTGGCCGCTGGGGCAGAGCCGCCCGCCGCCTTCAGCGAGGCCGGGATGAAGCTCGGCATCGGGTTTCAGATTGTGGACGACGTGCTCAACCTGATGGGCGACCCCGCCAAGTACGGCAAGGAAATTGCTGGCGACCTGTGGGAGGGCAAGCGCACCCTTATTTTGCTGCACTTTTTGCAGCAGGCCAGCCCCGAGGAGCGCCGCCGGGCCGAGGCCCTTTTGCGCATTCCCAGAGAGCAAAAGCCCGCCCCGGAGGTGCAGTGGCTGCACCAGCGGCTGTTGCAGTCGGGGGCGGTGGCCCATGCCCAGCAGGTGGCCGAGCGGCTGCTGGCCGAGGGGCTGGAGGCGCTCGAGCCGGTGCTGCGCGGGGCCCCGCGGGGCGCGTATGGGGCGCTGGTGCTGGAAATCCTGCAAAGCCTGGTGCGGCGGGAGGCGTAAAGTACAAAATCTGGTACAGTATTTTGTATGAAAGCCCTGGACCTCGAGCGCGACCTGGTTCCCGTATCAGAGTTTCGTTCCCACGCCGCCGCGCTCCTCAGGCGCGTACAGGAGGGCAGCCGGATTGTCCTGACCCAGAACGGCCGGGCGGCGGGCGTGCTCCTGAGCGTACGCGACTACAAGGAAATGGAACTGCGCCTGATGGAGCTCGAGAACGCGGTTTGCTCGCTCATCGAGGCCCGGAAAGGGCAGTTGATGGATAAAGAAGAGGCCCTGCAACAAATTGACCAAGAGGTCGAGCGTGCGTATCCGAATTCCTCCGGGCGTTCGTCAGCAGATTGAATCCGCAATTCTCAGTCAGCCCTCCGCGGATGCCAGCCACAGGTTACGGCGGTTGTTGAACCGCACCTTTCGAGAGATCGAGCTGTTTCCCGAGTCGGGCCGAAAGCATAACCGCCACCGAGAGGATATGCGGGTTGTGTTGGTGGGCAATTACCGGTTGCTGTACCTGGTGGACGTGGAAGCCGATGAGGTCATTTTGGTGTCCTTTGTCTTTGCGGGCTTGCCGGGCGACGCCCTGGACTAGCCGATTGGCGCAACGTAACCTGGTTCAGCATTCAGCGCACTATAAAAAGTAAACTGCCAGCATGGAATCCAAGCCCTTTGAAATTGGCCTCTACACCTTTGTAGAAAACACCCCCGACCCCTACACCGGTCGGCTTCAAGACCCAGCCCAGCGCATGCGGGACTTACTCGAGCAGGCCCATCTAGCCGATCAGGTGGGGCTGGACGTGTTTGCGGTGGGCGAGCACCACCGCGAGGAGTACCTGGCCTCGGCCCCGGCGGTTGTTCTGGCCGCCATTGCTGCGCGCACCCGGCGCATCCGGCTCACCAGCGCCGTCACCGTGCTCAGCTCCGACGACCCGGTGCGGGTCTTCCAGCAGTTCGCCACCCTGGATCTGCTCTCAGGGGGCCGGGCCGAGATTATGGCCGGGCGGGGTTCTTTTATCGAGTCGTTTCCGCTGTTTGGCTACGACCTGGACGATTACAGCGCGCTGTTTGAAGAGAAGCTCGAGCTTTTGCTAAAAATCCGCGAGCAGGAGCGCGTCACCTGGAGCGGCCGGTTCCGCCCCGCCCTGCACGACCAGCCGGTTTATCCCCGTCCGGTGCAGAACCCCCTGCCGGTCTGGGTGGCGGTGGGCGGCACGCCCCAGTCGGTGGTACGGGCCGCCACGCTGGGTTTGCCCATGGCCTTAGCCATTATCGGCGGGATGCCCGAGCGCTTTGCCCCCCTCTTCGACCTCTACCGCCAGACCGCCCGGCGGCTGGGCCACGCCCCCCAGCCCCTTTCCGTCAACTCGCACGGCTTTATCGCCGACGACCCCCGGGAGGCCCTCGAGCTGGCCTACACCAGCAGCAGCTACATCATGAACCGCATCGGACAGGAACGCGGCTGGCCCCCCCAGAGCCGCGCCCAGTACGAGGCCTCCACCGGCCTGCGCGGGGCCAACTTTGTGGGCCACCCCGAGCAGATAATCGAGAAAATCCTGTTCCAGCACAAAATTTTCGGCCACCAGCGCTTCCTGCTCCAGCTTACCGTGGGCACCCTCCCGCACCTCAAGGTTCTGCGGGCCATCGAGCTGCTCGGCACCGAGGTAGCGCCGGTGGTGCGGAAGGAGATCGCCTCCAGAAGCAACCCAAGCGTTGCCACGACCTGAACGCTTCAGCGCCGCACCACCAGGGCCACCCCCAGCGCGGCCAGGCCCATCCCCAGCAGGGCCAGCCCCCCGAGCCGCTCGCCAAATAAAACGTAGGCTTCCAGCGCGGTGGCTGGGGGCACCAGGTAAAACAGGCTGGCCACGCGGCTGGCCGAGTTGTGCCGGATCAGGTACATCAGGAGCAGAACGGCCCCCACCGAGAGCACCAGCACCAGCCAGGCCATGGCCAGGATGAACTGCGGCGTCCACCGGATCTGCATGGTCTCGCGAAAGAGCAGGGACAGGACAAATAACCCCACCGCGGCCGTCAGGTACTGCACCACCGCCCCGCCAATCAGGGGCATCTGCGCAGCAAAGCGCTTCTGGTACAGCGTGCCCAGCGTGGTGGAGAGCAGGGCCAGGACGATGGCCACAAACGCCGAGGGCTCGATGTGCAGGATTCGGGCGCTCAGGGCCTTCTCCCCCACCACCAGCCCCACCCCGCCAAAGCCCAGCAGCAGGCCGGCCCATTGCACCGCGCTCACCCGCTCGCGCAGCAACGGCTGGGCTAGGAGAGCGGTCAGGATGGGCTGCAAACCCACAATCAGGGCCGCCAGCCCGGCCGGCATCCCCCTCGAGATGGCAAAAAACACCCCACCCAGATAGCCCGCGTGCAGCAGCAGCCCCGAGACCCCGATGTGCATCAGGGCCCAGCCCCTGGGCCAGGCCGAGCGCAGCACCCCGGCCAGCGCCGAAAGCAACCCCGCCACAATCAGCATCCGCACCCACAAAAAAGTGAAGGGCTCAGCGTAGGGCAGCCCAAACTTGGCCCCCACGAAGCCGGTGCTCCACAACAGTACAAAGATGATCGGGGCCCAAAGAGCCAGCCTCATAACCCCGCCCAACGCAGCAGCCACAGGGCCAGCAGCCCCACCCCAATGGTGAGCAGCGCGTTCTTGAAGCGCCAGGCCACCAGCGCGGCAACCAGCCCGGCCCACAGCTCGGGGTGCGCCAGCCCGGCCCACCGGCCGTTGTGCGTAAGCAAGGCCGGGAAAACCAGCCCCGCCAGGGTTGCAGCAGGCACGTAGCGCAGGCCTTGCCGCACCAGCGGGGGCAGCCTGAAGCGCTCGAGGAGGGCCATGGGGTAGTAGCGCACCGCGAAGGCGATCAGGGCGAGCCCCAGGATGTTGAGCCAGATATCGAGCGAGGTCATGTCCTATTCAGGTAAAAGCAGCCGTGCTCTGAAGCCGTTAGGGTTTTTGCTTCGTCAGGGCCCTTCTTTGATCTCTTTCGGGGCATCTTCCCACGCCCGGCCCCTCTTGCGGTTCTCCAGCCACACCCCCGCCGCGATGCCCGCGAGCGCGCCAATAAACAGGCCCAAGCGGTAGGGCAGGCTGACCAGGGCGGTGGCCACCAGGCCACCCACCAGGGCGGCAGCCAGGCTGGGGCGGTCGCGCAGGGCAGGGATCAGGAGCACCATAAAACCCAGGGGGATGGCGAACTCGAGGCCCCAGCGCTCGGGAACCCGCGCCCCCAGCAGCGCGCCGAGGTAGGTGCTGCTCACCCAGGTGATGTACTGCGGCACCCCCCCGCCCAGAAAGTACCACGGCGTGCACCGGGGGCCCAGCCGTTGATAGCGCTCCATGGTGAGGGCGAAGTTCTGATCCACCAACAGGAAGGCCGCCAGGGGTTTGAGCCAGCCTCGGAAGGGCTCCAGGTGCCGGGCGATGGCCGAGGAGTACATCACGTAGCGCAGGTTCACCACCAACCCGGCCAGCAACACCAGGGGGATTGCCGCCCCCGAGTGCATGAGCTGCAGCGCCACCAGCTGCGAGGCCCCCGCAAACACCAGGGCCGACATAAGGGTGATCTCGAGGGTGCTCAGCCCCGCCCGGAGCCCGGCGATGCCGGTGACCAGCCCAAAGGGAATCACTCCGATGGTCATCGGCAGTATCTCCACAAAACCCCGCCAGAAGGCGGCTTTCGGGCTGTTGAGGGAAGGGTTCACAGTCACGCCTCCATCTGCACTGGGGTCAGGTTGGAGCCGCACAGCACCGCAGCAACCCGCCGGCCTTTGAGATGGTCGTACTGGAAGGGCACGGCCAGGCCTGCCGCGCCGGCATGGGTGTGCAGGAAAACCGGATCGATGCGGCGGCTGGCCTCGAGGAGGCGTTCGATTTGCAGGTGGTGTGACATGGCTGGTGCTCCCAACTCAAGGCCCTCCAACCCCTAAAGCTGTTGTATCACGCTTTACAGCCAGGCGTAAGTCCAGCGCCCTGCCGCTAGGGCGTCGGCAGCCCCCTCACCTCGCGGTTTCCAGCCTGACCCCTACGGTGGTGCGCGGTTTGAATCCGGGCAGACTGGGGTTCAAAAAGCGCCCTGCCTCGTTGTCATTCAGCAAAAAGCGTCTGAAAAAAGCGGTGGCAAAGTGCTTGACCAGGTCGTGGGCGCGCTCCATGTCCCACACCGGCTCAAAGCAGCGCCAGTAGTCCTCTTCCCTACCCCGCACCTCGGGGGGGCACTCCACAAAGGGGTTGTGCTGGGCGGCGGCCAGGCTCAGGAGGTACTTATCCTGCGAACCCGCCTGGCGGAAGTACTCCAGCGCGTCGCGCCGGTAGGTGGCCACATCGTCGTCCTCGCCCGCCGCTACAAACAAAGGAACCCTGAGGTTCGCCAGCGAGCGGGCCCCTATCCAGGGCTGGCCGTAGGGAGCCATGACGAACACCGCTTTAATGCGGGGATCAGGCTGGACAACCTTGGCGCCGCGCTGGGCCTCGAGCTGCGGAAAAAAGGGCTGGGCAAAACAGGGCCCCTCGTTGTTGCTGGCCTGGCAGTATTCGCTCAGGGCCGCGCCGTCCAGCCCCGCACCGGCCGCATTGATTACGCTGTAGCCGCCGTAGCTATAGCCCAGCAGCCCCACGTTGCCAGCGTCTGCGTTCGGAATCTGCTGGGCCACCGCGCCGATGGCAAACAGAATATCCAGCGGCCTGTCCACAATGCTGCTGATGTAGTTTGGCTGGGTCAGGGTCTGGTAGGTCGAGCCGGGGTGATCGAGCGCGGCCACCACAAAGCCCTGGCTGGCCAGGTGCTCGTTTAGATAAGCAAACTGAAAGCGGGTACCGGGCTGGCCGTGCGAGGCCACAATCAGTGGAAACTTACCACTGGCAGGCGCGGCGTCCCGGTTGGCGCGCCCGGCAATCTGAACCGGGGTCTGCCCAATCACGCTCGGGTAGACCGTGTTTTGTTGGATTCCGCTGGCAGGGTACCAGACCTCAACCGTAATACTTCGGTTTTGGCGGCCTGGGTCGGTGAGTTGCAGGGTTCTGACCCCCACCACCGCACTGCCTCGAGCCGCCAGGGGTGGGGCATCCGGGCGTTTCACGTTCACTCCTTGGGCCATCGCGATGCCGCTCAAAAGCAGCACCATTGCCAGGCGCTTCAGCATCCCTTGCACAGATTCCTTCCGGCTTCAGCTCACCCGCTCCACCCGGATCATGTTGGTGGTACCCCGCACCCCAAAGGGCACCCCGGCGGCAATCACCACATACTCCCCCACCTCGGCCAGGCCGGTTTCCTTGGCTTTGGCCACTGCAATCTCCACCATATCGTCGGTGTCTTTGGGGTCGGGGGCCAGCAGGGGCAGCACATCCGAGACCAGGGCCAGCTGGTTGCGCACATGGGGGTTGGGGGTCAGGGCCAGAATCGGCACCGGGGGCCGGGTGCGGGCCACCCGGCGGGCCGCCCCGCCGGTGGAGGTGAACACCACCACGGCCTTGGCCCCGGTAGACTCCACCACGTCGTCCACGGCTCGAGCGATGGCATCCTGCACAGTGCGGGTGGCCGGCGGGCGCAGGGCGTTGAGGCGGTCTTTGTACTCCTGGGTGGCCTCGATAGTCTTGGCCACCCGGCTCATAAACGAGACCGCCTCTACCGGATACTGGCCGGCGGCGGTCTCGGCCGATAGCATCACCGCATCGGTGCCATCGAAGATGGCGTTAGCCACGTCCGAGGCTTCGGCGCGGGTGGGGCTGGGGTTTTTGATCATGGACTCCAGCATCTGGGTAGCAGTAATCACCGCCTTACCGGCCTGCACCGACTTGAGGATGATGCGTTTCTGCACCGCCGGCACCTCCTCCAGCGGCATCTCCACCCCCAAGTCGCCGCGGGCCACCATAATGCCGTCGGCCTCCTCGAGGATCTCGTCGAAGCGGGCCACCGCGCTGGGCTTCTCGATCTTGGCCATCAGCCGGGCGCGGGAGTTGTGGCGGGTCAGGTAGTGGCGGGCCAGCAGCAGGTCGTCGCGGCTGCGCACAAAGCTAATGGCCACCCAGTCCACCTCGAGCTCGGCGCCCAAGGCGATATCGTCGATGTCTTTATCGGTCAGGGCTGGGATCGAAAGGTCGGCCCCGGGGATGTTGATGCCCTTGTTGTTGGAAAGCCGCCCCCCTACCAGCACGGTGGTGTGGATGTCGTTGATGCGAACCTCGTCCACCCGCAGTCGGATGTTCCCATCATCCAGAAGCAGAATCTGTCCTGGGGTCACATCGTTGGGCAGACCCCGGTAGGTGGTCGAGACCCGGGTTTCATCCCCCTCGACGGGCTCGGCGGTGATGATGAATTTTTGCCCTGGCTGAAGCTCCACCGCCCCCTCGCGGAAGCGCCCGCAGCGAATCTTGGGGCCTTGCAGGTCTTGCAAGATGGCCACGGTACGGCCAAGGGCGCTCGAGGCCTCCCGGATCATCTGCACCGAGGCCCGGTGGTCCTCGGGCACGCCATGCGAAAAGTTGAGGCGAAAAACATCGACGCCGGCCTCGATCAGGGCCCGTATCACTTCGGGCGAACGCGAGGCGGGCCCCAGGGTGGCCACAATTTTGGTTCGTTTCAAGAGTCCCATAGTCTCGGTCTCAGGCCTTATTTTTTGAAGGCCCCAAAGCCCAGGAATCGCGCCCCCGTGCCCAGCTCCTCTTCGATGCGCAAAAGCTGGTTGTACTTGGCCAGGCGATCCGAGCGGCTGGCCGAGCCGGTCTTGATCTGGCCGGCATTAACCGCCACGGCGATGTCGGCAATGGTGTTATCCTCGGTCTCACCCGAGCGGTGCGAGAGGATGGTGGTGTAGCCGGAGCGGTGGGCCAGCCGGATGGCCTCCAGGGTTTCGGAGAGGGTGCCGATCTGGTTAACCTTGACCAGGATGGAGTTCCCCACCCCCATCTCGATGCCGCGCTTCAGGATGGCCGGGTTGGTCACAAACAGGTCGTCGCCCACAAGCTGGATGCGCCGGCCCAGCCGTTCGGTCAGGAGCTTCCAGGTCTCCCAGTCGTCCTCGGCCAGCCCGTCCTCGATGGAGACGATGGGGTACTGGTTCACCCAGTTTTCCCAGTAGGCCACCATCTCCGGGCCCGTAAGCGATTTGCCGTCGGCCTCGAGCACGTACCGTCCGTCCTGATAGAACTCCGAGCTGGCCGGGTCAAGGGCGAGGGCGATCTCCTGACCGGGCTTGTAGCCGGCCTTCTCGATGGCCGTTAGCAGCACCTCCACCGCCTCCTCGTTGGACTTGAGGTCGGGGGCGAACCCCCCCTCATCCCCCACGTTGGTATTGTAGCCCTTGGCCTTCAAGACCGACTTGAGGGCGTGGAAGGTCTCGACCCCGGCCCGCAGGGCCTCCGAGAAGGTGGGCAGCCCACCGGGCACCAGCATGAACTCCTGGAAGTCCACGTTGTTATCGGCGTGCTTGCCCCCGTTGATCACGTTCATCAAGGGCACCGGCAGGGTCACCCCCTGCACCCCCCCCAGGTAGCGGTAGAGCGGCAAGCCCAGCCCGCTGGCCGCTGCGTGGGCCGTGGCCAGCGAGACCGCCAGAATGGCATTGGCCCCCAGGTTGCCTTTGTTGGGGGTGCCGTCGAGCTCGAGCATGGTTTTATCCACGGCCTCCTGATTGAGCGCGTCCAGCCCGATCACCTCGTCGGCGATGCGCTCGTTGATGGCCGCCACCGCCCGCAGCACCCCCTTGCCCCCGAAGCGGGGCCCGCCATCCCGTAGCTCCACCGCTTCATGGGCCCCGGTAGAGGCACCCGAAGGCACCATGGCCCGCCCACGGGCCCCCGACTCGAGCACCACCTCGGCCTCGACGGTGGGGTTGCCGCGCGAGTCGAGTACTTCCCGTCCTTTGATCTCAACGATTGTGGTCATTGGTATGTGCCTCCTTGCTGGAAACGCTTCTACTGCCTAACAAGCCGCCTACAAGTTTACACCCAAGCCTGAGGGCCCTCACATGACAAAGACCTGCAAACCTGGCGATCCCACCAACACACGGCTCAAAAATTCGGGATGACCTGCCCTCGCTTCGCACAGGGATTCAGACCCGTAGCGGCACCACCACCGCTAAGTAGCCACTATCCTCCACCGCCTGCACCAAGCTGGGGCTGGTAGGGCCGGATAGTTTGATCCGCACCGCCCCCTCGATGGGGGCCAGGGCATCAATCAAGAACTGCGCGTTGTAAGCCACCATTAGCTGGGGTTCACCCGAGGCCTCTATGCCGAGCTCTTCCCTGCCCCGGCCATAATCGCCCTCGGCATCGATATCAAGCTTGTTGTGATTAAACAGAAGATTGACGCGGTGGTTGTTGCGATCCGACAGCACCGCTACCCGCTTTAGGCTCTCGCGCAAGGCCTCGGCCTGCAAGGTGGCCTCCAGTACAAAGCTCTGCGGAATGACCCGCCCATAGTCGGGGAATTCGCCCTCCATCAGCTTCACCGACATCCGCACCGCCTCACCCACCAGCGTCAGGGTGCCCTCGGCCACCGCCAGGGCCACCTCGCCCTGGGCATCCTTGAAAACCCGCACGATCTCGTCGGCACTCCGAGCCGGAATAACCAGCTTGCGGGTTTGAAGCTGCATGGGCAGGTCGTAACAGGCCAGACGGTAGCCGTCGGAGGCCACTGCCCGCAAACTGGTGGGAGACATCTCGATCTGCACCCCACGGAAGATGGCCCGGAACTCCTCGGTGCTGGCCGCGTAGCGCACACGGGTGATGGCCTGGGCCAGGCGAGAAGCCGCGATTTTTTCAGGGCCTGGCGGGCCAAACGATAGCTCGGGGTAACCGTCCGGGCCGGTGGTGGCAAGCTGGGTGTTGAAGGCCCCCGAGTGCAGTTCTAGGCGCTCCTTGCCCCCAAAGATCAATTCCACCAGTTCACCTGGGGCGCTGCGCACAATCTGCACAAAGGTCTGGGCCGGTACCAGCACCTGACCCGTGCCCTGTACCTCGGCGGGTAGCTTAACTTCGATATCCACCTCGCCGTTGGTTCCGCGCAAAATTAGGCCCTGATCGGAAAGTTCCATGGGTAAATAGGTCAGAATAGGGTTGGAGCTGCGGCTGGGGATGATCCGCTCTAGAATGGATAGTCCTTCGGCAAGGGTACGTTTGGGGATGCGAACTTCCACGCTGGCCTCCGTGCTGGGCGATCTGGTCGGGGCGCTGGGTGCGAAGTACGGCCCCGGTCAGCCTAGTTATTCTAACAGCCAACCCTGTTCGCCGAAATTGGGTTGGTGCTTCCTGCGGGGCCTTCTTGAGTGGGTATGGGTTTGTGAAAACTGGTCGACGCTGAAATTTAAGAATCCTACTTCTCTTAAAAAATTTTTAAAATCAGTAGTAGTAGTAGTAGGGGCTGTGGATATGTGAATAAGGGCTTCTAAACCCGCATGGGTATCGAATTTGGCCTGTGGATAAAAGGTGTGGAAAATTGTGCATAACCTGTGGACAAGCTGTGGAAAAACAGGGCACTTATCCACAGGCTCGGCGTAGACGCACTTATCCACAGGTCTATCCACAGGGTTATCCACAAGTTATCCACAGAGTTATCCACAGGGCTAATTAATTTATCCACAGTTCCAGGCCTGGTGATTATGTTATTTAATTACCCAGCCGATACGAGAAGCAGTTGGCCAACCTAACGCAAGCGCTCACGAATGCTTTTGAGGGTTTGTTGGAGGTTAGGCTCGGTATCCAGGCTCTCCTGAATCTTTTGGATGGCGTACAGCACTGTGGTATGGTCGCGCCCATCGAAGAACTGCCCAATTTCCGGTAGCGAGGCATGGGTCATTTCGCGGATCAGGTACATGGCAATTTGACGAGGAATCACGACCTCTTTACGTCGGCCTGCACCGCGTATCTCCTCCGGCCTGAGGTTGTAATGCTCGGCCACAGCTTTGAGGATTTCTTCTGGAGCCAGGCCACTCTCAGTGGCTGCAAACACATCGGACAGAGCCTTGATGGCTACTGCTTTGCTGAGCTGTACGCCGTTGAGTGAGGCGTAGGCGATCACCCGCATCAGGGCGCCCTCGAGCTCGCGGATGTTGGAGGTAATTTGCCTGGCGATGTACTCCAGTACCTCCTCAGGAACGCGCATATTGCGATACTCGGAGTTCATCTTGAGGATGGCTACCCGGGTCTCGAGGTCGGGGGGCTGGATATCGGTAATCAATCCCCACTCGAAGCGGCTGCGCAGGCGGGCCTCGAGGGTCAGGATATCTTTAGGGGGCCGGTCTGACGACAGAATAATCTGCTTCCGGGCCTCATAAAGAGCGTTGAAGGTATGGAAAAACTCCTCCTGGGTGCGCTCCTTGCCGGCGATAAACTGAATATCGTCTACCAGCAGCAGATCCACCGAGCGGTAGCGGTCGCGGAACTCGCTCATGCGGTCCTCGCGGATGGCATTGATAAGCTCGTTGGTAAAGGTCTCGGTGGAGACATACTCGATTTTTTTATCAGGGAAACGCTGGGCTACCGAGTGCCCCACCGCGTGCATCAGGTGGGTTTTGCCGAGGCCTACGCCACCATAGATGAATAGCGGATTGTACGCGTTACCGGGAGACTCGGCGACCGCGACTGCTGCCGCGTGGGCAAGGTTGTTGTTCTGCCCCACCACAAAATTCTCGAAGATGTACTTGGGATTGAGCCGGGCGCGCGCCTCTTGGGGTTTGTTGGGGGTGGATGCAGAAAAAATATCCTCCTGAACAGGCTTTCCTGGAATTACCTTGAGCTCGAAGCGAGGTGCCTGGGCCCCCAGACGGGCCAGTGCTTCGGTGAGCAGCTCGGCGTAGTGGTCCTCAATCCAGCCTTTGAAGAAGCTGGTGGGTACCCCTAGCTCGAGTGAGCCGTTGACCACCCCCAGCGGCTGAATCTTCTCGAACCAGGTGTGGTACTCCACCTCGGTGATACTTTGGCGCACGTACTCGAGCACATTCTGCCAGACAGTGTTTTGGGTCAAGGCCGCTCCTCCCCTATACAAGTTTGTACATTTTACTGAGTTATCCACAGGCAGAGAACCCCCTGTGGATAATGTCGTGTGGGTGTGATCAAAACATCTTTTGAGCCCATGATCCACATCTGGAACGGTAGAAATGAAACCGCGGCTCCCGCGGTGGTGTCCATGGGTTTGGGGTTTTGGTTGGGATTTCAACCGCGGGGCCTCTGCTAAAATGCAAGGCTGGGAGCTGATGGGGATGAGGGCCTATGACGTTATTGTGGTGGGCGGCGGGCATGCTGGGATCGAGGCAGCTTGGGCGGCAGCCAGGCTGGGCGCCAGGGTGGGTCTGGTCACCTCGAACCCTGAACGCATTGGTTTGATGCCCTGTAACCCTGCGGTGGGTGGGCCTGGTAAGAGCCAACTGGTGGCCGAAATAGAGGCCCTGGGTGGTTTGATGGGTAGGCTGGCCGATGCCACAGCCATCCACACCCGCGTGCTTAATCGTTCTAAAGGCCCTGCGGTTCAGAGCTTGCGCGTGCAGGTAGACCGGGATCTGTACGCCCTCGAGGCTCAGCGGGTGCTGCTGGGGCACCCTCAGATTGAGAGTGTGCGGGCTGAGGTAGCGGCGCTGTGGGTAGAACGAGGGCGGTTGTGCGGCGTACAAACTGTAGATGGGCGCAAGCTGCCGGCCCGGGCAGTGGTGGTAGCCAGCGGCACCTTTTTGCAGGGGGTGGTCTGGTACGGGCGGCAGTCCCGGCCTGCAGGGCGTCAGGGGGAGCCCCCTGCCCGCTTTCTCTCTGAAAGCTTGCGTGCTGTGGGTCACCGCTTGCTGCGATTTAAAACCGGTACCCCCCCCCGCATCCAGGCCGACTCGGTGGATTACCAGAAACTCGAGGTCGTCCCCGCAGACAACCCACCCGAAACCTTTTCCGGAGTGCCCGGCCCTCACGCAACGGCCCGCCCCACCTGGCAGACCCGCACGACCGCAGCCACCCACCGGTTGATTCAGGAAAACCTGCACCTATCACCGCTATATGGTGGGGATATTGAAGGCATTGGGCCTCGCTACTGCCCCTCCATTGAGGACAAGGTGGTTCGCTTTTCCGACAAGGAAACGCATCTGCTTTTTGTGGAGCCCGATGGGCTTCACACCACAGAGCTGTACCTGCAGGGCTTTAGCTCTTCCCTACCCCCCGAGCTGCAGATACAGATGGTGCAGAGCCTACCGGGGTTTGAGCGGGCCGTGATTCAACGCTATGCCTATGCGGTGGAATACGATGCAGTAGACCCTTTGGAACTGACACCGGGCTTGCAGTCCCGTATGCTACCGGGGCTGTTTACTGCTGGGCAGCTCAACGGAACCTCAGGTTATGAGGAGGCCGCGGCCCAAGGCTTGCTGGCCGGATTGAATGCGGCGCGGTACGCGATGGGGTTGGAGGAGGCCCATCTACCTCGAGCCTCTGGCTATATCGGGGTGATGATAGACGACCTGGTTCATCGCGGGGTGGATGAACCCTATCGCATGATGACCTCGAGGGTGGAGCTGCGCCTGCTGTGCCGCTCGGATAATGCAGATGAACGCCTGGTGCCACTAGCGGCTGATTGGGGCCTGCGTTCGGCTGAAGACCTAAAAGCCGTACAGGCCAAGTATGCACGGGTTCAGGGCGAGCTGCTCCGCCTCCAGCGCTGCCGTATAGAGGGGGTCTCGGCATTGCAATACCTGCGGCGGCCCGAGGCCAGTTACGAACAGGTGCTGCAGAAGATTGGGTCGCCGGAAATGCCTCTTAGCAAGGCTGAGGCCTACCAGGTTGAAGTGCGGGCCAAGTACGCGGGTTATATGGAGCGGCAGGCCAGGTTGCGCGAAAAATTGAAGGAGCTCGAGGCCTACCGCCTACCGGCCGACCTCGATTATGCCTGCGTGCCCAGCCTTTCTAAGGAGGCTGTTGAAAAACTGGGACGGATCCGACCCCACTCGGTTGCCGAAGCCTCGAGGGTTCCTGGGATTCGCGATTCGGACATAACCGCACTCCTGGTGCATATCGCTAAAATGCCTGCTCCAGCCTGAATTCTCCGGTCGGGCTCGAGCCATGTTTCACGTTTTACATACCCCCACACATTGAACGACAGACACCCACTAATATGCAGATGACCGCAGCCGGAAAACAGATGTTGCTGCAAGCAGGGGCTGAGTTGGGGTTGGATCTAAGGCCCTACCTACCTCAATTTGCTTTATTCTTTGAACTGCTTACAACAGTCAACCAAAACCTCAACCTTACAGCCATCCGGGATGAAGAGGGCATCATATACAAGCACTTTGCGGACTCCCTATCTTGCCTGCGTTACGCTGGCTTTGCCAGCGGGCTATCAGTGATAGACGTCGGCACCGGGGCCGGGTTTCCTGGACTCCCGCTGGCGATTGTGCGATCCGACATCCAGTTCGATCTACTGGACGCCACTAAAAAGAAAATCGAGTTCGTGGCGAAAGTGGCGCAAACCCTCGCACTGGTAAACACACAGGCCCTCTGGGGACGCTCTGAGGAACTGGGCCGTCAGGTTGTAAAACGTGAAACATATGGGGCGGCCCTGACTCGAGCGGTGGCTTCACTGGCGACGGCCGCCGAGCTAACCTTACCGCTGGTGCAGGTTGGTGGATTTGTACTGGTGCAGAAAGGTGCCGAAGTGGCACGCGAGCTGGCCGAGGGCCAAGGTGCAATACGCAAGCTTGGAGGGGTGCTGGAACAGGTACTGCACCTGAAGCTACCGGGTACGGGCGATACGCGGCATTTAATTATCCTGCGCAAGGTAGAACCCACACCGCCCCAATACCCCCGCAAGCCTGGGGTTCCTGCCAAAAATCCGTTATCCTAGTGGGCAAGGTGAAGCGCATCGGCATAGTTAATCAAAAAGGGGGGGTGGGAAAGACCACGACCGCTGTAAATTTATCAGCCTACCTGGCCAAGGCCGGTCAAAAGGTGCTGCTGGTTGACCTCGATCCCCAGGTCAACGCCACCTCGGGGATGGGTCAGGCTGTACCTGAGCGCAACATATATACTGTCTTGGTCGGTAATGATGACGCTCGAGACGCACTGCTGAGGGTGGCTGAAGGGCTGGATCTGCTTCCCTCGAGCCCCGATCTGGTGGGGGCTTCGGCCGAACTCATAGAAAACCCCACCCGACTGGCTGAGGTGTTGCAGCCGCTGGAGTCAGCCTACGACCTCATCCTGCTGGATGCCCCTCCCAGTTTGGGCCCTATTACCATCAACGTTTTGGCGGCTGCGGAGGGCCTGGTTGTTCCGGTGCAGGCCGAATACTATGCCCTCGAGGGAATTGCTGGCCTGATGGAGACCATTGAACAAGTGCGTACAAGCCTGAACCCGGCCTTGCGGCTTCTTGGGGTACTGATCACCATGTACGACCCTCGCACCTTGCTATCACAGCAGGTTGAGAGCAACATCCGAGCCAATCTGGGAGAGAAGGTGTTCTGGACTGTAATTCCGCGCAATGTTCGGCTGGCCGAGGCACCCAGCTATGGTCAGGATATTAGCCAGTATGCACCAACCAGCAGCGGTGCCCACGCCTACCGGCGCCTGGCGGAGGAGGTGATGCGTCGTGTCAAAGAAGCCTAGCGGTCTGGGAAAAGGATTGGAAGCCTTACTGCCTAAAACCCCGGCTTCCCAGACCAGACTTCCTCTAGCCCTGATCAAACCCAATCCTGGACAACCCCGGCGCCTGTTTGACCCCGAAGCCCTGGAAGAGCTGGCCGCCTCTATCAAGGAGAAGGGTTTGTTGCAGCCGTTGCTAGTGAGGCCGAAGGGGGATATGTACGAGCTGGTGGCGGGTGAGCGGCGTTTTAGAGCCTCTCAGATGGCGGGGTTGCGCGAGGTTCCGGTCATTATCAAGGACATAGGGGAGCGCGAGGCCCTGGAAATTGCCCTTATCGAAAACCTGCAGCGTGAAGACCTAAATCCCATGGAAGAGGCTGAGGGGTATAAACGGCTGGTAGATATGGGCATGACCCAGGAAGAGGTAGCCAGGGCTGTGGGCAAGGCCAGGGTAACGGTTACCAACGCCCTCAGGCTGCTTCAATTAAGCCCAGAGATTAGAAAAGCCCTGGAAGAAAATAAGATCAGCGCAGGGCATGCCAGAGCTCTTCTGATGTTGCCGGAGTCCAAGCGTAGCTGGGGCTTATCGGAGGTGTTATCCAAACAACTGAGCGTACGCGAAACCGAGAGGCTCAAGGATAAACCTGCGGCCTCGAGCAGCCGCCATAAAGGCGAAGAGGCTTATGCCGAGATCGCACGCAACCTTTCGCGCCGACTGGGTACAAAAGTTCGCTTTACGAGCCTCAGAAAAGGGAAGATAGAGATTAGTTACCACTCTGAGGAAGAACTCACTGCAATCTTGCAGGCCCTGGGCTACGAGGGGTAATTCAAGGCAAGGGAATCTGTATGGCCCCCTCGATGTCGGTGCGTCGAATTTGTACGCCGTACTGGTTTAGGCGTTCTAGTACAGCCCTCGACGGATGACCATACGGATTATTTCCCACACCGATTAAGGCTAGCTTGGGACGGAAATGCTGCAATAGGTGATCACTGGTGCTGGTCTCAGAACCATGATGACCCACCTTTAGGATATCCACCCTCTCGGCAGGCCAGCGCACCTCGGCTGAGACGGGCGCATCACCGGTAAAGAGTATCTTATGATTCTTATACTCCAACACGAAAACCAAACTGCGCTCGTTGTCCTCGAGCTCGTCACCTTGCGGCCCCAAGAAATGGAGGCGGGCTCCAGCCAGGGTTAGCTGGCTTCCCCTGCGCGCAAAAAAGACCGGGATTCCACGCTGGTGTGCAGCCAGGTGTAAGGCATCATCCAAGGCAACGCCCTGGGCCCTGGGCCCACTAACCAATGCACCAACTGGAAAATCCCGTATAACCTTCAACTGGGCCTCCACATGATCCCCATCGGGGTGGGTGGCGATGAGCAGATCGAGATCGTCCACACCCAAGGCCCGCAAGGCTTGTTCTAGCCGGGGATAAGCCCAGTCGCGCCCCCCATCCACTAAGATTTCTACCCTGCCAGGAAGGCGTAGCAGGATCGCATCGCCCTGACCTACGTCGAGCTGCCAGAGCTCGGCGCGGGGCAGGTGGCTGGACAAGATGGAGACCAGCGCGGCTGTGGCAGCAAGCCCCGTTGCATGCGGCCAGCGAAGACGACCATAAAGGCCCAGCAGCAATGGTAGAAGGCCAAGGTAGTACAGGATGAACCCTACAGGAGTTATCTCACCCCAGCGCAGCAAGGGGCCGTTGGACAGCCACCCAACCAGTCCCAGAACCAGCGAACCGAGAATCTCGGTGGGCCAGGCCAGCAGACCACCTATTAGTAGTTTGAGAAAGCCTAGGGGAACCAGGAGGCTTAGCAAGGGCAGCACCAACAGATTTGCAACGGGTGAGATGAGCGGCAGTTGGTGGAAGTGATGGAGCAAGAGGGGAAGGATCAGAATTTGTGCTGCAAGGGTGACGCTAACCGAGGACCAGACCCACTGTTTCCAGCCCTCGAGCCTGGGCAGGTGTGGTAGTACCAGAGCCATGCCCAGCACGGCCAGATAGGAAAGCTGAGCTGACAGGCTGAATAGGGTGCGCGGCTCGAGCAACAACTGAACGAATAAAGCCAGCGACAGAGCGGGTAAGACCGCTACCCGGCCGCGCCCCATAAACAGCCCCATCAGCACAAAACCCGCCATAATCACTGCCCGTACCAGCGAGGGCTGGGGCCCTACAAGCCACAGATACAGCAGCAATAAAAGCAAGGCCGCAGGGTAGCGCCACCGGCCCAGCGGATAGAGCAAAAGCACAAAAAAGCCGGTCAGGATTGCCACGTGTAAACCAGATAGGGCCAGGGTATGGGCCAGGCCGGCTTGCTGAAATGCCTCATAGGCCTCACCCAACTCGCGACGTTCCCCAAGGGTCAGGGCCGTGACCAGGGCGGCTACTGGAGCGGAGAGCCCGGCCACAAGCTGCTTTTGCAGCCATTGGTGGGGGCCTGCCGGTAAAGGCTCGTAATGCACAACCTGCCGAGCTCGTAACACTGCCGTGACCCCCAGGCCGCGCAGCCAGGTTTGCTGATCAAAGCCCCCGGGGTTGCGCTTGTTTGAGGGGCGCAGCAGGTGGCCTTCCAAAACGTAACGGCCATCCTGCAAATTGGGAAAGTAATGCACATATAAACGCCCTTGTGGGGTGTATAAAAAACCCTCTCGAAGAGTGCCTTCGATTCGCACCCACTGTCCTATCTGGGAAGCCCAGGGATCCTGGGCTAAACCTAGGTGCAGGGTGACCAGAATGTAAGCTCCCAAACCAAGCCAGCGCGCAGACTGAGGGAGCCCAAGCCCTGCTAGCAGGCCCAGGAAGGCCCAGGGGGTTAGCTGGTTGAGAGCCCCCAGCAGGGCCCCAGCACCCAGCGCAAAAGGAATCATAGGGTTACTAGGGGGCGCAGCCGCTCCAGTAGTTTGGGCCCGATTCCTTTAACGCGCTCGAGGTCCTCAAGCGTGCGGTAGGGGCGTCCTTCGATGATGCGCTGGGCTAGCGCCGGGCCAATTCCGGGCAGACTTTCGATCTCGGCTTGGCTGGCAGTGTTGAGGTTGACCTTTTGAACCTCGGGTAAAGCAGGGCCGGGTCTTAAAGTAGATGTGGCTTCCAGGCCCGGGGTGGATGGGGTATAGAACTGGGCTGGTGCGAATCGAACGGTTAGATTAGGCCACAAGCTCGCTAGCCCTAAGCCAAGTACCACCAGGATATAGGCTATGTTTAGCCAAAGCTTCATTGATTTTGGGAGCTGCGAATCCCGCCTTGACCCTAAGAAAATCCGCTCAGTAAGGCTCCGACAGGCGCCACTGAATGAGAGCAAGGGAGAGACCTACTGCAATTACCCCTAACGGAACCCAAATATCGCTGGTGCTTCCCATGTTGACCACTAGATATCCCCCTGTAACCCCTGCTGTAATAAGCGCCGAAACCTTTAGTAGCAGTGAAATCACACGCTGCGTTGAGGAAAGGCCTTTGCTTTGAACAGAAGCCTGGGGTGGTGGACTGGCCTCGCTTCGCGCCTCTGTAGCTGTAGGGGCGGGTGCGGGTGCGGCGGGGCTGGGCTTAGGCGAGCCTTCGTAGGCCCAGATGGAGTCGCTGGGTTCGTCGGGTAGGGTTTTGGCTGGTTCTGCGATGTTGAGCTGGTTGGAAAAGGCTGGCGCGGCCGGTGGTGTTTCCGGGGGTGTGGGGTAGATGGGTTGGGGCGTGGGGGGGCTGGAGGCTGGAGCACTGGCTTCGTGAGCGGCGTCCGATGCGGGTGGGGGTGGGGGTGTTTCTACCGACTCGACCACGCGAGGGGGCTCATCCACCTGGGTGGCCTCGGACTTGGCCTTGAGCACATGCCCTTTGAGCGACTCCAGAAAGAGCTTTAATTCATCTTTCTGGAAAGCGGCTGGGGCAATGGTCATGAGGACGCCCTGTTCGCTCATCACGTCTATAGTGCCGGTCTGCTTGTTTACGCTAATGCGTTTGATTATGGAAAGGCGCGAGCTCTGCGAGGTGTTATCATCTAGGTAGAACAATTCTCGGCTACTCAGGGCCAGAAGACCGCCAGGGCCTTCGAGCCGAGCAATGATGGGGGACTGGGTCAATTGCGAAAGACGCGCATCATATTTGCCCATATTTAGCAGTCTACAACATGCGCAGGCCGGCTCGCATTCATCCATCACGTGCAATTCGCTTGAAAGCGGTATAATCTTGACTCCCAGACACAAAAGCGGTTTGGGAATGAGCACCTCTAGCAGGGAGAGATGGCATGGTATTGGGCAAACCCTTGCTTTTAGGGCACCGAGGCGCCCCGCTACAGGCTAAGGAAAATACCCTCGAGTCCTTTCGACGTGCGCTCGAGGCCGGTCTGGACGGCCTCGAGCTTGACCTGCACCGCACCCGCGACGGGGTGCTGGTGGTGCACCACGACTTTGAGCTACAGGGCCGGCCCATTGCCGCGCTGGACTGGCCGACCTTGCAGCAACAAGCGCCCTGGCTGCCCCGGCTCGAGCAGGTCTTTGCGCTGGCCGAGGAGTTTCCGCAGGCCTGGTTCAACCTCGAGCTCAAAAGCCAGCCGGGCCCTTCGGACGGGCGCGAAGCCCTGCTGGCCCAGCACCTGCAGGCCTGGCCAGGCCGCGCGCGGGCCTGGGTAAGCAGCTTCGACCCACTGGCCCTGATCCGGCTGCACCGCTTGAAGGCGGGCGTACCGCTGGCCCTGCTCTATGCCGAGCCCGAGATGGAAGAACTGGTGCCCTGTCTGCCGGTGCAGGGGGTGCACCCGCTGAACACGCTTTTGAGCCGGGAAAAGGTGGAATACTTCAAGGCTCGAGGGATGTTTGTGGTGACCTGGACGGTCAACCAGGCCGCAGTGGTGCGGGAGCTGCTGGGGTGGGGTGTGGACGGTGTGATCGGCGACCGACCGGAACAGCTACTGGCCGGTCGGGCTTGATCCGACCGGATTTTGCACCCAGTCTGGCCACTTCTTGCGCTAGTCTTTTGGTATGCAAGGAGTGCAGTTCAAGCTAATTTCGGCTAACGATCCCGATATATTCCAGGAGCGCCTCAACCGCTTTGTGCAGAGCCTTCCGCTGGAGACGCTTCTGATAGATGTCAAATTCTCCACCTCCCAGAACGGGTCGCAAACCACCTACGCCGCCTTGGTGCAATACAAGTCGGTTGAGGAGTGGAAGGAGTAGGGGAGATCTAAGCCACCTGCAGGGCCTGCTCGATGCGCTGTAGGGCCAGGGGAATGTCTTCATCTTGCAGGTCGTGGTGGGTGACGAAGCGCACCCGGCTGGGCCCCATGGCGTTGGCCAGCACGCCCAGCCCGCGCAGGCGCTGGACGAAGGCCGGGGCCTGGGGTACCTGCACGTACACCATGTTGGTCTGCACGGTTTGCAGGTCTACCTCGAGGTGAAGCCGCAACAACCCCTCGGCCAGGGCCCGGGCCATCTGGTGGTCGCGGGCCAGGTGTTGGGGGCCTTCGGTCAGGGCCAGGATGCCCGCCGCGGCCAGCACCCCCGCCTGCCGCATGCCGCCGCCCAGCAGCTTGCGGTAGCGCCAGGCCTCGGCGCGGTATTCCTTGGGCATCAGCAGGATGGAGCCTACCGGCGCCCCCAGGCCTTTGGACAGGCAGATGGAGACGGTGCGGAAGCCTTTGGCCAGCTCGAGCGGGGTGGTGTGGAGCGCCACAACCGCGTTGAAGAAGCGCGCCCCGTCCAGGTGGGTGGGCAGCCCGGCCTGTTCCGCCACCTGCTGAATGGCCCGCTGCACGGCGATGGGCACCACCGTGCCACCCGCGGTGTTGTGGGTGTTTTCCAGGGCAATCAGGCCGGTGGGGGCCTGGTGCACCGAGGTGTGGATGGCGGCTCGCACGGCCTCGGGGTCGGGTATGCCGTAGGGGGCTTCCACCAGCCGGATGGTTCCGCCCGAGAGCACCGCCAGCGAGCCCGGCTCGTACTCGTAGATGTGGGCCCCTTTGGGGGCGATCACCTCCTGCCCGCGCTTGAGGTGCAGCATCAGGGCCACCTGGTTGGTCATGGTGCCGCTGGGCATGAAGAGGCCGGCCTCAAAGCCCAGCATCTCGGCGGCCAGGGCCTCGAGGCGGTTCACGGTGGGGTCTTCGCCGTACACGTCGTCGCCGACCTCGGCCTCAGCCATGGCCTTGCGCATGGCCGGGGTGGGCTGGGTTACGGTGTCGGAGCGGAGGTCGATGGTGCGCATAGGCCCTATACTACTGCTGAAAGCGGGGTTGTTATGGAACACCAGTCCTATGCCTATGGCAAGAACCACTGGGCTTTGGAGCCCGACCTCCCCAGCCTGCTGAACCGCTACTGGAAGGGTTGGACGGCGCACCAGTCCGAGCTCGAGCGCTTCGGGGCTTTGGCGGGGGGCGTGGCCTACCGCATCGCCGACCACGTGGACAAAGAGGCCCGCCCGGTGCTGGTGATGCACGACCTGAACGGCCAGCGCATTGACCGGGTGCGGCTATCCCCGGCCCAGGAGGCCCTCAACCGCGAACTGGCCGCCATGAACCGGGCCCCCTACCAGGGGGGAAGCTGGCACCTGCATTTCGCCCTGGGCTACCTGCTGGCCGACCCCGGCCTTTACTGCATCCAGACCATCACCAACGCCACCCTCTACGCCATCCACAAATACGCCCCCCAGTTTGCCCGCTGGAAGGAGGAACTCCTGGCGGGCCGGGCTTTTGGTGCAACCTGGATGACCGAGGTGCAGGGCGGCTCCGACCTGGGGGCCAACCAGGTGCGGGCGGTGCCCGAGGGGGCGGTCTGGCGGCTGTGGGGCGATAAGTACTTCTCTAGCGGTGCGGGTTTGACCGATTATGCGATTGTCTCAGCCCGGCCTGAGGGCGCGCCGGCAGGGCCCAAGGGCATCGCGCTGTTTCTGGTGCCGCGGCTGGACAGCCAGGGCCAGCTCAACTACCGGGTGCGCCGGCTGAAAGACAAGCTCGCCACCCGCGCGGTGCCCTCGGGCGAGGTGGAGTTTGCAGGGGCCGAGGCCCACCTGATTGGGCGGGCCGAGGAGGGCATCTACTACATCCTGGAGACCCTGACCCTCTCGCGCCTGGCCAACGCAGCCGGGGCCATGGGGCTGGCCCGAAAGGCCCAGCTCGAGGCCCTCTTCCGGGTGCAGGCCCGCCGGGCCTTCGGCAAAAAACTGGAGGAACACCCCCTCATCCGCCGCGACCTGACCGACCTGGCGGTGCGCATCGCCGGCGGCCTGGCCCTGACCTTCCGCGCGGTGGCGGCCTGGGACGAGGCCTGGCAGGAGACCCCACCCTACAGCCCCCGCTACCACTACGCCCGGCTGCTGGCCCACCTGGCCAAGGCCCGCACCGCCGAGCACGGCACCTACTGCACCCAGCTGGGCATGGAGCTTTTCGGCGGGGTGGGCTTCGTGGAGGACTTTGCCATTGCCCGCCTGGCCCGCGAGGCCCTGATTACGCCCATCTGGGAAGGCCCCGCCAACGTGCAGGCCCTGGACACCCTCGAGGTGCTCTTTCGCAAGGGCGCTGCCCAGCCCTTCCTGAGCGAGTTTAGCGCCAAGCTCGAGGCCATACAAAGCGAGGAGGCCCGACAGGCCCTGGCCCGCCTGCGCCATACCCTGGATTACCTACAAACCCTGTCCCCCGAAGAAGCCCAGTGGCACGCCAAAGAAGCCCTGCGCACCCTGGCCGACGCGGCCACCGTGGCCCTGCTCTACGAGCTGGGCAGCGAGCGCCACGCCAGGCTGGCGGCCCTGTACGCCCGGCGCTTTTTGGCCCAGGAAGAATACCCGGCCTGGGCCATGCAAGAAGAAGCGCTGTGGCGGGTGGGCTTGGAGCCCACGCCAGCCGCTTGAGGATTCAGTCCAGGGCCTCGAGCCGCACCGGGTTGGAGTGGAAGGTGGAACCCTCGCCCATGTCGGTCAGGTGTTCGCCGGTGAGCCAGTTGATGCCCCTGCCGTCCGGTGCGGGCTTTTCCCACCAGGTGCCCTCCAGCACCACCGTGCCCCGGATGGGGGCCTCGCTCACCCGCACCCGCCGCACCACCGAGCCGTGCTGGGAGCGCACCCGCATCCGCGCGCCGTCCACCGCGCCAAAAGCCCGCGCGTCCTCGGGGTGTACCAGCAGGGTGGGCTCCCCCCCTTCGCCCTGCACCAGGCGCTCGATGTGCCCGTAGGTGCTGTTCAGGAAGTGCTTGGCGGGGGGGGTCAGCAAAATGAGCGGGAACTCCGGGGTGGGCTCGGTCAGAATCACCTGCGGTGGGGGGTCGAACTGCACCTTGCCCGAAGGGGTGCCGGCCCGCTCGGTAAAGGGCTGGAAGCCGCGGGGAATGTTGAGCCGCAGGAAGCCCTCGGCCTTGAGGCGCTCGAGGGTGATGCCCTTTAGCCAGGGATGGTCGGTGTCTAGAAGCGAGCGGGCCAGGGTCTCGGCGTCCCAGTAGAGGGTGGGCTCCTCCAGGCCCAGCCGCCGGCCCAGCTCGGCGAAAACCCAGGTGTTGGGCCGGGCCTCGCCCTGGGGGGGCATCACCGCCTCGTTCCAGGAGAGGTAGTAGTGGCCGTAGGCGGTGTAGAGGTCGGGGTGTTCCAGAAAGGTGGTGGCGGGCAGCACGTAGTCGGCGTAGCGGGTGGTCTCGGTGAGGGCCTGCTCGAGCACCACCGTAAAAAGGTCGTCCCGTAACAAACCCTTTTGCACCAGGTCGGAGCGCGGGGCCACCACCGCGGGGTTGGAGTTGAAGACGAACAGGGCCCGGATGGGCGGTTCCAGGGCGGTGAGGGCGCTGCCGATCTGGGTCATGTTGACCTGCCGGGGCGGGGTGGGCCGGGCGGCCAGCAGGTGGGCGCCCCCCAGGTAGCGGCGGTTGAGGGCAAAGGCCCCCGAGGTGGTGAGCAGGGCCCCGCCCCCTGGGTACTGCCAGGCCCCGGTAATGGCCGGTAGCAGAATCACCGCCCGCAGAGCGCTGGCCCCGCCGGGGTGGCGGGTCAGGCCGTAGCTGGTGCGGATCAGGCTGGCCCTGGCCTGGGCGAACTCGAGGGCCAGCCGCTCCACCGTTTCGGCGGCTACCCCTGTGACAGCCTCCACCCTCTGCGGCGTCCATTCTTCCGCCACCTGCATAAAGGCCTCAAAGCCGGTGGTCATGCGGGTGATGTAGTCCACATCGTGCAGGCCAGCTTTCACGATGGCTCGAGCCATCCCATAGGCCAGGGCCGCATCGCTTCCAGGGCGAATCTTGATGTGTTCGTCGGCAAAGCGGCTGGTCAGGTTTTCGTAGGGGTCAATGTGCACGATGCGGGCCCCGTTCTGACGGGCTTTTTTCAAAAACGGGGTCAGGTGGGTGTGGGTGTGCAGGCTATTGATGCCCCACAGCAGAATAAACCTGGCCTGGGGAACATCTTCCGGGTCTACCCCATAGCGGTCGCCGTAGCTCCTCACCCAGGCTTCCCGCCCCGCCGTCGCGCAGATGGTGGTCTGAAGCTCGCTGGCCCCAAGGGCCCGGAAAAAGGTGAGGGAATGCTCATACTGCATAAGCCCCATGGTGCCGGCGTAGTGGTAGGGGAGAACGGCCTCGGGGCCGTGCGCTTCAATCACCTGGCGCAGACGCCTGGCAATCTCGTCCAGCGCGGTTCCCCAGCTCACCCGCTCAAACCGTCCCTCGCCCTTTTTGCCCACCCGCCGCAGCGGGTAGAGCGGGCGCAGGGGGTGGTGGTTGCGCTCGGGGTAGCGGTAGGTCTTAACACAGGCGAAGCCCTGGGTGATGGGGTGGCGCGGGTCGCCCTCAATTTTGAGCAGGGTGTTACTTTCCTCATCTATGCTGGCAATCAGTGAGCAGGCATCGGGGCAGTCCAGCGGGCAGGTGACGCGGGCTTTGCGCACAGTCATAAGAACCATGCTAAAAACCCGGATGGCTTCTGTCCATGCGGTGCTTACGATGCCTTAATGAAGGCTTTAGTTTTGGCCGACCAAAGTAGTCCTTATCACGCTGGGGGGGTGCTATTTTGCTATATCGGTAGTGCCAGCGCTGGTATCGAAACCCCAAAAGGAGGAACCATGCAGCGAGTCGTTCAAGTCCTAACCATACTCACCCTGCTGGCCCTTGCCCCGGCCCTGGCCCAGGGCAGCCAGCCCAGCTTCAAGCCAACCAGCTCTACCCTGGTGTTGCCGGTGGGGCAGGAGTTGAGTGATGCAGAGTTGAGCCAGATAGAGGGGAAGTGGGTAAACTTTCTTATAGGTGTCGGAGTTAGTGTTGCAGCGGGCTACATCGAGCGTAGCATCTCAGGTGAGCCAACTACGGTGCGAGATGTCCTCAGGGATGCAGCCATTGGAGTTGCTTCGGGAGTCGTTGGGGGTGCGGCAGGAAGATTGTCGAAAGCTGCAGGCGATAACCTTTGGCATGTTCCAAGAAATGATGGTTCACTTGTAGGTGGTGCTGCTAGCGGGCTGGCTGGGGGTGCTGCCAGCGGTGTTGCAAACAGGCTTGAGAAGAATAAGTAGGTATTCCGTGGGTAGAAAATCTGACAATGCCACAACACGATTCGAGGAAGGTATGCCTCCAAAGAAAGTCCTGAACGAAAGCACTTTTTTGTGGAAGGTATACACGATCTTCGTAGCCCTAACTATTTCAGGTGTTCAGATATACACCTTCTTAATCCTCAATTGGAATTTTTTTGCTTCAGTCGGTTTATCTTTGTTTTTGCTAGCGATTATTCTTTCTTTCACACATGTCGACTGGGCACGGATTCGATATGTATTGCGTAGAAAACAGCGTAAGTAAGACGAGATGCACAAGATTCTAACGGCGCAACCAACCGATAACCACATACATCTCCTAGGGGTAACCTACTTTGAGATATAGACTCCCTCTTCTGTCGTACACATTTCTTGCCAGTCTAGTCGGCCATGTGCTGGCTGGGCTGGCTTTCGCATTGCTTGGCTCCCAGAGCTTTGAAAATGTTATTTATGGCAACCTGGACACTATTTTGCTCGTTTCCACCGTTATCGCACTTACCCTTACTCTCACGTCCCAGGGCCTAAACCCGACCGTCTTCTTTCCTGCATGGCGGAGAAATGTTTTTAGCTTACTGGTGGGTATTTTTGCCGGACTGGTGCTGGCGGTTTATTTTCGGGAGGAGTTTGGTCTTGCACGCATTCCCACATATTTAGCCGCTATGGTAGCGACCACTTTACTGGCCTTAGTGGCTTCCAAGGTCTTGCTTGGCCTTATTCGGGAAAGGGACATAGCTATCTAAAAAAAATGAGGGGATCTGTCGAAAGTCTTCGTGATTACATCAGGCTGACATTTATAGGCTACGCCACCTCGAAAGTTTTGTTCGGGAGGCCCGCCGATTGGAACGTTGTTGTGCTGATGTCTGTTTTGCATGGGCTCATTTTGTGGGTGGGGGAAACCTTCTTTGGGAGAAAGTAAAGCATGAACCGTAACTTCCTGATACTTCTGTTTTTCCTGTTTTGTGTTCATGGCCTGGCGCAGCCCACACCGTATCGGGTGTCACGATACCAGGGTGTGGTAGGGCAGACCGACTGGTTTACCTGTGGCCCGGCGGCGGTGGCTACGCTGCTGCGCCACTACTACGACCGGGCGGATGTGGACGAGGCCCGGGTGCTGGAACTGGCCTTACGGGCCATGCAAAAAAACGAGGGGGAGGTGCGGCAGGTGGGCATCCATGGCCTGGCGCTGCGCCAGGCCATGCAGGCCCTAGGCATAGAGAGCTGGGGTTTTCGGCTGAGCCTAGAACAGCTCAGGGACTATTTCGAACGCGGCGGTTTGCCGGTGATTTTGCACACCACCCAGCCCGAACCCCACTACGTGGTGGCGGTGGGGGTGGTGGAGGGTCAGGTAATGCTGGCCGATCCGAGCTGGGGTCGGCGGCTTCTTCCTTTGCAGGGGCTGCTGTCGGAAAAGGGCTTTAGCGGGGTGGTGCTGGTGCCGCTACCGGAAGAGCGGGCGGCGGGGCTGGCTAAAGCCCGTCAGGCCCAGGCCCTGGAATGGGCGCAAGCTCGGTTGGGGCATCTGCGCGGCCTGGTGCGGGGGCTGCCATGAACAGGCTCTGGGGTGTGTTGCTTGTTTTGAGCGGGCTGGCGCTGGCGCAATCCCAACCCATAGACTCGCTGGTGCGGCCCCAGGATAGGCCGGGCCAGCTTCGTTACAGTCTTGCCCTACGCTATGCCCCCTTGCAGACCTCTGGGCTAGGGGAGGAGGCCGAACGGGGGATTTTTGCATTTACGCGGGTGGAGCACGGTTTGCTCTTGTCGGGCGCGCTCGAGCTTACCCTGGACGCCACCTGGAAGGCTTTTGTGGGCTTGTCACCAGAGATGGTGTACTTTCAGACTGAGCGGCGTTTTGCCCAGGAGCTCGAGCGCCTGGGCGGGTATGAGCTGGCCTTGGGCGGGCTGCTGGGTTTGGAAGCCCGGCTGCCGGGGTGGGGTGGGCTCGAGCCCCGCGTTGCAATAGCGCTGGGCTATCCCTGGGCTTTGCAGTACAGCCTTTCCCTCAGCCTGATTCGCGATCCCGTGGTCTTGGTGGCTCAGATGAGCCTCAACGATGCCTTGAATGAGCGGCCCACCCAGCTATCCTTCACGCTGGGAACGGGTTTCGTGGCTAATGAACGGATCAGCATGCAGCTCGCAGGCGAGCTGGGGCTGAGCCTCGAGCCCCTGATTCTCCCCAGTGCTGGACTCCGCCTCAAAACCACCTACACCCTCGAGGCCCGCTCCGAACAGCAGCTTGCCAGCCTGCTGAGCCTCCAGGTTACCGGGGAGCAACTGCGGTTGGGATGGGGGCTCGAGCTGGGCGGCATCCTGCGATAATGAAAGGGTGCAAGGCCGCTGCTGGCTGATTTATGCCACCCTGCTCCTCTGGCTCCCGCTGGTCATGGCGGGGGGCTCCTGGCTGCTTGCTCGCAGCGTGGCGGCCCCGCTTTTTATCGCCTACCTGAGCCTGTTTTGCCTGGTGGTTTCGCTGGGGCTGTTCTGGGTGGGGGTTGTGCAACTGCTGCGCTGGCGGCTGCGAGTGGCCGATTTGCTCTGGCTGGGGCTGTATGGGGCGGGGGCCGGGCTATACGCCTTAATGACCGCACTCCTCAGGCCGTAGTGTTTGCGGCGGGAGGATGGGATATGATTTGCGCTATCTGAGCGCGGTGCATCCGCGGCCCGATTCCAAACCCAAACCGGAGGACTTTGATGGCAGAGCAGTTGGACGTAAACCGCCCTTTACGGGTAGCAGTTATTGGTGCGGGGCCCTCGGGCATCTATGCCACCGAGGCCTTGATCAAACAGAGCGAGGTGGCGGTCTCGGTGGATGTCTTTGACCGGCTACCCACCCCCTATGGCCTGGTGCGCTATGGGGTGGCCCCCGACCACCAGACCATCAAGTCGGTGACCAAGGTGATGCAGAAGGTGCTGCAAGACCCACGGGTGCGGTTTTTGGGTAACGTCGAGTATGGCCGCGACCTGACCTACGCCGACCTAAAGCGCCACTACGATGCGGTGGTCTACACGGTGGGGGCCTCCAGCGACCGCCACCTGAACATTCCCGGTGAGGAGCTGCCGGGGAGCCTTTCGGCCACCGAGTTTGTGGCCTGGTACAACGGCCACCCCGACTACCAGAATCTGGATATCCGGCTGGATGTGCGGGGCGTGGCGGTGGTGGGCATGGGCAACGTGGCGGTGGATGTGACCCGCATCCTAGCTAAGTCGGCGGAGGAGTTGGGCCGAACCGATATTGCCGATCACGCCCTGCCGGTGCTGGCCCAGAGCCAGGTGACCGATATCTACATGCTGGGGCGGCGGGGGCCGGCCCAGGCCAAGTTCACCACCAAGGAGCTGCGCGAGCTGGGCGAGCTCCTCAACGCCGATGTGGTGGTTCGGCCGGAGGAGCTCGAGCTCGACGAAAAAAGCGCGGCCTCCATCGCCCACGATCCGGCCCAGCTCAAGAACCTCGAGGTGCTGCGGGAGTTCGCGGCCCGACCCCTCAGCGGCAAGCCCCGCCGGATCCACATCCGCTTTTTCGTCTCGCCGGTGGCGATCTTGGGCGAGGGCCGGGTGCAGAAAATCCGCCTGGAGAAAAACCGCCTGGACGAGAACCTGAACGCGGTGGGCACGGGCCAGTTCGAGGAGCTCGAGGTGGGGATGGTGCTGCGCTCGGTGGGCTACAAGGGCGTGCCCCTGCCCGAGGTGCCCTTCGACAGCCGCAAGGGGGTCATCCCCAACCAGGGCGGGCGGGTCTTGCGCGAGGGCCAGGTGGCGCTGGGCGAGTACACCGCCGGCTGGATCAAGCGCGGCCCCAGCGGGGTGATCGGCACCAACAAGGCCGATGCCAACGAGACCATCAAGCTGCTGTTGGAGGATGCCCCCAGCCTGCCTTTGGCCCCCGAACCCAGCCCTGAGGCGGTCACCCAGCTATTGCAGTCGCGCGGGGTGCGGTACGTGACCCTCGAGCACTGGCTCAAGCTTGACCAGCACGAGTGCGCCCAGGGGCAGGCCCAGGGCCGCCCGCGGGTCAAGGTGACCAGCGTAGCGAAGATGCTCGAGCTGGCCCAGGGTTAGGTGACATTCTTGCCAGCCCACCTACGCGCTTGTTTTCAAGGGTATGGTGAATCCCAAGAGCGCGCCGCCCTCGGGGGATCGACCGGCTATGACCTGGCCTCCATGCCAGCGCACGACGGCGTCTACCAAAGCCAGCCCCAGTCCGCTGCCAGCGCTTCGCCGGCCCCGGTAGAAGCGCTGGAAAATGTGGGGGATTTGCCCGGGCTCGAGGCCCGGCCCTTGATCGTGAACCTCCAGGTGGGCCTGCCGCTGCTGGGCGTACACCCGGAGGCTGGCCCGGCCCCCACCGTGGTGGAGGGCGTTTTCCAGCAGGGCCCGGATGGCCGCCCGCAAGGCGGTTTCATCACCAGATACCACAACGGGTTCTTCGGGCAGAAACCAGTCCAGCCGGATAAAGGCCGCCCGCATACGCTCAGACTCCTCAAAGGCCAGGGCATCCAGGGAAACAGGGCGTTTTTCCAGGATACCGGCATCGGCGCGGGCCAGATGAAGTAGAGACTCCACCAAGTCCAGCAGATCCCGCAAGCTTTTCTGGGCTTCTAAAAGTTCTGGCTTGACCGGATCGGGGGCCTGGCTTAGGGCCCGCTCAATGCGGCCGCTCAAGATGGCCAGCGGGGTGCGCAGGGCATGGGCGGCGTCCTGGGTGAAGCGACGCTCGCTCTGGATGACCTCGCCCAACGCGGCAAGCAGGCTATTAATGGCGCACACAAAGCGCCACACCTCGTCCCGGCTTCTGGGCTCGAGCAGGTTGGAAGTCCATAGGCGCTGTTCGGCCAGGGTCATGGCCTGGCGGGTGAGCCGATCCAGCGGATGCAGGCCGCGACCCAAAAGGAAATAAGCCCCTACCATGGTTCCCAGGGAGGCCAGAGGAATAATCCATAGGAGCAGGCGGCTTAGAAAGGTCAGGCTTTCTTGTACGGGCTCGAGGGGGAGGGCCGCGCGAAGCAGCAGGCCGTCTGCGAGAGGGCGGGTGTGTATCCGATAGACAGAGGATTTTCCCTGGGCCAGCTCCTCCAGTAGCCTGGGGGCGGGTGGACGGCCAAAGGCGTCCAGTAAGGTGCCGCTTTCGTCCACCAGTAGCAGCACCAGACCCGGGAGTAGCTGGGGTAAAACCGGCAAGCCCCGCTCTGGAACAAAGCGTGAACTGCCGTCCTCGGGGTCGGGGCCCAGAAGGGTGAGCGCAATATCTGTGGCGCGCTCGAGCTGGCTGTCCAGCCGGCGGAGCAGGCTGGCCTCGAGGCCCCACCTGAGCAGAACCCCACTCGCCAGGAAGCCGGCGGTGGTCACCACCATCACCAGCAAGGTCAGGCGCAGGCGCAGGCTCATCCCAGAAAACGGTAGCCCAGATTGCGCACGGTTTCTATAGCCTCCGGCGAGAGCTTGCGCCGCAGGTAGCGCACATAGGTGTCCACCGTACGCGGGTCTATGGCGGCCTCTCCGGGCCAGACTTTCTCCATAAGGGCCTCACGTGAAAAATAACCCTCGGCGTTGAGGGCCAGGAACTCCAGGAGGGCATACTCCCGACCGGACAGGTGTACCGACTGCCCGTCCCACCAGGCCCTTTTTAGCTCCATATCCAGCTCCAGTCGACCCACCTTAAGGCGGTTGGTAGGCTCCCCTCGAGCCCGCCGCAAAAGGGCTCTGATCCGGGCTACCAGCTCCTCGGGGTGGAAGGGCTTGACCAGGTAGTCGTCAGCGCCGGCTTCCAGGCCTTTTACCCGGTCGGCCAGGCCATCCCGGGCAGTTAGAATCAGCACGGGCATCTTCTCGCCTCGAGCCCGGAGCGATTGCAATAGCTCGATGCCGTCCCCATCTGGAAGGCCCAGATCCAAAACCACCAGGTCGTAAGGGAAGCTTTGCAGCAGGCCATCGGCGCTGGCCATATCCTCGGCCAGATCCACCGCAAATCCCTGACCGCTGAGGGTGTCTTGCAACAACCGGCCCAGCCCGGTGTGATCTTCTACCAACAAAAGCCGCATACTCACCTGCGAAGGACTATCTGCCCGGTGCGGGCCTCAATCCAAATCTCCCGGCGGCCGGTTTTGGCCTCCCAGACCAACAGACGTTCTTTGGGCTTGGGCTTGAGCTCGAGCTTCTCCACCGTGCCCAGGTTGGCTGTGGCGAGCTGGAGGGCTTGACTAAAAGGCAGGTGAGCTTCGCGGGTATGGGGGGGCGGGGGTTTGGGGCGCACGCGGAAAATCTGCCCGGTGCGCGCCTCTACCCAAATTTCCCAGCCCCCCAGCCGCACCTCCAAGTATGGGGGCGATTTGTCCAGTTTGAACTCAACCTTGTAAGGTTCGTACGGCTGGCCCAGGTGGTTCTGGGCCAGCTTTACAGCCTGCTCGATGTGCAGCAGGGGGGATGCGAAGGCTACCAACCAAAGACCTACCATAACGCCGCGCCTATTCCTTTCGGCTGAACTCGAGGAAGGCTTCCGCCCGCAGCACGCCCGCCTCGGCGCTTTTGCGGTCTCCGCGCTCGAGGGCCTCCCAGACTTCTACAATCATGTCATTTAACCGCTCGCGCCGGTCAGGTGGTAGCGACCCTGTGGCCTCCCTAAGGGCCCGGATTCGCGGGGCCAGTGGAGAGGGGAGGGGGAACACGGCGTCTTTGAGCTGAGACCACGGGCCCTGCCGTAGCTGACGTAGCACCCACACTACAACCACAGCTATCAGCAGCACAAGCAGTATCAGGAAAAGAAAACCTACCAGCGCCTCAAAGAAATCCCGTTCGCGGGGTCCCCAGAAGTCTCTAGGCCCATAATAGGGCGCACAGGCTGCCAGCAAAGGAATCAGTAACAACCACAGCTTTTTCACAGATACCTCCTTTCATTAGAACCCGCCCCTTAGCGCCAGGGGCGGGTGATGCAAGGCTTGCTAGAAACCCCGGTCGGCCTTGATCAGATCCCCGGCAGCGCTGGCCAGGTGATGGGCCGCTTCAGCCTGATACAGGGAGCTAAAATCGTTGGGACTTACCCGGCTTAGCAGGCCTCGAGCCTCTTGCAAGAGCTGTCGCACCAGCGGGTTGTTGTTGCGGTAATAGGCCAACTCCGCTTCCAGACGAGTGATCCGTTCCTGGGCTCTATAGGGGGCCGAGTAGCTTACTGGGCGGGGCCTACCGCTGGGGCTTGCAGTGAGCATCCCACTTTCAAAGCGCTGGGCCACCAGAATTTTCCGGGCGGCCTTGGCCCGTTCGGCAGCTTGGAAATAGCGCTGGGCCTGGAAATCCCGCTGGGCTTCGCTAGCCAGGCGCTGGGCCAGGGCTACGCGGGGGCCTTGCGTGTGCGAAAGCTCAAATTGCAGCCTGTAGAGCTCTTTGGAAGCCCGCTCCGCCTCTCGATAGGAGCTGGGGTTGCTGGGGTTGGGGGCTAAAGGAGCATTCGTGCCGGGGCCCACAGGGGGGGGCGTGGGGGGAACGGGCGGCTTCGGCTGGGCCAGCGCCAGGCTGGCAATCAGGGCGATCAGTGAAATCCAGATGCTTTTTTTCATCTTGACCTCCTTTGCAAGAACCTGTGTGAACCAGGTTCGCCTAGGAGGGTAGATGGGTTTGGTGGGAAGGATGTGGGAGCCTCAAACCAGCCACACCACCCCGTAGGGGGGCAGGCTGCCGGCGAAGTATTTGCCGCTAATCAGGTCGCGCCCCACCCGCCGGATGGGCTGGGGCTGGTTGGTCACGTTGATGTAGCACCCCACCTGCCGGTCGCGGTAGCCCCGGAGGATGCGCAAGACCTCCCTGGACTCCATCACCACCTGGGGCGCGCTGGGGTGGAAGGCCGGGTGAGAAGCCCGCGCCCTGAGCAGGTGGGTGAGGCGGGCCAGCACCCTGTGGGCGCGCGAATGGGGGTTGGAGAGCAGCCCAGCCAGCTCCGGCCCGGTGAACCTGTGCCGGTTGAGGCGGCGGTTGATCCCGCTTTCTGCCAGACCCGCGTGGTCGGAGGGCGAGCCGAAGAGGCTGTGGATGTAGACCCCCGGCACCCCCTGCAAGCTCAGGAGAACGGCATGGGCCGCTAGAAAGCGGGCGATCTTGAGGTCTTCGTCCTCGTCGCCGTGGGGATGATTGAGGGCGTCGAACAGGGTCAGGCACAGCTCGTAGGGCACCGGGCCCGCCGGGGTGTCCTTGTAGTTGACCCGGCCCCCGTGGTTCAGGGCTTGCTGGACGAGGGCCGCAATTTCTTCGGGCTCCAGAATGCCGTGGGCCGGCACCACCCCCAGCCCATCGTGCGAGGCCAGGAAGTTGAAGAAGGTGGTGCGCTCGGAGGGCGGCTTCAGGCTGGCGGCCCAGGCGGCCAGCTTGCTGGCGTCCCCGGTGCGGAAGGTGTGCAGCACCAAAGGGGGCAGCGGGAACTGGTAGACCATCTGGGCCTCGTCGTGGCCGTTGCCGAAATACGCGATGTTGTCCTGGTGCGGTACGTTGGTCTCGGTAACCAGCACCACCTGGGGGGCTTTTATATCCAGCACCAGCCGCATCAACTTGACGATGCGGTGGGCCCCTTCCAGGTGTATGCAGCTTGTCCCGATCACCTTCCAGATAAAGCCCACCGCATCGAGGCGGATGAGCTGCGCCCCGTTGCGCACGTAGTGCAGCAGGGCATCTATTACCTCCAACAGCACCTCCGGGTGAGCGAAATTGAGGTCGATCTGGTCGGTGGAGAAGGTCGTCCAGACCATCTTCTCGCCGCTTTGAGTCTGGAAGGGGGTGAGGAGGGGCAGGGCGCGGGGCCGGAAGACCTGCGAGAGGTCGGCGCCGGGCTCCACGGTGATGAAGTAGTTCTGGTACCTGGGGTCGCCCTGCAAGAAAGCCTGGAACCAGGGGCTCGAGGCCGAGACGTGGTTACACACCAGATCGGCCATTAGCCGGAAATCCGCCGCGATGGCCTGGATGTCCTCCCAGGTGCCCCACCCGGGCTTGACCTGCTTGAAGTCCACCACGCTGAAGCCATCGTCGGAGGTGGAGGGGTAAAAGGGCAGGATGTGCACCCCGGAGAAGGCGCCCTGGAGGTGCTGGCGCAGGAAGCGGTGCAGGGTTTGCAGGGGGGTTTCGCCGGCCTGGGTGATCTGGTCGGGGTAGGTGATCAGGAAGGCGTCCTGCTCGCTCCAGGGGGGGGTGGGGTGGGGCCGGGCTAGGTCGGGGTAGCGCTCGAGCAGGGCCATGAGCTGCTCCAGCACTTCCTGGCCCCGGCCGGGGTAGAGGAACTCGAGGTGGTCTTTCAGCTTCAGATGTATGTCGGCGTGCGCGGTCATGGTGGGATGTGGTCGCTCCTCAGGGGTTGGCTCGATTATTGCAAAATGGGCACGCCCACTAAAGACTGCTGCCAGCGCCGGGCGTGCGCGGGGCCTGGTTCCAGGCCAGGTAGATGGCCGCCGTCCAGGAGAAGGAACCACCGCCCAGTCCTTGCCCGGTCAGGGGGTGGAAGTACTCGCTGAAGCCCGCCGTCTCGCACAGCCTCAGGGTATCCCGGCGGATGCGCTCGGCCACCTGGAGGTAGCCGTACTCGGCAAAACCCAGGGCGATCAGGTAGTTGACCACCGCCCAGACCGGGCCGCGCCAGTAGCGCTGTGGCTCGAAGTGGGGGCTCCCGGGATCGGTGCTGGGTACCAGGTAGCACACCTGGCTGGCCCAGGCCTCGAGGGTGTGCAGCAGGCGCCGGGCCCTTTCTGGACTGGCGGTTCCGGCAAAGAGCGGCAAAAACGAGGCCGAGACCCCCACCCGGATGGGCTGGCCGGTTGTGAGGTCTAGGTTGAAGTAAAGCCCCGCGGCCTCGTCCCACAGGCCCTCGATGCCCTGCTGGCTGGCCTCGAGCCAGCCCTCGATCTCGGCCTCATCGCCAAAGCCAAACCGCTTCGATAGCCACAGCAGGTCGCGGTTGGCCCGGTGCAGCACACAATCAATCAGCAGGCTGGCCACCCGGAAGGGGCACTCCTGTACCAAGCGGAGCTGGTCGAAGCCGGCGCGCTTGTAGACCTCGAGCAGGGTCAGGAAGCGGTCGTACTCGCTCTGGTGGGGGCGCTGGCTGGGGTCGACGTGCGAGGTATCGCGGCGGGTGTAGGGCGGCAGGCTGGGGTCTACCTGCACCCGGCCCAGGGCCTCATCCCAGGCCGGGCTGTTGTCGGCCCCGGTCTCCCAGGGGTGCAGCACGGTGACGAGGCCGGTGTGCTGGGGGTCGCGCTCGCGCTTGAACCAGCGGTGGTAGGCCAGAATTTTGGGGTAGAGCTGCCGGGCTTTTTCCTCGGCTAAAGCCCGATCCTGGGCCTGCTCGAGCATCCAGCGCACAAAGGTAGCCACCACCGGCGGCTGGGTGATGGCCGAGGTGGGCGGGGTGCGGCCCACCCCCCAGCGCTCCGGGCCGGGGAAGTAGGTGGGCTCGGGCCGGTGGAAGACGATGTGCGGCAGCATGCCGTTCGCCCACTGCCCCTGGAAGAGCCAGTTGAATTCCTCCCAGGCCCGCCCCTCGTCGAACTGCATCCAACCCAGGGCGGTAAAGCCCGCATCCCACAGCCACTGAAAGGGGTAAAGGCCCGCCGTGGGGATGGTGAAACCACCCCGGTCGTTGGCTTGCAGAATGCGGCGGGCCTCTTGGGTAAGGGACTCCTGTAGCTGCATGACTACCTCGCGTTCAGGGCTTCTCCGCTCTTGGGCTCGAGCCAGCGCAGGCGATCGGGCTGGGGTTTGAGCCAGAGGGTCTGTCCCGGTCTCGCCGCGAAATCGGGCGGCACGGTGGCTTTGAGGTGCTGCCGGCCATAGCGCAGGGTCAGCAGTAGATGGGGCCCCAGGGGCTCCACCACCAGCACCTCGGCGGGGAAGCTTTGCGGCTGCTCGGCGGTGTAGGCTTCCAGGTCTTCGGGCCGCACCCCCAGCAGAACCTCCGGGCCGGGCACGGGCGTGGGTAGATCCAGGGTCAGCGACTCGATCCTGGCCTGCTGGCCCTCCACCGGCAGCTTCAGGAAGTTCATGGGGGGGCTGCCGATAAAGCCGCCCACAAAGGTATTGGCCGGCTCCTGGTAGACCTTCATGGGCTGGTCGTACTGCACCACATAGCCGGTGTTCATCACCGCGATGCGGTCGGCCAGGCTCATGGCCTCGACCTGGTCGTGGGTGACGTACAGGGTGGTGGTGCGGCTCTCGGCCAGCAGGCGCTTGAGCTCGGCCCGCATCTCCAGGCGCAGCAAGGCATCCAGGTTGGAGAGGGGCTCATCCATCAGCAACACTTCTGGCTCGACCGCCAGGGCCCGGGCTACCGCCACCCGCTGGCGCTGCCCGCCGGAGAGCTGGGCGGGGTAGCGCCCCAGCAGGTTCTCGATGTGCATCAGGGCAGCGGCCCGCTCCACGTTGGCCTTGAGCTTCTCGGGGGACGCTTTCTGCATGCGCAGGCCAAAGGCAATGTTCTCGAAGACCGTGAGGTGCGGAAAGACCGCGTAGTTCTGGAAGACCATGGCAATTTTGCGCGCGCGCGGGGGGAGCGCAGTCACGTCGCGGTCGCCAATCCAGACCCGGCCCTTATCGGCTTGCTCGAGGCCCGCGATGATGCGCAGCAGGGTGGTTTTGCCGCAGCCCGAGGGGCCCAGCAGCACCACGAACTCCTGGTCGCGCACCTCGAGCGAAACCCCGTTCAAAGCCTTGAACTTGCCAAAGGTTTTCTCGATGTTTTCCACTCGAATGGAAGCCATAAACCTCCTAGAAACCCCTTACCGGTTGGCGATGCCCCACAGTGTAAACAGGTAGCGCCGGATGATGAAGATAAAGACAAGGGCCGGCACGATCAGGAAGAAGCCCCCGGCAAAGCGGAAGGGCAGGGGGGAGTCGTTGAGCGAGGTGAGCAAAAAGGCCGGTAGGGTGCGCTCGCGCAGGGTGAGCAGGGTGGCCGCGAACACCTCGTTCCACGAGATCACGAAGGCGAAGATGGCCGTAGCGGCCAGCCCCGGCAGGGCCAGCGGCAGCACCACCCGCAAAAAGGCCTGGATGCGGTTGCAGCCCAGCGTCCAGGCGGCCTCTTCCAGCTCTTTGGGGATGCCCAGAAACAGGCTGCTGGTCACCAGCACCGCAAACGGCAGGGCCAGCGCGGTGTGCACCAGCGCCACCCCAAAGGGGGTGTCGTAGATGCCCAACTGAAGGAACTGCACCGCCAGCGGGATGGCCAGGATGGCCAGGGGAAAAGCCCGCGTCATGAGAATCAGCAGGCGGTAGGCGTCCGCACCGGCAAACCGGTAGCGGGCCAGGGCGTAGCCGGCGGGGGCCCCCAGCAGTACCGAGAACACCAGGGTCATGGCGGCCACCGCCAGGCTGTTGCGAATGGCTTTCCAGACCCCCTCCACGCCGAAGAAGAAGGTGATGGTTTCCAAGGAGAACTGCTGGGGTAGAAGCCCTTTAGGCCAGGCAAACACCGAGGCCCGGTCGCTAAAGGCCAGGGTAGCGATCAGAAAGATGGGAATCAGCACCCACAGCACCAGCACGATCGCCAGGAGCATATATAGGGGACGCAGGTTCATGCCGCACCCTCCTGCTTGGAGCGCATCAATCGTAAGTACAGCAGGGTGGCCACCACCGAGATGCCCAGGATGATGACCGCGTAAGCCGCCGCCACCCCCGGATTCTGGTAGGCGTTGTACCAGTAATAGGCCTCACCCGCCAGCACCGGCAGATTGCGCCCGCCCAGCGCCACCACCACCGCGAAGACCTCGAGGGCCAGAATGGTGCGCAGGATGAGGGCCACCTGCAGGCTGGGCATAAGCAGGGGCAGGGTGACCTTCCAGAAGCGCTGCCAGGGGGTGGCCCCAAACACCTCGGCGGCCTCGCTGTACTCCTTGGGGATGAGCTGCAAACCCGCCACCAGAATCACAAACACGATGGCGGTCGCCCGCCAGACCTCGGCGGCCACCACCGCCACGAAAATCATCCAAGGGGTCTCGTAGCTCAGCCACAGTTGCGGCTGCTGAATCAGCCCGATACCCTGCAGGAAGCTGTTGAGGTAGCCGCGCTCGGTAAAAATCGAGAGCCATACGATACCGGCGGCCAGGTCGGAGATGCCCAACGGAATGGTCCAGACATACAAAAACAGGTCGCGGCCCTTGGAAAGGCCCCCCAACAGCAGGGCCATCCCCAGGGCCATCACCACCTGTAAGGGCACGATCACCAAAGTCAGCAGCAGGGTGTATTTGAGGGCATCCGGGAAGTACAGGTCGGCGGCCATGCGCCGGAAATTCTCCAGCGTCCACTGCCCGCTGCTGCCCCGTACCGACAGGAGCAGGGCCTCCAGGAGCGGCCAGGCGAACAAAAACAGCAAAAACACCACGCTCGGCAAGATGAGCAGGTAGGGGATGTACCGTTCACTTCGCATCTAACCCTTTCGCTTTCATCCCGCATGGGGGGGAGGGCTTTTGGGTGGAAAGGGGCCGGTGGTGGCACACCGACCCCTTCCGGCAAGTTCAACCGTGCGGACGGCTACTGCGGTATGCCGTCTTTGAACCGTAGGGTCTTCCGCACTAGTTCACCGGACAAGCCCCGCTGCTGGCAGGGTCGGGCGACCAGCAGGGGGCCCCGGTCTCGTTCATGATGCGGCGCAGGTTGGCGGCCTCGCTGTCGAGCACCCGGCGTACATCCTCGTTGCGCAGCACAATCCGCGCGAAGGTGTCCTGGAAGACCTTGTTGTACTCGCCGCCCCTGGCACCCAGACCCACCGGCAGCAGGCTGGGCAGGGCCACGTTGCTCTGGGCCTGCCGGGCGATGGCGTCGGCGCCCATGCGGATGCCCTGGGGCAGGTTGTCGGGCAGGCGCACCTGGATGACCGGGAAGAAGCCGTTTTGTACCAGGGTGGTAATCTGCACCTCGGGCCGGGTCAGGTACTCGATGGCCGCTACCGCTGCCACCCGGTTGGGGCTTCCCTTGGGGATGGCCAGCCCGGCCAGCACCGGCATGAAGCCCCGGCCATAAGGCCCGATGGGGGCGGGGAAGGCCACAAACTCGTTTGGCTTCTGGTTCAGGGCATCGCGCAGGCGGGCGATGTGATCCCAGGCGATCCAGACCTCACCCGCTAGTAAGGGCTCTTGCATGAAGTCGTAGCTGGTGGACTGCGGGTTTACGTGTTGCCAGAGGCTCTTGAACTCGAGCCACATGCTCTGGGCCTCGTCGCTCCTGAACTTAGTGACCGCGCTCTTGGTGTAGGAGGGGTACAAGTAGCCCTGGGTAAAGCGGTGCATCAGCCCACGGGGGCCTGCTGGGAAGCCCAGCATGCGCCGCCCGGTGGCCCGCTGGATGTTGGCCGCCCACTCCTTGAGCTGGGTATAGGTGAGGGTGTTGACGTTGGCCCCGGGCGGCAGGTACTGCAGGGCCTGCCGGTTGGCCACCATGATGTAGGTGGCCTGCATCCAGGGGATGTAGAGCTGATTGGCGGTACCCATCTTGCCCAGGTTCACGAAGGTCTGCGAAAACCGCCGGTCTTTGAGCTGGGCCATCACATCGTCTACGGTGTCCAGCGCGCCTGCGGCCACCAGGGGGGGGAAGTCGCCGTGCAGGCCCCCGGCCAGGCCCACGTTTACCCGGCCTGCCCGGACTTCGGAGAGGATACGGTTGGTGAAGGGGGCGTTGTCTTCCGGGATGAACTCCACCCGCCCCGGGAAGTCCTTCAGGATGATCTGCCGCATCCGCTGGGCCTCCTCGATGGGGGTGAACTGGGTGGAGACAAACAACAGCGAGGCCGTCTGCTGCGCCAGTACCCCGGACAGCAACAACAGGGTGCCCAGACCCAACCACAACCACTTGTGCTTCTTCATACCTACCTCCTTTTACGTTTGCGGTGGCCCATCCGACCCCCGCAGAACCAACTCGGGAACCCAGACCTCCTGTAGCTGCGTGACCGGAGCCCCACCCAGCCGGGCCAGGAGCATCTCCACCAGCCGCCGGCCGGTCTCGCGAAAAGGCTGGTGCACGGTGGAGAGGGGGGGGTCGGTGTACTGGGCCTGGGGGATGTCGTCGTAGCCGATCACCGAGACCTCCTGGCCGCCTTTGAGCCCTCGAGCGCGCAAAGCCCGCAGTACCCCAATGGCCATGAGGTCGTTGGCGCACAGGATGGCGGTGGGGGTCTCGGAGGCATCCAGGAGCCTCTGGGCCAGGCGGTAGCCGCTCTCCTCGCTCAGGTCGCCTTCTACCATCCACGCAGGATTAGCCTCTACCCTGGCCTCGGCCATGGCCTGCTGAAAGCCGGCCCAGCGGTGCGCGGCAAAGTTGAGGTCGTGGGGCGCGCCGATGTAGGCGATGCGGCGGTGGCCCAGGTTCAAAAGATGCTGGGTGGCCCGGTAAAAGCCCTGCTCCCCGTCTATGTCCAGATAGGGAAAGGGGGTGCCGATCAGGTCGCTGCGCCCATGGGCCACGAAGGGGATATCGTGCTCCAGCAGATAGGCGATGCGCTCGTCGTGGCGCCGGGTGCGGGCCAGCACCAGACCTTCCACCTTTTTGCCTTCCACCAAGCGCCGGTAGCAGGCCAGCTCCTCCAGGCCCGGCGGGCAGGTGGCTACCAGCAAATCCAGTCCGGCGTCGGACAGCCCCTCGCCCAGCCCGGCCAGCAGTTCCAGAAAAAACGAGTCGGCAAAGCGCCCTGGTGGGGAGGGGATCACCAGGCCGATGGTCTCGGCGCGGCCCTTGCGCAGGCGTTTGCCGTTTGGATTGGGACGGTAGCCCAGGCGGGCGGCAATCTCCAGCACCCGTGTGCGGGTCTGGGGACTGACCCGCTCGGGGTTGTTGAGCACCCTCGAGACCGTGGCAATCGAGACCCCGGCCTCGGCCGCTACGCGGCGGATGTCAACGGCCGGGGGGGATAGGCGACTGGACATAAGGAAACCTACGTGGCCAAGGCCACTCCTGCACGTAATGTAAACGTTTTCCATACTCTATCACCCCCTCACCATTTGCGCAAGCCCCCTTTCGGACTGGGGGTGTACGCTAAAACCCATGAGGCGCCTGCTCTGGCTGGTAGTACTGCTGACCGCCTGCCTGCCCGCCCCGCCGCAGCGCAACCTGCGACCGGCGGGCAGCCCCGATGTGGTGGTGATGGGTTTTGCGGGGCGCTGCGCTTCGCTGCCGGTGGTGGGGGATGGCTGCAACCCGCCCTTCGACAACTATGGCTACCTCGACGACGAGGTCTTTCCCCGCAGCACCGCCCCCCGCCAGACCGCCCAGGCGGTGGTCGGGGTTTTTCGTGAACTGGGTTATAGCGTGGAATACTTCGACGTTTCGGCCTTCCTGTACGCCCACACCAGCGGCATCTCCAGGCAGCAGGAGCCGGGCTACCTCGAGGCCGAGGGGTATCTAAAGCGGGTCTACGAGTACTGGATCCGGGGCTTCGAGAACCCCACGCGGGTGGTGCTGCTGGCCCACTCCCACGGCACGGTCTGGGCCAGCCTGCTGGCCTGGAACCACCCCGAGGTGCGCTTCGACTACTTCATTTACCTGGACGCCATCTGTAGCTTCTGGGATACCGATAACATGCGCAACAACCGCATCATTCAGGATTACTACGATGCCCGCGGGCTGCGCCGTCCCTTCCCGCTCAACGAAGATGAGGGCGGCGGCCCCTGCGAGGTGGTGGCGGTGCCGGGCCTGCCAGCCAAACAAGACCTCAACGATGTGGTGCCGCCCAACGTGGGGGTGGGCCTCGAGGTGGTAAGCCGCAGCCCGCTCAACCTGGCCCCGGTCAACTTCATCCACGACGACGACCCCGACCACCGGCTCGACGGCTCCAAAACCCGCCTATTCCGCTTCCAGTCCCGCGAGGATCACAGCGGCGTTACCGCCCAGGGCAGCGACGCCATGCGGTGGGTGGTGGCCCAGATTCGGGCTCGAGATTGACCATTATCCTGCAAACTTGCGCAGCATCGCGGCAATTTGTGCAGGTTTTTGAGAGTCACCCCTGGCGATGTCGCTGGCACAGAGGGTCAGGAACTCCTGGAGAATTAGGGTCGAAGCCGACTCCATGGCCTTTTTGGTGGCGGTCATCTGGGTGAGCACTTCCTCACAGGGGCGGCCTTCCTCAACCATTTTTTGCAAGCCCCGTACCTGTCCTTCTATGCGACGCAAGCGCTTGAGAATGCCGTCCAGAGTCTCCCCGTTGAGGTCGGTGGTGTTCATGGTAATTTAGTCTACACCCCACACATTGCGATGAGCGCAATCCATTGAGCATTTCCCTGGCCTTAGTCTGGCTCCCCTTCGCTCTCGGGGGCGGGGGCCTCGAGCGCCCCCTCGCGTGGAGCCTCGGGGTAAAACCTGCGCAGCCTTCCGCCGAATAGCTGGATGAGCTTCTGAAAACGCGGGTCTTCGAGCAGGCCGGCCTCGCCGCTGGGCTGGCCTTCGGTCTCCTCGAGGGCTTCGTCGGGCGGGTTGGGGTCAAAGAGGGCCGCTTCGGGGTGCCAGGGTTCCTCCCAGGGCGCATCGGTGGGAGCGGAAGCAGGAGCGGCTATATCTGGGGCGCTGGGGGGTTCTATGGGGGGGGGGGTTGGTGGACGATCCCCTTCGGGACGGAGCGCACTCCGTGCACCAGGTGGACGATCCCCCTCGGGACGGTCTGGCGCCCGTGCACCATCGGGACGATCCCCTTCGGGACGGGTTACCGCCCGCAAGTTGTTGGCCCGGTTCCCTGCCGGCTCATCCGCTAGTTTTTTTTTCCCACCCAGGCGCAGTTCGACCTGCTCGAGGCCCAGCACCTCCCGAACCGCCTTCTGGATGTCCTCGAGGTTCTTCTGCGCCCCCTGGAAGTGGAAGCTGGCCCGCTCGGGGAACAAAAGCACCAGTTTGTCCTCTTCAAAGCGCGGCTCGGCCTCGCGCACGAAGCCGCGGATGGTCATCTTGAGCGCGCCCATGACCCGCCGCCACTCCGAAGCGAGATCGGCCACGCCGGGGGAAGGGGATGGGGTGCTGGCCGGCGCAGCGGGGGCCTCCTTGCGGGCCTCGAGCTTTTTGGGCCTGGGGTCGAAGTCGGGGATGCTGGGCGGTGCAGCCGTTACCGTTGCGCTCGGGGTGGTAGGGGCCTGGTGGAGGGCCTGGTAAGCGCCGAGGAGGGCCAGCTCCAGCGAAAGGGCGTCGGAGCGCTTGAGGAGGCGCTCCTGGGCCTCGTCCAGCGCGGTCATGGCGGCCACCAGGCGTTCGTCGGGCTGGTTCAGGTGGGGGCCCGTGCCCAGCCCCATGCGCCCATACAGCCCGGCCCGCAGGGCTTCCAGCAGCCCCTGGGCCAGGGTGCGGGCGGCGAAGCCCTGGGTGTACAGGTGATGGGCCTGCTCCAAAGCCGGGCGAAGCTGCCCTCTGTCCAGGGCCTCGGCCACTGCAAACAGCGCCTCCTGAGGGGGCAGCCCCAGGGCGTCCTCGGTTTGCTTGAGGGTGAGGGGGCCCTCGAGGGTGAGCAGCCTGTCCAGGAGGCTTTCCGCGTCGCGCATGGCCCCGTCGGCCAGCCGGGCCACGAGTTGCAGGGCCGGGGGCTCGGCCTCGCGGCCCAGCCCGGCCAGGATGCGCTCGAGCTTCTCCACAATCTCGGCCTCGGAAAGCCGCCGGAAGCGGAAGTGCTGGGTGCGCGAGAGGATGGTGGGGGGCATGCGCTCGGGCTCGGTGGTGGCAAAGATGAAAATCACGTGGGGCGGGGGTTCCTCCAGCGTCTTCAACAGGGCGTTGAAGGCGCTCTTGGACATCATGTGGGCCTCGTCCAGGATCACCACCTTGTGCTGGCCCAGGATGGGGCTTAGCAGGATGCGCTCGCGCAGCTCGCGCACGTCCTCCACCGAGTTGTTGGAGGCGGCGTCAATTTCCAGCACGTCGGGGTGTCGCCCCTCCCGCACCAGCCGGCAGCCCTCACAGGTGCCGCAGGGCCTTGGATCGCTCGAGCAGTTGACCGCCTGGGCAATCAGCCGGGCGCTGCTGGTCTTGCCCACCCCCCGGGGCCCCGAAAACAGGTAGGCCTGGGCCAGCCGCCCCGAACGCAGGGCGTTGAGCAGCACTTCCTTGACGTGCTCCTGCCCCACCAT
>Ga0101943_1000605_pt1 | contig 50730 bp, 45 predicted proteins | sample DewCreD2012metaG_5_FD_75244 | JGI IMG/M metagenome (GOLD analysis project Ga0101943, IMG submission 75244) | Hot spring sediment bacterial and archeal communities from British Columbia, Canada, to study Microbial Dark Matter (Phase II) - Dewar... ... | reverse complement strand
GGCGCTTCTTGCGCTGGAACCGGGGCCTTCCCGCCCGGCCCTGCCGCCCGTTGCGAAAAGCCCGCTCCAGATCCCGGAAGGCCTCCTGAGGGGCGCACTTGGACACCTCCACCCACCCGGGGGCGTTCTCTCGCTTCCAGATGTTCCACGCCTGGTGGAGCTGGGCGGCGGAGGGAAGGGGCAGGCCCTGCTCCAGCGCCTCCAGGCAGCGGGACAGACCCCAATTGTAGGCAAAACGGGCGGTTCCCCCGTGTTTGGCCAGGGCCACCCGCTGCGCCCCGTTGGGATCCCGCTCGAAGCGAAACGCCTGCATCCCCCGCATCCCATCGCCTCCAGCCCTCGCCTGGCCCGGTTCCGCGCGGAGAGTTTCACGGTTGCAGCCGGTCGTCAGAACGGGCAATAAATGCTAATAAAATGGGCAACTGCTGTCAACCCCCGTGACACCTCTCATGTTGATGAGGACGATTCGGGGGATCCGTAGAGGAGAGGAGCCAGCTCTTCGAACAGAGGCCGGAGGCGGCGATAGGTATCATCCAGCCATTCGGGAAGCACACGGGTGTTTCCAATCACCGGCATGAAATTCGTATCTCCGGTCCAGCGGGGGACAATGTGGATATGGACATGGTCTACCACCCCAGCGCCGGCCGGCCGACCGATGTTGACCCCGATGTTGAAACCCTCCGGCCGATACGCTTCACGCAGGATCCTCAAAGAGAGGGCGATCAACTGCATGATCTCCAACATCGTCGGAGGATCCAGATCCTCCAAGCTGGGCACATGAGCGTAAGGGATGACCATCAGGTGGCCGTTGTTGTAAGGGTAACGATTCAGCGTGATGTATGCCGTGCGTCCACGCAGGAGGATATGTTCCGTCTCATCAGAGCGGTCAACCTTCCGGCAAAAGACACAACCCTGCGCTGTCTCGCCCTCCCCTTTCAGATATGCCATCCGCCACGGGGTCCACAGCCGTTCCATCGCCGCTCCGCTCAGGATAGGTTCGCCCTCATTTTATCGGATTCATCCGGGATGGACAACGAAGCCCCGGCCTTCCGGCCGGGGCTTGGGGAGCGGTGCTGAGAACGGCATCCGACAGCTGGAGAAAGCGTCACCGTCGCCCTTTCGAGGAGTCCTTTGAACCCTGACCGCCAGAGGAAGAGGCATCTGAATCCCGGGGAGGACGAGGAGTGGCCTGTTTTTCTTGCCCAGGGGGCGTGCGCTCGGGAGGAGGAGTGCCTTTCTTCTGTTGCCCAGGGGGCGTACGCTCCGGGCGCGGTGTTTCCCTCTTCTCCAGACCCGGTGGCGTATGCAGGGCAGGCGGCGTGGCCTGCTTCTCCAAGCCGGGCGGCGTGCGCGCCCGCTCCCGCAGGATCTCCGCGGTGGGCGCGGGCGGGAGCGGCGTCTCAACGACGCCGGAGGGCGTAGGGATCCCTTCCCCGGGATAACCAAGAGCCATCGCCAGATCCGCCCAGCGCTGGCGCGCCTGAGCCAGGCGAGCTCGGATGTCCGGTGGAGCGTCCTGCGCCGCTTGCTCCAGAAGGACACCCTGGCGCTCATACAGGGCGCGCAGCCGCGTTTCTCCTCCGACCGGACGCCCTGCTCCGACACGGAGGGCTTCCTCCAGATAACCCAGGCTCTCCTCCGCGAGGTCCGGGAGCCAGCGGCCCCGCGAGGCAGCCACCTCGAACTCTGACCAGCGGCGCTCGGCCAGGTAGAGGGCCTTCCCCGCGGGGGACATCCCCATGGTCACCAGACCTTCTACCGCCCGCTTGACCGGGTAGAGGGGCTCGCCGGGCAGGCTGGCCTCCGCTGCTCCTCCTATACCCAGGAGCCCCAGGAGCAACCCAAGGACGACGGCCATGGCCCATGCCCATCGGAAGGCCCGCCCGGAAGCCTGGGGATGGGCCGCCCGTTGGGCGGCATAGGATTGCCCTTGTCGGATCAGCCGCTGGCGGGCAGCCGCAGGTAGGGAGGCCGCCTGCCCCCGCTGGAGCCAGAGGGCAGCCTCCAGAAGCGGGCGCAGTGGAAGAGCCTCCGGAACCTCCTTCAGGCATGCCTCCAGATCCGCCCCCTGCTCCAGACGGCGCAGGCAACGCTCCAGGATCTCGGCTTCGCGGCTGTTCTCATGGAAAGTCATCACCGCATCTTCTCCAGATATCGGGCTAACGCGGCCAACGCACGGTGCTGCAGGGCCTTCACCGCCCCAACGGATTTCCCCATCGCCCGTGCCACCTCCTCCAGGCTCATCCCGACCAGGAACCGCAGGACCACCACCTCCCGCTGCTCCTCGGTGAGCACGCGCAGGGCGCGCTCGATCATCTCCGATGTGGCGATCTCATCCTCCGGGATATCCTGGATCGGCTGCGGCCCGGTTTCCGTGTTATCCAGGGCCACCGTCGGACGCCGATGCTGCCGCCGCCAGTGGTCGATGAGACGCGCCCGGGCGATCCGGAACAGCCAGGCGCCGAAAGGAAGGCCTCGCTCCTCATACCGCGGCAGGTCCTCAATCATCTTCAGGAACACATCCGCGGTGAGATCCTCCGCCAGCTCCGCATCGCCGACGCGATAGAGAAGATAGCGGTAGATCCCATCGGCGTAATGCTGGTAAAGGGCCGCCACCGCCTCCGGGTCCCCCTTCCGCGCCCGGGCGATCCAGCGTTTCTCCTCGGGATGAGGGGTGAGTAAGCCCATCCCCCATCCTCCTATGAAACCGCATAGAAAGTAAAAAATGTCACGCGTATCTTCCTGGATGGTTTCAGCGGTTCATGTTATGAGCCAAATTGTTGGATCCATCTGACCTCTTATGGGCAGGACCGGGATCCGGTGTGATGGTCCCCATCCACAGCGAAGAATCCTGATCCCCTTCCTTCGTTGAACCGGATCCCTTCCCATTCCTGAACAGGAGGCGTTCACCATGCGACGGATTTTCGCTACTGTGGTTGGTGTTTCGTTAGGGATCGCGCTGGCCCTGGGATTGGGGTGGGCGATCGCGCGGGGAGTGGGGGCCGCACCCCTGGAGGAGGAACCCACCCCCACGCCGACCGCGACGCCGACTTCGACGCCCACACCCATCCGGACACCGACGCCCTCTCCAACCCTCACGCCCACGCTTCCGGCCACCCGGGTTCATCCCGTGGCCCTGGCCCTGGCGCGATGGATCAGCCAGACATTCTCTCAGGCGGGGATCACCGTGACGATCTCCGCCGCCGATCTGATGGCGCTTCACGCCCAGGGCTTCGGTTACGGCGAGATCGCCCGGGCGCTGCAGCTGGTCCTGGCCTCTCGAACGGATCGGGATCCTACCAACGATCTGACCCTGGCACAGGCGCTGATGCTGGGCCGTCAGATCGGATGGGGCCATGCCTATCGTCTCTACAACCTGCATCCGGGCGGTCGAGGTCTGGGCGCCATCATGCGATCGGCCAAACACGGGCCCTTCGCCACACCATCCCCTTCCCCAACGCCCGCTTTATCCACTCATAGTGCTCCCGGGTTCCCGCCGGGTCTTCTCAAACAGAAAAACAAGGATACGGACAACGAGCCGCCCCGTGGGATCGGCCGAGGGCGCAGGTAAGCCTGCCTTATGAGAGCGAAACGCGCAGGGGGCCCTGGATGTGGGAAGGGGTCCAGGGCCCCCACCGAACTACTCCTCCCGGCCAAACTGCCGGGCCAGCTGTCCAATGGGGAACCGCAGGAGCGTCGGCCGCCCGTGGGGGCAGGTCCACGGCATGGCGCACCGCTCCAGCCCCCGAACCAGATGTTGCATCTGCTCCATGCTCAGGATCTGACCGGCTTTCACGGCCGCGCGCTTACAAATGCTTCGGATCAGCCGGGCCTCCAGAGCCCCCTCCATGGGACGACGGGATTCCTGAAGATCCAGCAGGAGTTCCTGGAAGACAGAGAGGATAGCTTCGGTGGCGAGGACCGCCGGCACGGACTGCACGCGGACGCTGCGCGGGCCGAAGGGCTCGATATGAAACCCCAGCCCCTCCAGGAGGCCCCGGTTCTCCTCGAGGAGGCTCATTTCCTCCGGCAATACGTCGATCAGCACCGGCTCCAGCAGGGGCTGAGCCGGGAGCGGTCCTTCCTGCCGCTGGGCCTGAAGGGCTTCGTAGAGCACCCGTTCGTGAGCCGCGTGCTGATCCAGAAGATACAGCCCATCCGGACCTTCAGCAACAATGTAGCTTGCCTGGATCTGTCCGATGACCCGGAGCGGGGGGAGACCCGAGGAGGCGCTTTCCTCGATCGGGGCTCCCGCGAGATCTCTTGCGCCCATGGAGACCGGCTGCGCGGGAAACGCGGGGGCTCCCTTGAAGGTTTCGGCCCTCTGGAAAACAGGCACGGGCGTGGACTCCCGCAGGGTGCGATGCACTGCCCGCTGAATGATGCGGAACACCCCATCCGGATCCCGAAAGCGGACCTCGATCTTGGCGGGATGGACATTCACATCCACCTGGTCCGGCGGCAGCTCCACCCACAGGAAAGCCCAGGGATAGCGGCCGCCCGGGAGCAGGGTATGATAGGCCTGCAGGACCGCCGCCGGCAGCCTGCGATCCTGCACCCACCGTCCGTTCACGAAGAAGGCCAGCTCCTGGCGATCCGGCCGATCCACGCCGGGCGGGCTGATCCAGCCATACACCCGGACCCCATCGGCCTCCTCTGCCACTTCCAGCAGGACGTCTCCCAGCTCCACCCCATAGAGCGCTGTCAGGCGATGGCGGGGTTCCCGAACGGCCGGCAGCGAGAAGATCTCTCGACCACTGTGGCGCAAGATAAAGTGAACGTGGGGATACGCCAGGGCGTAGCGCGTGATCCAGAGATCGATCTGCCGCCGCTCCGCCCCTTCCCCTTTCAGGAATTTCAGCCGCGCCGGGGTGTTGAAGAACAGATCCTCCACCACCATCTCCGTCCCCGGAGGGCGGGCGATGGGGCGCTGCGCCAGGATTTTCCCCCCTTCGATATGGAGCTCCGTGCCCAGCGCCTCCTCGGGAGAACGCGTTCGACAGGTCACACGAGCAACCGCGGCGATGGCCGCGAGGGCCTCTCCACGGAAACCCAGGGTGGTCACCCGGAACAGATCCTCCGATGAGGAGAGCTTGCTGGTGGCGTGCCGCGCGAAAGCCAGGGGGACCTCTGCCATGGGGATCCCACTCCCATTATCGGCCACCCGGATCCGTCGACGCCCCCCGCCTTCGGTTTCCACCTCGATCCAGGAGGCACCGGCGTCCAGGGCGTTCTCCACCAGCTCTTTCACCACCGAGGCCGGGCGCTCGATCACCTCTCCCGCTGCGATCTGCGCCACCAGCCCGGGATCCAGGATCCGAATCGGCATCCGCGCGCTCCCGAAACCATCCTGACCCGCGAAAGAGGCCAGCGGTGTGCTTCCTATTTTGCATCCCCTTGAACGGAAGGACAACTTCCACCCCTTCGTTGGCTTACTCAAAGAACCTCTGGCAGCGGCGGAGGCTTCGCCTCAGGGGTCTCTTTCTGGCCGCCATAGGGATCCAGCGGGCCCTCAAGCAGACTGCACGACGTGGAAAACGCGAGGCTCACCAGCCCAGCGCTTCAAGGATCCGCTGGGCGTCAGCTTCCCCCTGAGCGATCAGGGCCTGGGTTCCCGGCTGGTCGTAACGGAGGATGCGGGAGAGGGGAAGGGGGGCCGCTGGCGCGATCACGTGGCAGTGGATCTCCCGATGGCCCGGCTTGAGGGGACGGCCCTGTCGCACGGCCCGGTTGATGGCTTCCAGCTGCCGGTAATCGTTTTCAAACGTCGCCAGGAGCGCCAGATCCAGCACCAGGGCCAGGGCCTGGAGGGGATGGCGGGGAAGGGGCCAGCCGCCCGCCTTCCCGGGCATCGGCGCCAGCAGAACGGCCACGATCTCATCCGCCCCGGCTTCGATCGCGGCGTTCAACGGCGTGTTGGCCATCACCGCTCCGTCCCAGAACAGGCTGCCCTCCACCGGGGTCGCTGGGTAAACATAGGGGATGCTGCAGCTGGCCAGCAGGTGTTCGGGCCCGATTCGAACGCGCCTTGCCTTGGGAACCGGCCGGTTCGCGAAGACCACGGGGCATCCCCGGCAGAGATCCGTGGCCAGCACCAGCAACACCCGCGGGTTGTCCGGATCATTCAGGCGGTCGAAGTCCAGATGGCGGAGGAGCGTCGCCCGCAGGGGAGCGGTGGTGAACAGGCTCCGCCAGATCCGCCCGTGAAGCCGATGAACGTGAGGGGTTCGCAGGCGCATCCAGAAATCCACCAGCCGCTCGGCGGTCCAGCCCGCCGCGAGGGCGGCCGCGTTCACCGCACCGATGGACGTGCCCACAAAGATCTCCGGGATCCACCCGGCCCGATACAGCGCCCGGATCGCCCCCACCTCATAAGCACCCCGTCCACCCCCTCCCGACAGCACCAGCGCGCGCTTTCCCATGGTCCACCCCCCATAGATGTAAGGCTCTGCCTCCACCTAATCCGGATCCTCCTCATCCCACCCTTCCCGCCATATCGGATGACGGCTGGCCAGCCAGAGGAACAGCGGCACCGGGAGGGCCAGAAGGGGAAACCACGCCGGCAGAAGCGGAGACGCGGAGAAGCGATCCAGGTTCCACAGGATGAGAATCAATGAGAGCCACACGACGGCGAAATTCGGCCAGGGGTCCACGCTCCGCATCCATCTCAAGCCAGGCATGCGGCGGCGGGTGAACGGCCAGAGGAGGTTGCTCCCCATCCATCCCAGCTGATCCTCGAGGATATGCAGCGCATATCCGAGCCCCATGACCCACCCGATCCCTGCGCCCCCCACCAGCCCGGCCGTGATCCCCAGGAGGACCGCCAGGACCAGCGAGTGGCTCCACGCGCGATGCCAGGGCAGGAACAGGATCCGCACCGCGTTCCCCTCCGGCACGAAGGCCAGGGAGGGGCCGGAGAAGACATCCACCACGATTTCCGGATCGTAATCGTAACGAATGGGGATATGAAGCGGGAGACGGAGGGGAGAAGCGGAGGATCCCTCCGGGGTGATCAGGTGGCCCCCTGTGCTCACCATGGGGCCAATGGTGACCTCGACCGCTGGCCTCCCGAGATCGAAGCGCACCCGGTAACGCCGCCAGGCGTCCGGCCCCAGGCGCAGGGTGTGCAGCATGAGGCGAACCGGGCGCCTCTCTTCCCAGGCTTGCTCCACCGCCTCTTTCACCATCCGCGCGATCTCACCGGGATCGGGGGGATCCGGGTCAGGGTCCACCGCGCGATCCGGCTGCTCCAGCCAGCGGGCGAAGCGGAAATCCAGCGTATCCGGCAGCATCGCGGCGATCCCTGCCAGCGCCGGACCGATCGCGCCATGCGCCGCATCCCGCACCACCTCCGGAAAGAACGTCGCCAGCGCGACGCCCGAGATGAAGTGCGCGAAGCCTTTCATGGCGATATCCGGAAGGAAGATGCATGCCGGGAATTCCAGGAGCGCTTCCGCCCCCATCCACCTTCATATCCCCGTTATGATGATAGCCGAAGGGGCAATCCCCGATCCGGATGAATCATTCCCTTCGGGGGACATGCCGCAGGATCTCCGTCCGGTAGAGGGTCTCCAGAGGGGCGAGGGTTTGTTCCCAATCGTAACGGGCCACGGCGAGGCGGCGCGCGGCTTCCCCCAGCGCCCTCCGTTGGGATGGATCCCGGGCCAGGGCGATCATGGCCGCGGCGAACGCTTCCCCATCGGCCAGCCACACATGCTCTCCATCGGCGACGGCCAGCCCATCACAGCCCATCGGCGTGCTGACGATAGCTTTCCCCATAGCCATCGCCTCCAGGATTTTCAAGCGCGTTCCACCCCCCGCCCGCAAGGGCGCCACATAGACCGTCGCCCCGGCCAGATAAGGGCGCACATCGGGAACCTCGCCCACCACGTGAACGCCGGGGATCGCCTGGAGCCGGCGCACCGCCCGAGAAGGCCGGCGACCCACCAGGTAAAGCCGGGCCTCTGGAAGGGCAGATCGCACGGCCGGCCAGATCGCCTGAGCCAGCCAGCAGGCGGCATCGATGTTCGGGCGATAATCCATCGATCCGGTGAACACGAAAGCCGGCTCCCCGAGGGGGAACGGCGCTACGGCCTCCGGATGGAAGAACGCCGTGTCGACCCCATTCGGCGCCACCACCGGCGGGCGGGCGGTCCCCAGGGCCTCCAGATCCCGAGCATCCGGTTCCGAGACCGCGACCACCCAATCCACCCGGCGCACGATGCCGGATTCGTAACGCCGCAACCGGCGCGCCTGGAGCCCGGAGTAAAACGCGCCAGGCCAGCGCCGGGGATCCCCTCGATCCGCCTGGAACAACCGTTCCTGCAGACGATACTCCGCGTTCAATTCGTCCAGGACCAGGGCCGGCCGGGCGCCCCGGGGACCGTCCAGAAGGTCCTCCACCGCCCAGGCCATCTCCAGGCCCTCGATATGGATCGCGCAAACCGAACGTTGCGCGAGCAGGCGCTGCAATGCCCTTGCCAGAGCAGGAACCCGGTACCGAAAGGCGAGGTCCGGTCGGGAGGAAAGGAGGAGCTGGCCGAGGCGGGTCCAGAGGGATCGCGGGCGCCATGGGAAGAGGAACACCTCATGGGCCATGGATCGCCAGATCGCCGGGGGCTCGCCGGCCCGCTCGGCGAGCGCCAGAACCCCTACAGGCGCCAGCCGGGCCAGGCGCCGCAGCACATGGAAAGCCCGGATGGATCCCCCTTTGTTCGGAGGGTCGGGGAGCTCAGGGATCAGAAAGAGGATGATCGGCGGCATCTCCCGCGCCTGAGGAAGGATGTCATCGGCCCAGGACCCGTCGGTAGATCTCCCAGGTTTCCACCGCCGCGCGCTCCCATGAGAAAGCCGCCGCCCGCTCCAGGCCCTTCCGCCGCATCCGCTCGCGGGCCGCGGGATCCTCCAGGAGCGCCTCCATCATCTCGGCCCAGCGGGATTCATCCTCAGCGGGGAGGATCATCCCGGCGTCGCCAACCACTTCGGGCAGGGCGCCCCGATCGCTGACGATCACCGGCGTCCCACAAGCCATCGCCTCCACGGCCGGAAGACCGAAGCCCTCGTAGAGGGAGGGGAAAACCAGGAAGATCGCCCCATTATAGAGGGCCGCCAGCGTCGGATCATCCGGCCCCTCGATCCAGCGCAACCGATCCGCGATATGAAGGCGATGGGGCCACTCCAGGATCTCCTGGTAGAGCCAGCCCCGACGCCCGGCCATGACCAGCGGCGGGGCCTCCGGACGGCGATCCAGCAGCCGGGCGTAGGCCCGCAGCAACATCGGGAGGTTCTTCCGCGGCTCCCAGGTCCCCACAAACAGGATATATCCCGGCTCCAGGCCCAGGCGCTCCAGCGCCTCCCGCACGGCCTCCGGAGGCAGAGGCCGGTAGACCGCGCTGGCCGCTTCGTAGACCACCGAGACGCGGTCAGAGGGCAACCCAAAGTAGGCCAAGAGGTCCGCCCGGGTCGTTTGGGAGACGGTGATGATGTGATCCGCCACACGCACCGCCTGCTCGATCTGCCCGGCATAGTAACGCCGGCTCTCCATGGTCATGAAATCCGGATATTTCAGGAAGTGCAGATCATGGATAGTGATCACCCTTCGAAAAGAGCCGGCGAAAGGAGGGATGAAATCGGGGCTGTGGAGGAGGGCAACGCGCCGGAGGGCGATCTCCAGCGGCCATAGCCGCTGCTCCCAGCGATGATGCGGAGGCGTCCAGACATAAGCGGTCCGCACCTGCGGGCCGACGATGCGGGTGTGGAGATCCTTGCGGCTCTGAAAGATCACCAGGCGGACCTCTGGATCATCGATGACATGGGGAAGGCGAGTGGCCAACTCCAGGATGTATCGGGCGATGCCCTCCCGCCGATACGCCAGCAACCGGGCATCCAGTCCAATCCGTATCATCGGATGCTCTACCCTCCTGAATCGCGGAGGTTCATCAATGGATTCCTGATCCTTCTTGGAATCCGCTGTTGGGCCTCCATCGGGAAGGCGAGACGGCCCCAGCCCTGAAAGCCCCCACCAGGGGGCCATTGTCGGGTTAAGAAGAACGGGCCTCTTCCTGAGCGCGCATGGCCCGCCTCTCCATTTCGGCGAGGACCATGGCCACCGCCTCAATCGCGGCCCGCTGCTTGCGGTAAAGGTCCGATTCGCTGAGGGCCAGGCGCTGGGCGATCTCCCGGACCTTGCGGCCCTGGATGAAGCGCATCTCCAGCAGATTGTAAAGCAGCCACTCCGGCGCGGTCAGCTTTCGTTCCCCATCCGGCCGCAGCTGCTCGATCGCCTCCATCAGCACCGCCCGCAGCGCGCGGATCGGATTGCCATCATAGGTTTCCATCGCCTGCTGGACGATGCGAAGCTGCAACAGGGGGCTCTGGAGCAGCCGCGGCCCGCCCCAGTAATGCGCCAGCGCCTCTTTCACCCAGTGGGTGAATTCCGGATGCTCCACCAGGGGCATGGGGGAAGGCGCCTGCTCCGGCTGGCGCAGGCGGCGGACTTCCTCGGTAACCTTTTCCAGCGCGCTCAACGCCCGCTCCTGGAGGATCCGATCCTCCAGGGCCGCGGCCGCACGGGCCACCCATCCGCGGATGGTGTCCTGGAGAAGCTCCAGCGTCACCTCCCCAGTCGGCTGAGCGACCGCGATCGCGCCCAGGAGGACGGGTTCGCCCCGGCTCCGCAACGGCCAGATCCAGAATCCATCGGCCACAATCGGGCCATCGGCGGATCCCTCGACGACCGAGAGCGTTTCCTCTATGGAGGCCTGTTCGATCGATCCGAAAGCAGCGACGGGCTCAATCCCATTCGGCGTGATCCGTACCACAAACCCGGTGGGGGAACGGAGGGCTTCGCACATCAGGGCGAGGATCCCCTCCAGGAACTGCCGGAGATCCCGGGCGGTGATCATCGCATCGCTCAGGCGGCGCATGCGAATGAGTTCCGAGACATCCCGCCGAAGGAAGAGCCACTCAAAGAGGGGTCGGATCGCGTCGCTGAGGATCTCATAACTCACGATGGCCCATGCGGCAGCCAGGGGCAGCAGGAGGGGGAGCGGCAGGCCCAGGACATGGCTCAGCCGGCTCAGCCCGAACATCACCAGCACCACAAAGGTCGCCAGGACCGGCCCTCGGAGGAGATAAGTGATCCACCGCTGCTTGATCACCCGATCCGGGACCAGCACGTCCAGATAGGCGACCGCATACGCCATGCCGAACAGCATGGTCCCGATGATCAGGTTGCTGAGACCGACCAGTCCCCAGAAGACAACGGGGAACGAGGGGAGCGTGCGCCCCACCAGAAGCAGGTAAGGGAAGACCCCGATGGCGGGGGCGATCATGGTCACCGCCAGATACGTCATCCGCCGCCGGTGGGTGGAGATGAGCGTCCGCCAGCGCGCCCGCCAGACATTGACGATTCCCCACATCACTCCGCCGATGAAGTAAACCAGGAACAGGGGGAAAAGCGGACCCGCCCACAGGTGGAAGGCGTGGCCATCCGCGGTCCCGTCATGGACCAGCAGGTCGGTCCAGAGGGCCAGCAGGAACCAGGTGATCCCCAGGCCGTAAGCGCCGCGCACCGCCCATCGGCGCCATGGGGAAAACGAGCCGGTTCGCTCCAGCAGGGCATCGGTCAGATGGGCATAAGCGGCCGGGGCGATGGCGATGCCCAGCCACTGCAGCCGCAGCCAGCGCTCCGCGGAATGGGGATCTCCGACGAAGAAGAGAACCAGATCGCCCAGGTAGACGGCAATCACGGAAGCCAGCAGCCAGGCTGCTCCCCGTGCGCTCCGGCTTCGGAAGTAGTAGGCCAGCAGATAGATCAGGAGGGAGAACGACGCGATCAGCAGGGACGCGACGATGACAAAGTTGATTTGAAGCAATAGCTCCAGCGGATCCATCGGCTCCCTATGATCGACGGATGGTCTCCAGCCAGCGCTGGATGCGCTGGATCATCACCCGGCGCCGCCCGGTGTAGCGGTGGTCTCCCCCATCGATGAGGGCGAGATCGGTGTTCAATCCTGCCCGGTGGTGAAGCATTAGGCTCTGGCGATGATGCACCACCGGGTCCGCTGTCCCATGCATAATGAGCAAGGGCCGCGGGGACAGCTGATCCACCACATCCACAGGTTGCGGCCTTTCGGCCTGAGCCCTTAGCTCCTCCCGCAGGATCTCGACCGTCATCCCGTTCATGAAGCGGACCCAGTCAACGAGCATCCCATCCCCCGGGGCCCAGGTCCGCAGGTCGCTGACCGTAGAAAGGGTGATCAGGGCGTAAACCCGGGGGTCCTGAACAGCGGTCAGCACAGCGGCCCATCCCCCCATGCTATAGCCCAGCAAAACCAGACGATGGGGGTCGACCGTCGGCTGCGCCAGCGCCCACCCGATCGCGGCGCGCACATCCTCCACCAGGGTGGCCATCCGATATGGGCCTTCACTGCCCCAGCAGCCCCGGTAGTGGAAACTCAGCACGTTCCACCCTGCGTCCCGCAGGGCATCCGCCAAGTCCAGGTTAAGCTCGACGCCAGCGATCCCATGGGCCATCACCAGGGTCGGATGAGGCCCCGGCCCATCCGCCTGATAGAAACGGCCCAGCAACCGATAGCCATCGCTTTCGAAAGTCACGCCGATCAGCATGGGCCGCCGCTTGAGGATCGGGTCATTCCCCACCCGCGGATGGAGTCGAGAAGGGTGGGATGAGCGACGGCGCCGTCTGCCCCCTCACCCCACCCATCCCGCCTACGGGTTAATCGATCACCGTCTGGCTCTGCTCCCGCATATACTGAATCAGATAATAGGGCCCGCCGGAACCCCGGCCGGTGGAGCCGCTGGCCTTCCAGCCGCCGAAGGGCTGATAGCCCGGCCATGCGCCGGTGGTCGCTCCCGCCGCCCGGTTCACATAGGTCACACCGGCCTCGATGTGATCGAAGAACCACTGGATCTCCTCCGGATCGTTGCTGTAAAAGCCAGCGGTCAGGCCGTAATCCACCGCGTTGGCATAGCGCATGGCCTCCTCCAGGGAATCCACGGTCACGACGCAGGTGATCGGCAGGAACATCTCCTCCTTAAGGAGGGGATGATCCGGCGGGAGGCCATCGACCACCGTGGGTTCCACGAAGTATCCCTTGGCGAACTCGCCATCCGTCAGGACGTTGCCTCCGAACAGCACCACCCCGTCACGGCGGAGGATCTCCATATATCGCTGGAACTTCTCATAGGCGGTGCGGTTGATCACCGGACCCAGGAAGACATCCCGTTGCGTCGGGTCGCCGATCCGGATCTTGCTGGTGAGATCCAGGAATTTCTCCAGGAACGCATCCCGCACCGGGCGTTCCACATAGATCCGCGAGGCGGCCGAGCACTTCTGGCCCTGAAGGCCGAAGGCGGAGCGCATGCATCCCAGCGCCGCCCGATCCAGATCCGCATGGCGGCTGATGATCACCGGGTTCTTGCCGCCCATCTCCAGGATGATGGGCCTGGGATACTTCGCGGAGGCCGCCACCTTCCGGTAAATGGACATCCCCACCTCATAGCTGCCAGTGAAAGTGATGCCCGCTACATCCGGATGGAGAACCAGGGGATCTCCGACCTCGCTTCCTCCACCCGTGATGTAATTGAAGGCGCCGTCCGGAACCCCCGCATCTCGGAAGATCTCATAAAGCTTATAGCCCACATAGGGGGTGTCCGAAGCCGGCTTGAAGACGACGGTGTTTCCCGCCAGCAGCGCCGCCCCCGAGGGGCCGCCCGCCAGAGCCAGCGGGAAGTTGAAGGGGGAAATCACCGCCCACACCCCATAGGGCTTGAGCACGCTGCGGTTGTGATGCTTGGGGGATTCCTGCTTCATGGGCCGGATATAGCCGTCGTTGGCCTCCATCTGGTCGCAGTAGTAGCGGATCAGATCGGCGGTTTCCTCCACATCCCCCAGGGCTTCCAGGCGGTTCTTCCCCACCTCCAGGCTCATCAGGGCGGCGATCTCAAAGGCCCGTTCGCTGATGAGATCGGCCGCCCGGCGCAGGATCTTCACCCGCTCCGTCCAGGGAAGACGACTCCACGTGGGGAAGGCCGCTTTCGCGGCCGCAACGGCATCGTTCACATCCTCAGGTGTCCCTCGCTGGAAAACCCCGAGGAGCCAGTCCGTGTTGATCGGGGAGCGATCCTCAAAGGTGCGCTCCGCATAGCGAGGCCGACCACCGATCACCATCGGGAACGTTCCCCCCAGGCTCTCCCAGACCTTCCCGAGGGCGACCTCATAGCGGATATGGAGCTCCTCGCTGGGAACCGCAAGGGTGGCGTAGGTGATCTTGAAGGGTTGGGCGGGCGCTTCCGCCGTGGGAGCGGTTTTCCGACGTGGGGTCGCTCGAGCGGGCGCTTTGCGGGCCACCTTCTTCGGGGCCGCCTTTTTCGCCGCTTGTTTCACCGTTTTCTTTTTCGCTGGCATGCCGAACCTCCTCACGGTTCTCGCCATCGATCGATGGGCTCCCGCATATCCTGATCGACACGAACGACCCGCTGCCTCACTGAAAATAGGGGATCCGCAAGCCCCCGGTCAGGGTTTCCCGCTTCAAAGTGAGCGTCCGCCCGTGCAGGGCCTCTTCGGGAACTTTCACCCGCTTCCCCTCCAGGGCGCGCAGCCGTTCTTCCGTCAGCAACGGATCGTCCAGACCCTCCGGGACCTGCACCTCCCGCAGCGTCACCAGACGACAGAAGAACCGACGCATAATCGGGTCCTCTCCCTCAACCACCGCCTGAAAGCGCGCGGTCACATACGACCCATGGACCGAACGCCAGGCGAATCGAAGCTCCACGATCGGTTTGGGGGTCTCCATGGGGTCAATGCCCCTTCTGTAGCTTCTATGTTTTAATTCGGACTTACGCCGCTCAGCTCTGCCTGGGAAGGCGGGCTCCTCCCTCCTCATCCTCATCTTTAGCCCTCTGCCCAGCTCCTGAAGCCCCTTCGGGGAGGGCCCGTTGGGACGCTCCTACTGAATTATAACCCGGACCGGCGGGGTTTCGGGCGCGGAGGACAGCGAAGCCGTTTGCCCTGCCCCCACCCTGAGCGGCGTGGCGCCCCCCTTCCCGCAATGAACAAGCCATTGGGGAGAGGCCCCCACGGCCCGAAGGGGTTCCCTTTCCGCCGCGCGCCACCGGACGCTCAGAGCCGGCGGCCCCATGGTGAAGCTTGCGTCTCGGACGACGATCGCTTTTCTCTCAAAGAAGAATTCCTTGCCCATTGGAGGTCTTTTGGGGCTGACGGATCCCCATGGAGGCCTCCGCCTCCGCTCTCTTACTTTTTGGCCGCCTCCCTGGCCAGCCATTGCCCCAAGATCTCCCGGGCCTTCCGGGCTGCGCGAGCCCGGTGGCTGATCTGGTTCTTCATGGCGGGGGGAAGCTCCGCCATCGTTTTCCCGAGCTCCGGGATGTAGAAAATCGGATCGTAACCGAACCCATAGGTCCCCCGGGGCTCCCATGCGATGTAGCCCTCCAGGCATCCCTCCACCAGCACCGGCGGTTCCCCGGGCCGGGCCAGGGCGATCACGCAGCGAAACCGCGCCGTCCGCTGGGGCCATGGGACGCCCGCCATGAGCTCGAGGACCTTCTGAATGCGAGCCCGGTCATCCGCCTCGGGCCCGGCGAACCGGGCGGAGTGAGCGCCAGGCGCACCCCCCAGGGCATCGATCTCCAGCCCCGAGTCATCCGCCAGGGTCCACAGCCCGCTGCGCTCCGCATAGAACATCGCCTTCCAGCGGGCGTTATCCTCCAGGCGCTCATAGGGTTCCACGGCCGCTTCGGCAATCCCAACGTCGCGTAGATCCACCAGCTTCACCGGGAGATCAGACAGGAGAGCAATCAGCTCCCGGCGCTTCCCGGGATTGTGGGTCGCAATCAGGAGTAACCGTTCAGGATTCCGGGGATTGAGGGGGGTCATCCGAATGCTCATTCTGGAGCTTCTCGATCCCGTTGCGAACGATCTGAAGCAGCCGGGAGAGGGTTTCCTCCAGTTCGAGAAGCCGGGTCAGCGCGTAGTCATCTGCATCCGCCTTCAGGCGTTCCGCCTCGCGCTGCGCCCGCTCGATGATCACGGCGGCCCGTTGCTCGGCCGCCTGAACGACCTGGTGCTGAGCGATGAGCTCGCTGGCCTGCTCCTGGGCCAGCCCGACGATGCGCTCGGCCTCCTCCTTCGCCTGGGCGATGATCCGCTCCCGCTCCTGAGCGATCCGTCGGGCCTGCTTGATCTCCTGTGGAATAGCGACCCGCATCTGATCGATCAGGTCCAGAAGCCGCCGCTCTTCGATCACCACCCATCTCAGGAAGGGAAGAGGACGACTGCGGAGAACCAGCTGCTCCAATTGATCGATCAGATGCAGGATATCCATGCCCAACCCCTCCGGGCTTTGATCCAGTTGAGAGACGCTTGCGAGCGCTCCCCAACCTCCATCTTTCATCCGCCCTTCCTGGAGCCCGGGTCAGCCCGCGCCCCAACTTCCAACCGGGCCCCATCGCTACTCTCGAATGGAGATGATGGGCACCATCTCCCCGGCGCGTTCGGCCGCCTTCGCCGCCAGGGCGCGGGCGACGTGGGGCGGGACCATAGCCGAAACATCCCCACCCAGCAGGGCGATCTCGCGGACGATGCTGGAGCTGATGAAGGCGTAGTCCCGGCTGGTCATCAGACACACCACCTCGATCTCCGGGGCCAGCTGTTTGTTGGTCAGAGCCATCTGGAGCTCCAGCTCGAAATCCGAGATCACTCGAAGCCCCCGCACGATCACCCGCGCGCCGATCCGCCGGGCGAAATCGACCGTCAGGCCGCTGTAAGCGGTGACCGTGACATTGGGGAGATGCTGCAGGGCCTCCCGCACCAGGGCCAGACGCTCCTCCAGGGAGAAGAGCAGGCTCTTGCTGGGGCGATCGTAGACGCCCACCACCAGCTCATCGAAGATCGCCGCCGCCCGGGTGGCGATATCGATGTGCCCGTAATGGATCGGGTCGAAAGATGCGGGATACAGTGCTCGGGTCATCGCCGGCTCCCGTGGGCAGGCCCGGTATGCTTTCGCACCCAAATCTGCCCAAAGCTTTTCCAGGGTTCCAGATCGAACCACAACCCGAATTGCCGTGTTAACTGGGCTCCACAGGACCCTGCCAGAAACGCGAGACTGCTTCCGCCAGGCGACGGTGCTCCGGAGCCTGAAGGTCAGGATCCCGCTCGGCCAGGCGCTCCGCCGCTTCGCGGGCGATCTCCAGCAGGCGCAGATCGGTCAGATCGGCCAGGCGCATCTCCGGGAACCCGCTCTGGCGCGTGCCCAGGAAATCGCCAGGCCCCCGCATCTCCAGGTCTTTCTGGGCGAGCTGGAAGCCATCGTAAATCGTTTCGATGGCCCGCAGGCGTTCCACAGCGCTCTCGGAGGGGGATTCCGCCAGCAGCAGACAATACGATTGATGGCTGCTCCGCCCGACCCGGCCCCGGAATTGATGGAGCTGAGCCAGCCCGAACCGGTCCGCCCCTTCGATCAGGATCACCGTGGCATTGGGCACATCCACGCCCACCTCCACCACGGGCGTCGCCACGAGGATCTGGATCTCCCCACGGGCGAAGGCGTTCATGATCGCCTCTTTCTCCTCGGATTTCATCCGCCCGTGGATCAGGCCCAGCCGGAGATCGGGGAAGATCTCCCGTTGTAATCGCTCGTATTCTTCCACGGCCGCCTTCGCCTCGATTTTATCGGAGCCCTCCACCAGGGGACAAATGATATACGCCTGGCGGCCCTGCTCGACCTGACGGCGGATAAAGGCATAAGCCCGCTCCCGCTCCTCGGGCATCAACCAGCGGGTCAGCACCGGCCGTCGGCCCGGCGGCATTTCGTCCAGCACCGAGAGGTCCAGGTCGCCGTAGAGGGTGAGGGCCAGGGTGCGGGGGATGGGCGTGGCGGTCATCACCAGCACATGGGGGTTGTAACCTTTGCCCCGCAAGGCCGCCCGCTGCATCACCCCAAAGCGTTGCTGCTCATCGATGACCACGAACGCCAGATCCTGGAACGCCACCTCCTCCTGGATCAGCGCGTGGGTTCCCACCACCAGGTGACACGTCCCTTCCGCCAGCTCGCTGTAAATCTGAGCCCGCTCCGCTCCGCTCACCCCCGAAGTGAGCAGACGGATGGTAGGGGTGGGAAGCCCGGCGCCCGCCCAGCGCTCCGCCAGAGCGATCAGTGTCCGGTAATGCTGCTCCGCCAGGATCTCCGTGGGGGCCATGATCGCGCTCTGGGCGCCCGCCAGGAACACCGCGTAGGCGGCCAGAGCGGCCACCACCGTCTTCCCGGAACCCACCTCGCCCTGAAGCAGACGGTTCATCGGCACCCCAGACCGTATGTCGGTCAGGATCTGATCCAGAGCGCGACGCTGCGCGCCGGTGAGGTGGAAAGGAAGCGCGGCCACCGCCCGTTCGAGGGCTGCCTCATCGAATTCCAGCGCCCGTCCGGGGACACTGCGCCATCGCCGGCGGACTTCCAGAAGGCCGATTTGCAGATAGAACACTTCATCGAAGGCCAGCCGCCGGCGCGCCTTCTCCAGCGGCTCCCAGTCCTCCGGGAAGTGAACCTGCTTCAACGCGGTGGGGAGATCCGGGAAACCATAAGCCTCCCGGATCCAGGCCGGAATCGGATCCTCCACCCGGTCCGCCCAGTAATCCACCACCCGCTTGAGGATCGACCGCATCATGCGCTGGGTCAGGCCTTCTGTGAGCGGATAGATGGGAACGATGCGAGCGGTGTGCAGCAGCTCCCGATCCGCGGGCTCCCACTCCGGGGAACGGAACACGGGGCGGCCGAGGAATTCGTCCACCCGCCCGCTCACCACGATGAACTGACCCGGCTTGATGCGATCCAGGAGATAGGGCTGGTTGAACCAGGTGCACTCGATGACACCGGATCCATCGGTGAGCAGCGCCTTGATGACCGTGAGGCCGTTCCCGGTCTGCTTGCTCCCAATATCCATCACCTCGCCGATCACGGTCACCTCTTCCCCAATCCGGAGGCGATGGATGGGCTTTAGGGCCCGGAAATCCACATACCGGCGGGGAAGCAGATAGAGCAGATCCCGGATGGTCTGCACCCCCAGGCGCGCCAGGCGCTGCGCCCGCTCGCGGCCCACCCCATGGATCCGGTGAACCGGCGCGTCCAGCCCCAGGGCCTCCACCTTCGCCGCCCGCTTCGGGGAAACCGGAGAAGCTCCCCGCGAACGGGCGCGGGCGGGCGCGCCTGGCTCCATCCGGGAAGGCGGCGTGGGCCTCGCCGGCTCCTCCCGGGGTTTCTCCGCCGGAGGAGCCATCAGGGGTTCCGGAGACGGAGGCGCGGCCGGTTCGCCTTTCGCAGCCAGCGCCGGCGGGGAGGCTCGCAGCTCCCATTCGCGCCGCAGAGCTTCCTGAATCCGGGCCTCGATCCCCTCGATTAAAAGCCGGCGTTCTTCGATGCTCGCGGCCTCATACCGGCGGAGATCCGCATAGATCGCTTCCAGAAGGAGGAGAAGGTCCGGATCGTGTTCCTTCAGGGAAGCGCGGGCCTGGCGATACCAGTGATCCGCGAACCGGCCGATCCCTCCGATCACAATCCGGTTCCGGCAGCCATCCTGACTTTCATGTTTCAGGATCTTTTGAAGCTGCGTGAAAGGCGAAGCCATCGCACTCCCTCTTCCCGCGTAGAGTGAAACGGGCTTCCAGCTTTCCATGGAGCCTGCGCAGCCGGGCCAGGATTCCGGAAGGCGGCATATCCTCTCCCGCGGCTCGAAGGGCCACGGGAAAGGGGAGAGAATATCCTCTGGAGCCAGGTCGGCCCGGAAAGCCCCCAGAGAAACCCCTCCGCCTGTCCAGGAGGAGCGGGCCGTGCGAGCCCTTCACGACGGCAGCCGCACCCGCACCGGCAGGCGAGGAGTGCCCTCATACCAATGGCGAACCGTTGCCGCCCCGTATTTCCCACGGAACCACTCGATCACGGTGGGAAGCCATTCCGGCGGTAACGGTTCCGCTATCCCTTCCCAGCGCCCTCCCTCCGCCTCGATCACCCCATGGGGGTCCGCCCGCAAGTTCTGATACCAGTCCGTCCCCTGCCCGTGGGCTCGGGCGTGGGCCATCAGGTAAACCGCCCCATCCCGATAAACAAACCACAACTCCATCCGATGGGGCCGCCCGGTTCGCCGACCCCGGGTGATCAGATCGATCACCTCCATATCCCCCAGGGGATGATGGGACATGGGCGCCTCAGGCTTGAGCGATCATCCTGCTGGATTCAGTATAATGCAAACGTGGGTTGTGCTTGCGATGCACGGGAACCAAGCGATGTCAGGCCCGCGAGAAGCCAGGCCCTGACTCCCTCCCGCAGGACAGGTTGAGCTGGAAAGCGGAGGCTTTCCATGACCGAACGGCTCTACTGGCTGGACCCCTACATGCACCAGTTCACCGCCACGGTGATCGCATGCACGGCGCATAACGGTCAGCCGGCCGTCATCCTGGATCGGACAGCATTTTACCCGACCGGCGGAGGGCAGCCCTGTGATCGGGGGACCCTGAACGGGATCCCGGTGCTGGAGGTGGTGGAGCGGGAAACCGATGGGGCCATCCTTCACATCCTGGCTCACCCGCTGGAGGCGCGGGAGGTGGAAGGTCGCATCGACTGGGAACGCCGCTTCGATCATATGCAACAGCACACCGGCCAGCACATCCTCTCCCAGGCGTTCCTGCGGATCACCGGGGCGCAAACGGTATCCTTCCACATGGGAGAGGAGCTGGTCACCATCGATCTGGATCAGATCGGATTCCCGCCAGCGGCCATCGAAGCGGTGGAAGAGCTGGCGAACCGGGTGGCCCTGGAGGATCGCGAGGTGCGGACGTGGTTCGTGGAGGCGGAGGAGACGAAAGAACTGAGCATGCGCCGTCCTCCGAAAAAGGGGGGCCGAATTCGGATCGTCGAAATCGCCGATTTCGATCGGAGCGCATGCGGGGGGACCCATGTGCGGCGCACGGGGGAAGTGGGGCCCATCAAGATCGTGAAGCGGGAACGGCGGGGGGATGTAACCCGGGTGAGCTTCCTCTGTGGCTGGCGGGCGCTGCGAGATTACGCGAGGAAACATCGTCTCCTGCTGGAATCCGCGGGATCCCTCAGCGTGGGCGAGGCGATGCTGCCGGAGGCCATTCGAACGCTGCAGGCGGAACTGAAAGAAACCCGCAAGGCGCTGGGAACGCTTCAGGAGCGCTATCTGGAGCTCGCCCTCCCCAGCCTGGAGCAGAGGGTTCGACCGGCCCCTTTCGGGGAGATCCTCGTGCATCTGTGGCCTCAGTTGCCTTCCAGCCTCCTCTCCCGTCTGGCCCGACGGCTGAAGGAAGGACATCCCCGCCTGGTCATCCTGGCCTCCGGGGGCGCGGATGGCCTTCTGATCGTCGCCTGCGGCCCCGGAGTTCCCGTGGACGCCCGGGAAGTCCTCCAGCGCATCCTCCGCCGGCTGGGCCGGGAAGGAGGGGGCGGCCGCCCGGATTACGCCCAGGCTCCCCTTCCCCGGGTGGACCTGCCGGCCCTCCATCGGGCGCTGAGCGAAGCCATCAGGAACTGGGGCGCTTCGGACTGAATAAGCTGATCTTTCAAGGAAAGCTCAGGCGAGGGAGCGAGGGCCTGTCGGGCCACCGGATCACGGACCCGATGGCCGAATCTATGCCCTCAACCGACGGAGGCGGGCCACCGCCTCGCGCAGGGTCTCCTCCCGCTTGCAGAAGGCGAACCGAACCTGCGTGCGCCCGCGGTCCGGATGGGCGTAGAAGCTGGAGCCGGGCACCACCGCCACCCCCACCTCCCGGACCAGGCGCATCGCGAAGGCGGTATCATCCTCCATCCCGAGAGCCCGGAAGTCCGTCATCACATAATATGCCCCCTGGGGCCACCACACCTCGAACCTCAGCTCCTCCAGCGCCTCCACCAGCAGATGGCGGCGCCGGTCGTAATCCGCCCGCAACTGCTCATAGTAATCCATCGGGAACCGGAGGGCCACCGCACTGGCTTCCTGGAGCGGAGCGGGAGCGCCGACCGTGAGGAAATCATGGACCTTGCGGATCGCGTCGGTGAGATCCTCAGGGGCAATACACCACCCGATGCGCCACCCGGTCACCGCGTAAGACTTCGACATCCCGCTGATGGTAACCGTTCGCTCCCACATCCCGGGCAGTGTGGCGATCGGGATATGGCGGTGCCCATCGTAAACAATGTGCTCATAGATCTCATCCGTGATGGCGTAAGCGCCGTAACGCTGGCACAGCTCCGCGATCCAGCGGAGCTCCTCCTCGGAGAAGACATGGCCTGTCGGATTGTGGGGCGTGTTGAGGATGATCGCCCGGGTCCGGTTGGAAAAGGCACGGCGCAATTCATCCGGGTCGAAGGTCCATGACGGCGGGCGCAGGGGGACATAGACCGGCTTCGCCGCGCTGATCCAGGTATCCGGACCGTAGTTCTCATAAAAGGGCTCGAAGATGATGACCTCGTCCCCGGGATTTAAAAGAGCCAGCAGGGTGGCGATCATGCATTCAGTGGCCCCACAACACACCGTGATATGACGCTCCGGATCGAGCTCCATTCCATAAAAACGTCGATATTTCTCTGCGATGGCTGCCCGCAATCGCGGGCTTCCCCAGGTGATCGCATACTGGTTATAGTCCTCCCGGATCGCCTGAACAGCCGCCTCCTTCAGCGCTTCAGGGGCGGGGAAATCGGGGAATCCCTGGGCCAGGTTAATGGCCCCATAGTGCTGCGCCCATCGGGTCATCTCCCGGATGACGGATTCCGTGAAATGCTTCACCCGCTCGGCCACGCGAGACATCCAGGCCCCTCCCGATGATGGTTTAGGGGATCGCTCTGCCCATCCCTCGCTAAAACAACCCGATGCTCCAGGGATCGCCGGTTTCCCGCTCCATATCCCTGCTTCCCTATGGGAATCAAGGCGAGGGCGGGGCCGGCCAGTCCGGCAGGATGTAAGGGATCGACCCCGGAGGAGGAACCGGAGTCAGAAGGTAGACGTCCACCCAGCGATACCAGAGCACCAGATCCTCATCGTTATACCCCAGATCGATACGACGGCCGATGATCCCCCCGCCGGTATCGGCGGCCAGACCCACCCCATAACCTGGCACATACACTTTCCACCCCAGTCGGATCACCCGGGGATCCACCGCCACAATCCCCCGCTGCATGGGCAGCCCGGTCCGGGTGCGACCAAAATACGCCGCAGATGGATGAACCCCCGCCGTGGAGCGACTGTAGGAGGTGGCCAGCATGCGGATCCGCCGCCAGTATTCGATCGGCCCATCCGGCGTCTCCAGCGCACGCACCACGATCTTCGTCCCATAGACCCATACCCGGGGCTCTGGAGGCCGGATCATGGTTTCATCGACAACTTCCCGCGCCACCTCCTGTCCGTTCTCATAACGCACCCGGATCCGCCGCTGAAGCACGCCGTTTCGGCCAGGGGATCTCTGAACCCAGGTATCCAGCTCCAGATTGGGATCCGGCTCCCATACGGTCTGAAAAGGAAGAGAAGTTTCCTCGATCTCGAAGCTTTCCGCCACCCGGATGACCCGAACGGTCTCTCCGCCCTGGAGACGGCTTTCTTCCCCTGGAACCACCCGATCCTGGCCATGCAACGAGATGCCCAGCTCCCACAACAACTCCCGGACCGTGCGCGCAGTGGTGGAGATCACCTGGATGTGTCCGTCCGCCTCCACCGTGATAGGACGGGCCCGGAACAACGAAATCTGCATGCCACCATTTAGCGGCGTTTCCGGTCCGGGCAGCAGTCGGTCCGCCGGATCCAGAAGCATCCCGGCCTCCCGCAGGGCCGCCCCCACCGTTGGCGCGGTCGACCAGATCACCTGCCGCTTTCCATTTTCCAGACGCACCACCAGTGGAGCGGACCGCACGACCCGGATCTCGCGGGGAGGTTCCCCGCCGTCGAGCGCCGGGGGGTCCACCTCCCCTCGCCGGCCATCAACCCACAGGGCATCCCCTGGCCCCAGGGCGATCCCGGCTTCCGCCAGAATCGCACGGGGATCCGAATGGAGGGTGTAAATGTCGATCCGACGGGACGGCTCCACACCCCGTCCCTCGATCAAAATGCGAACCGGTCTGGCCCGTCGGATCGAGATCGTCGCCGGAGGCTGGATCGGGTGGGTCAGGGGCGGGGAAACCCTATCCTCCGGACGCACCGTCAGGCCCGCCTCCCGGAGCACATCTCCCACCGTTCGTTGATGGGTTCTAATGGAGAGGATCCGACCATCGAGGACAATGGTTACAGTCTGCTGCGAGCGCCAGTAACCCCAGAGGCAAAAAGCGCCCAGCCCAAGCCAGGCGATCCATTTGAGGAAGGTCCATCGGTTCATTGCAGCGAGCGCGGAACCTGAAAACCCCGGATCGGTGGAATGGGTTCCATCCCGGCTGTCCTTCAGGCTGCCCGGGGAACCCATCGCCTGTTATGAAAAAAGCGGCCGTGCGCCCCTTGTCGAGCCCGCCTCTCCCCACCGGCGATCCCTCGGACGGCTCCGGCCCGGCACCCCTGCGGCGCGCGAACCGGGACGGCTTACCGTTGCTCCCTTCCGGGCCTGGCGGGGTTCACCGGGGTCCGCCGCGCAGGACCGGACCTTCATCACCGGGAGGGATCCTCGGGAGGGGCCGCGCTAACCCTCGAAGGGGATGTCAGCCCCGCGTCTGGCGGATTTCGGGTTCAGGGAACCGCCACCTCCCCGCCTGAGCACGGCCGCCAGTTTTAGCGTATCGGATTCCCACCCCCGTGTCAAGCCGACCCAAGGCCACCCCCCCCGGCCTCCCATTTCGCCCTCCCACCGCCCGGAGCCGCGGGGGTTCCCCTCTCCCTTTTAAGAGGCGCGGGAAATCGCCCCCATCCCGCGAAAGCGCCACCTGAGGAAGCAACACGATCCCATGGGGAACCCCAGGGATCGAGAGATCAAGATAAAATGCGGGCAGGAAACCGAACAGCTTCCTAAGGGGAGGAAAACCATGAAAGCCGAGGAGGCGCGTCTGCGCCCCGGGCGACCGGAGGATCAGGCGGTCATCCGACGGATGGTCCACCAGGCCCGCCTGAACCCCCTGGGCCTGCACTGGTCCCGCTTCTGGGTTGTGGAGGTCGCCGGGCGCGTCGTGGGAGCCGTCCAGATCCGGCAGCATCGGGATGGCAGTCGAGAGCTGGCCTCCTTGGTGGTCGATCCCGCGTGGCGAGGCCGGGGCTTGGGGAGCATGATGGTGCGCGCGCTACTGGCCCAGGAGCCCGGACCCCTTTACCTCATATGTCGGACGGAGCTGGAAGGTTTCTACCAGCGTTTCGGCTTCCAGAGGGTTTCACGCCCAGAGATGCCCCCCTTCTTCCGCTGGGTCGATCGGCTGGCTCGATGGCTCCGGCGATCCGTGGTGGTCATGCGATGGGAACCAGCGAGGGCCAGCACGGATCGGCCAGACGAGGGGTGAGATCGGGGGGCTGCGGGGGTGTCCCCCCACCTCCTGTCGGGATGGGTAAGATCTTCGAAAAGCCCTTGGGGTGAGATGAAAAGGATGGAGGAAATCCAGCGCGAGTTTCTCTACGGGCGCCACGCCGTGCATGAGGCCCTGCGGGCCGGGCGGCGGCGCATCTACCGGCTGTTGATCGCCGAAGGCCTCCAGCCCCGGCCGATCCTGGAGGAGATCCGCGCCATGGCGGCGGAGCGCGGGATCCCCATCCTGCAGGTGCCCCGCGCCCGCCTCGACGCCATCACCGACAGCCATCAGGGGGTCGTGGCCGAGGCCGATCCGTATCCCTACACGGACCTGGAGCAGGCGTGGGCCGAAAGCGCCCGCCGGCCCGATCCACCCTTCTGGCTGGCCTTGGATTGCCTCCAGGATCCCCAGAACTTCGGCACCTTGTTGCGAACCGCCGAAGCCGTAGGGGTGCATGCCGTTTTGTTCCCCGAGCACCGCAGCGCCCACGTAACCCCCGCCGTGGTGAACGCCTCCGCCGGCGCCGTGGAACACCTGCGCGTGGTCCAGGTGACCAACCTGGCGCGGGCGCTGGAGCGATTAAAAGAACGGGGATTGTGGATCGTAGGTCTCCAGCAGGATCCCCGGGCCATCCGTTATGACCAGGCCGATCTCAGCGGCCCGATCGCTCTGGTAGTAGGCAATGAAGAGTCCGGCATCCGCCCACTGATCCGGCGTGCCTGTGATTTCCTGATCTACCTCCCGATGCGCGGCCGGGTTGCCTCGCTGAATGCCGCCACCGCCGGCGCCGTCGCTCTTTACGAAATCGCCCGACGACGGGGCTTCCAGTAGCCTGCCGCCCACCGATGTCCCCCCGGGCTCTGCTTGCTTTCTTCCTCCCACTTGTGGATTAAGAAATTCCCTGATAGAATATGCCCTTGCGGTTGACGTCTTTCGCAAGCTCCAGAAGCCATTCGCCATCCTTCTCTGCGTAAGCGGCCATCTTCGAGCCGCCGGGCTTGCAAACCAAATAGGCAGCCGTTCCGGCTTTTGGCATACGTCGGGTGCCTCCGATGATGCCGGGTGCGGAACCCGTGCTGCCTATTTGCTTTGTAGGGGACGGTGCGTGCGGAGCCGTTTCCCTTCCGGCGCCGGAGGGCGCCGATCACATTCCGGGGAAAGGAGGTGAACGATGGCGGGGGAGATCCTGACCCTGGGGCGCTCGGAGCTGGCCCGGCTCCTGCGCGCGATCCTGCGCGAGGGGGATCCCTGGCAGGCGGCCGGCACCGCCGGGCTCCCCTTTCCACGTGTGGTCGAAGGCATCCAGCAGCTGCTGGATGCCGGAGCCCTTGTCTTCGATGGGAAGCGCCTGCAATTGACCGAACAGGGCCAGCGCCTGGCCCGAGAGTTGAACGTGACAGCGGCTCCAGACATCCGGTGCCTTGCTTGCCAGGGAACCGGGATTGATCTGGGCTTTTTCCAGGAAGTAACCCGTCGTTATGAGGAACTGGCCAGGGGGCGCCCCGAGCCTCTGGCGGCTTACGATCAGGGCTACCAGACGATCGATTCCGTGATGCGGCGAGTCGCCCTGATGGTCGCCCAGGGGGATGTGGAGGGCAAAGATGTGGTGGTGTTGGGAGATGATGACCTGGCCAGTCTCGCCCTGGCCCTGACCGGGTTACCCCGCTCGGTCGTGGTCATTGAGATCGATCAGCGCCTGTGCGCCTTCATTGAGCAGGCCGCCCGCCGCGCCGGCCTGAACATCACCGTCTACTGCCGCAGCCTGACGGACCGCCTTCCCCCGGAGCTCCTGGGACAATTCGACACCTTCCTCACCGATCCGACGGAGACGGAGCATGGCCTTCTGCTGTTCCTGGAGAAGGGGTTCATGTGCCTGAAGAAGGGGGAAGGCCGCGCGGGTTACTTCGGCATCACCCGCATCGAGTCGAACATTAGCAAGTGGCACATCTGGCAGCGGGAGCTCCTGAACCGGCACGCCATCACGTTCACTCACATCCTCCCAGACTTCAGCCTCTATGCCAACTGGGAGGAGCCCGGAGAGCAGCCTATTCCGGATCTCCCGCCCTTTGCCCGCCCTTCGCCGGTGCCCTGGTATCGCTCGACGTTCTTCCGGGTGGAAACTCTGCCCGAATTCCAGCCGCCGGAGGACTATGTGATCGAAGGGGGGCGGGAACTTTACGAGGATGAGGATGCGATCGATAAAGTGTGGCGCAGCCCGGATGTGGACACGGCGATCACGGCTTCGGTGATGACCGCTGCCCCCACCCCTTTCCCAACCCAGCTGACCCTGGGGCGGCACGTGATCGCGGAGTTCTGGAAGTGCCAGAACCGGGAGCCTTTGCGGAACCTCAAGCAGGTTCTGGAGCTCGCCGTGCGTCGGGCCGGCGCCACCCTGCTGAACATGAAGATCCACCGCTTCGTCCCGGACGGCTTCTCGGCCCTGGTGCTGCTGGCGGAGTCCCACATCTCTCTGCACGCCTGGCCGGAGTATGCTTACGTGGCGGTGGATGTGTTCACCTGCGGGGAGGCGGACCCGGAGGTGATCATCGAGCTGCTCAAGGACTACCTGCAGCCTGCCGAGTCCGCCCAGATCACGCTGGAGCGCGGCCTGGGGCCGCTGATGGTCCTCCCGGCCATGCGCCCGGAAACCGAGGCGGCTTCCCTGGGCTCCCCATCGCTTCCCCTAACGATTTGAAGGAAGGCAGGACCCAAGCTCGGGGGCGGGCGGCCTTGCCGCCCGCCCCGCTCCTCCAAAACCCGTCGCATAAAATCTGCGCCATATTCTCTGGGATCGGACGACGCGAATCCGCAGTCCGCTTTCCTCAATCATTGCCCTCCTCCCTCCCTACCGGATGGGGCAGGTGATCCATCGCGTGGCTCAACAAGGAGATTTGATCCTCAATATCCAGCGGACGTGCCGGAAGAAGCACGCTGAATGCCGTGCCAGACTCCCCTTCGCTGCGAATAAACAGATCCCCGCCCAGCGCCTGAGCCGCACGCTTGGCGATCACCAGGCCCAGCGCCGAGGGATGAATATGGGAGCGAGCTTGTTGAGGATAAAGGCCTTCCACAGCCCCCTCGTTCAGCCAGGCCAGGAGCTCCTGAGAGAGGCTCAGATGGGTGTCCAGGATCTCAACCAGCAGAACGGGCTCCTTCACATCCCCCCGGATCTCCATCCCTCCCCCTTCCGGGCGGATGGCCAGCAGGAAATCCAGAAGGGTACGCAGAATGTAAGAGCCATAAGTCCCATCCACCGCCGCTTGAGCCGCCTCGGGGGGCAAATGAACGTATAGTGCGATGCCTTTTTCAGACATCCTCGGCTCATGGGCCCGGATGAGATCCTGGATCAGCCGACTCAGGGGAATGGGCTCCACGAAGGCGGCCGGCCGCCGATGAAGCTCGGCGAAAGCAGCCAGCGGAGCCACATAATCCAGCAGGCGATAGGCTCCCCGTAGAGCTGCCTGGACCATCCGGGCAGACTCGGCATCACCCTGGGTTTTCAGATGCCCCAGAGCCGCCTCCAGAAAGCCGATCACCAAGCCCAGCGGCTGGCGGAGCTCCGCACCCGCCCGAGCAATAAAGGAGGTCTTGAGCTCGTCCAGATCCCTTAATCGCCGATAAGCACGCTCCAGCTCCTCTCGCTTGGCCCGCTCCTGTTCGTAGAGCCCTCGAAGCTCTCGAAACGCGGAGAGCACCTGATGCTCCAGGCGAGAGAGCCATTCGTCCGGTGTCAGATGCGGATGGCCCATCGATCGCTCCCGCTTAAAAAGATCCCCCTCTCCATTTTAACCTATCTTTAGAAAGAAACATCCAAGCCCGGAATGGAACATCGCGCCCGCTGGCTCGTGGGATCCACCTGGAGATTGGGGGGAGCGCGGTTTGTCTCCGGCGGCTTCCATCTGAAGGTGGAGGATCCCGATAGCCTGTATCTGGGGAGCGACACCGGAAACGGGCGTTCGCTGGAACGCCCAAGGCGACCCGGATGGACAGCCTATGGGGTCCTGGGTCAAAATTGCTTTGTTTCTCAGCCGTGCTACATAGAGATCATCCTCTCATATGGAACGAGACCCTCATGATCCCCTGCAGGGGGCATTGCGTATACGGAAGACATCCTCGAGGGAAAACCGAGCGATGAACCACCGGGAGCGATTTCAAAAGCTGATCCGTTCGATCTCCGGGGAAGAAGTCGAAACCTTCCACCTGGCCCGCGATGCCATGATCATCGCAGCCGGCAACATCACCAGTCGTCTGATCGGACTGCTCCGGGAGACGGTCAAGAGCGAGCTGTTCGGATCCACCGGACCATTGAGCGCCTTCGAGGCCGCGGCGGTGGTCCCGATTCAGCTCTACGATCTGCTGGTCGGTGGGATGGTGAGCTCTGCCTTGGTCCCGGTGTTCCGGGAATACGCGGATCGGCTTCCAGAGCTCCGGCGGCTGGCCGGCGCGGTCCTCGTCTGGGTTTGGCTGCTGATGGGCCTCGCGGTGCTCTTCGTGGAGCTTGCAGCAGAGCCGGCGGCCTGGTTGTTGGCGGGTGGCCTGGACCCCGAGCTGCTTAACCTTACCGCAGCGCTTCTCCGCTGGACGATCCTGGCCGTCTGGTGGATCGCGACCGCGGGGGTGATCAGCGGGCTCCTTCAGACGTTCCAGCGGTTTACCCTCCCCGCTTTCACCGCCGCAGTCTTCAATGGCGCCATGGTCGCCGTAGCGCTTCTGCTGGGAGAACGACTGGGGGTTACCGCTCTGGCTCTGGGCATGGTGGCGGGATCTATCTTCCAGGTTCTGTTACAGCTTCCCGCCCTGTATGGCCTGTGGCCTCAGCTGTCGTGGTATCACCCGGCCTTGCTGCGCATCCTTCAGCTCTATTCCCCCGTGGTCTTCGGCCTGGCTGTCAATCAGATCGCCATCCTGCTGAGTTATAATCTGGCTTCCCACACGGGCCCGAACAGCATCGCCTGGATGCGCTACGCGACCACACTGATTCAGTTCCCCCTCGGCTTAGTTGTGACGGCTATCTCCGTGGCCATCCTCCCCCGCCTCTCCCGCCTGAGCGTGGAGGCCCGCCAGGGGAAGGAAAGCCTGGAGCCCTTTCGGACCACCCTAATGGCCGGGTTGCGCATGGTGATCGTCCTGATCATCCCCGCCGCCTTCGGCTTGTATGTGCTGGCGGATCCGGTGATCGATCTCCTCTTCCAGCACGGCCGTTTCACCGCGACAGATACGGCGGTGGTCGCCGGGGTGTTGCGCGGATATCTTCCTGGCCTCGTCTTCGCTGCCATCGATCAGCCGCTGGTTTTCGCCTTCTACGCCCGCCAAGATACTCTCACCCCCGCCATGGTGGGTTTGATCTGCAACGTGGGGATCTACCTGGCGGCCGCTCTGGCCCCTACCCTCTTTCGTCCCCTTCAGGTGACCGATCTGGCGGTGGCCAATTCGGTGCAATGGGCGGCCCACGCGCTGCTGATGAGCGTGTTCTTGGTTCGCCAGGTAGGGCCCATGCGCCCCTACGGCCTGGGTCGATGGGTATTGCGCGTCCTGATCGCCTCCGCCGTCATGGCCCTGGGGATCATGGTCGTATGGCCTCAAATGTTTTCTTTTATCCCTTCCTCTACCCATCTGGAGGAAGCAGCCCGCCTGCTCCTAACTGGCGGCTTCGGTCTATTGATCTACGGTCTGACCCTGGGAGGGCTCGCCTGGCTCTCCGCCCCCCGTGGATCCTGGACCCGCCCGTAGATCTCGGCTATAGAGGAGGCCAAACACACTCAGGCGCTTTGTTGCGGATGATGGGGAAACAACCCATGGGGCCCTGTTCAGGGGAGGGCCGGATGTGAGCCCTCACGGGCTCCTGGGAGGGGGAGAAATACCCCCCGCAACTCCAGTCTCCCCCACTTCCATCGGCTGGCTTCGACTGGAACCCTTCCCCTATGCCGGACGTCTTATCTATCGGAATCAGCCCATGAGGGGACCGCGGACGGATCACGGGATCGGGGAGGGGTTCCCTTCTGGGCGGAAACGAGAAAACCCATCCTCCAGGAGGCTGTATTATGAAAAGCTTGCGCTGGCACTGGCTCTTCCGGCTGGGAGGGGTGATCGGGCTGATGCTGACCAGCGCGTGTCGCTCTGCCTCCACACCCTCCGGTACTGGAGCTCTATTAGGGCCTGATGCCCACGCGGGGGCCTTGACGGTCTCGAACGGAGCTCCCCCCGGGCTCACTGTGATCGGGATCGGAACAGTGCGGGCGCGGCCGGATCAGGCGGTGGTAACGCTGGGGGTGAAAACTGAGGGCGAGGCGCTCGCCGTCGCCCTGAATGAGAACAACCGCCGCGCCTCGGCCGTGCTGGCCGCGCTGAAAGAACAAGGAGTGGCGGAAGCGGATATCCAGACCGCTTCCTTCCAGATCCAGATCGAGGAACCCCGTGATCCTCAGACCGGCCGACGGACGGGCCCCCCAGTTTACCATGTGACCCATGTATATACGGTCATCTTTCGGGATCTGGATCGGGTGGGCCAGGGGGTGGATGCGGCTGTCGCCGCGGGGGCCAACCGGGTTGACACGATCGCCTTCCGGATCGGGGATCCGAACCGCCTGGCAATGGAGGCCCGGCGGCTGGCAGCGGAGGACGCCAAGGCCCGGGCGCAGGCTCTGGCCAGCGCCCTGGGGGCCCAGCTGGGCCGCGTCGTGAGCATCACCGAAACCGCAATCCCGCAGCCGGTCCCCATGGCCCGGACTGCCGCCTTCGCCGAGGCAACGGCGGTCCCCGTGGCTGCGGGGGAACTGGAGATCACGGTTCAGATCCAGGTGACCTGGGAGCTGCGATAACGTCCGTATCCCCGCCTCTCCTCCCACACCCCTTCGGGCCGGGCGGTGCAGGCCATCTTCGACAGCGTGCGCCGCCCGGACCTCCTCCAGAAGCCGGGGTTAACAAAGGCAATCCCTCCATTATAAGGATGCTTCCGTCAGGAGGCGGCGCACGATCTCCTGCACTTCCCGGCCATCCGCTCGACCACGGACCCTGGGCATTAAGCGCTTCATCACCTCTCCCAGCTGAGCCGGCGAAGCAGCGCCGATCTCGGCGATCACCTCGCGCGCCATCGCCTCGATTTCCTCCCGGGTCAGCGGTTGTGGAAGATAAGTCAGCAATGCCTCGAGCTCGGCTCGCTCCGCGGCGAGTCGATCCGGCCGGTTGGCCTTCTCCAGCTCCTCCAGTGTCTCGCGACGCCGTTTGACCTCGTTCTGAAGCACCCGCAGGATCTCATCCTCGCTGAGGGGACGGGCAGCTTCCACCTCCGCCATGCGGATGGCCAGCAACGCCATACGGATGGCTGTCTTTCGGGGCTCATCCCCCGCACGCATCGCTTCCTTCAGGTCCTCCTGGAGCCGCTCCTTTAAACCCATCGACTCCCTCCTTCTCTGGTCTCTGAATGCCTCACTCCAGTCTGGCTCATCGCGGATCGCACAGCAAGTCCGATGGTTTTCAGAAGCTGGGCCGAGGCCCCATGACCCCTGGAAACCCTGGGTATAATGAATGCAAGAGCATCCCTTTCATTTGGAGCCTTCGATGAACACGCCGCGATGGATCCTATGGGGTGGCGATCTCCTGGTGTTCCTGCTCTTTGCGGCCCTCGGGCGGGCCAGCCATGGCCTGCTCAACGAGGGCCCAGTGCTCTGGGGCGTCGCGCGGACGGCGACCCCCTTTTTCCTCGCCTGGGCGATAGTGGCGTGGGCGGCCCGTCTGGATCGCATAGATCCCATGCGCTCACCGGGGCATGTGGCGCTGCAGACCGGATTGGCCTGGCTGGGAGCAGGGATCCTGGGCCTGATCCTCCGGAGCCTGGCCCTGGGCCGTCCGGCCCCGATCCCCTTCGCCGCCATCACCCTGCTCGGCAATGGATTCCTGCTTGTCCTCTGGCGAGGGCTTCTGCAGCTGTGGATCCTGCGCAAACAAGGAACACGGCTTGCCGAAAAGTAGCCTCTCTACGGGAGGGAAAACCCCAAAGCCCTCAGGAAATCAAACCGGAGCGCCGGGATGAGTTCAGCAGAGACACTGGCTCGGATTCAGGAAGTGAAGCGACGGCGAGAGGCCGAGCTGCTGCGCAAGGCGAACGTGGTGGCCGTGGGGATTGGCTATCGCCAGCGGGGCGGTCGCTCCACCGATGAGCTCTGCCTCGTGGTCTCCGTCCGCCGCAAGGTCCCGATGGAGGCGCTGGCGCCGGAGGATCGCATTCCTCCAGAGATCGATGGCGTGCCGGTGGACGTTCAGGAGGTCGGCGCCTTACGGGCATTATAGGGCTGCGATGCTCCCGCGCGCTGCGCGGAACGAGGGGTCCAGGATGCTGATGACCGGTGTTCTCCTTCTGCTGCTGGCGCTGGCCATCGGAGGCCTCGGATGGCTTCTCCAGCAACGGGCCGGCCTTCCGCGCGGCGAGGTTCTGGAGGAGGACATGTCCAGCGCCAGAGCTTCCCCTCCGCTCTTTGCCCCTCGTTATGGTCTGATCGGCAGACCGGATTACCTGATCCGACAGGGGAAAACGATCATTCCGGTGGAAGTGAAAGCCACCTCAGCCCCACAGCATCCCTATCCCTCCCACGTGATGCAGCTAATCGCCTATTGCCTGCTGGTGGAAGAAGCGCTGGATATCCGCCCGCCATATGGGTGGATCCGCTATCGGGATCGATCGTTCCGGGTGGAATACACCTCCGAGCTCCGGGAAAAGCTCCTGAGGATTCTGGCCTCCATGCGGCAGGATCTGAGGCGCGGGGAAGCGCACCGCCAGCACCAATCGCCGGCCCGCTGTCGCGCATGCGGGTTCCGGATGATCTGCGAAGAGGCCATCGATTGAGGGAGGATAAGTGATAGCCAGCCTCGATAACCCCTCCGGGAATTTTCAAACCGCCCGGCCCGGATCCGGCTGTTGATTCCGTTGTAGAAAGCGTTCCAAGGCAGCCCAGTGGGCAGGAGCTGCCCAGAGACGAGCGAAGCGCTCGCGCTCGAGCCGAAGGGCTTCATGAAAGGGGAGCACATCCCCATCCCGGATCACCGCCTTGATCGCCTGCACGGCCCCAGGATCCCAGCGCAGGATCTCCCGGGCCAGAGCGAGGGCTTCCGCAAGCGCCTGACCAGCGGGGGCCAAGCGCTCGACCAGCCCCAGGCGGAACGCCTCCTCCGCGCGGATCTGCCGTGCGGTCAGGAGGAGCTCCAGCGCCCGGCCGGGCCCAATCCGCCGCCGCAAACGCTGCCCTCCACCCCATCCGGGAGTGAGGGCCCAGGTGACCTGCACGAAAGCCAGATCGGCGTCCTCAGCCATCACCCGCAGATCGCAGGCCAGCGCCACTTCCACGCCGCCGCCCCGCGCGGGCCCATTGATGGCCGCGATGCTGATCCATGGGGCCTCTTCCAGCTGGCGCAACGCCTCGCCCATAACCTGCCCCAACCGATATCCATCCGCCTCAGTGCGATAATGCGCCATCTCATACAGATCCGCTCCGGAGAGGAAAGTCCTTTCCGCACCGGTGAGGATCACCACCCGCAGCGCAGGATCCCGAACTGCCTCCTCCACCGCCCGGGCGAAGGCCTGCATGGTAGCCCAATCCATCGCGTTCCGTCGCGGGGGGCGATCCACAATCCAGATCGCGAGCTCCCCCTGGCGTTCCACTCGTAACATGGGCAGGCTTCCTCCTGACAGAGATATGGGAAAGACAGCTCCATTCAACAACAAGAGGCCGGCGACGCATCGGGTGCCGGCCTCTTGATCCTTTGTTTACGAGGGTGCTCAAGCAGCCTTCAGGAACTCCCTCATCTGGCGCACCTTGAGCTGCTTGCGCAGATAGCGCAGAGCCTCCGCCTCGATCTGGCGGATCCGCTCCCGGCTTAGCCCGAACCGTTGGGCAACCTCCTCCAGGGTGTAGGATCGCCCATCTTCGAATCCATATCGCAACCGGAGAACCCGGGCGTGGCGGCTGGGCAACTCATTGAGCAACTCTTCGATTTGCTCCCGCAACAGCTGATCCGCCACCACCTCATCAGGAGCCGGGCTCTCCACATCCCGGATCGCCCCTTCCAGCGTGGTCTCCCCCTCGTCATCCATGGGCTCTTCCAGAGAGAGCAACGGCCGGGCGGCATTCCAGAGCCACTCCACCTTGTCGGTCTCCATACCCAGCCGCTCTGCAACCTCCTCTGGGGTGGCTGGCCGGCCAGCCTCCTGCTCGATCTGATGGGCGATCCGCTGGGCCTTTCGCAGCTGCTCCTGAGCATGGATCGGCAGGCGGATCGTGCGGGCCTGCATCGCCAGCGCCCGGGTGATCGCCTGGCGGATCCACCACGTGGCATAGGTCGAGAAGCGACGGCCCCGCTTGGGATCGAAGCGCTCCACGGCCTTCATCAGGCCCAGGTTCCCCTCCTGGATCAGATCCAGCAGGGGTACCCCGAGGCCCTGATACTTCTTGGCCACACTGATCACCAGCCGGAAGTTCGAGGTGATCAGCTTCTCGCGAGCCTGGCGGCCTTCCTCCACCAGCCGCTCCAGACGCTGGCGGACCTCAGGCGGAAGATTTCCATCGCGGGCCAGGCGACGAGCGGCCTCTCGCCCGCGGGCCATCCGCGTGGCCAGCTCCCTTTCCTCCTCGGCGGTGAGCAGGGGATGATCGGTGACCTCCCGGAAGTAAAGGGAGATCAGATCCCGATCCTCCGCCAGTTCGCCCAGGACCGGGAGGGACGTTTCCTCATCCAGTTCAGGCTCCAGGTCGAGCTCCTCCAGAGGGGCCTCCTCCTCCCAGGGCTCGGCCCAGAGCTCCTCGTTTTCCAGCTCCTCCTCCTCGTCCGGGAGGATGGGGCGGTTTCGACGCTCCATGGCAACCTCCTTCGGGTCGCCAAGACCCATTGGGAATCCCATGCACCGATATCCCCTACAGGCACAGTGGGAACGTGGAAACGTAAAGAGAAAAAGGGGCGAGCGGCCGCTTTACCGTCCGCCCTTCCCACAGGGGTGCAGGAGGAGGATCTGGCGGAACCCACAGATGAGGGCACAGCGTGAAATCACACCGTGCCGTATCCAGACAGTTGCGGGGGCGGGATTCGAACCCGCGACCTCCAGGTTATGAGCCTGGCGAGCTACCGCTGCTCCACCCCGCGGCGCAACCATTCCCCTGGCAACGGCCTACTCTCCCAGAGGGTCGCCCCTCCAGTACCATCGGCGCTGGCGGGCTTAACTTCCGGGTTCGGGATGGGACCGGGTGTTTCCCCGCCGCTCCAGTCACCAGGGGAATGGGAGGACTCCACGCATGACGCACCTTAACAACTGAATTGTGGCAGGAAGGGCCGGGCGTCCGGCGTTGGGACGCCAGAGGCAACGCCTCTGACGGACCACCATGGGGTGGGTCGAAGGGCATCCGGCTCACGCCGGGAGATCGCCCTCGACCAACACTCCCTAGAAAGGAGGTGATCCAGCCGCAGCTTCCGCTACGGCTACCTTGTTACGACTTCGTCCCAGTCGCCGGCCCCGCCTTCGACGGCTCCCTCCCTCCCCCACTCAAGGTCCCTCCAGGGAGAGGCCCTGAGTGGGGGAGGGTTGGGCCACCGGCTTCAGGCGTTGCCGACTCCCATGACGTGACGGGCGGTGTGTGCAAGGCCCGGGAACGTATTCACCGCCGTATGGCTGACCGGCGGTTACTAGCAACTCCGCGTTCATGCAGGCGGGTTGCAGCCTGCAATCCCAACTGAGCCCGGCTTTGATGGGATTGGCTCCCCCTCGCGGGTTGGCAACCCATTGTACCGGGCATTGTAGCGTGTGTGTAGCCCCGGGCATCAAGGCCATGCTGACTTGACGTCATCCCCACCTTCCTCCGGCTTGTCGCCGGCAGTCCCCCTAGACACGTGTAACTAGGGGCAGGGGTTGCGCTCGTTGCGGGACTTAACCCGACACCTCACGGCACGAGCTGACGACAGCCATGCAGCACCTGTGCCGGCTCCCCTTGCGGGGTCCCTTCCCTTTCGGGTCGGTACCACCGGCATGTCAAGCCCGGGTAAGGTTCTTCGTTTTGCATCGAATTAAACCACACGCTCCGCTGCTTGTGCGGGCCCCCGCCAATTCCTTTGAGTTTCAGCCTTGCGGCCGTACTACCCAGGCGGCGCACTTAACGCGTTAGCTTCGGCACGGAGAGCGTGGTCAGCCCCCCATACCTAGTGCGCATCGTTTAGGGCGTGGACTACCCGGGTATCTAATCCGGTTCGCTCCCCACGCTTTCGCGCCTCAGCGTCAGGGACGGGCCAGGTGGCCGGCTTCCCCACTGGTGTTCCTCCCGATATCTACGCATTTCACCGCTACACCGGGAATTCCACCACCCTCTCCCGCCCTCAAGGGCTCCAGTATCGAGCGGCCTCCCCGAGTTGAGCCCGGGGCTTTCACGCCCGACTTAGAGCCCCGCCTACGCGCGCTTTACGCCCAGTAAATCCGGGTAACGCTCGGCCCCTACGTATTACCGCGGCTGCTGGCACGTAGTTGGCCGGGCCTTATTCGCCGGGTACCGTCCTTTCTCGTCCCCGGCAAAAGCGGTTTACACCCCGAAGGGCTTCTTCCCGCACGCGGCGTCGCTGGGTCAGGCTTTCGCCCATTGCCCAAGATTCCCCACTGCTGCCTCCCGTAGGAGTCGGGCCCGTGTCTCAGTGCCCGTGTGGCCGGTCACCCTCTCAGGCCGGCTACCCGTCATCGGCTTGGTGGGCCATTACCCCACCAACTACCTGATGGGCCGCGGGCCCCTCCCGGCGCGACCCGGTTCGTCTCCTCCCCGGGCCTTTCCTCGACGGGCCGCCCCCGCCGAGCGTATGCGGTATTAGCCCCCCTTTCGGAGGGTTATCCCCCACGCCGGGGCAGGTCACCCACGTGTTACTCACCCGTTTGCCGCTAGGAGGGCTCGGCTTGCGCCTACCCCCTCCCCGCTCGACTTGCATGTGTTAGGCACGCCGCCAGCGTTCACCCTGAGCCAGGATCAAACTCTCCGTCGGCTCTCCTATCCCCAGGAGGTTGACCTCCCGGGGTGTAAGGTCCGACCGCAAGACTTCTGCCAGACGTCCCCGGACTTCCTGCCACAATTCAGTTGTTAAGGTGCGGAAGACAACACAAGCCGCTATGGGAATCAGTCCCCATAACGGTGGGGCGGGCCTGCGTCAACGTCCACCGGCCATGCGCCCCGCCAGCTTTCGCCTGTCCAGGATCCAAACGCACCTTATTTTATAGCACAACCCCCCGGGTTTGTCAAGACTCCCAGGGGAGATCACCCCAGGATCCCGGTCACCCCAAACCATCCCTTCCTTAATATACCGGATCCTCTCCTCCCTGTCAACATCAGACGAAACCCTGGGTGGGATCGGGCATCCCCCGCTCCATCCGCAGCCTGCGAGCGGACTACGCCTGAGCGAGGGTGGGACGGGGCTCGGAAGCCGGGAGATAGCGCAGGATGAGCTGGCGGGCGGCTCGCGCCTCATCCAGGCGGCGCACTGGAGTGGTATGAGGCGCCTGCTGCACCCGCTGCGGATCCTGCCGCGCCTCCTCCGCAATCCGCCGCATCGCCTCCGCGAAGGCATCCAGGGTGGCCTTGCTTTCGGTTTCCGTCGGTTCGATCATCAAAGCTTCCGGCACGATCAGCGGGAAATAATTCGTCGGCGGATGGAAGCCATAATCCATCAAACGCTTGGAGATATCCAGGGCCCGGATAGGCGTGCCCGGCACCTTCCCCATGATCACGAATTCATGCTTGCACAAACGATCATAGGGCACCGGGTAAACGCTCCGCAGCCGCGCCAGCAGGTAATTGGCGTTCAGGACCGCCGCCTCAGAGACCTCCCGCAAGCGGGGGCCATGCATCCGGATATAGGTGTAAGCCCGGACGAAGACCCCGAAATGGCCATAGAAGGCCCGCACCCGGCCGATGCTGCGCTCCGGCCACACCAGCGTGTAGACCGGCTCGTCCGGGCGCACAGTCCGCTCCCGGTCGATGGCCACAATGGGCCCGGGCAGATACGGAGCCAGCCGCTCGCTGGCCCCCACCGGTCCTGCCCCCGGACCCCCGCCGCCGTGGGGGGTGCTGAACGTCTTATGCAGGTTGTAATGCATGACATCGAAGCCCATCTCGCCGGGCTTACAGATCCCCATCAGGGCATTCATGTTCGCCCCATCGCCGTAGATCAGCCCTCCGCAGCGGTGGACGAGCTCAATGGCTTCCATCAGGTTCTCGTCGAAGAGCCCCAGGGTGTTGGGATTGGTGATCATCAGGCCCGCCACGGTCTCGTCGCATTCCCGGCGCAGAGCATCCAGATCGATGTTTCCCCGCCGGTCCGACGGGATGTTGACCACCTGCAGGCCGGCCATGGCCGAGGAGGCCGGGTTTGTGCCATGGGCGGAATCCGGGATCAGCATCTTGATCCGCTTCTTCCCTTCCCCGCGGTCCCGGTGATACGCCCGGATCATTAAGATGCCTGCCAGCTCGCCCTGGGAGCCCGCCGCTGGTTGAAGGGAGACTGCGGCGAATCCTCCGATCTCCTTCAGAAATTCCTGGAGGTGATACATCAGGGCCAGTGCTCCCTGCACTGTGTCGAGATCCTGATAAGGATGAAGCTGGGCGAAGCCGGGAAGCCGGGCCATCTCTTCGTTGATCTTGGGGTTGTATTTCATCGTGCAGGAGCCCAGGGGGTAGAAGCCTTTGTCCACCCCGTAGTTCATCTGGGAGAGGCGGAGGAAATGACGGACCACATCGATCTCGCTTACCTCCGGAAGGGGAAGATCCTCTCGAAGAAAGCCTTCCGGGAAAGGAGCCTCCGGGACGTCCGGCTCGGGCATCTCCACGCCCCGCCGACCGGGAACGGAGTATTCAAAGATCAGAGGCTCCTGCATCTCACACCTCCAGCCTGGAGTTGGAACAGGATCTGGGAGATCAGGTGACGGGGAAACGGCTCATCCCCGATTCCTGTTCTCAGCCCTCATAGGCCGGCCCGATTTCGCCCAGGGCCTCCACCAGCGCGTCGATCTCCTCCCGCGTGTTCATCTCTGTGACGCACAGCAACATATGGCCAGCCAGCACAGGATCCGCCTGGCCCAGATCATAGCCGCCCAGGATCTGATAATCCTCGTAAAGGATCCGGTTGATCTCGGCAACCGGGCGCGGGGTTCGAACCACAAACTCGTGGAAGAATGGATGCTCGCGCCAGACCTCGTAGCCCGGAAGAGAGGCGATCCGTTCCGCCAGGTAGTGGGCCTTATGATAGCAGAGCGAGGCGACCTGACGGAGCCCGTGCTTGCCCATCACGGAAAGATAGATCGTGGCCGCCAGGGCCATCAGGCCGACGTTCGTGGTGATGTTGCTGGTGGCCTTCTCCCGGCGGATATGCTGCTCACGGGTGGAGAGGGTCAAGACATATCCCCGGCGGCCCTCCAGATCCACCGTCTCTCCCACGATGCGGCCGGGCAGCTGACGCACGAACGCCATACGGGTGGCCATGATCCCCAGATAGGGACCCCCGAAGCTCAGGGGGATCCCCAGGGGCTGCCCCTCGCCCACCACGATATCCGCCCCCCAGCTCCCTGGGGGCTCGAAGAGAGCCAGGGCGATAGGGTTAACCACGGCGATCAGCAACGCGCCGGCCTGGTGGACCCGATCCGCCGTCTCCCGCAGGCGCGAAGGGGGGAGCACCCGACCCAGGAAATCGGGGTAAGGGATCACCAGGGCCGCTGTCTCCGCGTCCAGGCGGGCTTCCAGCTCTTCCACAAGGAGAATCGGCCTCCGCAACTGGTCAAGGGTCCATCCGCTTTCTCCCTCCAGGCGGACGTCCAGGTGCTGGACATACGTGTGGACCACCGCCCGGTATTCTGGATGGATGGTGGGGAACAAAAGCACCTTCGGCCGCTCCCCCCGGGTCAGCCGCAAGGCCATCAGCACCGCTTCCGCGAGGGCGGAGGAGCCGTCGTAATGGCTGGCGTTGGCCACCTCCATTCCAGTAAGGGCGCAGATCATGGACTGGAACTCGAACATCGCCTGGAGGGTGCCCTGGCTGACCTCCGGCTGGTAAGGAGTGTAAGCGGTATAGAACTCCCCGCGGCGCAACAACTCATCGATAACCGCCGGGATGAAGTGCCGGTAAGCCCCGGCGCCGAGGAAGCACGCATATTGACCGGTGTGGATGTTGGCTTCCGCCAGGGCCTCCAGCTCCCAGCGAACTTCCAGCTCCGTCAGGGGCTCAGGGAGGTTCAAAGGGGGAAAGCGATAAGCTTCCGGCACATCGGCGAAGAGATCCTCAATCCGCTCCACGCCGATGGCCCGGAGCATCTCGCGACGCTCTTCCTCCGTGTGCGGAACAAAGCGCATGGGCACCTCCGAGAGCAGAGCCCGTTCTTCTCCGGCAAACCCGTTCTCCATCCCCTGCCCGTTCTGTTCGCAGGGAAAGGGAAACGGCACATGGCTCAGGCGATCGTCTCTCAATGTGCGCGGGCCTCGCAATGGGCCCGATATGCCTCGGCGTCCATCAGGGTTTCATACTCCGCGGGGTTGCTGGGCCGGAATCGGATCAGCCAGGCCCGCCCATAGGGGTCCTGATTCACCCACTCCGGGTTTTGAACCAAGTCGGTGTTCACCGCTGTGATGGTTCCGCTCATCGGCATATAGAGATCGGCCGCCGCCTTCACCGACTCGATCGCCCCGAAGACCTCGCCTTTCTGAAATGTGCGACCCACCTCGGGCAGCTCCACGTAAACGACATCGGAGAGCTGGCTCTGGGCGTAATCGGTGACGCCGCACACCGCTTCCTCGCCTTCCAGGCGAACCCATTCGTCGGATTCCGTGTAGCGCAGATCGGGCGGGATGTGCATAGCGACCCCCTTCGGTCAGAGATCCGACCTTTGCGTGGCATGCCAATCGCAAGGGACAATTTGAGGGAATACAGAGCGCTATTCCTGTCTCATTGTAAGCGGCCTGACCCAGGAGGGCAACCGCTGCTTTCCATAATGTGGTGATATAGCTTACGGCGATATCGGTGCGCTCTCCGATGGGTTCATTATTCGTTGGGGCCCTCGGGATCTCGATGAACAAGGCGGGATCATTGGGGGGACTCAGGCTTCTGAGCATAAGCGGTGAACAGATCCCCCAGATCGATATAAACGGCCCGCGCGGCTAAATGGGCTCGCTGGACCAGCCAGACCAGAAGCGCGCCCAGGCGGGGAAAGAGCGCACGGACCCGTGTGGCCAGATATCCCAGGCGCAGATATCGTCCCTCCGCCGCCATATGATGAACTCGAAACCCAACGCGCTCCAGCATGCTCCGCAGCGTGCGTCGGGAGAAGTAGTAAAGATGCATCTCCATCAGCCATGGCCAGCGCGCGCCCAGGAGCCGAGCGAAGGGGCTCTCAATATCCATCGTATGGATCACCACCCAGCCATCGGGTTTCAGGATCCGATAGATTTCGCGAAGCTCGCCCATCGGATCGCCCAGATGCTCGATGACATCCCACAGCGTGACCACATCGAACCAGGCATTGGGGAACCCCACCTCCCGGAGCGTCCCCTCAATTACCCGAAGCCCTCTGGCCCGCGCGATCTCCACCGCCCAGCGCGAGGGCTCCACCCCCCAGGCCTCCCAGCCGTGAGCCTGGGCGATCTCCAAGAAGATCCCGATATGGCAGCCCACATCAAGCAAGCGCCGACCATGCCCAGGTCCGGCGAGCTGTTCGATGGGCTGGAGATGACGCTCAAATGTAAGGACTCGTCCTTCCCGCTCCAGCACATAAAGAGGATCTTCGATCGCCCGATAGGTCTCCGTGATCTCTGACGCTGCATAACGGGGATTGGCGTAGACCAGGCCACAGTCCACGCATTGGACGATCGGGGGATGGATCCCGTAGCCGTTGCTGGTGCAGCGGAAATCCGGCGCTCGATCCCGACGGCGCGACAGGGTGCTGGGAAAGCGCAGACGAGTCCGGGAGGAACCGCAGAGGTTGCAGACGACAAACTCCACGGCGTCCGCCTCCGGATTCCAGGATGGGAAAAGCGAGCTGTCCGACCACACCCCCAAGCGCATGAGAATGAGACGGCCCGCCCTCTCGCCCAGGCCGGCGGACATTCATGGCTTCCGGCGAACGCGTTTCCGATCCTGCGCGAGCCGGAGAACCGTCCACAGCGCCCGCGCGATCTCTTGTCGCGACACCTTGGATCGCCCATAGCGGCGGTCCCTAAACCGGATGGGAACCTCGGCGATCCGAAAGCCTGCCCGCTGCACCCGATAGGTGATCTCAATCAGGAACGCATACCCCTCCGCCCGGATGGTTTCTGGAGCAATCGCCTCCAGAACCGCCGGGCGATAACAGCGAAAGCCCGCCGTCACATCCCTCGGGGTTAAGCCCAGTAGCGTCCGGGCAAACCGGTTGGCCCCCCGGCTGAGCAGCCGCCGATACCACGGGCTGTCCACCACCTCTCCGCCCGGAACATATCGGGAGCCGATGACCAAATCCGCCTCCTGGCTTCGCTCGATCAACGCCGGCACATACGCCGGATCGTGGGAGAAATCCGCATCCATCGTCAGGATGCGCCCATAACCATGGGCCAGCCCAAACCGGAACCCGGCCACATAAGCGGTCCCCAGCCCCAGCTTGGCGGGCCGGCGGAGAATATGGATGCGGGGATCCCCCGCGGCCATTGCCGCCACCAGCTCCCCTGTTCCATCCGGCGAATGGTCATCCACCACCAACACATCCAGCGAAAGAGGAAGCGCCAGGAGCGCCCGGATGAGCCCTTCGATGTTCTCCCGCTCATTGTAAGTCGGGATGATCACCAGGCAACGCAAATTCATGGAAGCAACCGCTCCCCCTGGACGATGAATCGATTGCACTCCCGTTCAAGAGCCCAGGGTGCCGGAGGCATCCCGGGGACCTCAAAAGCCCGTGAGAACGCCAACCATGAGATCCGATTTGGGATTTGCGCCGCTGGGTTCGCCTTCGATTGGGAGAGGGGGGACTGGCCCTCCGCTTTTCAGGCCCCCTGGAGCGGATCTGCGACATCTACGGGCGAGCCCGGAAGGGATGTCGATGAGGGCTGGCGGATCGCTACCATGATTCCCCGTCGCTTCCGGATCATCACCCCTTTCGGATGTGGAAGCAAGACTTCCCCGGCTTCTGGGCCTGCCTGAGAGACATATGCGAGGGCCCGTTCTGCTGCCGCGCTGTCGAGAGGGACAGGGAACCACCACTGCTCCCAGGACTGGATTTCCTCGACGACTTCGACAGCGATCAGCGATAGCCCTGTCCCCTGCATTTGCTCCCTCCACTCCTTCAGACCAAGCGCCCGTTGATGGGAAGGGTCCCGGATCCGTTCGAGTTCATTCAGAAAGCGCGCTGCCTCCGGATCCGCCGGAGCAATCATATCCACTATACCGATCCGTCCGTTAGGCGCCAAGACCCGTTTCATCTCGGCCAGGGCCTGGGGGAGATCGGGGAAATGATGAGCGGCCCGGCGGCACGTGACCCAGTGGAAAGCGCCATCCGGAAAGGGAAGGGCCTCCACCGCCCCAACCACGAACCGCATCCCGAGGAAGCCATGGGCCCGGGCCTGGCGCATGAACTCGGCTCCCATCGCCGGGGTGAGATCCAGGCCTACCGCTTCGTCTACCCACGAGGCCATGGCGAGGGCGGTATGACCACTACCTGTGGCGACATCCAGGAGGCGCCCTCGACCAGCTGGAGCCAGCAGGGCCACCAACCGGTGCAAATCCTCGCCAGCCCGGTGGGAAGGGCTAACCGTGTAAGCTGGGGCATAACGGGAGAAGAACTCCTGCGCTTGCTTTCCAGGATCCATGGGGAAAACTCCGAATTCGGATGATGGGGATCAATCCATCACCGTCCGGCCGATCATCCAACTCCCCAGGACCCGGCGGATTGCGAGGGTGGGGAGAACACAGTAAAATTAAAAGCGCGTGGAGGGCGTAGCTCAGCGGTGAGAGCGCCTGACTGTGGATCAGGAGGTCGCGGGTTCGAACCCCGTCGCCCTCCCCAAAGGGCCCCCGTAGCTCAATTGGATAGAGCGCTGGACTTCGGATCCAGTGGTTGCGCGTTCGAGTCGCGCCGGGGGCGCTACACGGCCGGTGTGGGGTTTTCCCCACACCGTTTTTTTGTAGTCGGCTTTTCGGTCGTCGGCCGCCTGACAAAACCGTGGGAGCTGCCGATGACTCCGCCTTCCGAGCGAACGCCGACAACTCCTTCTACTCTCCGGGCCCGCCCGTTGCTGATCCTCAGCGGTGCGATCCTGGGGCTGGCTGTCGCCTGGTTGTTCTCACTGGTTTCCGGAATCCCTCTTCCGCTGTGGGAAGCTGTAACCGCCATGATCTTGGGAGCCGTCCTGGGCTTCTCGGCCAGCCTCCCCCCCTCCCCCTCGAAGCCATCCCGCAATGTATAGCCTCCGCTGGACGATCCGCTCTCGTGCCGCTGGCCGAGGAGATAGTTGGCCCGCGCCCACGAAGGCTCTGCGGCAGGAGATCAAACGGCAGGCAGCCCAACACGCCCGCCGAAGCGCAAGGAGCGAGCGGAAAATGGTCCGTGATCCGAGGAGATAGAAGGCTCACCCTTTCGCGAGCCCGCGACGACGGAGCTCCGCTGTAAGGGCCGGGACGATCTTGAAAAGATCGTCCACCACACCATAACGGGCCACCTTGAAGATCGGGGCCTCGGGATCCTTATTAATCGCTACGATGACCTTCACCCCCCGCAGGCCAGAGAGATGCTGGATGGCACCGGAGATCCCGCACGCGATGTAGAGATCCGGGCTGATCGTCTTCCCGGTCTGGCCTACCTGGTACTTGTAAGGGATCCAGCCCGCATCCACCACCGCCCGCGTGGCTCCCAGGGCAGCCCCTAATGCGCGAGCCAGCTCCCGCAAGGGCTCAAACCCCTCCGGCCCACCAACCCCGCGCCCGCCGCCCACCACAATACGGGCCTCGTTCAGGCTGATCTCCCCCTCTGTTTCCTGGATCCACTCCAGGACCTCTGTGGGGAAAGCCAGGGGATCCAGCTCGATGGAAACCCGACGGATCTCCCCTTTTCGACCGGGATCGGGATCGGGTTTGGGGAAGGCACGCCCCCGGATGGTTACGATCGCGGGAGAGCGCTCGACATAGGTCCGGGCGAACAGCTTGCCTTCATAGATCGGCCGGATCGCAATGACACGCCCATCTTCCACAGAGACCTCCAGCGCATCGACCAGCGCCGCCGTCCCCAGTTCCGCCGCCAGCCCCCCGGCCAGCTCGCGGCCGCGGGCGGTGGAACCGATGAGGATAACCTGAGGGGCCCCTTCCTTCACCAAATGGCTCAGGACAGTCAGATAAGGTTCGAACCGGAAATCGGCCAGCGCCGGGTGTTCGATCACCTGGACCACATCGGCGCCCATGGCAATGGCCTCCCCAGCCTGATCGGCGATCGTCCCCCCGATCCACACAGCCGTCACTCCGGTTCCCAGGGCATCCGCCAGCCGCCGGGCCACTCCCATGGTCTCCCACACGATCGAGGGGATCTTCCCCTGGAATTGCTCGAGCCAGACCCAGACATGGCTCATGGATATCCTCCGTAAGCCGGGATCTCTCAGGAGCTATGCGAAGGGAAAGCTCACAGGACCTTCTCCGCCAGCAACCGATCCACCAGGAGGCGGGCGATCTCCTCGGGCGACTCCCCCTGGATGAACTCACACCGGACCTCCTGCTTCGGCGGGGCGAAGACGACAGGCCAGCGGGCCGCCGAGGCGGACGCGCCGACCTGCTCCAGCGCCAGCCCCAGATCCGCTGCGGTCCAGACCGGGATCGACATGCGGGCCGCTTTCCGGATCCCCATAAAGGAGGGATATCGCGGCTCGTTCATCTGCATCGCGCTGAGAACCGCCGGGAGCGGCGCCCGCACCACCTGGCGGCCCTCCTCCAGGATCCGCTCCACCACGATCGTCCGCCCGGCCGGATCGATCTCACGGATCTTCCCTACATAGGCCAGCAATGGCCAGCCCAGGCGACGGGCAAGGGCCGGCGGGACCTGGGCGGAGTTCCCGTCCACGCTCTCTTTGCCCATGAAGACCAGGTCTACCGCACCCAGTTTGCGGATGGCCGCGGCCAGGATGACGGCGGTGACCACCGCATCGGAGCCCTCAAAGGCGGGATCGTGAAGAAGAATGGCCTCATCGCATCCCATGGCCACGGCCTGCTTCAGCGCCTCCTTCGCGGATTCCGGGCCCATCGTGATGACCGTGACCCTCCCTCCGAACTTCTCCTTCAACCGCAGGGACTCCTCGATGGCGAATTCATCCCATGGATTCACGATCAGCGGGGCATCGCCCCAGGATATCCGTCCCGATGCGTCGACGGTCAACGTGGCGGTCGTATCTGGGGTTTGCTTGATGGGCACCACAATGTGCATGGTCCCCTCCGGCAGGGATATTCTTTGTTCGCTTACAGGACATCCCCCGTCGCGCTCCCATTCCAGGAGGTGGGAGGATCCCTTTCCCGAAAGCCTTCAGGAAGAGGCAGCGGCGTCACTCCTCGCCATTCTGAATTCTGAGCAGGAGGTGTTCAGGACAGGTTCAGGCCATCGCCGGCTCGGCGCGCCAGATCTCCGGATCGTAGGCCGGCAACTCGCAGCGCAGGGGGCGATCCTTGCGATAGCCCAGGGCGTATTCCGCCTGCAGGATCGTGTGGATCTGACTGGTGCCCTCGTAGATCACTTCCCCTTTCGCGTTGCGCAGGTAACGCTCCACATCATACTCATCGCTGTAGCCATAGGCTCCATGGATCTGGATCGCATCCAGAGCCGCCTGAACGGCCGCCTCGGTGGCGAACCATTTGGCCAGGCTGGTCTCCCGGGTGTTGCGCATCCCCATGTTCTTCATCCACCCGGCCCGCAGATAGAGCAGGCGGGCGATCTCATAATTGGCGGCCATCTTCGCGATCATCTCCTGGACCAGCTGATGCTCCCCGATCCGGCGGCCAAAGGTCATCCGCTCGTTGGCGTATTTCACTGAGGCTTCCAGGCAAGCCCGGATCAGCCCGGTGGCCCCCGCCGCCACCGTGTAACGCCCGTTGTCCAGGGCCGCCATGGCAATATAGAAGCCTTCCCCTTCCTCTCCCAAACGGTTCTCCACCGGCACCGGGGTGTTCTCCAGGACGATCCATCCGGTGTTGCCCGCGCGGACCCCCAGCTTGCCGTGGATGGTGCCGGTTTTTACACCGGGGAACGAGCGTTCCACAATGAAGGCCGACATGCCCCGGTGGCCTTTCTCCGGATCGGTCTTGGCGATCACCAGGAAGTGATCCGCCACATCCGCCAGGCTGATCCAGGTTTTCTCCCCGTTCAGGATGTAGACATCTCCCTGGCGTTTTGCGGTCGTGCGGATGGCGGCCGCGTCGGATCCGGCGCCGGGCTCGGTGAGGGCGTAAGCAGCGATCTTCTCTCCCCTCGCCTGAGGAACCAGGTATCGTCGCTTCTGTTCCTCTGTTCCCCACTGAAGGAGGGAGAGGGAATTGAGGGCCACGTGGACGGACATCACCACCCGGAGGGAGCTGTCGATCCGCTCCAGCTCCTCGCAGGCCAGGCCCAGGGCGATGTAGTCCATCCCCGCGCCGCCGTATTTCACGGGGATGCAGATCCCCAGGAGCCCCAGGGCGGCCATCCGCTCGAAGAGCCATGGGATCGGTTTCTGAGCCCGGTCGTGCTCCTTGATGACCGGCCGGATCTCCCGCTCGGCGAACTCGCGGACCATCTGCTGCACCATGCGATGCTCATCGCTCAACCGGAAATCCATGGGGGCCTCCTCTGGAAGAGCGCAGATCTGGGGCTCGGCGAACGGAATCCGCTTCCCGTGAATTATACGTTGGATTCCCCCACCCTGCGTCCCATTGAAGTCCTGGGGATTATCTGGGGGATGGACACGGGACTTTCTCTATAGTGGGGCTGTTTTAAAAAAAGGGAAGTGACTTTGGAAGGGAGGAGACGCATTTATTGACATTCACATCGCCTGTGGTAAGATCATCACAAAATCAGCAGTGTGCCGAATCGTCCGGATTGTGAGCAGGAGTTGCCTTTCTGAAAAGCTCCGTAATCATGGCGTGAGGATCCGAGATGGAATCCAGGCCCTCAGGGTTGACAGCAGTTGCCCATTTTATTAGATTTATTGCAAGTTCTGACGACCGGCTGCAACCGTGAAACTCTCCGCGCGGAACCGCGCCAGGCGAGGGCTGGAGGATGGGATGCGGGGGATGCAGGCGTTTCGCTTCGAGCGGGATCCGAACGGGGCGCAGCGCGTGACCCTGGCCCGGCACGTGGGGGCCGCTCGCTTTGCCTACAACTGGGGCCTGGCGCGTTGCCTGGAAGCGATCGAACGCGGAGAGCCGATCCCCTCTGCCCTTCGGCTCCACAAGGAGTGGAACATCTGGAAGCGAGAGAATGCTCCCGGGTGGGTGGAGGTGTCCAAGTGCGCCCCTCAGGAGGCCTTCCGGGATCTGGAGCGGGCTTTTCGCAACGGGCGGCAGGGCCGGGCGGGAAGGCCCCGGTTCCAGCGCAAGAAGCGCCTGGAGGACAACAAGGCCCGCCTGACGGGCTCCATCCGGGTGTTCCCCCGCCACGTGCAGCTCCCCCGCATCGGCAAGGTGCGCACCAAGGAGCGGGCAGACAAGCTCCTCCAGGAAAAGAAGGCCCGCATCCTCTCGGCCACCCTTTCCCGGGAGGCCGATCGCTGGTTTGTGAGCCTCGCCTGTGAAGTGGAGCGCCCCGATCCTGCTCCACGAAATGGCGACGGGGTGGGGGTGGATCTGGGGCGGATGTCCTTCCTGGTGCTGTCCGATGGAACGCGCATCGAAGCCCCGAAGCCGCTGGCCCGTGGGCTGCGCGGATTGCGGCGCCGTTCCCGACCGCTTTTCCGCAAGCGGAAAGGATCGAGGAACCATCGCCAGGCCTCCCTTCGGCGGGCCAAACTTCACCGGCGGATCAAGAACATCCGGCGGGACTTCCTGCATAAAATCACCACGGCGCTGGCGAAAACCCAGTCGGCGATCGGGGTGGAGGATCTGTCCGGGAAGGCGCTGGCTCGTGGACGTCTTTCCCGTTCTGTGGCGGATGTGGGCTGGGGGATGTTCCGCCGGATGCTGGAATACAAGGGCCAGTGGTATGGCGCGCGCCTCATCCTCGCGCCGCGGGATTTCCCGTCCACCCCGCTGGGCTCGCGCTGCGGGCATCGGA
>Ga0101943_1000602_pt1 | contig 51044 bp, 47 predicted proteins | sample DewCreD2012metaG_5_FD_75244 | JGI IMG/M metagenome (GOLD analysis project Ga0101943, IMG submission 75244) | Hot spring sediment bacterial and archeal communities from British Columbia, Canada, to study Microbial Dark Matter (Phase II) - Dewar... ... | reverse complement strand
GTGCTTTTTGCCCTCTATAGAGGGGGTTCCAGCGGTTTAGCGGGTTCACGGCTCCTGTTTGCTTTGGCCGATGTCCATGCCGATGTATCTCATGGTTCCTCCTCCTTGCGTTTGATTTTGAAGGACGGGTATACTATGCGGAGATGGATTGGGTCATAGAGTTTGTGTTGTGGGTGATGGCGGTGCTGCTGAGCCTTGCCATCCATGAGTTTGCCCATGCCAAGTATGCGCACTGGGCGGGCGACCCAACCCCTGCCGCACAGGGGCGCGTCACGCTCAACCCGCTGGCGCATCTGGACCCGCTGGGCACGATAATGATTTTAATCACGGCATACTCTGGCTACGGCTTTGGCTGGGGCAAGCCCGTGATAGTGAATCCCGGCTATTTTCGCAACCCGCGGCGCGACTGGGTGATGTGCGCCTTCTGGGGACCGCTGTCGAACATTCTGCTGGCGGTGCTGTTCGCGGGTGTGGTGCGCCTGATGATCGCGACAAGGCTGGGGCTGGGCACCGTTTTTCTCGATTTTGCACTGATTATGGTGCTGGCGAATCTGGGGCTGGCGCTGTTCAACCTGCTGCCGATTCATCCGCTGGACGGATCGAAGGTGCTGTCGGGGTTGCTGCCCGATGTGTTCGACAGGCGCTACTGGTCATTCCAGATAACCTACGGACCAATCCTGTTTCTGGTGCTGGTGGTGTTCGTGCCGGTGCTGACCAATGGCGCGGTTCGCCCCGTGTGGTTGGTGCTGGGACCTGTGTACGACTTTGCAGCGCGGTTGTTGCTGGGGTAAAATAAAAGGCAGCGGAGCGGTGCCCGAGTGGCTGAAGGGACACGACTGGAAATCGTGTAGCCTCCGAAAGGGGGCTCGTGGGTTCGAATCCCACCCGCTCCGCCACTCTGTTTGCGGGGCGACCAACGCAGGAGGTCGGGGAGAACGGTGACGCGCTGGATCTGGCGAACGGTACTGGCGCTGGGAGGGCTGCTCGGTTCCTATGTGGGCATGAGCTGCCTGCTCTTTGTGCTCGGCACCCATCAAGCGAGTCTCTCGCAGCAGAGCGACCACTGGCAGCTGCTGCCCCTACCCGAACCGTCTCACCGCCTGTTGATCGTGGCGCCGCATCCGGACGATGAAGTGCTCGGCTGTGGTGGGCTGATTGCCGAGGCGGTGCGGCGGGGTGCACTCGTGCGCGTGGCCTTTTTGACCAGCGGCGATGGCTACGCCGCAGCGGCGACCTTGCTCTGTCGCAGCACACCCACTGCGGACGATTTTTTAGCACTGGGCAAACTGCGCATGCAAGAGGCGCGACGGGCTGCCCAGGCGCTGGGGCTTTCACCCGAATCGCTAATCTTTCTGGGCTATCCAGACCGTCAACTCTGGCAGATGGCACTTGCGGGGGCTAACCGCCTGCGTGCACCCACAACCCTGTGCCACCGTGTGCCCTATGACGAGGCACTCCGCCCAGGCGCGCCATACTGCGCTCCTTCGCTCGTGGAGGACCTGCGCCGCGTAATCACCGATTTCCAACCAACGCAGATTTTTGTCCCCCACCCTCTGGATGACCATCCCGATCATATGGTCTCTTCGCTGTATGTGCGTGAGGCTTTAGCACAGGCGACCGAGCGCGGAGAACTGCTCGTTGCGCCCCAGATGTTTTATTATTTAATCCATCGAGGAGACTGGCCACTGCCGCAGGGCTACTATCCCAACCGCTCCCTTGCACCACCGTATGGCATGGAGAATGAACCGTGGTTGTGTTTGCCCCTTGACCATGTGCTGCGCGAGCGCAAGCACCGTGCGCTCCACGCCCACGAATCGCAATGTGCGCTGATGGCGCGTTTTTTGAACAGTTTCCTGCGCACAAACGAGCTGTTCCTGCCTGCATCCCTTCAAGGTTCCTTGCACTCCACCAACCCCGTCGACGACAATCCAGCGCTACATCTGCGCCCGGGCGCTGACCTGTGCCAGATCTGGGGAGAACCCGATTCGACAGGGTTGCGCCTGCAGGTGGAAACGCGCCAGCCGCTAACAGCGCCCCTGCGCCTCCAGATTACACTGATTCTGGTGCTGCAGACAGGTGAGTGGCGCACGCGCACATGGCTCTATGCACCGGATCGTGCCCGGGCATTTGACGGGCATGTGCAAGCGCAGGGTGAGCAGCTCCAGCTCTGGCTGCCTGTGCCGGAGCTATCTCGCGCCAAACGCGCCTACCTGCTGGTGCAGTCCCGCCTGTACAAAGTAGAGATGGATCGAAGCGGGGTGCTGGTCCTGTAGGGGCAGACCTGCATCTCTCCCCTAGGCGCCTCACGGCAATCGGAGGGAACTTTTTGCGTGTGCTGCTCGTATAAATATATGTACAAGCGTCTATAATCGGGAGCGAAGATGAGTGACAAGCAGCTGACGCAGATTGCGCGGGCACTTGCGGACCCGATGCGGCTAAGCCTGTTCCGCACGATTGCGGAGCATGGCGAACTGTCCTGTGGGGAGCTGGCGGAACGCTTCCCCATTGCACAATCAACCGTCTCGCACCACCTGAACGTACTGATGAACGCGGGACTGGTCGAAATGCGCAAGCATGGTCAGCATCACCTGTTTCGCGTGCGTAGGGAGCCGTTACAGACTTTCTGCCAGCAGATATTACAGGTGCTCGCGCAGTCATCATCCGATGAGACGCTCGAACAAACCACTCACAAGGAGGGATCGCTATGAGTAAAGTGAGGAAGCATCGGTGGCTGGCTTATTCGGGCGTACTGGCGATGCTGATGGCGCCCATCGAGAGCGCAATGGCGCAACAGGTTACCTATCGGGTAGACCCGGTTCACTCGTTTGTGATTTTCCGCGTGAAGCATATGAACACCGCCTATGCCTACGGACGATTCAACTCTTTCAGCGGTACAATCGTGGTCGATGAGAAGAACCCCGCGAACAGCTCGGTGAAGTTCGAAATCGACGCGAACAGCATCGACACGGGCAATAGCCAGCGCGATGACCATCTGCGCGGCCCTGACTTTTTCAATGTGCGCCAGTACCCCAAAATCACCTTCAAGAGCACCTCGGTCCGCCGGATCAACGCGAACACCTTCGAGGTGAAGGGTGATCTGACGATTCGGGGTACGACCCGCCCACTGACGGTGCGCGTCACCTATGTGGGCAAGGGGCGCAATCCGCGTGGGCAGGAAATTATTGGCTTCGAGACCACCTTCACCCTCAAGCGTAGCCAGTTTGGCGTGAGCTACGGACTGAATGGCGGGCTGTCAGACGAGGTGCGTGTGACAATTGCCGTGGAGGCGATTCGTCAATGAACATCGTTCTGCACACGCTCATTGCAGCAGGTGTGCCCGCCCTGTTTGCCGGATTCATCTGGCTGCTGGGCGGGCGCATTAGCGCCTTGGTGCGCTTTCAGTGGCTGCTCTCGCCCGTGGCAGTGGGTGGCGGCTACTTGCTAACGCATATCCTGATCAGCGGGATGCCACCCCTGCCACCCACGGATGCCACCCACTGGCTGTTCTACTTCGCGCTCGCAGGCGTCGCACTCGCTTGGCTCGCAGAACTGCCCGCCGATTATCGCTGGCTCTGGGGCGCGGTCGTGTTGCTGGCGCTGGGCTGGATGACAGTGCTCGGTTTCAAGCCCCTCATCGAATCGGGCTACTGGACGCCTGTTGGCGGTATACGGAATGTTGTGCTCTTGAGCGTGGCGACATGGCTGCTGATGGTGCTGGTAGCGCCGAACGGGGAGCAGGAGCAGGGTGCAGGGTTGCCTTTCCTGCTAACGACGCTGGGCGGACTGAGCGCGGGACTGATTTTCTACAACAAGAGTGCGTCACTGGGGCAACTAACGGGTTCACTGGGCGCGATCTTGGGCATGGGCGTATTTCTTGGCTGGCTGCTGCCCGCGTTTCGGCTGGGGCGCGGCGCGGTCAGCCTCGCCCTGATGTTGATGGCGTGGCTATGGGCGTTTGCCTACGGCTACGCGGAGTTGCCAGCGCATTTTCTCGCGTTGCTCTACCTTGCAGGTGTCAGCCTCGCTTTCAATCGATGGCAGCCCCTCGCGCGATTGCATCCTGCGGCGCAGTTCGGATTGCGGCTCGCCTTGCTGCTCCTGCTTGCGGGCATCCCGTTGCTGCTGAGTTTTCGTGCCTATATAGCGGCACAGAGCGAGTATTTATACTGAGAGACGGGTACAATCCTGTCGGCTATGGAATGGGCGACAAAGGTGCTGAGCTGGACACTCTGGACGCCGCTGATCGGTGCTATTCTCCTCTTGCTTGTGCCGCGTGGGCAGCGTGCGCTGGCGTGTGCAGTGGCGATGGCGACCGCGCTTGTCACGCTGGGTCTGACCGGCGTGCTGATTACGCACTTCGATGCAGACGCAACGGGCTACCAGTTCGTGGAGCGTGTGCCGTGGCTGCCCGATTATGGGGTTGCGTACCTGCTGGGCATCGATGGGGTGAGCCTGTGGCTGGTCGCACTGACGGCTGTACTGAGTGTGCTGGCAGTGGCGTATGTGGCGCTGGCGCCTACGCTGTTAGCAGGAGGTGGCATGCCGCCTCCTCAACACACACGCGCGTTCCTGTTCCACCTGCTGCTGCTGGAAACAGCATTGCTGGGTGTGTTTATGGCGCTGGACCTGGTGCTGTTTTATGTCTTTTTTGAACTGACGCTGGTGCCAACCTATTTTCTGATCGCACTCTGGGGTGGTGAACGCAGAAGCTATGCGGCGCTGAAGTTCTTCCTGTACACCTTTCTCGGCTCGCTGTTTATGTTGCTGGCGGCGTTGTGGCTGGCGTTTACCCATTATCGGGCGACAGGCGAGATGACCTTCGAGCTAATGCGCCTGCAGGCGTTCGTGGCACAGGGGGGTGTGCCGTTCGAAGTGCAAAAGTGGCTCTTCCTGGCGTTTGCGCTCGCATTTGCTATCAAGTTGCCCCTGGTGCCGTTTCACACCTGGTGGCCGCTGGCGATGGGTGAGGCGCCGATCCCTGTGGTGGTCATCTTCCTGAAGACGGGCGCGTATGCCTTTTTGCGGTTTGCACTGCCGTTGTTCCCCGACGCAGCGCAGGCGTTCGCCCCACTGGGGCTGGCGCTCGCTGCCATCGCGGTGGTCTACGCCGCGATTGTGGCAATCGTGCAGTTCGATATGAAGCAGGTTGCCCTCTATGCCGTGGTCAGCCATGCGGGGTTTATCATGATGGGGCTTTTTGCACTCAATCAGACGGGGTTTGCCGGCAGTGTGGTGCAGCAGCTCAATCATGGGGTGACGATGGGGGCGATGTTCCTGCTGCTCGGCATGCTGCACATGCGCACGCGCACGCTGGAGATCGACAAGCTGGGCGGGCTGAAGGCGCAGATGCCGCTCTTTTCTGCAATGTTTCTGATTGTAATGCTGGCGTCGGTCGCCTTGCCGGGCACGAACGGCTTCATCGGTGAGTTTCTGTGCTTGCTAGGCGCGTATCAGGCAGCGCACAGCGGGCAAATCGCCACATTCTGGGTGGTACTGGGCGCAACGGGCACCATTCTCTCGGTGGTCTATATGCTCTGGATGTTCCAGCGCGTGTTCTACGGTCCGACGCCGGAGCGTCTGCGTACCGTGCGCGACCTGACCTTGGGAGAGATGGCGCTGGTGCTGCCGCTGATTGCGCTGATTTTCTGGATCGGGCTGCGCCCAGTCCATTTCACGCGCCTGCTGGAGCCGAGCGCATCGCAGTGGGTGCAGCAAATGCAAAAGGGACACAAGGGTGGCTGGGTGAATGCACCCCTGCAAAAGTCCGCGAGGTATACTCCGCAGCACAAGGAGCAAAACGATGGTGGCAATCGAAACAATTCGGGCGCGCGAGATTCTCGATTCGCGCGGCAACCCCACGATTGAGGTGGAGGTCATTCTGGAGGACGGCGCGTTCGGGCGGGCAGCAGTGCCCGCTGGAGCATCCACCGGCACCCATGAGGCGATTGAGCTGCGAGACAACGACGCACGCTACCTGGGCAAAGGGGTGCGCCAGGCAATCGAGAGCATCCAGGAGCACATTGTCCCTGCCCTGGAAGGCGTAGACGCGACCAACCAGCGCGAAGTGGACGAGATTATGATCGCGCTCGATGGCACGGAGAATAAGTCGCGACTGGGTGCGAACGCAACGCTGGGCGTTTCGCTGGCAGTAGCGCACGCGGCCGCCGACCATTTCGGACTGCCCCTCTATCGCTATATCGGCGGGATGGATGCCCATGTGCTCCCTGTGCCCATGATGAACATTCTGAACGGGGGCAAGCATGCGGAAGGAGGCGCGGACTTTCAGGAGTTTATGATTGTGCCGACAGGCGCGCCTACCTTCGCCGAGGCGCTGCGGATGGGCACCGAAATCTATCACCACCTGAAAAAGGTGCTCAGCGAGCGTGGGCTTAACACTGCTGTCGGGGACGAAGGAGGCTTCGCACCCGCCGTTCCAACCGCTGAGCGTGTGTTCGAATTGCTCAGCGAAGCGGTCCATCGCGCCGGCTATAAACTGGGTGAGGAGGTCTACTTCGCACTTGACGCGGCGGCGTCCGAACTCTATCGCGACGGCTCCTATGTGCTGCGGGCAGATGACCGCATTCTGGACAGCGACGGGATGGTGCGCCTGTATGAGCAGCTCGTCGCGCGCTTTCCCATTCTCTCCATCGAGGATGGACTGGCGGAAGACGACTGGGATGGCTGGGTCGCTCTCACGCAGGCACTTGGGAGCAAGATCCAACTCGTGGGCGACGACCTGTTCGTGACAAACATCAATCGGCTGGAGCGTGGCATCCAACTGGGCTGTGCCAACAGCATTCTCATCAAGCCCAACCAGATTGGTACACTGACCGAGACGCTGGACACCATCCGCTACGCGCATCGCAACGGCTATGCGACGATTATCTCCCACCGTTCAGGCGAAACGGAGGACACCACCATTGCCGATCTGGCGGTGGCGGTGAACACAGGACAGATTAAAACAGGCGCACCGTGCCGCAGCGAGCGCGTCGCCAAATATAACCAGCTGCTGCGCATCGAGGAGGAACTCGGCTCCTCGGCCGTCTATGCGGGCGGTTCCGCGTTTGGACTATGAGACGCACTAAAATCATAGCGACGCTGGGTCCCGCCGTCAGCTCCTTCGAAAAGATTTGCGAGCTGGTCGAGGCGGGCATCAGTGTCGCGCGAATCAACACAGCGCATGGCGACTGGAACACCCACCGCCAGTGGATTCGCTGGGTGCGCGATGCGGAGCAGCGCTATGGCACCCCTATCGCGATATTGCTTGACCTGGCAGGTCCGAAAGTGCGCATCGGCAACCTGCCGACCCCGCTCATGCTTCAGGAGGGACAGACCGTCCGCTTTGTGCTGGAGGGGGGCAACGGGGCAGAGAGCATCCCCCTGCCCGTGCCCGAAATCTTTCGCGTGGCACGACCGGATGACCGCCTGCTCGTCGACGATGGCAGTCTCGAGCTGCGCATCACGCGCGTGCAGGAGGGCGAAATCGAGGCGGTTGTGCTGGAAGGGGGCGAACTGCGCTCGCAGCGTGGCATTACCCTGCCGAACCGTATCCTCGCACTGCCCTCCATGACCCCGAAAGACAGGGAGGACCTGAAACAGGGGCTGGAGGCGGGTGTGGACTGGGTCGCGCTCTCCTTTATTCGCAGCGTGACCGATGTGCTGAACCTGCAGGCGCTCATCAAAGAGTATGGGTCAGACACGCCTGTCGTCGCCAAAATAGAGCAGCGGGCTGCGCTGGACGATCTGGAGGAAATTATCGAGGTAGCGGATGGCATCATGGTCGCGCGGGGCGACCTGGGCGTGCAGGTCGACCTGGCGGAAGTGCCCGCGTTGCAAAAACGCATCATTCGGCTGTGCAACGCTCGTGCCAAGCCCGTGATTACCGCCACCCAAATGCTGGAGAGCATGATTCGCGAAGGTCGCCCCACCCGCGCCGAAGTCACCGATGTGGCGAACGCGGTGCTGGATGGCAGCGACGCGCTGATGCTCTCGGGCGAGACGGCGGTCGGTGCCTATCCCATCCAGGCGGTGCGCTGGATGGCACGGATCGCCGAACAGGCAGAGGAGGAACTGCTCCTGATGAATCGTCTCACTCGCCCGACAAGTCAGCCAACCGAGTCGGGAACGACAGAGACACACTCCACCACGGAGGCGGTCGCGCGGGCAGCGTGTCTGGTGGCGCAGATGGTGGATGCAAAGGCGATCCTGACCCCGACCAGCTCAGGCGGCACACCGCGCTGGGTCTCCCATTTTCGCCCAGCGCAGCCCATTTTTGCCCTGACGGATAACGAGCGCCTCTGGCGACGACTCGCCCTGCTTTGGGGAGTGGCACCCCTGAAAATCCCCCATGTATCCAGCACCGACGAGATGACCACTCAGGCACTGCTTGCAGCACGCCAGACACGCCTGGTGCATCGGGGCGACCGCGTGGTGCTGACCGCCGGCGTGCCCGTGAATGTGCCTGGCAACACCAACATGATTCAGGTGCTGACCATCGATCGATAAGGTATGTTAGTTTCGGAATGGATTATCGGTAGATTGTTCGGATGTACGCCGTCGCCAGCGTGCCCCCATCCCGCAAGGATAGCGCACGCACACGGGCAGTATCTACAGCCGAGCGTCGCGCACGAGGGACCCAGACGGCGATCGTTACTTGCGTGCGCTCGCCAGGGGCAACCGTGGGCGTTGTGGTAGGGCGTGGCTCCGTGCGCCAGCGATTTCCGTCAACCAGAATCGCGTATTGCTGAGCATAACGGCTGAGATTCTTCACATAGAACCGATGCTCCACAATCCGTGGATTGTTCGCATAGCGCGTAGTGTAATCAGGCTCTATCGCAACACCCGATTCGGCAGTGAGTTGGATTTGCGGATCTCTCAGCACGCCGTCACCCCATACAAACTCCCATGCGGCGAGATCGTTGCGCAGGTAGAGCTCGAAAAAGGCGGTCAGCAGGCGTCGGGTGAGCTGGAGCTGAGTCGCGCGGGGTATCGGACCGCTGTCGCAACCGAAGATGGAGGTGTCCATAAAGCCACAGTGCCAACCGCCTTGGATTACAGGCAGCAGCTTCGGCGCAAAGCCCGCATTATACATCCGTAAACCGTGATTGCTGAGGGGGGTGATGCTATCCGCGCTCCCAGCGATAAGGCTATGGGGCACTGTAATGTTCGGCGCAGCGTGAATCGCGGAAGGGTTGGTCTCGGCGGCGGCGAGATTGACGACGGCTTTGATGCGTGTATCCGCTGCCGCCGCCAGAATACTCGCTCCGCCACCCATCGAGTGCCCCGAAACACCAAACCGCCTGATATCAACCTGCCTGAATAGGGTAGAAGCAGGGTCAGCATGCTGCTGCTCCAGATAGGTCAGGCAGTGACGCAAGTCCTCGGCGTAGGTACGGTGGTTCGGGAACAGTTCTAAACCAGATTCGGTCGCAATCACAAAGTAGCCCCAGGTAGCCAGATGCTCCAGAGTCGAGCGATAGCGTTCCGGTGGCTGTAGGAATCCATGTCCGAAGGAGATGGCAGGGTAGGGCGCTCCGCTTCCGTCATAAGGTGCGTCATCGCCGGTAGCCGTCGCTGGGTAATAGAGCTGGGCGCTAAAAGTGCTGTTATCGGGGCGTCGTACCGTCACCCGCCGTCGCCCTGCACGGTAAATGCCTGGTGCCGAATAGTCTTGTCGCATCGTTCAGCTCCTTCCATGGAAATTGTACCCTATTTCGACTGGCACTGTTCTGTTATAATTGGGATGCGGCTCCGCAAGCTGATAGGGATGGCCACGAATCGAATCACCAATACGATGCTGTGTGTTTTCCAAGATGCGGTGTGGGACATTTCGCAACAATCAACCCGACGCGCCGCTGGACTGGATCGCACCGATACCAAAAATTTTTCTCTGGGGTACCATGTTAGATCGGAGAAAAAATCTTGCGAAGGAGGCACAAAATGAAGCTTATCACCTTTCTCGGCAAGGGCGATTATAAGGAAACAACCTACTGCTGGAACGACCGGGCGAAAAGTACCCGCTTTATTCAGGAGGCGCTGGTGGAATGGTTGCAACCTCAGACGACATGCGTGCTGCTGACGCAGGACGCACAGCGCCACTCAAACTGGGCTAACTGTCGCCTTCTCCTGGAAGGCAAGACCGACATTCAAGAAGTGGAAGTGGGCATCCCCGACGGCAAAAATGAGCAAGAGCTGTGGCAAATTTTCACCGCCATCGACGGCGTGGTGGAGGAAAAAGACACGCTCGCCTTCGATATTACGCATGGCTTCCGTTCGCTACCGATAATTGCCTTGCTCGTGATTGCCTACCTGAAACAGATAAAAAGCGTACAGGTTGCCCATCTGCTCTATGGGGCGTTCGATTCAAAAGATGAGCGGGGAACCCCTGTGTTCGAACTTACACCCTTTATTGAGTTGCTGGACTGGCTAACCGCTGCCAAAATGTTCATTTCCACAGGTGACTCACGCGAGCTGGCAAGCCTGCTTGAAAAAGAGCAGAACGAGGCGTGGCGTTCGCATCTGCCGAATCGGCCCAGAAACCTTAAGTCGCTTGCCAGTGTGTTGAAAACTGTCTCCAGCAACCTGCTTTTGAGCCGCGTGCCTCATTTGGCAGAATCGGTACAAAAACTCCATAAGACCCTAAGCGATAAGCAAGTGCAAGACGAGATTCGGGAGCATGCGCTGCCACTTGTGCCGCTCATGGAACAGGTCAAGCAAGCCTACCATCCCTTTGCACAAAACGACCTGCGGACCCAAGTGGAACTCATCGAGTGGTATCTCCAGCGCGAGCATGTCGTTCAAGCGATGACCCTCGCTCGCGAATGGATTATTAGTCATCGACTCGCAGAGCAACATAAAGACTGGCGCGATGGGGAGGCACGCAGGCAGATGGAGGATAGCCTTAACGCTCACGCTGAGCAAGAGCCTCTCTGGAGCAAGGTACGCGATCTGCGCAATGATATTGCGCACTGCGGTTTCGGGCGGGCGGAAGGGCAGGTGTTAAAAGCAGACAATATCTCGCAGCAGGCGAAAGAAGTGCTGGAGCACATTCGGCAGCTCGCTGACGAGCTGCCAACAGGAGAGTGATTGCCCCCGCCGAATCGCATTCCTATGCTAATCAAGCCGAAAGCGATCGAGCCGGGGAGGACGATCGGCGTGGTTTCCCCCTCTGGACCCATCAGTGAGCAGGATCTGGAGAAGGGGCTGGCGCCGTTCTCGCAACGGGGCTATAAACTCGTGCTGGGCGAATATGTGCTCGCGCGGCGAGGCTACCTGGCAGGCACAGATGAGCAACGTGCGCGTGACCTGATGGCAATGTTCGCACGCGACGACGTGGACGCCGTGCTCTGCTCGCGCGGCGGCTATGGCGCGGCACGCCTAATCCCCTACCTGCAACCAGAGGTATTCCGCCAGAATCCCAAGCCGTTTATCGGCTACAGCGACATCACCGTATTGCACCTCTGGCTGCAGCGGCATGTGGGGCTGGTGAGCTTCTATGCGCCGATGCCTATCACGATGACACGCCATATCCCAGAACACGCCATGCAGATCTTCTGGCATGCGCTGGAGCAGCCAGAGCCGCTGGGTGAGCTGCCCACCTGGAACGCACCCTGCCGTGTGCTGGTTGGCGGGCGCGTGCAGGGGCGACTCACAGGCGGATGCCTCTGCCTGGTGGTCAGCTCACTCGGCACACCCTATGAGATCGACACGCGCGAGGCTGTGGTGTTCCTCGAAGATGTGGATGAACCGCCCTACCGCCTTGACTCGATGATCAACCAGCTGCGCCTGGCAGGCAAGTGGGAGCAGTGCGCGGGCATCGCTTTCGGGGAGGATACGCGCTGGGAGAAACACGTACAAGAAGGTGAAACGACGCTCACGCCCGACGAGGTGTTAGAGGACTATTTTGCTGGGCTGAACAAACCGGTCATCACAGGTTTTCCAGTGGGACATATTCAAGACCCTCTCACGCTGCCCTATGGGGTTCTGGCGGAGCTGGATGCAGATCGGGGCAAGCTGATTGTGCTGGAAGCGGCGACCACGCGGTAATCTAAAGCAAAATCGTTAGAGAATGGTGTGGATGGCGCTGCTTATCGCCCTGATGGTCGCGCTGGGCGTGGTGTTGCTGGGCAACTGGGTGGTGGTGCGTGCGTCGCTAAAGCCGCCACGCACGCCGCTTTTTCTCTCGCCACGCGATATGAATCTGCCGTATCAGGAAGTCTGTTTTCTTTCGCGGGACGGGGTGCGCCTGCGTGGCTGGTGGATCCCTGCTCCAGCGCCATGTGGAGTTGCTGTGCTGTGCCATGGCTATTTGATGAACCGTTGCGAGCCGCTACCGATTGCACGCCAGCTGTGGCAAGCAGGCTTCCACTGCCTCGTGTTCGATTTTCGCGCGTCGGGCAAGAGCGAAGGGCGTTTCTGCACCATTGGCGATCTGGAGCGGCTCGATGTGCTGGGGGCGATCGATTTCGTGGAGTCGCTTGCACCCAGTTTGCCGGTGGTGGCGTATGGCGCCTCGATGGGAGCTGTGGCGGCAGTGCTGGCGGCAGCGGAGGATGAGCGCATCCGCGCGGTGGTTGCCGATTCAGGCTATGCGAAGCTGAGCGACGCCATCACCGACTGGTGGCGCGGCAGTTTGGGTGCGGGCGTAGCATTTTTGCTGCTGCCCAGTCGCTGGATCGGGATGGTGATCACTCGCCGTTCACCCTATCGGGTTGCGCCCGAAGAGCAGATAGGCAAGCTTGCACCGCGCCCTGTGCTGATTGTTCACGGTACGCACGACTACCTCATCACGCCGCGCCATGCGGAACGGCTCTATCATGCCGCCGGCGAACCCCGCATGCTCTGGTGGGCAGAGGGGAGCGAACATGGGCAAGCACGCTTCGACCATCCCGATACCTTCTATCCGCTACTGATCAACTTCTTTCTGAAAGCGATTGGTCAACCCGATCATCTGAAAGGATGAACTACCTTGAGCGATATTGATGCAGCAGGGTGTTGAGCGCGCTCGACAGCAGATCAACATTGTGGGCGAGGCATGAGTGTCCCATCAGCCCGATGCGCCACACCTGCCCGCGCCACTCACTCAGTCCACCCCCTATCTCAATGTTGAACTCACGCAGCAGGCGCAAGCGGAACTCCTTGTCGGGGATACCCCCTGGTACCCGCACGACCGTCAGCATCGGCAAGCGATGCTCCGTCGGTATAACCAGCTCCAGCCCCATCTCCTGTAGCCCGTTCCAGAGCCGTTCCGCTTGATGGCGATGTCGCTCATATCGGGCAGGCAGCCCCTCCTGTTCCACCATCTCTAGCGCGGCACGTAAGGCGTACATCAAAGAGACAGGTGTCGTATGGTGGTACACATGCGGCTCGTTCCAGTAGTCCCATAGCAAGCACAGATCGAGATACCAGCTCTGGCAAGGCATCCGCCGTTTCTGGATGGCGTCCCACGCGCGTGGGCTGACCGTGATTGGCGCCAGACCGGGCGGCGCACCAATACATTTCTGGCTCGCGCTAAAACAGACATCGATGCCCCACTCATCCACCTCCACGGGCATTCCGCCGAGACTCGTGACGGCATCGACCACGAGCAGCGCCTCGTAGCGGCGTGCGAGTTCCGCGATGGGTGGCACTGGCTGATGCACGCCTGTGGAGGTTTCCGCATGCACCATCGCGATGAGCTTCCAGTGAGGATGCTGCTTTAGCACGGTTTCGACAGGCTCTGGCTCCACGGGGCTGCCCCACTGAGTGTGCACGACATGCACCTCCGCTCCACAGCGGCAGGCGATATCGAGCAGTCGCTCGCCAAAAAAGCCACTACACACGATCAGCACGCGGTCGCCCGGCTCGATCAGGTTCGCGAGGGCGCATTCTGCGCCGCTCATGCCCGTGCCGGGCAGGGCGAGCGTGACTTCGTTCTCGGTGCGGAACAGGGCGCGCAGTCCGAGCTGAATCTCAAACAGCACCACAAACAAGTCCGGGTCCAGATAGCCCAGCACCGGATGGCGCAGGGCATCCATCACGCGGGGCGCCACCATGCTGGGACCCGGTCCAAGTAAAATTCTTGCCTCGTTGCTTTCGGGCGGGCGCATCAGGGAGGGGATTCGCCAGCAGAAGAGTGTTTCCTGTCGGAAATGAGCAAATAGGGGGCGAGCCAGGCTCGCCCCCAGCGCGTTTAGCATCCGCTGCCGAAGTGGAACAGCACCTGCAATAGGTCAGCGTCGTCCACGACGCCATCCCCATTCATGTCTTCGAGCAGCGAGGCACCTGACTGCCCGAAGACAAACAGCACCCGCAGCAGGTCGGCGTCGTCCACACAGCCGTTGCCGTCCACATCCCCATCGGGCGCGTACTTGATAACAGCCAGCTTCAGATCCTCCAGTCTGCCCGATTGGTTGAAAATCATCCACTCGCCCGCCGCGATGAGACTGCCATCGCTCTCGGTGAACAGCTCCTGGAACCGCATGCTGGGTGTGCGTATCCAGAGGGGCTGCCCGTTTTCGCTGAGTCGTGCCAGATAAGGCGGAAGGTGCGCCGCGATGAACCGTTGCCCTGCCGAGTTCACACGCACAATGCCTGTGAGTGGCGACAGGTCGAAGGGTGAGCGACCGATGTCAAGCAGGGCGTTCTCCTGCAAGCTGCCCTGCGGACTGAATTTCAACACCCGAAGGGTACGCTGCTCAAACGGTTCGCCTGACCAGAAGTGGGTGCGTGCCAAGAGATAGGCGTTGCCCGCTGCATCCACGGCGAGGGTCTCTGGAAAATCATCGTGCTGCGCTGTGGTGTAGCGATAGCCCCAATAGAACTGAAGCACGGGGCGGAAACGCATCACCACAATATCCTCCCCTGTGTAGCCACCTTCAGACTGAATGACCACCAGAAAGCCATCGTCAGGCGATGTCCAGTCGCCCAGCAGGGTGCCCAGTAGGGGAATATCGAACCCGCGTGCGGGACCCCCATAGCGGTAGCTGCCACCAAAAACAACCTCCTCAATCTGGGCATCCAGACCGTTCAGCAAGGTGGCGTTTGTGCCCAGCACAAAAGCGGGTACATCGCCCAAGGGCGCGGAGGTGCCTAAGACCGTTCCCCACGGACGCAACGCATAGTCCCAGACATGCGGTCCCCGATAGATGGTCAGCTTGCTCTGTCCGTTCGCGATGCGTTCCGCCAGAATGGCATCCAGGTTTCCATCATCTCGAGGCGTCAGGCGCAAGGGGCGTAAATGGGTTTGCGGATTGCGGGGTAGTATCTGTTCCTGGAGCATTTGCCCGTCTGGGTTCAGCCGAACCAGGCGCGTCTGCAGGTAGCCATCGGCGTCGGTGAAGCGTCCGAGCAAAATGAGCGCCTCGCCCTGTCCGTCGCGCACCTCCAGCGCGTCGACGAAGGCGTCGTCCAAGCGCGCTCCATCCCGCTGAAAGACCCATGCAGCGGTGCCGTTAGGTTGCAAGCGGATCGCGAGCGCGTCTTGACCGTTCAGGGATGTCTCCGTCCAGCCAAGCAGAAGCAAGCTGCCATCCTGCAGGCGTACTACGCGCTCCAAACGGGCAAGCAGGTCAGGTTCATCGGGCGTGTACATGTAGCGCCATACTTCGCGCACCTGCGCCACCCCCACAAGCCACAGCCCAAGCAAAAGCCCAAATACCGTTCCGATACGCATCTGCATCCACCTCCTTACTGGGGAGCAAACAGCAGAAGACGCCCACAGGCATCGGTACGTGCCACAGTGGGGATACCGTCCGAATTGTACTGGTCAAACGGGTCGATGGCAGGGTCGGTGCTATAGGGTGCGAGGCGTGCGCCCAGACGACGACTCACCAGCTGACCATCCAGCATGACGAAGAACATCCCGTTGTGGTGGACCCATACCGATTGGCGCGGCAGACGCACCTCGCCGCGTGGGTAGGTGGTTGCCGGGTCAGTGCAGGGCGTATAGATGCATTGCAGATCGGTGCGGTCGCATCGCAAATAGGGGTTTGCAGCAGCGAAACCAATAAGATGCTCGCGTCCCAGCCCTTCCCAGATTACGGGAACCGTTTCTGGGCGGCTAATCAGCCCATACCGATACTGATGCAGGTAGCCGTTGATGGTGTAGCTGACCCCAACGGGCGATTTCACGCGCGTCGAGTAGTCCACACTGGGCAATTTCGAGGGCAGCGTGGCAGGGCAATAGAGGTTCCAGCGCGTCCCTTTGCCCATATACGGGGTGAGCGAGCTAACCTAGACGGTTTGACCACGCCGGCTGTTCGTGTTGCGCCAGTCGCCGGGCACAGGTGCCAGCTCGTTCCACAACCAGCCACCCGTGGGCGTCTCGCGTTCGTAGATTAGGGGGAAAACCTCGTCATAATCCTGCAGGTACATCTGGACGGCAATTCCCGCCCGGTGCAGGTTCTGCGCACAGATAGTTTCAGCAGGATCGGCACTGTCACCGATCGCTCGCAGGAGTTGCGCCCCAATCAGCGCCACTCCCAAACACAACCCCCAGGAGACAAGCCTCCTTTTCATCTCACGCCTCCTGAGATAAATTATACCTTTAACTAACCGAAAGTTGCGTCACAAAACTGTCCAGCCCCAAACGCCCATCCAATTTCTGCGTGATGATTCAAATGCCTGCGATCGACTCTTGAGACGAATGATTGTACCTGCGTTCGATAGACGCGTCGAAAAGGCTCATCTGCACCGGCTCCAAATCAGCAGGATGAATATCATGTTGCAACGCAACAGGCTTTGGATGGGCTGATGTTTCTGTCTCTTCCGCCACATAGTCTGGATGAATAAGCAAAGCCTCGCGCATCCAGCGACGGTTTGTTTCTTCTGCACCGATATGATAAAAGTGCTGGTAGACTCGCATGACCAAGTGTCTGCTCAAGTAATCGGCGAGCAGATTGCGCCTGTATTCGTTCTTCAACCACATCGAGAGGGCATATCCACACGGGAGTTGCAGCATACGTGCGACCAATTGCTCTGCTTGCTCAGTAGTCCACTGGTTATAGTAGTCCGTGTGTCTACCCTCATAAGATCGAACAGTTTCCAGAGCGTATAGGGGTCTTGGCTTAAGATCTTCTTGAGGAATGTCTGCACGCGTATAGATGACTCCCAGCACAAAGTGTCCAGAATATTCCTTATATCGATCGCAAACTTACATCCTGCTTCGTCTATGAAGGTTACATCAGGGTAGTAGTTTTGCTCTGGTGCAATCTTGATCTGGTACCTATGCTGAGCTGCGAATTTCATTAATATTGGTAAAATCAGTAATTCTATAACTTTCGAGATGAGCTTCGTATCATATGACAAGGGGTATATCATCCGCCGTAGATCAATTACGCCGCGAGCAGACCATCCCCCAGAGGGCGAGTTGAGCAGGCTCTCTATCTCTGAGACGAGTTCCCTCAGCCGTTGAAGCATGCTCTCTGCTGCATCCTTACATATTGATAGAGATTATACCTGTTCATCGGATGGGGTCTTCATGTTGACATACCCTGAGTATACTTCATTCAGACCATTAGAAAGTTTCTCCTCCTTTCGCCAGCCGTTCGATCATGCGGGCGACCCGTTCACGATGGCGCAGTAGCGGGCGCGGATCGCGCGTGAACTCGGTCATGCTTTGAGAGACTTCGGAAGGAACCTGCAACAGGGCGCGCGCCTGGGCAACAAGTGCCGGTTTCACGCCCCGTTTTTCCAGCTGGTCGCACAACCGTTGCAGCAGCGCAAAGTACTCATAATCCTCCGCTCCGTCACGCAGGCACTCCCAGCGGATGGAGGGAATGGGGTCCTCAATGAGGGGTTCCGTCGCCGTGTTCGGGTCGCGGCGTGGAGGGTAGAGCAGTCGCCCGTCGCCATTGCCCCAGAACAGGCGCGTGCCCGGCTTCAAATTGGCGTCCCACACATAGCTCATCGGGTCCTGCCACGGGTCCTGCAAACGGTCGGGATAGGCGAACTCATTATGCCACCATGTGGTCTGCCAGATAAGAATTCCCTGCACACCGTACTGCCATGTCTGCCAGAGCCAGACGCGCATCTCGGTGCCCGGATGGTCGATAAAGAGCGTGGCATAGGGCGCGCGGGGACCCGTGCAGACATACCACCAGACCTCCTCACCTGCCTGACGACGCGCACGGATGGCTTCGGGCGACACGAACGCCGTCAGCGGGCACCAGAGATCCACGGCACCAATCAGGGCGTCTTCCGGCTGTTCGGTCAACATCCGCGTCAGGTCGGGCGCAACCTGCTTCAGCCGCTCGTTCACGCGCTTCACGAAGGGGTAATCTGTCTCCTCTGGCTCATCGAACCAGTAGACATACGCCTTTTTCAGCCAGCCACGCTCGCGCAGGTGCGCCGTCAGCTGGCGGATGTAGTCGCTCCAAAGCCGCTCGTATTCGGGTGTGCCCTCACGAAAGCCGCCGAACTCGCCAGGCGAATAGTTGGGATGCCGCCCGCTGGGCAAGCCGTGAACGGGTAGCACAAAAGCATTAAAGCCGAACCCGTCCAGATAGCGCTGGGCAGCACGGTCAAAGCGCGTGAAATCGAGCAGCACGCGCTTGTTGGCACCCTCGCCTTCAAAGCGTACTTCGTAGTGGTCATAGGCATAGAAATTGTAGGGCGCGAGACGGTGCTCCTTGAAGTTGCGCATATAGCGGTCCCACAGCGCGCGCTTTTCCTGCTCGGTACGTACTTTGTGATACTGCTCGATACGATGGGCGTCGATGCCGAAACCACTGCGTAGGGTGGGTGTGCGCGGCAGGTCGAAGTCGTATACGGTAAGCGTGATAGGCACCTGTGCCAACCCCTGATCGGTGTGGAGGCGAATCGTGCCCCGATATGTACCAGCGGGTGTTCCATACGGCACATAGACAGTCAGCCACAACGGCTGATTGCGTCCTGCCTGCAGGTACAGCGGGATCTTGAGTGGGGGCAGCGGGTCAGGGTAGTCGCCCGGCTCGCCCAGCCAGTCAGTCGGATGCTCCACGCGCACATAGGCCACCTCGCGCAGAGTGATATGCTTGGCGGACAGGCGGTGCTTACCATGGATGAGATCACTTATCTCGACTCGCTGCAGAATCGTGTCGCGTTGTGGGCGCAGTACAACCTGCACAGGTTCATATTCGCCTCGCACGGCGCTGAGCTGCACCGTGCGTCTGGTCGCTTCGGGTATGGGACGCTCGCGCCCCACCTTCCAGCCCCACTCGCACCACCAAACACCCAGCGGCGCCGGGGTGCCCGCGACGCGATAGCCATAGTGCGCCGCGCTCAGTATGCTGGCGGGCAGGGTGAGCTTGACACTCCAGATGGTTCGGCCCTGCTCGCGCCGTAGCCCCAGCTCCAGCGGGGTCTCCTCCAGCCCGAAGGGCGGCAGGGTAAAGCGAAGCAGGGTCGGCTTGCCCGGTGGCAAGGTACGCACGCCCTCGACGGTCTCGCCCACGAACGGCCGGACCCTGAGTGGCTGCCGACCTGTGTTTATGAGGGAGCCAATCAGGTACCAGCGTCCGCGTGTGTCCTGCTCCAGTCGCAGGTCACTCACACTCAGCACACGGTTCTGCACACCAGGAAACAGCACGAGGCTTCTACCGGTTATCGAGACACGCTCCGCACCCTGCAGCGTTGACTCCAGTTCGTACCGATCGACCTGAATCATGCCCTCACCCTGTCCAAGCAGACGCACCAGCAGGACATTTGCGGGGAACAGCTCGCGTGGCATCGGGAGTTGATGCTCACCTCGCCCGCTGACCTGCCCGACAACACGCCAATCGCTTTCGCCTTCGCGCTGTGCCAGAACAATCAGGCTGCCATTCTGTTCAAAGGGCACATTCAGCCAGAGAGCGGCCTCCTGCATGGGATAGCTGGCTGCCTGATGGCGATAGACCACTTCCTGATCGCGCGTGATGACCCAACGGTTCGTGTTGAACAGGGCAGTAAAGCGTTGCAGCGGCGCCTGGGCGTTGGAGAGTGGCTGCTCATACCGCGAGCGGAACCGGTAGCGACCGTTCTGGATTTGTTCGCCTTCACCCAGCGCGGCGTGCACCACCTGCACGGGGAGCAACTGGATGCGATCAAACAGAATCTCACCGTTCCAGTGCCATTGCCCGAAGCGCAGGAAGGTGCCGCGCGTGTCCGCAGGCGTGCGAAAAATGAACCGTTTCTGGCTCCATTCGCGCGGCGGCGGGAAATCACGGTTTACGCTGTTCGTGCCAGTGATAGCGCATACCCCGCTGCCTGTGCCCTTCAGCCAGAACTCGACGGCGTAGGTGCTGTTCGGTTGGAGTTTAAGACGCGTGTTGCGCCACCAACTCATATCGTTACCTGTGCCCCTCACACCCAGCACGACGCGATCAGTGCGAATAATTGTGGGCGATTGACCAGGATACTTAGCGGAACGCGCTTCAAGGAACACCTCATGCTGAGTGAAGGTCTGCCCCTCACCCGGTTGCCAATCGGCAGGAGGGGGCGGCTCAATCTGGGCAAGATTCAGGGCGAAAGCAATAGCAACCCCTATCATGGCTTCATCCTGCCAAAAAGGACGGCAATGCAGGCAGATAATTGTTGAATCTGGATTGGCTGCAATCGCGCAGGTTGACGCTGGAGTGTCGGAAGCAACCACTGCAGTGGCAGCACCCATACATTCTCCACGCGATTGCCCGGTATCTGCACTAACGCCTGCGAAAAGCAAACGATTGGCTGAATATACCGGTTTTGGCGCAGTTGCTGCTGAAGCAACCTGTTAAGGGCAGCGCTTTGCGCCTTTACTTGTCTAATAAAGTCTTTCTCAAGCACTTTGCCGTTGCGCAAAAGCTGGGTACCACTGCAAGTGATGCGACCCCGATGGCTTTTGGTCTCCACAATAAAGATGCCCGGTGGACCAATCAAAAGGTGGTCGATATTACCCACTCGGACAAGGGGCAAATCATGGAACACATGCCAGCCAAGTGCTCGTAGAGATTCAAGGGCTGTGCCGACCTGCTCCTCGCCCGATGCGCCTTGTGCGGCTCGATCTGAGAGATTAAAAAGCCTTTGCGCCACCCAACCCAATCCCACTATCGCTATAAGAATAACCCAGATTGCCCATACTGTCGCCGCAGTGGAACGATGGATAAGAAAGTTGAAGAATTGAACAAAGGTAAAGGGTAGGAGCAGCCCTGCAATGAGGAGTGCCACAACAAGGATGCCCATTCCCCAGCTCCATGTAAAACGCGCATGCCGCCGCAAACGGCCACCTGCCCGACGGTCTCTCATCCCGTGTTCCGATTCGCCCACAGGCGCATTATTCCTGCTTCTATAAGATGCTGATACACCTGCTGCATGCGCAGGATATATTCGGACGGTTTACGCAGATCGTAATGAGGTGCGCTACTGAACCACAGGTCGTGGGAGAGGGATATCGACTCCGCAGGGGTGAGCTGCTGGAGCCAGCTCGCTTTCTCATGCTAGAGACGCGCTTCTGCCTGTCGCATCGACTCCAGCCACGCGCGAAAAGCCGTACCATCCAACTGCAGCGCTTTCATCAGATAGATTATACCTGGCACTACCCAAAGGGGCACAAGGGTATCCTTATACCGGGAGGTGTTCTGACAATGCAAGACACGGCGCTGCTGATTGTGGATGTGCAGAACGATTTCTGCCCGGGTGGCGCGTTGCCCGTGCCCGAAGGGGATCAGGTCGTGCCGGTGCTCAATCGGATTGCTGAGCGGGTGGCGCAGCAAGGCGGGCTGGTGTTTGCCTCACGCGACTGGCATCCACCAACCACACGCCACTTCGCCGCCTACGGGGGCAAATGGCCCGTTCACTGTGTGCAGAACACGCCCGGCGCGCAGTTCCATCCCCATCTGAAGCTGCCCGAAGGCACAATCATCATCAGCAAGGGCACCAGCGAGAACGATGATGGCTACTCGGCTTTTGAGGGGCGTACCGAACAGGGCAGTACGCTGCTCGAAATACTGCGCGAGCGGGGCATCCGCCGATTAATCGTGGGTGGACTGGCGACCGACTACTGCGTGCGGGCATCGGCGCTGGACGCGCTAAAGCACGGCTTCGAGGTCATCGTGCTGACTGATGCGGTGCGGGGCGTTGATGTGCAGCCAGGCGACAGTGAGCGTGCCCTGAAGGAGATGCAAGCCGCTGGCGCCAAGCTGCTCCCCTCGGAAGCACTTGACACGCTTGGACAGATGGGAGGCTAATGATGGACAGCGAAAAGTTCGTCCCGATCTCGCTGGAGCCTGACCCAGTAATCGAAGCCTATAAAAAAGATATCGACCGCACCTTGCTGATCGAAAATCTTAAACTGACGCCCACCGAACGGCTGCGTAAGTTGATGGAGATGGTCGCTGTATATCGGGAGCTTCAGCGCGCTGGGGAGCAGATGCTGAAGCGGGCGGCAGGACGCCCCAGAGATTTAGAAGCGATTGCCGAGCTGGAAGTGCTGCGTGAATTGTATGAGGCGCAGACTGAAGCGGACGAAGAGGGGTCAATCTGAAGGCGCCTCTAAACGGGCGCGAATCGATTCAGGACAACGTGCCGGCCTGCCCTCGCGCGTCACCCACATGTGGCGTGTCCAGCCCTCCGCCAACCGCTGGCGTGTATCGGCGTTCAGAATCTCGTAGTCGAAGCGCATCGTGCTGCGCTTGAACTCGGTCAGTTGAACACGCACCAACACCCGATCACCGTAGCGGGCAGGCGCACGATAACGACAGTAGGCTTCCACGACCGCCAGAGGCGTGCCGCCGCGCTCAATCGCCTGATAGTCAATCCCGTACACGCGACAGAAGGCGCCACGCGCCACCTCGAACCAGACAAAATAGTTAGCATAATAGACGATGCCCATCGCATCGGTCTCGGCATACCGCACCTCGAACGGCTCTGTCTCTATCCAGGGCGTGATTGCCTGATCCATGCTCAGCTCTTCACGCCAGTGGCCACCTTCGCTTCCGTTTTGACCTCCGTTTTGGGCGCGTCGTAGCGGCGTGGACGCGGCTTAATCAAATGCGTGTCCACCGGCTCATACTCGATAGCCGGACCATCGGGCGCCCATTTCGCCAGCGTAGTCTTGAGGAACCGCTCATCGTCCCGCTGGGGAAACTCCGGCTTGTAATGCGCACCGCGACTCTCGTTGCGTGCAAGCGCACACGCCGTAATGCAGAGAGCCAGCTCCAGCTGATGCTGCAGCGTGCGCACGAACGGAATGACCTGATTGGTCCAGCCCAGATGGTCGCTGATGTTCACACGCTTGACCCGCTCGCGCAGTTCTTTGAGACGCTCCAGCGTCTGCTGCAGGCGCGCGTTCTCCCGCACCACCGTCACATTCTCGTCCATCAACACCCGCATCTCATCGGCGAGTTTGTAGGGGTTCTCGGCGCCGCTGCGCGAGCCGATCTCACGGAACTGTTCCTCGTGCCGACGCCGCTCCGCTGCAAACAGGCTCGATGGCAAGTCAAAGGCGGAGGTCGCCAGACTCTTGATATACTCCACAATGGCGGGCCCTGCCACCTCGCCCGCAAACAGACAACTCAACAGGGAATTTGCACCCAGCCGATTCGCCCCATGATACTGATAGTCCACCTCACCCACCGCGTACAAGCCAGGAATGTTCGTCATCTGGTTGCGCGGATGTACAGGTTCCATCAACCCATCGCCGTTGGTGGCGTAGTCGACCCACAGCCCGCCCATCGAATAGTGCTGCGCGGGATAGACGCGCATCGGCACCTCGCGTGGATCCTCGCCCACAAACTTCAGATAGATTTCCAGAATGCCCCAAAGCTTACGCTCGACCTGTTCGCGTGGCAGGTGCGTAATGTCCAGATAGACCTGATTCTTGCCCTGAATGCCGCGCCGCTGGTTCACGCACACATCGAAAATCTCGCGCGAGGCAATATCGCGCGGCACCAGATTGCCATAGGCGGGATACTTCTCTTCGAGGAAGTACCAGCGGTCATGTTCGGGAATGTCACGCGGATGGCGTTTGTCATAGGGGTCCTTAGGCACCCACACGCGCCCGCCCTCGCCCCGAACACCCTCCGAGATAAGGCGACACTTGTCCTCGCCAGGGATAGCGGTCGGATGAATCTGAATGAACTCACCGTTGGCGTAATACGCGCCCTGCTGATAACAGATGCTCGCCGCGCTGCCCGTGCAGATAATCGAGTTGGTGGTGTTCTTGAACAGCATGCCCGGTCCACCCGTCGCAATGACCACCGCCTCTTCGGGAAAAGCACGAATCTCCATCGTGTGCAGGTTCTGCGCAACCAGTCCGCGACAGATACCCGCATCATCCAGCACCAGCCCAATGAACTCCCAGCCTTCATACTTGGTCACGCGCCCTTCCACCTCATAGCGGCGCACCTGCTCGTCCAGCGCGTAGAGCAGTTGCTGCCCCGTAGTGGAACCAGCGAACGCCGTGCGGTGGTGGCGTGTGCCCCCAAACCGTCGGAAATCGAGCAGTCCCTCCGGCGTGCGGTTGAACGGCACACCCATCCGATCCAGCAGATAGATAATCGCGGGCGCACGCTCGCACATGCGCAGCACGGGCGGCTGATTCGCCAGAAAATCGCCCCCATAAATCGTGTCATCGAAGTGGATCCACGGTGAATCGCCTTCGCCTTTGGTGTTGACCGCGCCATTGATGCCACCCTGCGCACACACCGAATGCGACCGCTTCACCGGCACCAGCGAGAAGAGATCGACCTGCACGCCCGCTTCAGCCAGCTTGATGACGGTCATCAGACCGCCCAATCCGCCACCTACGACTGCCACCTGTCGCTTCGCCATCACCTAAACCTCCTTCTGAATTGTACCCTATCGATTCAGGTATCCTCTTGACAATGCGCACTCTGGAGGAGGTTCGGTCCATCCTGCGACAGCACCAGCACGAGCTGCACGAGCGATACGGGGTGAAATCGCTGCGCATCTTCGGCTCCTACGCCCGCGGCGAGCAGACCCCAGAAAGCGACCTCGACCTACTGGCACGGTTCACCGAAGGCGCCTCACTGTTCGACCTCGTTGGGCTGGAAGACTATCTGGAAGCGATCTTGGGATGCAAAGTCGACATCCTCTCCGAGCGGGCAATCCGCCCTGAAATCCGAGAGAACATTCTACGCGACTTGGTACGCCTATGAATCGCGATATTCGCCTCTTCTTGAGGGACATGCTGGACGCGATGGATGCGATCGCCGCGTTCACGCAGAAGATGAGTTTTGAAGAGTTTCTTGCCGATCGTCGCACGCGAAATGCGGTAGAGCGCAACCTGGAGATTATCGGCGAGGCGGTGCGCCATGTGCCCGATGCCTTGCGAGCGCAGTTCCCCGAAGTAGAGTGGCGCAAGACTGCAGGCATGCGCGACCGAATCATTTAAAAAAATGATACCCCAGGATGGTGAGAAAACCCGCTCCCAAAGAAGTCGTCACTCTGGTGGACGGATATGACTCGCCACCACCCGGCGCGTTTGCTCCACATCGAGAGCCATCTGCGCCACGAGAGCGTCGAGGCTTTCGAACTTGCGCTGGGAGCGTAATCGCTGCAGGAACTGAAGCGCAATCACCCGCCCATAGAGCGCGCGCGGCGGGAAATCAAGCAGATAGGCTTCTACCAGCGGGGGCGAGTGGGGAAACATCGGCGGTGTGCCCACGCTCACGGCTGCCCCGTATTGCCTCCCGTCCAGCAAGGCAAGACAGCGTAAACACCCTCCGACGGACGAATGAGCCGTCCCAACGGCACCAGGTTGGCGGTCGGGTAGCCCAGCGTTTGCCCCCGCGATTCGCCCCGAACAACAACACCCGCCCAGAAAAGCGGTTCCCCCAGCTGTTGGGCTGCCTCCTCCAGCATACCTGCTTGCACCAGCTGACGGATGCGCGTGGAAGCAATGCGCTCGCCCGCTTCGTCCAACACGGGCGGCACAGCAACCACTTCGAACCGACCCACCTGTTTCAGCAGAGCCACCGTGCCACGCTGCCTGTGTCCGAATCGGAAATCCTCGCCCACCACCACCACCCGCGCGTGCAACTGGTCCAGCAGAACTTGTTGTATAAACCCCTCCGGGGCAAGGCGGGCAAACGCCTCCGTAAACGGCTGCACCACCACAAGATCGGCGCCATGTTGCAGCAGCCGCTCGATTCGATGGGCCAGCGGGCACAGCAGCGGCGTCGGCTGCTGCGGGCGCACCACTTCCGATGGGTGCGGGTCAAAGGTCAGCGCGACACACGGCACACCCTCTCGCTGCGCCCGTTCACACGCCTGCTTTAAAAGCGCCTGATGCCCGCGATGCACGCCGTCAAACACACCGATCACCACAACGCATCCCGCGGACAGCACGGCGCTCGCGCCTTCCACACCAAGAATCCAGCTCATTCACTCTGCCGCTAATCGCCTGCTATTGTACCCGTTCCTCTCGCCTGCTCCTGAAAGGAGTTCCGCAAGCTCTTTCGAACATCCGTTCCTATGATGCGACGAACCTTATCCTTCGGGGCGATTATCGCTACGTGCGTGTTCGCATGGGCAGTTTCCGAGAATCCGTCCGTTTCGGCGGAGTTGTTCAAGAACCTGCGCTGGCGCAATATCGGTCCCGCCAACATGGGCGGGCGCGTCACCGATATTGAGGGCGTTCCCGGTAATCCCCGCGTGGTTTATGTGGCGACCGCTTCAGGCGGTGTTTTCAAAACGACTGATACGGGCGTCCGCTGGACGCCCCTGTTCGACGAGCAAGAGACGCTCTCCATCGGGGATATTGCCCTCGACCCACAGAACCCCGATATCATCTGGGTCGGCACGGGCGAAGGCAATCCACGCAACAGCGTCTCCATCGGGGCAGGCGTCTATAAATCGATCGATGGCGGCAAAACCTGGCAATTTATGGGGCTGCGTGAAACTCGTCATATCACCCGCATCATTGTGCATCCCCGCGATTCGAACACAGTCTGGGTTGCCGCGTTGGGGCACGCTTTTGGTCCGAACGAAGAGCGCGGCGTGTTCATGACCACCGACGGCGGCAAGACCTGGCAGAAGGTGCTTTACATCGACGAGCATCACGGCGCGTCCGACCTCGATATCGACCCCACCAATCCGAACATCCTCTACGCCGGCATGTGGCGTTTCGAGCGGAAACCGTGGACCTTCACCAGTGGCAGCGAGCAGGGAGGCGTGTTCCGCTCCACCGATGGCGGACGCACCTGGAAAAAACTGGAGAACGGGCTGCCAAAGAAGATGGGGCGTATCGGGGTCAAGGTCGCGCCCAGCAACCCGAATGTGGTCTATGTGATTGCCGAATCGAATGACGGCACCCTGTTCCGCTCGGATGACCGAGGGGAGACCTTTGAACAGGTCTCCAGTGAGACCGCTCTCGTTTCGCGCGGATTCTACTACACCGATCTGCGCGTCGACCCAAAAGACGAGAACCGTCTCTACTTCCTGGCGACAAGTTTCCGCTTGTCCATCGATGGCGGACGCACTTCCACGCCCATCGCCAATCGGGTGCATAGCGACCATCACGCGCTCTGGATTGACCCGACGAATCCCGACTTTTTGTGGCTGGGCAACGATGGAGGGATCGCCTTCTCGCTGGACCGCGGACGAACCTGGGATGTGGTCAGCAACCTACCTCTCGGACAGTTCTACCAGATTCATTTGAGCAACGAAGCGCCCTTCTATCGCGTGGCGGGTGGACTACAGGATAATGGCAGCTGGGTCGGTTATGTGCGCACCAAAGAGGGCGGTATCGTGAACGAACACTGGCAAATGGTCAGCTTCGGCGACGGGTTCCACTGCGTGATTCATCCCCAGAACCCAGACCTGATCCTCAGCGAGTCGCAGGGTGGCAACCTGTACCGCACCGACATGGCGACGGGCATCCAGCTGGACATCAGTCCGCAGCCCCGCCGCAACGATGGCGGACCCGTGGGCGAGCTCAAATACCGCTTCAATTGGAACACACCCATCGTGCCCAGCCCGCACGACCCGAACACGGTCTATGTGGGCGCGAATGTGGTGTTCAAATCGACCGATTTTGGACTGACCTGGATACCCATCAGCCACGACCTGACCACCAACGACAAGGAGAAGCAGAAGGATGCGGGCGGACCCGTCTGGATCGAGAACACCACGGCGGAGTATCACTGCACGATTATCAGCCTCGCCGAATCGCCTGTGCAGCCAGGTGTCATCTGGGCAGGCACGGATGACGGCAACCTGCAGGTGACTTTCGACGGAGGGCGTACCTGGCGCAATCTAACCCCGAATCTACCCGACCTGCCACCTCACTCGCCCGTGTCGCATGTGGAACCATCGCGCACCGACGCACAGGTCGCCTATGTCGCCTTCGACCGCCACATGCTGGACGACTACAAGCCTTACCTGTATAAGACCACCGACCGCGGCAAGACCTGGCGCAAAATCACCGAGGGACTGCCCAATGAAGCGTATCTCTTTGTGGTGCGCGAGGATCCCAAGAATCCGAACCTGCTCTTCTGCGGCACGGAGCGCGGGCTGTTTGTCTCCTTCGACGCGGGTGAACACTGGCAAAAGATGCCCGCACTACCTCCTGTGCCTGTGCATGATATTCAGATCCACCCGACGGAGCATGATCTGGTGGTGGGCACACACGGGCGCAGTATCTGGGTGCTGGACGACATCACGCCACTGCGCGAGGCAACTGCCGATACGCTGAGTAAACCCGCCCATCTGTTCACCCCACGCATCGCATGGCGCTATTCGAGCCGCTTCGCCCGCTACGGTCGAGGCGACCGCCCGCTGGTCTCACCCAACCCGCCCGCCGGTGCAATGCTCACCTATCACCTGAAAGAGAAACCCGCAAAGGGCAATGTGCGTATTCAGATCCTCGATTCGGAGGGCAAAGTCCTGCGCGAACTCTCACGTATTCCCCAGGAGCCGGGTCTCCACCGTGTGGAATGGGATCTGCGCATGCGCGTCAGCCCGCGCGACGAGGAGGAGACATCCCAGCCCTCCACCCCTCCAGCAGGCAGAGGGCGTGGTGGACCGATGATGGGTCCGCAAGTGCTGCCCGGAACCTATCGCGTGCGCCTGATTGCAGGCGAGTTCCAAATGGAACAACCACTCACGGTCAAAGTGGAGCCAGCATTGGAGCCGTACCTCCCCAATATGAAGGCGGGCTTCCAGTTCGCGCTGGAGACATTGCAGATGATCCGCCAGCTGGAGCGCACAATGCGCGTGCTGGGCAGCGTGGAGGAGCAGATAAACCATCTGCGCCAGACCACCCGCCAGCAGAACATCGATATCCCGCGCGAGCTGAACGAAGCGCTGACCGAACATATCAAAAAGATCGACGAGCTGCAGGCGAAGGTGGAGAACCCACAAAGTGGACCCGCCTACTCGCGCGGACCACGTCTGCGCTCGCACCTCAACTCGGTCTACGGCATGATGAGCAGCAATACGGGACCGACGCTGGCACAGGTGGAGTTCTTCAACGAGGTGAAAGCCGAATGGGAGGCGACGCTGCAGGCAATGCGCAACTATCTATTGACCGAGCTGCCCAAGCTGAACGAGCAGCTGCGGGCAAACAAGCTGCCCGAGTTGCTGGTGAATCCGCCCGTGCTCGATTCGGCAGAATAAGCAGGGGCGCACACGCAGGCGCGCTCCCGCTTCTTTTCAGCGAGTGATCCCCTTGTTGCACCCCTCCTCTCAAGGGGGAGGGGCACTCTCCTATGACGCCTCGCCCCCGCGGCTCGCTACTTGCGCGCCACTTGCTCCAAAATCCTTTCAATTTCAGCGACCTTTTGCGCAGCGGTGAAGCTCTCCGCGATGCGCTGATGGGCGTTTTGGGCGCGGCGCAACCGTTCCTCCGGCTGACGAATAGCCTCCAGCAAAGCATGCGCAAGCGCATCGGAGTTGCGTGGGGGCACAAGCCAGCCTTCAACGCCGTCGCGTACCACCTCCGGAATACCGCCCACATACGTGGACAGCACAGGCAGACCCATCCACATCGCCTCCAGCATCGCCATCGGTAACATATCGTTCAGCGTGGGCAGCGCGTACAGGTCCGTCGCCAGCAAAAGACGCGGCACATCCCCGCGCACGCCCAGCCATTGCACATGAGACTCCAGCCCCCAACGGGCAATCTCGCGCTTGACCCGCTCACCATACCATGGCGGATGTACCTGCCCAATCAGTAACAGTTTCACCTGGGGCGCCTCATGGATCACCTGTGGCAGGGCACGCACCAGATAGAACTGTCCCTTACGCGGGATGATATTGCCCACCACACCCACCACGAACGCCTCGGGAGGCAGTCCCAGCTCAGCGCGCACTTGCTGGCGCACATTTTTATCGGACAGGGTCAATCGCTCAGGCTCAATAAAACCGTGTACGGTGCTGATTTTCTGAGGCGGCACACGATTATAGCGTATATGATAGCGGCGCGTCTGTTCCGAAACGGCGATCACATGGTCTGCCATGCGCCAGTGGAAATGGAGGGTGTGGGCATGGGCACGCAACACGGCAGGGATACCTGTCAGGCGACGCAACCAGACCGCAAAGTTGTTCGCCCGCGACATATGCGCAAGAATGACCTCGATGCCCCGTTCACGACAAAACCGCGCAACGGCGCGGAGGTCGTGCAAAGGCAGGCGACGCAGCTCCGATTCAAGGGTAGGGATGCCCACCGCTTGTGCCTGCTGCAGCACCCACGCCCCCGGTCGCCCCAGCAGATGAAGTGTATGCCCCCGCCGATGAAACCCCTTGGCGATCTGGAGCGTATGAACCGTCGCCCCACACGCATCCCTGCCTGAAACAATCTCCAGAATCCGCATGGCTGGATGAGACTATACCTGGAAAGCTGTTTCTAAGGGATACCCATTTGGGGCAAGAAAATGCCAGGAATTGGGATATGCTATACTTTATTTGAGGTGCTGGATTATGGAGGCATCCGATTATCGCAAGCGATGCTATCTCTCTGCTATAGAGGCAGCAAAGTTTCTTGGTGTGACGGTCTCAATGATTCATCATCTCGTTGAGACGGGGCAGCTACACGCCTTTACGGCTGCCAGCGGGCAGAAAAGGTTCGCATTGGCCGAGCTACAACGGCTCCGCCAGACCGAAACGGAGAACGGTACATCCAAGCGTGGAACTGGATTTCGTTCCGAGTATGTTCTTTCACTGAATGGAACGATCCAGCAAATCTATGTAAAAAATGCTCAACAGATGAATGAGTTGGCTTCCGACAGCATTCATCTCATCATCACCTCGCCCCCCTATTTCAATGCGAAGATGTATGCTCGCGAACCTATTTCGGGCGATCTGGGCGATATTCACGATTTGCAAGACTGGCTGGAACAAATAGGTCTTGTGTGGCGCGAAACCTTTCGCGTACTCCAGCCAGGGCGCAAACTCTTCATTAATCTCATGAACCTGCCTGTTCGTACGGGTGATGGAAGCTTTCGGATGCTGAATCTGGTTGGCAAGACGATTGATCTTTGTGAAGAGATCGGTTTCGTGTTCAAACGCGATATTATCTGGCATAAAACGAACTCAGTACGGGCCCATTTCGGGACCTATCCCTATCCGGGCGGAATCCTGATCAACCACATGCACGAGTTCATTTTGGAGTTCGAAAAGCCCGCACCGCGCGGCTACAATAAGTATGCGCACCTGACGCAAGCACAAAAGGAGCAATCCAAGCTGGATAAGGAGTTCTGGATCCAGCTTAAAAAGAGCGATGTCTGGACTATAAGACCGGAAGGGAGCGGTGATCGACGCGACCATGTGGCTCCGTTTCCCGTCGAGTTGCCGTATCGCCTGATCAAGGCATACAGTTATGTGGGCGAGAGCGTTTTGGACCCATTCGTTGGCTCTGGCACCACCTTGCTTGCCGCCGCACACCTTCGACGCAACGGGGTTGGCTACGAAATCAATCCAGAAATTGCCGCGGAGGCGTTTGCTCGGCTAAGCAACTATCAATTAAGCTTAGACGCGGAGATAGGCATCAGCGAACCATGAGAAAAGATCCCAAAATCGTTTATGCGCAGTCCAGCGACATCAAATCGCGTACCGATCTTGAGTACCGGCGCGACATGAAGCGTAAAGCAATCGCCGAACTGGAAGTGATTGGTTGGCTTCAAGGTATCCTGCGGCGGCAGAATCGGGGGCAGCAGGTTAAGGTATTCAAATCGGGTGGAGATAGATTCTTGTGGTTCCTGCGAGGCGGTGGGATCAACCGCGAGCCTGATTTTGTAGCGGAGATAAATGGTCACAAGCAGGAAATCGAGTTTCAGTATACCAAAAAAGAAAGGCTTAAATTCTATGATTTTAAGGTCTCGAAAGTTGCCACGAGGCGTAGCCACGCTGATAAAAAGCGCGAGCCAAAGCAAAATGTTCGCTTCCTCTATATTCATATGCCTAAATGCGCCTATGCTTTACTGGACGCCGAATGGATTGTCCAAAATGGGAAGATAGGAGAAGTAGCGGCATGGCGTGAACAAGCTTATCGAGTGCCTGCGGAGGTTTTTGAGCCACAGCTGCGTCCGAACAAAAACCTGGAGAAGATAATTAGAATCATTGATGCTAAGAATCGAATTCTGGAATTTCAGTATAGATTGCTGGAAGAAGTTCGAAGGCAGCTTGCACAACGCATCGTGCAAGCTGTCGAGCAACAGCAACCCTTCACCATTGTGCCAAATGATCTGGAAGGCTTCTTCCATGCATGCTTCATCATGGACGCGCTTCAGAAAGACCCTGAACTGTTGGACACTTGGTTTCGCCAAGCAATCAAGTTTGCCAAATCGATTGATTCCCTAAAAGCAGCATTTCAAGCAGTTTACTGTCTGGATTCGCTTTACTTTCGCATACCTCCTGAAAAATCCATCAAAGGGCTATCACGATTTATATCGGAGTTAATGAAATTAATGAAAAAAGTCAAAAAATGGTATTCCCCCGATGATGGCACTTATCGCTCTAACGCAAAATTGGAACCCTGTCTGGAAACGCAATATGCACTTTTTGTTATCAATTCTTTTGAAGATATAGTTCAAGATATTATTCACTATCGTACCAAAAATTAAAATATATAAAACCAATCAAAAAGATTTATCAGAGTCTTAACAATCCAGTCAAAATGGCGGAATTTATTCAGCAGTGCGGTGCGGAATAGGGTTTATGAGGGGCATTAGAACTCGCTGAGGCGGGCATACTCCCCACGCAGAGTTGCTGCCTGAGCCGACTCACCCTGCTGTTCCAACAGGCGAATCAGACCCTCCAGGGTGCGGCGATGGGCTATTAAAATCTGTTGCTCGCGCTCCGGGTTATATAAACCCAGCTCCTTGCCGAGCCGATTGAAGGGCAGGGTGCGCTCCCGATAGGCGCGGAACACGGCAAGCGCGGCTTCGTACTCGGTGCGGGCACGGGGCCAGTCACCTTGCGCCTCATAATGCTGCGCCAACGCAAGGTGCGCGAAGCCGTACGCCGTCTCCACGATCTCCGGCACAGCGCGAATCTGCCCATACGGGCTGCGTTCCAGCTGGATAATTCGCTCATAGTATTTTAGCGATTCAGGCGGCAGGAGGGGCGTTGCAGTGTTCTGTTGATACATTTGTGCCAGTTTGAGCAGGGCGGACAGGTTATTAGGGTCCCAATGCAACACATGTTCAAACGCCATCTGCGCCTGCATGCGTTTACCTTCCCGCTCGTAATAGAGTCCCAGCCGATACCAGTTGCGGGGCGTTGGTTTAATCTGGGCGGCACGCTCCATCAGCGTAAAAGCAGTATCGCGTCTACCCAGTGCATAGTAAAGCTCGCCCGCATCCATCAGATAGTCGGGATTATTCGCATCCAGCGAGCGGGCGAGGCTGAGCCGCTCCGCCGCCTGCGGCACATGTCCAACCAGCATGTCATAGCGCGCCTGATTGGCGTACAGCTCGCCCAATCCCATACTGGCAAGGCTCATGCCCAACGCTGCTGTCAGCACCAACGCAGCCCCACGCCGCTCGATAACGCCCAGCGGGATAGTGTAGACCCCATCGATTGCCAGGCACAGTCCCAATGTTAGAAGCCCCACCAGAGTCAGCAAGTTAGCGAAACAGGCGATGTCCGAGTCAACAAAGTTGTGTGCCGCACCTGCCAGCACGCCCGCCACGATGCCCAACCGAATGGGGCGCCAGTCAAAGGATGGTAAGTGGCGGATAGCGGGAGACGAGTGGCGCTCAGGCGACGACCCCTCGGTTGGTGGGGGCAGTTCGGGCTGCAGCGCACGGGTCAGCCAGCCGATACCCAGCACGAGCAGCAGCAGAAGCGCAGGAAAACCCGCCTCGCCCGCCAACTCCAGATAGCTATTATGCGCCAGACGAGTGAAACCTACGGAGGCGTAGCGCGGATAGCCCCACTCGAAAGCCCCCGGCCCCACGCCCAGTATGGGGTTCGCCAGCGCCATGCGCAGGGTGCCCTTCCATGTCTCAAGACGAAACGAGCCAGAGTATACTTCCTGAGTCGCTGCTTGCGGAGTCAATCGCTGCGCGGCGGGCAAGCTCAGCCATACAACGCCAAGCAACAACACCCCCACCAACGCGAGGCGCAACAGGAACGCACGCATGAGCACCCCCCACCAGAGCGCAAGCCCCAGAAAGACCACGAACGCCCCCACAAACGCCAGCATGCCCATACGCGAACCCGTCAGCACCAGCGCACTCAACTGCAGCCACAGCGCAACGGTCACCAGCGCCATCCACCACTGGGGAGGAGCAAGCGAAGAAGAAGCAGCCCTCTGTGTCGACATGGATTTCTCCCACCGTGCCAGAGCAAGCAGAATGCCCATCGTCAACGGGGCAAGCATCACCAGATAGCCTGCCAGTAGGTTCGGATTAAAAAAGCTCGCGAACACACGCCAGTTCGGGATACCGATGAACCGATGGATAAGATACTCGACACAACCCCGCAAGGCGAGTAAGGTGGCGGTAGCGGCCAAGGCAATGAGGAAGGTCCACGCGCTTGCCCCCCGACGCACAATCGCCGTCATCACGAGCATCAGCACGAACGCCACTCCCCATTCGGTCAGGCGCCGCAAGCCATACCAGCCCGATCCGTTTACAAGTGCCGAGAGCCCCATCCAGAACAGCAGAAGCACAAACGGCAGCGCGACCCGCCCAACAGGCAACCGCCACATTGCCACATTCCAACCGCACACCAGTAGCCCAATCAACACCGCGAAGCCCACCAAGAACGCCCCCATCAACGGGAAATCGCCACCCCAAAGCAGCCCATTAAGCACCTGCTCAGGCGCAACAGGGCGCGGCCCAATATAAAGGCTCCCTGCTAACCATGGCGCCAGCGCAAGTGCGCACGCCTGCGAGCCAACCGCCAACGCCAGCCAGCGCGGCAACTGCGTGCGCAGCCTAATCCGTCCGTTACGCACGCGCTTCCCTGCTTCGCTCACTCGCATAGCGGAACACCGCTTCCACCAGGGGCGACCACTGATAATACAGTGCGGGCAGCTCGTTCAGAGTTGCCCATCGGACACCCCGTGATTCAGAACCATCCGGCAGCGGCTCCAACCGCTCCAGCTGAGTCACAAAAACGGGCGCAACGCACTCGTCAGGTTCGTCCGTTGAGCATGGCTGTAGCCGATAGTAGCCGAGCAGCTGCAAGTCACACACAATCGCGCCCGTCTCTTCGTAGGCTTCCCGTCGCGCAGCCTGCTCGATCGGTTCGTTCGGCTCAATGCGTCCGCTGGGGGTACAGTAGCCGCGCCCTGCAATGTTCGCTATCAGAAATCGAGGCGGTGTGCCCTTATCAATGATCAGCACGACCACATAACGCGCCGTTGCCGACGATGGGGGCGCGGACGGCACAAACTGCATCTGCCGACCCGCCCATTCCGCTCGCAACTGCTCCCAATTGCTCATGGCAACGGTTTATACCCTCCAATAATTTTGCCCCGTACCTGTGCCAGCGGAAATGGTCCCAGCTGGCGGCTATCTTCTGAGTGCTCCATGTTATCGCCCACCACATACACATAGCCCGGCGGCACCCGCCTGCCCTTTCGTATGATGGCGGGGCCCCAGTAGAGACGGGGCACCTCCTCGCCTCCCATCGCCACGACCCGCTTGATGAGACGCGCACCCCCAGGCAGCTCAATCACCACCACATCCCCTTTGCGAATAGGACCAAACAGCCAGTATGCCCAGCTCATCAGCACGCGCTGCCCATGAGAATAGGTCGGCTCCATCGAGTGCCCCTCAACAACCACCACGCGAAAATTCGCCATAAAGCCAAGCGCAAGCAGCCCAAACAGAATCAGCAAGATAGAGAGGCGTACAATTCGCTGCAATTCCAAACCCAGCCAGCGCGACAACTGTGCCGTGAACGACTGGTGCGAATCGGAGCGCACAAGGTCCTCCGCCACAGCAGGCGGTTCAACCTCCTCAACCCGGCTGTTCTCGTTGAAACCGTTCAGGTCATAACGCATGGTGGTTTCCTTCTAATCGGGATGATAGCGCTCCATGCCCACAGGCGGTTGCCACTTCTCACGCGGGTGATAGAATCGCCATACCTCACGCGCCACCTCCCGAATGGCAACTTCCCCCTCGTTCTCCGGCACCCAGCGCGTATCCTCTGCCTCTTTCGTATAGACCGCTAAGATATACGCTCCCGACGGGCTGAACACAATGCCTGTATCCGAACGCGAACGTTCGATGGCGCCCGATTTCGTGGCAGCAACCACCCATGGGGGCACACTGCTCGCAATTAAATCGTCATAGAACTGGTGCGACAGGATACGCAGCATCCGATCGCACGCGGCAGGTGAACCTGCCCTGCCGGTGCGGATCGCGTCCAGCAGCTCCACCATCTCGTTCGGCGTACACATACCCATGCCCCAGCGCTCGCGCAACGCTTTCAGCTCCAGGTCATCGGGCGGATGTAGCATCAGCAGGCGCGTCTGCTTCAGACCCAACCGTTCCAGATAGCGGTTCACCTCCACAGTGCCCAACCGCCGCGCAAGCATTGCCGTGGCGGTGTTGTCGCTGACCGTAATCATCAGGTGCAACAGCATCTTAACAGGCACCGATTGCTTCTCGCGATAAAACTGCAGCAACCCAGCACCGTCGCGAATATCGTCGGGCGTAATGGGCAGCGACTCATGGTAGCTCAGGCGCCCCGCCTCGATCTCCTCGAACGCTTTCGCCATAAGAGCGGTCTTAATAGTGCTGGCGGTCGGGAAAATCTCGTCGCCCAGCCGGTTCAAACGGTGCTGATAGCGCGCATGATAGAGACTATAGCCCATCACGCCCTGAAACCGCTCACAAATGGCGTCCAGTTTCGCTTTCAGCCGCGCTGGATTAAGAGCCATCACCTCTCATTTTACCTGAGGTATAATCCCCTCTGGAGGCAGAGGGATGAGCATCCAAACGGCACCAAAGGCAGGATGGCGCGAGTGGCTCAAGGGGGAAAACTACACCCTGCACAAGCTCCACTCGCTAACGGGTATCTTCCCCGTCGGCTATTATCTTGTGCAGCACCTCCTTTTCAACTCCTTCGCCGCGATGGGACCCAAATATTTCAACGCCATCGTCTACTTCTTCAATGTGATCCTGCCCAAGCCCGTGCTGTACGCGATGGAGCTGTTCCTGGTGATTCTGCCGCTGCTGTTCCACGCACTGTACGGGTTTGTCATCACCTATCACGGCAAAGCCAATATCTATCGCTATCGCTTCAGTGAAAACCTGGCTTACACCCTACAGCGCCTCAGCGGAGTTTATATCTTCTTCTTCCTGCTGTACCATGTCTATTCCACCTCAATCAGCCATAAGTTATATGGCGTGGACATCTACTACGCCGGAATGCAGGCGCAGCTTCAGAATCCACTAATCGTGCTGGTCTACGCGCTGGGCGTAATCGCCAGCAGCTATCACCTGTTTAATGGGGTGTGGAACTTCTGCATCCGATGGGGATTGGTGGTGGGCGAGGGAGCGCAGCGCGGACTACATCGCGGGTGCATGGTCGGTTTCATCCTGCTCTCCGCACTGGGGCTGATTGCGCTGGCTGGCTTCTTTATGCACGAGCCAGTGCCCTCTCCCAAGCATTAGAAGTTTGTGGAGGCAACGCATGCATTACCTCTACCAAGTGTAGCGCGGGCGCCCTGCCCAAAGTAGAACAGGACGCCCATGCACGGGGACGGATCAGGCAGCAACCACATTGAAGCGAGTGAGGGTGGTCTGCACCTGATTAACAAACTCGGTGGGATTGGTCTCGTCCCAGATGACATAGCCTGTGGCTTTGGCGGTCTCTTGCCAGTTGACTGCCTGCGAGCTGTACTGGGACGGAACAATTAGGAACACGGGGATATTCGGGTTAGTCGACTGGGTGCGAATAAAGTTGATAAACGACTGGGCGTTGAACTGATTGGTCTGACCAGTCGGGTTGCTCCAGTAGACGAACACCGCACTCCAGCTGCCCTGCTGATACTCGGTCAGCGTGCTCTCGGTGCTGGTCGCCGTGCAGAGATACCAGCTGCTTGGCGCCCCACTTGCATAGCGGCTGAACTCCGCGCCACCAGTTGCAAAGAACACTCTCGCCATCGTTAACCTCCTTCAGAGTGATGGATTTGGGATCACGCGCGTCCCATTGCTATTATCGGCAAGGCAGCGCGTGATCTTTAGAGGACCTGAATGGCAGATTGCACCGAGCGCACAACGCGACGCATCTCATCCCTGCTCGACCAGTTCGACCGCCTCGTCCGAGGTGACAAGCGCGACCCTAGGAGCAGGCTGACCCATCATGGCGCGCACCTGCTGCTCGATGGCGGCAAGCAGCTCGGGATTCTCCTCCAGAAAGGCACGCACATTCTCGCGCCCCTGACCCAAGCGCGTCTCGCCAAAGTTGAACCATGTGCCCGACTTCTGGATGATGCCCAGACTCAACGCGAGATCAAGCAGGTCACCCACACGCGAGATGCCCTTGCCAAAGATAATATCGAACTCCGCCTGACGGAAGGGCGGCGCAACCTTGTTCTTGACCACCTTGACGCGCGTGCGCATCCCGATCACCTCGTTGCCCTGCTTGATATTGTCCACCCGACGCACCTCCAGCCGCACCGACGCCCAAAACTTGAGCGCACGCCCGCCAGGCGTGGTCTCCGGGTTGCCGTACATCACGCCAACCTTCTCGCGAATCTGGTTCACGAACACCACAGCCGTGTTGGTCTTGGCAGCGGAGCCGCCCAGCTTGCGCAACGCCTGGGACATCAGGCGGGCCTGCGCCCCGACCGTCACATCGCCAATATCGCCCTCCAACTCCTGACGAGGTATCAGCGCGGCGACCGAGTCCAACACCGCCACATCGAACGCGCCACTGCGAATCAGCGTGTCCATAATCTCCAGCGCCTCATCGCCTGTCGAGGGCTGCGAGATGTAGAGCCGCTCCACATCGACGCCAATCGCCCGCGCATAGTCGGGGTCAAGCGCATGTTCAGCGTCCACAAAAAGCGCGTTCCCGCCACGCTTCTGCGCCTCTGCGATAATGTGTAGCCCCAGCGTGGTCTTGCCCGACGATTCGGAACCGTAAATCTCGGTGATGCGCCCGCGCGGAACGCCCCCAACACCCAGCGCCATGTCCAACGCGACACTGCCCGTGGGAATAGCTTCCACCTGCAGACGAGTCGCCTCGCCTAAACGCATCACGCTGCCCTTGCCAAACTGCCGTTCCACCTGGGCAATCACTGCCTCTAACGCCTTCTGCTTATCGGTCATCGTTGCCTCCTCGAGACGCCCGGAAAACCAGACGCCCCCATAGAGAGAGTTGTCTACTATTATACCCACCCCAAACGGACAAATGCGCGCAGGAGAGACACCGCGCCGCGTCGAATCGATAACCACTATGAATCGCGAACGGTTGATCGAATGGGTGGAAACCCATACCGACGAGATGATTGCCGATTTCCAACGGCTGCTGCGGGCGGAGAGCATACGCTCGGAGCCAGACCCCCATGCCCCCTTCGGCAGGGGCGTCCGCGACGCGCTCGATATCGTGCTGGAACTGGGCGAGCGGTTCAATATGCGCCCGCGCGACTTCGATGGCTACGCCTGCGACCTGGAAATAGGCACGGGCAACGAAATGGTCGCCTCACTCAGCCATATCGATGTGGTCCCAGCAGGCACAGGCTGGACAAAACCACCGTTCGGCGCGCTCATCGAAAACGGCTATATCTATGCACGCGGCGCAACCGACAACAAAGGCGCAACCATCGCAAGCCTCTATGCCGTGCGCCACTCCAAGAGCTGGACATCCCACTGAAACGGCGCGTCCGACTCATCATCGGCTGCGACGAGGAAAGCCGATGGGAGTGTATGCAACACTACCTCACGCACGAACCAGAGCGACCCGTGTGGGGCATCAGCCCCGACGCCGGCTGGCCCCTCATCTATGGCGAAAAGGGCATCGTCAACCTTTTTCTGCAAAAACAAGTGTCGCTGCCCAACACCATTGTGCGCATCCAGTGGGCGCGCGGAGGCGAACGGCCCAACATGGTGCCCGACTACACCGAAGCACTGGTCAACTGCACCGTGCAACCAGCCCACCCACTGCCCGAAGGCGCACAATGGCAACCCGACCCCAACGGCTGGAAACTCATCGCGCACGGCAAAGCGGCACACGGAAGCCACCCCGAAGGCGGCATCAACGCCGTCACCCGCCTGCTCGAAGCGCTCCAACCCCTGCAACTGCCCGACAACGAACACTGGCTCGACACCATACTGGCATGGTCACGCTCGCACGACGGCACCGCGCTCGGCATCGACTACCAAGACGAGCTATCGGGCAAACTGACCAGCAATCTGGGCGTGTTTGAGTACAACGGCACACAAGTGCGGTGCGTGTTCAACATCCGCTACCCCATCACCTGGAGCCTCGACGCACTCAAAGAACAACTGCAACCGACCCTCGAACGCACCGGCTTCGAACTGAGCGAAATACGCCACACACCACCACACTATGTGCCCCTGCAGACCCCCTTCCTGCAGACCATCCTGCGCCTCTATCGAGAAGAAACGGGCGACCTGCAAAGCCAGCCCGCCACAATGGGCGGCGGCACCTATGCCCGCGTGATGCCCAACCTGGTCGCCATCGGCGCCGCCTTCGAAGGCGACGGCAACGCGCACGAACCTGACGAACGCATCGCCATCGACAGCCTCAAAAAACTGGTGCGACTCTACGCCCGTATCCTCGAAGAACTGGCGAACCTGTAAACCCTTCAGCGCGGAGGCACCTCACCATGCAACCAGTCCAAAAATGACCCATTCACCCCACTCGGCGCAAGCTCCCCAATAAAGTTCGTGTACCGAATATGCTCGCGCACCACCTGCTCTATCGCCTCAAAGTAGCCCTCGCGCGTCTTAACAATCAGCACCACCTCCGACTCCTGCACCATCTGACCTTCCCAACGATAGGCACAGGTGATCGGAAACCAGTTAACGCACACAGCCAGCCGCCGTTCCAACAGCGCACGCCCAACGCGCTCCGCCTCCTCCACCGTGTTCAGCGTGATATAAAAAAGCCGCATCCCTCAACCTCCTGTCCTATTCTACCTCGAGCGTCCCTCTCAAGAGCATCGGTCTGTGGTATAATACAGACGGGATAATGCCATGCAAGACTCGTTGCCAGAGGTAGAAGTGATTGTTCCGTGCGTGGAGGGGCAGCAGCACCCCATCCGCCTGCGCCTTCACAGCTGGGCGCAGTGGCAGATTGTTCACAACCCCTGTGCCGAGATGATCGGTCCTGCCTTTGTCCAGATGGCACCCTGCAGTGCGCATGTGCGCGCGCGAGGTGCCGAATTGCGTCGGGCGGTGGTGAAACAGTTAGCTGGGGTGGGTGCTATGGCCGTGCCCGCGCTAATCAAGGCGTTGCGGGATGGGGATTGGGATGTGCGTCGTGCGGCGTGTGAGGCGTTGGGTCGGATAGGCGATGCGTCGGCGGTGCCCGCGCTAATCAAGGCGTTGCGGGATTGGGATTGGAATGTGCGCCAGGCAGCCCAGAATGCCCTTGAACGGATTCGCACTCGTCAGAAACAGGCAGAGGAGGCAAAAGGTGAGTGAGCCATCGCGCCTTTTAGACCGGGTGCGGGCAGCGCGGGTCTATGCCGCAGAGCAAGCGGCATCGTGGCTGGCGCCCGCCCTCTATGCCGCCCCCGTCGTGCTGAGCGAAGCCCTGCCCGCACCCGCCGCCATCGACCGATACGGCAGGGTCTATTTCAATCCGCAATGGCTGGAACGCTTGCAAGGCGATGTGCTGGCGCAGATAGGGTTCCTGTGGGTGCACGAAGTGTGGCACTGGCTGCGGGAACACGAGGCGCGAGCGCAAGAACTGCGCGCGGAGCCGACCCTGTGGAACCTGGCAGCCGACCTCGAAATCAACGATTACATCCCCAAAGGGCTGCAAATGCCCGATTTTGGGGCAGGCATAAGGAGCGCGACGCCCGCGCAGTATGGACTGCCAGAGGGGCATCTGGCAGAGTGGTACTACCGTCAGCTGCAACAACAGCAACAACAGCAGAACCAGCAGCCCCAGGCGCAAGGCAACCAACAGCAGCGGAACCAGCAGCCCCAGGCGCAAGGCAACCAACAGCAACAGAGCAATCAGCAAGGACAACAGCCGGGTGATCAGGCAGGTAGTGAGGCACCAGATGGTGATGTGACTGGAAGCGTTTGGGACGAGGGCAGCGGCGTGCACGGGCAGCCACGCCCGTGGGAACTGCCACCCGAAAGCCAAGAGACGCACACCCTCAGCGACTTCGACCGCCAGTGCCTAAAAGAGGAAGTCGCCAAACGCATTCTGGAAGAAGCGCGAAAGACGCGCGGCACCCTGCCTGCCCATCTGGTGCGCTGGGCAGAGGAAACGCTGAAACCGCGCGTGAACTGGCGCGAACAGCTCAAGCGCGTGCTGCGCGGCGCCATCAACGACGGCTTCGGACAGCGACTCGACTACAGCTTCCGCCGACCCAACCGCCGGGCCGCCATCTATGAACCGTTCATCCTGCCCGCGCTGCAGGGCGAGTACCGCCCACGTATCGCCGTGGTGGTCGACACCTCAGGCTCCATCGGCAACCGCGAGCTGAATCAGGCAATGGCAGAAGTGCGCGCCGTGCTCGAACAGGTGCGCACCGAAATCACCCTCATCCCCTGCGACGCACGCACCTACGACGCGGTGAAAGTGCGCACACAGCGCGATTGGCAGGTGGCAACCCGACACCTGCGGGGCGGCGGCGGCACCGATATGTGTGTGGGCATCGAGGAAGCCAAACGCCTCAAACCGCCCCCCGACGCCATCCTGGTGCTGACCGACGGATACACCCCCTTCCCGGAACAGCCGCCGAAACCGAATGAACCCCTGGTCATCTGGGGCCTCTGGAAACTGGGCGACGAGGAACCCCCCAAGCCCCCGTCGCCCCCATGGCGCCAGCGCGATATCGTGGTCATCCGAGTGGAAGGGTAAACTATCAATAATCCAAATGCCAAAGCATACAACAGGAACATCAAGCACAAGCACAAGTAGGGGCGCCGCATGCGGCGCCCCCAAAAGGAAGGAGCGACTATGGCAACGATAGCACAAGGTGCTCTGGAGACTTTGATCGCATTACAGACGCCCTCGCCCAAAGGGTATCGAGGCGTGCCCGTGCTGGTCTGGGGAATGCCCGGCGTGGGCAAATCCACCTTTATCGAATCACTCGCGCAAGAGGACTACCCCGTGCTGACCCTGATCGCCTCGCTGCACGACCCGACCGACTTCAACGGCTTGCCAACGCTGCAAGACGGGCGAGTGCGCTTTGCCCCGCCAGAGTGGGTGGAGCCGTTCGAACGGCACGGACGCGGCATCCTGTTTCTGGATGAGCTGACCACTGCGCCACCCACAGTACAGGCAGCACTGCTGCGACTGGTGCTGGAACGACGACTGGGCGCCTACGCCCTGCCAAACGAGGTGAGCATCGCCGCCGCAGCGAACCCACCCGACATCGCCGCCAGCGGCTGGGAACTCAGCCCACCCTTAGCCAACCGGTTCGTGCATCTCCAGTGGAGCCTGCCCGCCGAAGCATACCGCGAAGCACTGGAGCAAGGTATGTTCGAGCCAGCACCCCACATCCAGATAGACCGCTCGGCACACACCGCATGGCTCTACTACTGGCGTGCCGTGGTCGCAGGATTCCTCAAGCGCAGCCCACAAATGCAACTGACGCAACCCGCCGAGAACGAATACGCCTTCGCCAGTCCGCGCACATGGGACTATGCCATCGCGCTCATGGCAAGCTGCGACCTGCTGGGCTACGCCCCACGCCCAGATGTCCCCGACCGCCAAACGCGCCCCTTCGTGAACCTGGTACACGGCGCCATCGGCAGCGGTGCAGCCACGCCCTTCCTCCAATACCTGCGCCAACTGCGTATCCCCGACCCCGAAGAGGTGCTCAAAGGCACGGTGCAGGTGGACACCGCACTGCGCGAGGACGAGCTGATGACCCTCTTCGGCGCAATGACGGGACTGCTGCTGCAAGCGATGGAGCAGAACGCACCCCATACCGCCACCTACATAGAGCACTATCTACAGGGCGCGCTGCGCGTCGGACAGGCGAAAAAGCCCGACGCGATCTATATGAGCCTGCGCCGACTCGTGCGCGAAGGACGCCTCCATCAGTTCATAAGACGCAACCCCAACACGCAACGCCTGCTACAACAACTGAGCCACTATTACGAAGATATCGCCAAAATACTCGAAGACATACTCGAACCTAAGCTGTAAGAAGCGAGCGACGAGACGCCTGACGAGTCCTTTGACGACCCGTTTTTCCTTTGACGACCCGTTCGAGATGATATAAGGTACAATCTTGCCCGATGGCGTTCCGGGTCTTTTGTGGACAGCTCATCACCGATGGGCAACTCTATCGGAATGTGGCGCTGCGCATCGATAAAGGGCGTATCACCGCTTGGGAATCCTTTAATAATACGCCCCTCATCGAGCCGCCCGATGTCGATGCGCGCACCTACATCGTGCTGCCCGGCATGATCGACATCCACATTCATGGCGGCGGCGGGCGCGACCTGATGGAGGGCACGGTGGAGGCAGTGCAGGCGGTCGCACGCCACCTCGTGCGCTACGGCGTGACAGGGTTCCTCGTAACGCCCCTGACCGCCCCATGGGAAGCCATCCGAGCAACGGTGCAGGCAGCACAACAGGTGCGCCTGCACGGCTCGAACGGCGCACAGGTGCTGGGATGCCACCTGGAAGGACCCTTTATCAATCCGCTGCGGGCAGGAGCGCAGCCACCCGAATATATCCGCCCCGCCAGCATCGCCGAACTGGAACGCGAACTCGGAACACTGCTGGAAGAGGTGCGCATCGTGACCCTCGCGCCCGAAATCGAAGGCGGCTACGAACTCACCCGCTTCCTCACAAATCAGGGCATCCTGGTCTCCATCGGACACACCGACGCCCGCTATGAGGAGGTCACACGCGCCATCGACCTGGGCGCACGACACGCCACCCACTGCTTCAACGCCATGCGCCCATTCCAGCATCGCGAGCCAGGCACGGTGGGCGCAGTGCTTGCCCATCCCGAACTCAAAGCCGAACTCATCTGGGACAATGTGCATACCCACCCCGCCACAGCGCGACTGCTGGTGCAGGCAAAGGGCGCAGAAAGCGTGATGTGCATCTCCGATGGCACCAGCGGAGTCGGCATGCCCGAAGGCTACCAATTCGAACTGTGGGGACACGCCGCCATAGTGCAGGCAGGCGCCGCCCGCCTCGTCAAAAACGGCTCGCTGGCAGGAAGCACCATCGCAATGGACACCTGCCTGCGCCACTGCGGCGAAACCTTCGGGCTAACCCTCGCCTCTATGCTCTGCTGCGCAAACCCCGCACGCGCGCTAAGACTGGAAGGACGCAAAGGCACCCTGCGCCCAGGCGCCGACGCCGACTTCCTCCTGTGGAACCCCGAACGCCAGCAGGTCGAAAGCACATGGATCGGCGGTCAGCCGCGATTCCCATGAAACAGGCAGGAATCAAAAACAACGCGGCGAATCAAAAAATAGCATGCGTTAAATGGCGAGTGGCATCCGAGGGGCGCAATCACCATGCCCCCGCTTGCCGCTCACTAAGACGACGAGGAGGTTAGAGAACAATGCAATACGACGAGCAACGACCCGTGCAAGAGACGACGAGTACCGACGCGCCTGAAAGGCTCCCTGAACAGGGGAGAGCCGAGAACGCGATGGACGAGTCGCCCGTTCCGTCGGCAGCCACGCCAACCAGCGAATCGACCGAAGCGACGCCGACAACAACCGAAACCGCGACGACCGAGCCGAAACCATCCGAAGAGGATTTCTCGTTGGAGGAAGCGCTGGCGCAGAGCTTCCGCTCCTTTGAAGAAGGCGAAATCGTGCGGGCGACCGTAGTCCAGGTCGACCACGAAGGCGCGCTGGTCGATGTGGGCACCAAAACCGAGGTGCGAATCCCCCTGTCTGAGCTGTCAGAACAGCGAGTCAGCTCCGCCGAAGAGGTTGTGCAGGTAGGCGATGAGATCGATGTGATGGTCGTGCGCCAGCGGGGCGAAGAGGGCGGCCCCGTACTGTCCAAGCGATTAGCCGATTTCGAACGACTCTGGCAAAGCATCGTGGACGCCTACGAACGCCAGGAAACGCTGGAAGCAATGGTCACCGAGCGAGTCAAGGGTGGCGTGGTGGTCGATATCGGCATACGCTGCTTCGTGCCCGCCAGCCTAATCGCCCGTAAACTGCCCCCGCAACACCTGGACCGCCTCATCGGCGAAACACTGCCCATCAAAATTATCGACCTGGATTTCGACAAGCGCAAGGCGGTCGCCTCGAGCATCGCCGCGGAAGAAGAGCGACGGCGCAAGCGCGAGCAAGCCGAACGAGAGAAGCGCGAACAACTCTTCCGCCAGCTCCATGTGGGGCAGCGACTGAAGGGCACGGTCAAACGGTTCACCCCATACGGCGCGTTCGTCGATATCGGCGGCTATGAGGCGCTGCTCCATGTCAGCGAAATCAGCTGGACACGCATCGCGCATCCGCGCGAAGCACTCAAAATCGGCGAAGAGATCGAGGTGGTCGTCATCCGACTGGAGCCAGAACGGGGCAAGGTGGCGCTCAGCCGACGACAGGTGCTGCCAGACCCCTGGTCCGAAGTCGTTCAACACTATCGTGAGGGCGAAATCCTGGAACTGCCTATCTCGCGGGTGGAGCGCACCGGCGCCTTCGCAAAGCTGCCAGAGGGTGTGGAAGCCTTCATCCCACTTTCGGAACTGACCAGCAAGCGCGGCGTCCGCAGCGCACAGGAGGTGGTCTCACCCGGCGAGACCATCAAAGCGCGCATCGCCGAGATTGACCCGCGTCGCCGACGCATGGTGCTGAGCGTGCGCGCAGTGGAAGAACAACACGCGATCCAGGAACATACGCGCCAGCGCGCCGCCCAGGGCGGGCGGACCAGCGGCTTCACCATCGCCGAACGCCTCCAAGCCCAGCTGCAGGAGCTGCAGCAGAGCCTCGCCCCAGAAGCAGAAAGCAAGCCAGCAGCGGAAGTCACGCCAACGGAATCGCCCGAACCAGCAGGAACAGAACCGACGACCGGCGAACAGGAGACAACGAATGCCGAATGAAAGCGACGCGCCACTCGCGACCCGCCCTTCGCGCCTCGCCTTCGGTACGCGAGCGGCGACTGCGCATCGCCATCACCGGCGGTGTCGCGGAAGGCAAGACGACCGTCTTGCGCATGTTCGAAACACTGGGTGGTCAGACGATTAGCAGCGACTCAATCGTCGCCACCTTGCTGCGTCCAGGGACGGACCTATGGCAACAACTTATAAAGGAATTTGGGGAAGCTATTACAACCGCTACAGACGAACTGGATCGCGAGCGGTTAGCCTCGCTCGCCTTCGGCGATGCCCGTGCACGGCGCCGACTCAATCGGTTGCTGCACCCAGCCATCGTCGCGGCGATTCAGCAGCGGCTCGAGGAGATAGAGAAGCTGCCTGTCACGCCCATTCTGGTCGAGGTACCGCTCCTGATCGAAGTGTGCCTGCAGCATCGGTTCGACCGGATTATCGTGGTGCAGGCGACGCCTGCCCTGCAGCGCGAACGGCTGCTTGCTCGCGGCATTCCACCACCCCTTGCTCGCCAGATGCTATGCGCGCAGCTGCCCACCCACGCCAAAGTGCCCTTTGCCGATTGGGTGGTGCGCACGCACCGCTCGCTGGAAGAGGTGGAACGCCAAGTGCGATGCATCTGGGCAGCGATCCATCAATAGGGGATGGGGTATACTTGTGTGATGTGCCAAGCACGACACCGAGTGCAACCTTTGGAACGGTTCAGCCGTCAAAAAAAGCGGACAGGAACACGGCAACGCCCGTCGAAGTTCTAAACGGAGAAGAGGAGGTTTAGGCAAAAGTGGTCAAACGATGGTGGCTGATTCTAACGGCACTGATCATTGGCACGGTCGCCTTCGGGCAACAGAATAACACGAACCAACGCCCGTGGGAAGAGGTGTATCGTAATCGCCCGAATCGGCACACGCTGCCGAACCAGCGTCCGCGCACGATTCCGCGCCAGAACTATAAAGAGGTTCCCTCCATCTCGCCTTTTGAAGGCAACCTGCAATGGCCCAAAAACGGGCTGTTCGATCCGCGCCGCTTCCATCAGCAGCGCCAAAACAGCACGCCACGCACCCGTGCGCCACGCTGGGACCGTGACCTGACAAATGCGCCCACCGACGAGCTGCACCCAATCTACGCGTCGCGTGCCACCCGCATGTTCTTTGCATCCAACGCGACCGCAGTCGTGGATGGACGCCTGGCAAACCCTGGACAGTTTTATCATATCTGGCGCGGCGACCTGGACGACGGCAGCAATCCCGACCTGGGACAGCTGACCAACTATGTGCGAATTACAGGCGACACGCCCGATGAGCAGTTCTCCTCCCAGATTCAGCCAAGTGTGAACCAAAACGGACACATCTTAGCCTATGCCTCCCGCTCCGCCGCCGGCAGCTATAATATCGTCATTCGCAACCTGACGACCAATCAGCGCGTGCTGCTGACCACCGACAACGACGGCGTAACACAAAATCTGCATCCCACGCTCAGCCCCGGAGGTAATCTGGTTGTCTTCTCGTCGAACCGCTTGGAGGCGGGCGAAACGCCTGCTGACCGCCGATTCCGCCTGTACATGGCACGCACCGATGGACGCCCCTTCGATGACGGGCGATTCTTCCGCCGCATCACCTTCCCCGATGCAGGGCAAAACGATATCGAACCTGCATGGGCACCCGCAGGCGATCAGGTCGCCTTTGCACGCACCTTCCCCGACGGCAGCAGCTATATTTTCTTTATCAATCCACAAACGCTTAATATTGTGCAGTGGACGAACTTCGTAGATAACGACGGGGATCGCCCCAAGGATCGCCAACCCGCTTGGGGTCAACTGCCTTCAGGGCAACCGGTGATTTTGTTTGCTTCCAACCGCAAGTCGCTGGATAATCAGAGGCGCCATCAGCGGCTGGCACCCGCCACAGATGTGGATACAACCAACCGCGTTTTCGATATCTACCAGATCAGCGCGGTGCTATCCGAAGAGCTGGGCAGTGTGGCAATCTCAATGACCGCCGACCCCAGCACGCCCGCCCTGGCACGCCCGAACTATCCCGGCGATCCCGAAACCTTCACCGGAGCACAGTATCCGACCTCCGCCATCATTGAGCGCAACCGAATTGCCTATCAATCCACACGGCTGAACGAAGAGCAGAACCAAGGTCCGCACGACATCTGGGAAACCTTCGCCAGCGATACGATAGCCCCCACGATGGAGATTCTGCCGGTGGTTCAGCCGAAAGAGATGTTCCCAGGCGACGAGGTCACCATCCGCGTCCGCGTGGTCGATTTCCAGAGCGGTGTCCAGTTCGTACGTGTCCAGTTCAAAGACCCCGATAGCGCGGAGCAGGACGCCGAAGGACTGGAGCACAAAATCTATCTGTTCCGCCCGCAGGAGGTTGTGGACGATGGCGGTGTCGTAATTCCAGTGTTTATAGAAATTGGGCAGCAGGCAATCCACCCGGAGACCTACGAATATAAAGATCCCTATGTGTTGGCTCTGTTAGGGTTCAGCGGAAATCTGGATGACACCTTGGCATTGCGCTATGTGCCCGATGATCCAAATAACCCCGACCCAACACAGTCGGGCTGGTGGGAAGTGACCTGGCGCACACCCGATGTGGAAAGCGACTTCTACCTCGATGTGATTGTGCGCGATAACGCAGGCAACGAGTTCGTCTACGACAACATTTCAGGCTTCACCACCAAACGGTTCGTGGGCGCGAACAAGATCCTGCTGGTGTCCGACTACGCGGCAGGGCAGATGTTCGTGCAGAACCGCATCGGTGCAATTGGTAGCCCCGATTCCGCAGGGGGACGCCCCACCTGGCTGCCAGTGGAGAGCTACTGGACCGACAACCCAACAGGCAAGCCACCCTATGATATTGCAGTGGTTCCCCCAGGAGCACCAATCATCGGCGATGGCGCAATCCCAAGCCCGACAGTACCCCTTGAGACTATCCGGTCAGACACGCTGGGTGGGAATACAACCTACGGCAACCTGTACGACATCTGGCGCGTGCAGTGTCGCAATCCTTTACCTCCGTCGGTGCTGGCGGGTTATCTGCCACGCTACGAACAGGAGCCGACCGACCTGCGGGGCGGTTCGCGCACCAAGCTGCACGCCGAGCGCATCGTGGTGTGGGCAAGCCCCTACACAGGGGACCTGTGGGCAGGACCGGGACATCTGTTAGACCCCGAAATGCAGACCACACTGCGCAACTTCCTTGCAGCAGCAGGGCGACTGGTGGTCAGCGGGCAGGATGTCGCCTGGGCGCTGACACTGGCAGGCGGAACCGCGAACCAGTTCCTGCAGCAGATTCTGCAAGCCCAGTACGATTTTGACACCGCAGAGGATGTGGTGCTGCCCATACCGTACGCGCGTTTGCGCCACCAGCTGGATGCGGAGAATTTGGAATTCAACCCCGACCGCCCCGGTGCCCTTAATCCCAATGTGTTTGACCCCAACCCCATCGCC
>Ga0101943_1000600_pt1 | contig 51288 bp, 56 predicted proteins | sample DewCreD2012metaG_5_FD_75244 | JGI IMG/M metagenome (GOLD analysis project Ga0101943, IMG submission 75244) | Hot spring sediment bacterial and archeal communities from British Columbia, Canada, to study Microbial Dark Matter (Phase II) - Dewar... ... | reverse complement strand
GTTCATGTTCGCCTTCGGCCTGTGCCTGGCCATTGCCCTCTTCATCGCCGTATTAGCCACGATGAAGGCTGGTCTCCTGTGAGGAAGGGTGGTATGGGGACGTGCCGTTCCTGCACTTCGGTCTAGAGCAGCGCTGGTGGCTGGACTGGTATCCGCCTGACGCCCTGGCCCTGTGCATCGGCCTCCTGGGCCTCTATTACCTGGCCCTGCGCTATCTGCGCCCCCCTGACGCCCTGCGGGTGCGTCGGTCCACGGTGGTGGCCTTCGTGCTGGGGGTGCTGGCCATCTACGCCGGCGCTGGCACGCCCATCCACCCGCTGGGAGAGGAATTCCTGCTGTCGGCCCACATGTTCCAGCACTTCCTGTTCAGCATGGTGGCAGCGCCGCTGCTGGTGGTGGGCATCCCCACCTGGCTGTGGCAGATACCGCTGCGCTCTCGGGCCGTGCTACGGGCGGCACGCGCAGTCACGCACCCGGCCTCGGCCTTTCTGGTCTTCACCGTCTTCCAGACCCTCACCCACCTGCCGCCGGTGATAGAGCTGGCGGTCACCAACGGGGGCTTCCACTTCCTGACTCACCTGGGGCTGGTGCTCAGCTCCATGCTCATGTGGTGGCCGGTGCTCAGCACGGTGCCGGAGCTGCCGCGCCTGTCCTATCCGTTCCAGCTGGCCTATCTCTTCGTGCAATCGGTTCTGCCCACCGTCATCGCCGCCTTCCTGGTCTTCGCCACCAGCCCCGTTTACCCGGTCTACGCCCGGATGCCGCGGCTGGTGTACTCCATCACGCCGGTGGTGGACCAGCAGCTGGCGGCAGCCATCATGAAGATCCTGGGATCGCTGGTGCTGTGGGGATTCGCCGCCTGGGCCTTCTACCAGTGGTTCGCGGAGCACGAACGCCGCGCGCGAGGGCCTTCCTGGGAAGAGGTGGGGGAGGAGCTGGAACGGCTGGGCCTCTCCCGCCGCGACCAGGGCTAGAGGCCCTGCTCTAGCGGGCCACCAGCGTCCCCGTCATCTGCTGCGGGTGGACGGTGCAGTTGAAGTAGTAGCTGCCGGGGGCAAGGGTTACGGTCAGGGTCTCCTGGCAAGGGGCGGTGCAGAACTCGGTGGAGGCCAGGGGCTGTCCCCCCGACTGGGCGTCCTGACGGCTACGCCAGATGGCGATGTCGTGCACCTGCCCGGTGTCCTCATTGATGAAGGTGATGGTAACGGGTTGATTGGCTGCCACCACAAGTTGCTGGGCGTTGAAGCGCAGGCTCCGCACGGCGCGGACTTCCAGGCTGGTAGCGGGGGCGCCACCGGCCTGACCGCCGCCACCCGCGGGCGCCGTGGCCGCCGGTGGCTGCTCGGCCGCCGCCTCCTGGGCCCCTCCTTCCTCATGGACGGCCGCCCAGATGGCCCCAGCCAGGATGCCCAGCAGGACGACGGCCGCCATGGCGCCCACGTGCCAGCCCTTTATCTGGGGCACGCTGGCCACGAACCAGCCCCCCAGCAGGATGAGGGCCGAGATGCCCAGGGCCAGAGGCGTGGCCATGTCCACGTCGCCCACCTTCCAGTGGGCCAGCTCCAGGTAAATGCGCGAAAGGCCGTAGACCACCAGCACGCTGAACAGGAAGGCCATGGCCGGCACCAGGAAGGGGAAGGCCGTGCGCTCCCGCACCTGCTGCTCGGCCTCGAACCGCCGCCACCATTCCTCGCTGCGCAGGGCCTCCATGTCGATGACCTGGAGGGACCCCGGCACCAGTAGGTCGCGGTGCTGCTCCAGGATGGAGACGACGGTAGGCTCCCCCGTCTCGTAGTCGATCAGGCTCTGATCGTCGGCCCAGCGGGTCTCCACCACCAGCTGCACATTGCCCTGGCGGTTGATGGACCGCACCACCCGCATGTCCTGGAAGCCTGCCTGGTGGACGAGGTGGTTGCGGTGCTCGTCCAGGCGGTCCAGGAGTCCGCCGGGCCGCAGGGCCTCCTCCAGCTTGTCAGCCGGGAGCTGGGCCAGCACTAGCTGCACATATTCCATGGGCCACCACCTGGCAGGGAGTGGGGGAGGCTGGCCCCCCGCTTGCCACTTCTATCACAATCCCCCCCTAGGGTCAACCGCGCCGCCGCCCGAAGCCCCACGCACCTGGGCAAAAGGCGCCAAAGGCCCCTCGCCTGCTCCGGCGGAGAGGCGAACAACGTGTTTGCCAGTGGGGTCATGGCCTGTATAATGGGTGTCGCACAGACGAGGAGGCGTCCCATGGACTTTCGCTTCAGCCCCGAAGAAGAGGCCTTCCGGGAGGAGGTGCGACGCTTCCTGGACGAGGCCCTCACCGACGAGGTCAGGACCCGCTTCGGGCTGCTGGACACGCCGGAGCGACAGCGTTTCGGCGACAGGCTGGCCGAGAAGGGGTGGCTGGGCCTGGGCTTCCCCACCGAGTACGGTGGGGCCGGCGAGGGCCTGAAGTTCGCCCCCTACATCCTCAACCAGGAGCTGCTGCGGGCGCAGGCGCCCATCGTGGGCAAGAACGTGGGCATCATCGCCAACGTCATCCTCCGCCACGGCTCCGAGGAGCTGAAGAGGGAGTTTCTGCCCCGCATCTTCCGCAACGAGATCCAGTGGGCCATCGCCTACACCGAGCCCGAGGCCGGCTCCGACCTGGCCAACCTGCAGTGCCGGGCCGTGCTGGAGGGGGACGAGTTCGTCGTCACGGGCATCAAGCGGTTCATAACCTCGGCCCACTTCGCTGACTACTACTGGACGGCTGTGCGCACCGACCCTGCTGCCCAGCCCAAGCACCGGGGTATCAGCCTCCTCATCATCGACGCCTCCCTCCCCGGCATCACCGTCACCCCCATGTGGACCATCATCGGCGAGAGGACCAACGAGGTCTACTTCGACAACGTGAGGGTGCCCAAGAAGTACCTGGTGGGGGAGCTCAACCAGGGCTGGTACTACGTCATGGAGGCCCTCAACTTCGAGCGCTTCACCCTCACCTCCACCGTGCCCACCGAGCAGAAGTTCCGTCGGCTGGTGGAGTGGGTCAGGACGGCCCAGGTGGACGGCCGTCGCCTGGCCGATGACCCGGGCGTGCGTCGTCTGATCGCGCGGCTGGCCGTGCTGGTGGAGATGGCGCGGATGCTGGAGATCCGCTGCATTTGCACCGCTGTCAACCCCGAGAACGTGGCAGCGGTGGAGGCGGCCATGAACAAGATGTGGGGAGCCGTGGTGGAAACGGAGCTGGCCGATGCCACCCTGGACCTGATGGGCACCTCCGGCTATCTGGCGGCGGGCGATGAGGAGGCCCCCCTGGGCGGCCAGGTCCTGGACGACTACCTGTTCGTGGGACACATGCGGGTCGCCGCTGCCGGGGTGGACATCTCCAAGAACCTCATCGCCAAGAGGCTCCTGGGGCTGCCCGGTGGCTCCTGAGGCGCTGCCGGCCCCGCGCCAGCACACCTGACCAAAAGAGGGACGACATGGATATCGAACTTTCCGAGCTCCAGCGACAGCTACAGGTCAGCGCCCGGCGGTTCCTGGAGGACAGGTGCCCCATCTCCCTGGTCCGCCAGCTGGAGAACAGCGACCCTGGCCTGCCCCATGACCTGTGGAGCGAGATGGCCCGCCTGGGCTGGCTGGGCCTGCCGCTGCCCCAGGAGCAGGGCGGCGCCGGACTCGGCCTGCAAGACCTGGTGGTCCTGACCAAGGAGCTGGGCCGCGCCCTGTGCCCCGTGCCCTACATCCCCACTGTGGTGGTGGCCGGCGGCCTGGTGGCCAGCGCCGAAGGCTTCTCTCAGAGGGAGGCCATCCTGGAGCGGATCGTGGCGGGGAGCCTCATCGTCTCCTTCGCCTTCCTGGAGCGAGGGCAGTACTACGACTACCGGGAGGTGGAGGCCCGCGCTGTCCCCTCCGACGACGGCTTCGTTATCGACGGCACCAAGCGGTTCGTGGAGTTCGCCACCGCCGCCGACATGCTGCTGGTGGCGGCCCGCACTGGCGACGGCACGTCGGCCGAGGGCCTCTCCCTGTTCCTGGTGGATGCTGCCTCCCCGGGTCTGGAGTTCAGCCGCCATCACACCTCGGCCCGCGATCCCCAGCACCGCGTCACCTTCCGCGGCGTGCGGGTGCCGCGTGAGCGGCTACTGGGCCGGGAGGGCGAGGGCTGGAGGCTGCTGCGCCCTGTCCTGCGACGGGCGGTGGTGGCCAGCTGCGGCTACATGATAGGGGTGGCCGAGCGGGCCCACGCCCTGGGGGTGGAATACGCCAAGCAGAGGGTCCAGTTCGGGCGGCCCATCGGTTCGTTCCAGGCCGTGCAGCACTATCTGGCCGAGACCATCACCCAGGTGGTGGCGGCAGACACGCTCACCTTCTACGCCGCCTGGTGCATAGACAACGGGCTGCCCGAGGAGGAGGTGGACTCCGTGGTGGCCAAGGCCAAGCTGGCGGCGGGGGAGGCCGTCAAGGCTGCCACCTTCATCGCCGCCCAGGTCCACGGCGGGCTGGGCTACATCGAGGACGTGGACATCACCCTGTTCCTGCGCAGGGGCAAGCAGCTCCAACTTTCGATGGGAGGGCCGCGCTACTGGTCGGAGGAGCTGGCGGCATCCCTGCTGTCCTAGGGGGCGCTCCTCCTCGACCCTGGAAGGGGCGGCGTCCCTCAGCGAACCCGGGAGGGTGAGGCATGAGCCGAGAACAGCCACCAGAGCTGCCCGACGACATTCCCCCCGAGAGGGTAGCCCGCCTGCTGCCCCTCTTCGCCGAGTCGGAGCCACAGCCCGCGCCCCTGGAGGTCAACGAGTACCTCATCCGCCACTGGTGCGAGACCTTCGAGGATGCCAATCCTCTCTACCTGGACGCCGATTACGCCCGCAGCCGCTCCTTCCGGGGGCTCGTGGCGCCGCCGGCCTCCCTCATGACCACCTTCGCCATGCCCTTCCGCTGGCCCTGGCCGCCGCCCGAGGGCCTTCCCCGACGACACGTTCACTACGACGTGAAGGAGGCGCTGGGCCTGCCGGTAGGCATCATCTCCCGCATCGACATGGAGTTCCACCGCCCCGTGGAGGTGGGGGAGAGGCTGAGCATCAGCCAGCGGCTGGTGAGCGTCTCCCCCGTCAAGCAGACGCGCCTGGGGGAGGGCCGGTTCTGGGTGGTGGAGCGCCGGTTCTGGAACGGCGATGGCCAGCTGGTGGCCACCGAGCAACTGACGGCCTTCGGCTACGGGCACGATGCTGCCGAGTCCTCGGACCAGCCTCCGGAGGGCGGCTGGAGCCCGGCCGTGGAGGAGGCCATCCAGGGCAGCCGCACCGGTTACCAGCCTCCCCCGCGTCGGCGCCTCAGGTGGCAGGACGTCTACCAAGGACAGGAGCTGCCGTCCCTGTTCATGCCCATCACCTTCCTCCGCTGTGTCTATGCTGCCTCGGCCACCCGCGACTTCTCGCCTCAGCACTCGGACCCCCACTACGCTACGGTCCGTTCGAGGACACGCAACATCTTCGTCAACACCCCTTTCCAGATGGGGATGGTCAGCCGTCTGCTGACCGACTGGGCCGGCCCCGAGGCCACCGTCCGCAGGATAGCCCTGGCCATGCGCGACAACATCTGCGCCGGCGACGAGGTGCGCCTTACGGGCAAGGTATCGCGCAAGTACGTGCAGGACGGCCGCCACCTGGTGGACGTGGACGTCAGCATCATGACCGAGCACGGCATAGCCAGCCTCTGCGAGGCCACCCTTGAGCTGCCGTCGGACTGAGGGGCTGCCTGCGGGCCGGGAGGTGGCGCCATGACCGAAGGGCCGCTGAGAGGGCTGGTGGTTATCGACTTCTCCACCTGGATGGCCGGCCCCCTGGCCACCATGGTGATGGCTGACCTGGGCGCCGAGGTGATCAAGGTGGAGCCGCCCGGCGGCGACCCGGCCCGTCGCCTGCCCGCCTTCCAGACCTGGAACCGCGGCAAGAAGAGCGCAGTCCTGGACCTCAAGTCCGAGGAGGGGCGCCAGCGGGCGCGCGACCTGGTGCGGGGGGCCGACGTCGTGGTGGTCTCCTTCCGGCCAGGGGTGGCCGAGCGCCTGGGCATCGGCTACGAGGCCTGCCGCGCCCTGAACGAGGGGCTGGTCTACGCCTCCATCACCGGCTTCGGCGAGGCGGGCGAGTGGCAGCGCCTGAAGGGCTACGAGGCGCTGGTGGCCGCCAAAAGCGGGCGCATGATGGAGTTCGAGGGCATCGCCGACCGTCCCGGCCCTGGCTACGCGGCGGTGCCCTGCGCCTCTTACTCCGCCGCCATGCTGGCCATCCAGGGCATCATGGCGGCCCTACACAAGCGGCAACGGACTGGCCAGGGCCAGAAGGTGGAGGTGTCCCTCCTGGGGGCCCTCATGCCCTTCGACATGGTGCTGTGGATCGGGTGGCAGCTAAAGCGGGACGAGCTGCAGCAGGTGGGAGGCTCGGCCCAGCTGTTGCGCCAGGCCCTTCTCGGCCAGAGGGTGCAGCCGTCCCAGGAGGCGCCCCCCGGGCACTACGACCCCACCCGCATCCATCGGCCGCGAGTGCGGGTGCCCCGCCCCAACTTCCTCACGGCCGTTACCAGGGACGGTCGCTGGATTCAGTTTGCCAACACTACCGACCGCCTGTGCGTGTCCCTCATGGAAGCGCTGGACCTGTTGCACCTCTACGGGGAGGAACGCTTCGCCAAGCTGCCGGCCGTCTTCACCGAGGAGGACGCCGAGGCCCTCTGGGAGCGGGTCCTGGAGCAGGTGCGCCAGAGGACCCTGGATGAGTGGAGGGCCGTCTTCGACCAGCGGCGGGACCTGGCCTGGGAAGAGGTCCGTTTGCCCTGGGAGTCTCACCAGCACCGTCAGGTGAGACACAACGGCCACTTCGTCGTGGTGCCGGGGCTGCAGGGACAGGAGACCCTCCAGCCCGGCCCCCTTTTCACCCTGGACGGCGTCCGGGCATTGCAGTTGCACCGTGCCCCCCTCCTGGGCGAGCACACGGATGAGCTGGTATCCCTGCCGGAGCGGCCGCCGTCGGTGGAGAGGGGAGGCGGCGAGGCCAGCGACGGCCCTCCCCTGGCGGGGGTGACCATCCTCGACTTTTCGTCCTGGATAGCTGGTCCACTGGCCGTCTCCATCCTGGCCACGCTGGGGGCCAGGGTCATCAAGATCGAGCCGGTGGGCGGCGACCTGAGCCGCTTCTCGACGGCGGGCCTCCTGGCCTTCCCCATGACCCAGGGCAAGGAGAGCCTGGCTGTGGACCTGACCAGGCCCGAGGGGCAGGAGATAGTGCACCGGTTGGTGAGAAGGGCCGATATCCTGCTGCACAACTACCGGGCCGACGTGCCCCGGAAGCTGGGCATCGACTACGAGACCTGTCGCCGCCTCAACCCAGAGCTGATCTACGTCAACGCCTCGGCCTACGGCGACTCGGGTCCCGACGCGGGGAAGCCCGCCTTCCATGCGACCATAGCGGCCCTGGCTGGCAACCAGGCCCGTCAGGCCGGCGCTGGCCACCCGCCCAGGGACATCGACCGTCTGGGCCTGGAAGACCTGAAGAGGGAGGCCTGGCGCCTCATCAAGGCGGCCGAGGGGAATGCCGACCCTATCGCCTCCCTGGGGACGGCGGCAGCCGTCCTGGTGGCCCTGCACCTGCGGGACCGTCACCGCCGCGGCTACTACATCGTCACCACTATGGTCGCCTCCAACATATACGCCAACTCGGACGAGGCCATCGTCTTCCCGGGCCGGCCCCCGGGCCAGCAGGTGGACGAGCAGGTGCTCGGTCTAGGACCCCTCTACCGCCTGTATCGCGCCGCGCAGGGCTGGGTGTTCCTGGCCTGTGTCCAGCCCTCGGAATGGGAGGCCTTCTGCTCCCTGGTGGGCAGAGAGGACCTGGCGGGCCGCTGGCAGGAGGCTTGGGGAGAGGGGGCCGCCCACCTGGCCGGCGAGCTGGAGGCCCTGTTCCTGGGGCGCACCGCCCGGGAGTGGGAGGAGGCGGCCATCCGCGCCGACGTGCCCCTGGTGGCCGTCGAGGAGCGGGACCCTGGACGCTTCTTCATGGAGGACCCGCGCATGCTGTCCCTCGGCTACAGCGTGGATGTGGTCTCGCCGGTTCACGGCAAATACAGGCGGCACGGCGCCTACTGGCGCTTCTCTCGCGACCGGCTGACCTTCGGCCCCTGGGAGCCCCTGGGCGGCCACACCGTCCCGATACTGCGGGAGCTGGGATACAGTGACCAGCAAATCTCGGACCTCGTCCAGCGGCGAGTGGTGGAGGCCTGGGAAGGGGGGCGGGCATGACCGAGGCCGTTCGGGACAGGGCAGCCATCGTCGGCATCGGCTCCACCCGTTTCGCCAGAAACCTGGGCAAGTCGGAGCTGGAGAACGCCCTGGAGGCCTCGCGGCTGGCCCTGGAAGACGCCGGCCTCTCGCCGGCCGACGTCGATGCCATCTTCAAGGTGGAGACCCCCGGCGAGGAAGGCAACAGCGAGCTGGAGATCGCCCGCAACCTGGGCATACCCCAGCTCAGGGCCTGGGGCGCCGCCGGCTACGGCGGCGGCGGCGCCTGCGCGCCCATCGTGCTGGCTGCCCTGGCCATCGCCACGGGCGTGGCCAGCGTGGCCCTGGCCATCAGGGCGCGCAACCGCGGTTCGGGAGGCCGGCCCTGGGCCCGCGTGGGGACGCGGGTCCCGGGCGTCGCTGCCTTCGAGGTCCCTTACGGGCTGGCCAGCCCCGTCCAGCAGATAGCCACGCTGGCCCGACGCTACATGTGGGAATACGGCGTCACCTCTGAGGACCTGGCGACGGTGGCCGTCGTCCAGCGCTTCCACGCTTCCCACAACCCCAACGCCACCTTCCGCGACCCCATCACCGTGGACGATGTGTTGACCTCACGAGTCGTCGCCGACCCCCTCCACCTGCTGGACTGCTCCATGGAGAGCGACGGCGCCTGTGCGGTGGTGCTGACCACGGCCGAGCGCGCCCGGGACCTGCGTCATCGGCCCGTGCTGGTGACGGGTGTGGCCCAGGGGATGGGGAAGCGCCACTACATGATGGGTGGACTCGTTTACCAGGACGACCCCTTCGACTTTCCGGCCCGCTACACCGCTCGGGAGGTCTACAGGTCTGCTGGCCTGGGCCCCGACGACATCGATGTCGCCCTGCTCTACGACGTCTTCACCCCCCTGGTCCTGTGGCAGCTGGAGTGCTACGGCTTCTGTCGCCGTGGCGAGGCTGCGGCCCTGGTCAGGGAGGGGCGCATCTGCTGGCCCGAGGGCGACCTCCCCGTCAACACCCACGGCGGCAGCCTCTCGGAGGCGTACATCCATGGCTTCAACCACATCCTGGAGGCGGTGCGGCAGCTGAGGGGCGAGGCCTTCTGCCAGGTGGCCGATGCCCGCGTGGCCCTGGTAGCGGCGGCGCCCATAGTGCCCTCCAGCGCCGTCATCCTGACTCGCCAGTAGGGGCGCGACATGACCCGGCCTGACGGGGCCCAGCGACCTCTCCCCGAGATAACCCCCCTCACGGAGCCTTTCTGGGCCGGTGCCAGAGACCGGGTCCTGCTGCTGCAACGGTGCGCCCGTTGCCGGCGCTTCCGCTTCCCTCCCGAGCACGGCTGCGGCTATTGTGGCTCTCCCGAGTTCACCTGGGAGCGGGCCAGCGGCAGGGCCACCCTTTACTCCTGGACCGTAGCCCACTCGCCCCACCTTCCCTTCTTCATGGAGCGACTGCCCTGGCCCGTGGCGGTGGTCCAGCTGGAGGAGGGGCCGCGAATGGTCACCAACCTGGTGGGGGTGCCCGTGGAGCGCTACGAGTTCGGCATGCCGCTGGTGGTGGACTTCTTGGAGGTGGACTCCGAGATCACCCTGCCGGTCTTCCGGCCGGCGGACAGTTAGGGGGTCCCATGGACTTTCGCAGCAGACAAGAGATGGAGGCCGTCCGGGCGGAGGTGCGCGCCGTCCTCTCCTCCGTTCTGCCGGCCGACTGGGGAGGCTCGGGGCTGCTGCCCATGGACGTGCTGCCGGAACATATGGGGCTGGCTCGCCAGCTGGACATGGCCCTGGCGGAACGGGGCCTGCTGGCGCCTTCCTTCCCGCCCGAATACGGCGGCCGCGGCATGGGGCCGTATGCCCACTATGCCTTGCTGGAGGAGCTGGGGTACCACCTGGCGCCACGTCTGACCACCATCGCCGTGGACCTGGTGGGGCCTGTCCTCTTGCTCTACGGCAGCGAGGAGCAGAGGCGGCAGCACCTGACCCGCATCGCCCGGGAGGGCACCATATGGTCCCAGGGGTTCAGCGAGCCTCAGGCTGGCTCCGACCTGACCTCCCTCCAGACCACCGCCCGCCGACGCGACGGCTGTTACGTCATCAACGGGCAGAAGATATGGACCAGCATGGCCCATCAGGCGGAGTGGATAATCCTCCTCGCCCGCACCGGCCCCCCGGAGTCGCGGGGCCGCGGGCTGAGCCTCTTCCTGGTGCCCGCCAAGGCGCCGGGCATAACCATCAGCCCCATCGTGGACATGACGGGGGCGCACATGCTGAACCAGGTCTTCTTCGAGGACGTGGAGGTGCCTGCCGAGAACCTGGTGGGCGAGGAGAACAGGGGCTGGGTCTATGCCACCACCCTCCTGCAGCACGAGAGGGGGGACGCCATCCTGGTGGGCCAGTTTCGCCGCCTGCTGGACGACCTCCGCTCCCTGCTCCAGTCCCGCTACGGCCGCGGCAAGGCCCCCGCCGCTGTCAGGCATGCCCTGGCCCAGGCGGAGGTGGAGCTGGAGGTCGGCAGGCTCCTGAACCTGCGGGTGGTGGACATGGCCGCCAGGGGCCTTCCCATGGACATGGAGGCGTCGGTCTGCAAGCTCTTCGTCAGCGAGTCGTTCCAGCGCTTCACCCACGTGGCATGCGCCATCCTGGGCCTGTGGGGCCTGGCGAGGGAGGGCAAGGGGTCCGTCTTGGGGGGGCGGGTGCCCTATTACCTCATGGCCTCGGTGCCCACCACCATCATCGCCGGGACGTCCGAGGTGCAGCGCATGATCATCGCGACGCGCGGCCTGGGCCTCCCCAGGTCCTGACGCCCTAAGTGGCGCCGGGCACGTAGGCCCAGCGGTCGCTGTGCAGGCTGCCGCCGTCGACCACTATCGTCTGGCCGGTGACATAAGAGGCCAGGTCGGAAGCCAGAAAGGCTATGACCTTGGCCACGTCCTGAGGCTCGGCCAGGCGCCCCAGCGGCGCCCGGCGCCGCAGGCGGCGCAACACCTGTTGGGGGAACCAGGCCCTCACCGCCTCCGTCAGCACCAGGTCCGGCGCTACGGCGTTGACCCTCACCTTGGGGGCCCACTCCAGGGCCAGGGTGCGGGTCATGGCCATGAGGCCTGCCTTGGCCGCTGAATAATGGCAGGAGTTGGGGGCGGGGACCATCCCCGCCACCGAGGCCACGTTGACGATGGCTCCCCCCCGTCCCTGCACCATCACCCGGCCGGCCGCCTGGCTGAACACGAAGGCCGACCGCAAGTTGATATCCAGCACCCGCGACCAGGAGCGGACGCTCATCTCCAGGAGAGGGCTGGGGCGCATGCCGCCCACGTTGTTGACCAGGATGTCCAGCCGGCCGAAGCGTTCCAGCGTCGCCTCGACGGCCCGCTGGGCCGTCCCCTCCTCGGTGGCGTCCCCTACCACCGCCAGCGCTTCCTGCCCGCTGGCCTGGGCTGCCGCGGCGGCCGCCTGGGCACGCTCCTCGTCCACATCCACAACGCAGACCCGGCAGCCCAGACGCGACAGGAGCAGCGCGGTGCTATAGCCGATGCCCGAACCGGCCCCGGTGACTATGGCCGACTTGCCAGCCAGGTTCAGAAGCGTATCGGCGGGGGAACTCACGGCTGCTCTATGTTAGGCAGCCCCCGTACCCGCGGTCAAGCAGAAGGGCCTGCCACTGGCGGACAGGCACGGAGCCCTGTCGCCGCGATCGTTCGTGCCGGCTCCTGCCGCCTCTGGGCCGATGCGCGGTGTAGACGGCTCTCTGGGCGCAAAGGGGGTCAAAAAGGACAATTTGCAGTCGGTAACGTTCCTTGTTACCCCGACGTCTAGATATGGGAAGCGACCGAAAGGGGGCAGTCTCATGTCTGGCGAGGGGCGCCACCACAGTGGGCCGTCCCGATTGCTGCTGCTGGCCCAACTGGCCTGGGCCGAAGGCCCCACCGAGACGGTCCTGGCCGACGCGGCCGAGGCCATCGGCCGCGCCTGTGGCGCCGATCTGGCTGAGGTGTTGGAGCCTCTCCCCCAGGACTCCCTCTTGCGGGCATGGCCCTATCCTCGCGCCAGGGAGCCTCGCCTTTCTCCCCTGGACTCCGACGTGCTGGGGCCTGTCATGAACGTCTCCGGCCCCGTCCTGCTGTCGGGTGAGGAGGCGAGGCTCACGCCCAATGCTGCCCAGGCTGGTGTCAGATGGGCCTTGGTGGCGCCGGTGTGGGTCGGCAACTCGCCCTGGGGGCTGCTGGCCGTCTATCGCCTCCGGGGCCGCCCTTTCACTGCCTATCAGGCCCGCCTGCTGCAGGTGGCGGCCAAGGCCCTCGGTTCCTTCCTGGAGCGGGCCCGGGCGAGTCGGGAGCTGGAGTCGCTGCGCCGCCGGTGGGACGCCCTCTGGACCAACCCCTACCAGATCGTGTGCGAGGTGAGTCCGGGCGGCCGCATCCTCAAGGTCAGCCCCGGCTTCACCGACCGCCTCGGGGTCGACCCCGACTCGCTGGTGGGCGCCCTGGCTGGCCAGTTCATCCACCCCGAAGACCTGCAGGTCCTGGTGGAGCTGGCCCAGCGTCCCCATGCCAAGATGGCCCTCCGCTGGCGCCTGCCCAACGGCGAGTGGATATGGCTGGAGGCCGTGGGCAAGGTCTTCGAGACGCCCGAGGGCAGTCGAAGGGTCCTGGTCACCGTGCGCGACCTTACGGAACACCGGCGGCTGGAAGCGGAGCTGCGTCAGAGCGAGGAGACCCTGCGCACCATCCTGGACACCGTCAGCGAGGCCGTCTTCATCACCGATAGCAGTCAGTGTTACGTCTGGTGCAATCAGGCCTTCAGCCGTGTTACGGGCTACACCCGCAGCGAGGCCATCGGGCTGCCCGTGTCCGCCCTGCTGCCGCCCGACCAGATGAACAAGGTGCGGGAGATCTCCCGGCGTCAGTTGCGGGGCGAGCTGGGCACATACTCCTACGACCTGGAGATCCTGAGCAAGGACGGGCGTCGCCTTCCCATCGAGGTCAGCGTGAGCGTCATCTGGCGGGCCGATGGCTCCTACTGGTTCGTGGGCACCTTCCGCGACATCAGCGAGCGCCGCCGCTGGGAGGCGCGATTGCTGCACCTGGCCGACCACGACCATCTGACGGGGGTCTTCAACCGACGCCGTTTCTACGAAGAGCTGAACCGGGAGATGGACCGCGTCAAGCGCTACGGGGGCCGGGCAGCCCTGCTCTGGGTGGACCTGGACGGCTTCAAGGACGTGAACGACCGCTTCGGCCACCACGTGGGCGACGATGTGCTGCGGCACGTGGCGGCTGTCCTCCGTCTGGAGGTGCGGCGGTCGGACATTGTGGGACGCCTGGGGGGCGACGAGTTCGGCATAGTGCTGGTTGAGGCCGACGAGCGGGAGGCGAGGGCCGTCGCCCAGCGCATTTTGGACCGCCTCCAGAACCTGACCCTCCCCGGCGGCCTGCACCTGTCCCTGTCGGCCAGCATCGGCATCGCCCTGTTGCACCGTATGGGGGCCGACGCCAAGGAGGCCATGGTCTACGCCGACAGGGCCATGTATGCGGCCAAGGCGCAGGGGGTAGGCCTGGTGGCGGTGCACCGCCCGTCCCAGGCCCAGTCCGTGCCCGTCTCGGCGCCCCACAAGGTGCGGGGCTGGGAGGTGAGGCTGCGCCGCGCCCTGCAGACGGGGCGCCTGCGCCTGTTCTGCCAGCCTATTCTGAACCTCCACACCAATCAGGTGGGTCGCTACGAGCTGCTGCTGCGGTTGCAGGAGAACAGCCACATCATCCCTCCCTCCCTGTTCCTGTGGGCGGCCGAGGAGCTGAACCTGGTGCGCGACATCGACCGCTGGGTGGTGGAACGCAGCCTGGAGCTGCTGCGCTTCCTGCTGGACAGCGGCCAGAGGCTGTCGCTGCACCTGGACCTGCACGTGAACATGTCGGGCCGTTCAGCCCTGGACCATCAGCTGCGGCAGGCGTTGCGCGACCTCGTCCAGAAGGCCCGCCTGGAGCCGGGCCGCCTCGTCTTCGAGCTGACCGAGACGGCGGCCCTTCTGGACGTACAGGAGCTGCGGGCCTTCATGGAGGAGATGAGGGAGATGGGGTGCCGCTTCGCCCTCGACAACTTCGGCTCCGGCCACTCCTCCCTGTATCAGCTCCGCTTCCTCCCCTTCGATTACCTGAAGATAGACGGCTCCTTCGTGCGCGGCCTCCTGAACGACCGCATAGACCGGATGATGGTGCGGGGCTTCGCCCTGGCCGCCAAGGCCTTGGGGTTGCGCAGCATCGCCGAGCACGTGGAGGACCAGCAGACGCTGGAGGTGTTGCGAGAGCTGGGGGTGGACTACGCCCAGGGCTACTGCATCGGTCGGCCGCGGCCAGTGGAGCAGGAATGGCCCGACGTCAGTGGGGCGGCAGCTCCAGAGGGCGTCCGTTGAGGGTGACGGTGGCCTCCACCTTCACTGGCTGGGCCAGGGCCTGCTCCACGTAGCAGGCCGAGCGGGCCAGCGATACCAGCCGGGCTACCTCTGATGGCGGCGCCGAGGACTCCAGCCCCAGCTCCATCTCGAACCCGTCACAGCCGGCACGCAGGGTGCCGGCCAGGGCGGAGCCCTCGGTCCAGAAGCGACCCCGCACCTTGACGGTGGCCCTCTCCAGGGGTATGCGCAGACGGCGGGCCAGACTGGCCGCCACCGACAGCGTTCAGAGGGCCAGGGCCGCCGCCAGATAGGCCAGCGGCGTGGGAGCCGAGCCCTCGCCGCCCGCCTCTGGCGCCTCGTCGGAGAAGATGAAGTGCTGGATGCCGTCGCTGCGGCCGGCGCGGGCGCGCCGCAGGGTAGGCGTCAGCAGCTCGGCGCTGGCCTCGTAAATGAAGTGGCGCCGCGGCCGGTCTGTTTCCCTCACGGGCCTCCCTCCTTGTGCGGCTGGTCGGGCCGGTAGAACACGACCCGCACCCTTTCCAGGGTCGCCAAACCCTCCTGGACCATCTCTCTCACCGTGGCCAGGAAGGCCTCTATTTTCTCGGGTCGGTCGGCAACCTCGATGACGATGGGCAGGTCGCTGGACAGCTCCAGCAGTCGGGAGGTGTGAATGACGCTGTTGGCCCCGAAACCCTCGATGCCGCGGATCACGGTGGCCCCTGCCAGCCCCTGCTCCCGGGCCTTTTCCACCAGCGCCCGATATAGAGGGCGGCCGTGCCAGCGGTCGCTCTCGCCGATGAAGATGCGCAGTAGCAGCGCCTGCGTCTCCTCTTCCACGCCTTCAGCTCCCGATGCTGCCCAACGCCCTGCCCAGCACGAAGGAGGCCAGGCCGCCCATCAGGCTGGCTGCCAGGTATCCCAGGCACAGGAGATAGGCGCCGTCCCTCAGCAGCCCGTGGACCTCGTAGACGAAGGTCGAGAAGGTGGTCATGGCACCCAGGAACCCCACTGCCAGCAGGGATCGGGCCTCGGGCCCCAGCAGCCCCCGTTCCTCCACCAGGGCTATGATAACCCCCAGCAGGAAGCACCCCAACAGGTTCACCACCAGGGTGCCGTAGGGGAAGGCGGTGCCCAGCAGGGAATAGACCGCACGGGCCAGGAAGTAACGGGCCAGGGCCCCCAGGGCCCCTCCCGTCGCTACCGCAACCACCGTCATCGGCCTCGTAAAGAAAAGGCCCCCACCGCGTCGTTCGGTAGAGGCCATCTGCGTCGCCGCGGTTCGGCGCCTTCCGGGCGCCGGGCGGGCCTCATCGCCCCTTCTGGTGGGCGATGGAGGATTCGAACCTCCGACCTTCTCGGTGTAAGCGAGACGCTCTGCCGCTGAGCTAATCGCCCACCTGCCAAATCCATGCTATTTATAGAGCATGGGGGCGGTCAAGGGCGGGCCCGAGGCGCAACAGCAGCAGCCAGCAGGAGGTGAGGCATGAAGGTATTCCTCTCGGCGGCCATCACCAGCGGCCGACGCGAGTATGTGGAGGCGGTGCGGGCCATCGCCCAGGCCCTGCAGGATGAGGGGGTGGAGGTCCTGAATCAGCGTGTAGCCGACCCCACCTTCCCGCAGCCATCGGTGGACAGGGCCCGTGCCCTGCGGGAAGTCTATCAGTGGCTGCAGGAGGCCGATGCCCTGGTGGCTGAGGCCACCATCTCCTCCACCGGCGTCGGCTGCGAGCTGACCACCGTCCAGATGCGCGGCAAGCCCGTGCTCCTGCTCTACGACGCCCACTTCGGCTTCCGCATCTCCGACTGGGTGCTGCATCATCCCGATCCCAAGGTCACCGCCCGTCCCTATCGCGACCTCCCCGAGCTGGTCGAGGAGGTGCGCCGCTTCGTGCGCGGGCTGAGGGGCGCCGCCTCCGGGTAAGGCCCCCACAGCCCCTGGCTCACAGGGGCAGGAGCCACTGCAGCAGCCGCTCGCTGGTGCGGGCGTCGCCCGAGGGGCCTTGGTAGACAGTCCTCCCCTGCTCCAGCACATAGACGCGGTCTGCTAAGGGCAGGGCCAGGTCCAGCCTCTGCTCGGCCAGCACCACTGCCACGCCCTGGCTGCGCAGGGCCCGGACGACCTCCTGCACGCGTTCCAGCCAGGGCATGCCCAGGCCCTCGAAGGGCTCGTCCATCAGCAGCACCCTGGGGTTGCGCACCAGCGCCCGGGCGACGGCCAGCATCTGCTGTTCGCCCCCGGACAGAGCGGTGGACTGGGCCTGCCGCCGCTCCCACAGGCGGGGGAAAAGGCTGTATACCCCCTCGACTGTCCAAGGCCCGGGACGTTGCGCCAGCGACAGCTCCTCCTGGACCGACAGGCCCGGGACGGGCCGCCGTCCCTGGGGCACGAGGCTGAGTCCCGCCCGCGCCAGCTGCAGGGGGGAAAGGCCCGTCACGTCTCTTCCCTCCAGCACCACCCGCCCCGAACGCGGGCGCAGGAGGCCGGCGACGGCGTGCAGAAGGGTGGTCTTGCCCATGCCGTTGCGGCCCAACAGGGCCACCACTTCGCCCCGACCTACCTCCAGGTCCACACCGTGCAGCACCTGGGCCTGGCCATAGCCACAGGCGAGGCCCGATACCTGCAGGGCCGGCGGGCCCGCCTCTCCCTCGCGGGGGACGATAGCCTCAGCCCCTGTCAGCTTCGGCCCGGCATAGGCGGCCAGGAGCCGCGGGTGGCTGCGCACCTCCTCGGGCCTCCCCTCCAGCAGCACCTCGCCCCCGTGCAGCACTGTCACCCGCTCGCTGAAGGCATAGGCGAAGGCCAGGTCGTGTTCGATGAGCAGCACCGTCAGCTGGCGCGGCAGGCCCAGCAGCAGCCGGCCGATGCGTTCCCTCTCCGGAGGCGACAGGCCAGCCAGCGGCTCGTCCAGCAGCAACAGCCGCGGCCTTTGGGCCAGGGCCATGGCCAGCTCCAGGAGGCGCCGGTCGCCGTGGGAGAGAGCAGCGGCCGGCTGTCCGGCCTGCCCTTCCAGACCCACCCGCTCCAGCACCCGCAGCGCCTCGTCCCTAAGGCCAGGCGTCCCCTCCAGGGGGACGAAGGGCCACCAGCGACGGCCCCTGCGGCCAGCCAGCAGGGCCAGCATCGCGTGCTCGAGGCAGCTCTTGTCGGGGAAGACGCTGGGCACCTGGAACGAGCGCACCACCCCCAGAAGGGCGATGCGCTCCGGGGGAAGGCCGTCGATGCGCCGCCCGTCCAGGTAGATGGCGCCCCCGCTGGGGCGCAGCTCGCCGCCGATGAGGCGAAAGAGGGTGGTCTTGCCGGCACCGTTGGGGCCGATGAGGGCCCTGCGCTCTCCCATGGCCACGGCGAGGGAGACGTCCTTCAGGGCCAGCGCCCCGCCGAAGGCCCTAGACAGGCGCTCCACCCGCAGCTCCGCCATCGGCACCCCCGCGGGCCAGACGTCTCACCCCCGACGACGCCCACGCTGCCAGTCCGGCCAGGCCCCCTCGCCCCCACAGGACCGTCGCCACCAGCAGCAGCCCCAAGAACAGGTTCCAGTAATCGCTGCGGGCGCTGGCCCAAGCCTCGACGGCCACATAGGCGCTCGCCCCCACGGCCGGCCCCCAAGGGGCCTGGGGCCCGCCCAGCAACACTACGATGAGCATCACCCCCGACACGGACCAGGAGAGGTCCCGCGGGTGGACGAAGCCGCGCTCGTGGGCAGCGATGGCCCCGGCCACGCCGGTCACGGCCGCTGCGAGGGCATATGCTGCCAGACGGTAGAGGAACACGGGGTAGCCCAGGGCGCGGGCACGGGCCTCGTTCTGGCGGGCGGCGTCCAGCACCTGCCCCAGGGGCGATGCCCACGCCGCCGAAAGCAGCAGATAGCTGCCCACCAGCGTTCCTATGGCCAGCCCGTACAGGGCGCGGTGGTCTTCCAGGCCCGTCAGCGCTGGGACGCCTGCGATGCCGTCGTCGCCTCCCGTCAGGTCGCGCCACTGGAGGGCCAGGACATGGGCCAGCTGGGCGAAGGCGAGGGTGAGCATGAGGAAAAAGATGCCGCGGCCCCGCAGGACCAGGACGCCTGTGGCCAGGGCGAAGCCCACCGCCACCAGGGCTGCCACCGGCAACGCCAGCCAGGGCCACGGCGCCACATGTCTCGCCAGGAGGGCGGCGGCGTATGCCCCCAGCCCCCAGAAGGCGGCATGGCCCAGGGAGACCATCCCTCCCCTGCCGACCAGCAGTCCCAGGGCCAGGGCTGCCGTGGCCAGGGTGGCCGCCTCCACCCCGAGGTGAAGGGTGAAGCCGCCCGCCAGTGGCGGAACGGCGGCCAGGACGGCCACGGCCGCTAACGCCAGCAGGCGCAGGGGGGTCCTTCTCTTCACGGTGTCCTCTTGCCCAGCAGTCCCTCGGGCCGCCAGACCAGCACCACCGCTAGCAGCCCCGAGACCATGGCCGCCGTGAACTGGGGGAAGTAGAGCTTGCCCAGGGCGTCGGTGAGACCCACCAGCAGGGAGGCAGCCAAGACGCCCTCTATCTCTCCTGCCCCGCCCATGACCACCACTACTAGGGCCAGCAGCAACAGCTCGAAGTCCCGTCCCGGCGCCAGGGCCAGGCGGGGCAGGCCCACCACCCCTGCCAGGGCAGCCAGGGCCACCCCCAGGGCGAAGGTCAGGGACAGCACGGCGCCTGTCGGCACGCCCGCTAGTTGGGCCATCTCCCCGTCGCCCACAGCCGCGCGGATCGCCACGCCCAGCCGCGTGCGTCGCAGCAGCAGCCTCAGCAGGACGAACACGGCCACCCCCACTCCGATGATGACCAGGGGGTAGGAGGGATAGACGAAGCCGCCTATCTCGATGGGGCGGTGGAAGGGAGGCGGCGCCCCAACGCTGCGAATGTCGCCGCCCCAGCCAGCGCGGGTGGCATCGGCCATTACCAGGGCCAGGCCGAAGGTGAGGAGCACCTGGTCCAGCTCGCGGCCCCCGCCACGCAGCCGCCTCAGCAACAACCAGTCCATGCCCAGGCCCACGGCCGCCCCTAAGGCCGGCCCCACCAGCAGGCCCAGCCAGAAGTTCCCCCACTCGTTGCAGACGGTGAAGCCCACATACCCGCCCAGCGTATAGAGGGCGCCATGGGCCAGGTTGACGAAGCGCCCCGCTCCCAGCACCAAGGAGAGACCCGATCCCAGGAGGAACAGGAGCATCCCGTAGGAGAGGCCGTTGAGCAGCGCCGACAGGTGCTCCATGGGCGTCGGCTGGCACCCTCTAGCCCGGGTCCCGCAGGCGTCCCAGGTCCTTCACCACCACGTTCACCACCTGCCCGCCCTCCTCCCGCACCTGTCGCAGGTAGATGTTCTGGACCACGTTGTGGGTGACAGGGTCGAACTCGAAGGTGCCCCGGGGGCTGTCGAAGTGGAGCGCCTCGGCTGCCCGCACCAGGGCATCGGGGTCGGAGGTGTCGCCCTTCACGGCCTCCAGCACCTCGGCGATGACCCTGGCGCCGTCGTAGGCCTGCACAGCGAAGACGCTGGGCAGCTCACCGTAGCGACGCCGGTAGTCCTCCACGAACTGACGGTTAGCGGCGTTGTCGAGGGTGACGGCCCAATAGAGGCTGCTGTAGGCGTCCAGGGCATCGCGTCCCACCGACCTGAGCACGTCCTGCTCCACCGTCCAGCCCGTCACCGCCAGGGCGATGCGCCCCCTCAGCCCGGCCTGGACGAACTGCCGCAGGAAGAGGACGGCGTCGCTGCCGGAAGCGAAGCCGTAGACGGCCTCGGGTCGGGCCGCCCGTATGCGGTCGATGACGCTGCTGAAGTCGGTGTTGCCCAGGGGGTAGGGGATCTCGTCCAGGACTCGACCTCCGGCAGCCACGAAGCTCTCTCTGAAGGCGGCCCGGCTCTCCTGCCCGAAGCCGTAATCGGCGTAAATGATGACTACCCGCCGGGCCAGCTCCTCGGCCACCCATCTCCCCAGGGGGAAACTCACCTGCCAGCTGGTGAAGGAGGCGCGGAAGATGTAGGGACTCTTGCGGCTGCGGGTCAGGTCGTTGCCGCCGGCATTGGTGATGACCGACAGGGTGCGGCTCTGGTGCAGGAGGTCGCGCATGGCATAGGCGGAGGAGGTGCTGACTACGCCTGTAAATATGTCCACCCTGTCGGCCTCGATGAGCTTGCGGGCGCGGGTGAGGGCGGTGTTGGGGTCGGCGGTCTCGTCTTCCACCAGCAGCTCGATGGGTCGTCCTCCAGCCACGAAGCCGGCCTTCTCGAAGTAGAGGTTGTAGCCGTTGAGCAGGTCGCGTCCCAGGGCCGCGTAGACGCCGCTGGTGGGCACTAGCACCCCCACCCTCACGGGCGGCCCGCTGCCCCGACGGGCAGCCGGGGTGGGCGCCTCCTCGCTCTCCTGGCCGCAGCCCACCATCCCGGCCACGGCCAACCCGGCCCCGAGCCTGAGCAGGTGACGACGGGAAAACCTTCTTCCGTACATTTCACCCCTTTTTCCGTGGGAGTGCGTGGAGCGGCCCGCATGCGCCCTGTCGGGGATGCGGTCACCGTCCAAGGGTAAGGGGAGGTAGGTCGCGGCGCAACCGACGCGACGAGGGCAGCCACATCTCTTCGATAGGCCCTATAATGGGGGCAGAGCGACCATGCGTGTCCACTGGCGTCGTCTCTTCTACCGCCCCCGGGCCGTGGTGACGGCCAGGGAGGGAGAGGTGGCCACATTGCGCATCGAGGGCCTGGTCTGTGACCTGTGCGCCGCCCGCGCCCGCCGAGGTCTCCTGTCCCTGCCGGGGGTTCGGGGGGCGACGGTGGACCTGGAATCGGGCACGGCGCTGGTGCGGTCCGCTGCCCCTCTGCCCGAGGGCGCTCTGGAGAGGGCGGTGGAGTCCACCGTCCTCTTCCCTCGCCTGCGCCGGCTACTGGACGGCGTTCGTCGTGCCCTGGCGCGTCGCGGGAGGGGTGCAGCGTGAAGGTCGGCGCCCACGTCTCCACCGCCGGCGGAGTGGACAAGGCCATCGACCGTGCCCTGGAGATGGGGGCCGAGGCGGTGCAGATCTTCACCTCCGCCCCCCAGAGCTGGCGTCGGCGCGAGTTCGGCGCCCAGGAGGTAGAGGCCTTTCGTGCCCGCGCCCAGGCCGAGGGGCTGGGGCCCAATTACATCCACGGCCCCTATCTCATCAACCTGGCCAGCCCCAACCGCGAGCTGGTGGCCAAGTCGGTGGAGGCCCTGGTGCTGGACATGGAACTGTGCCACCGCCTAGGCATGAAGGGGGTCATTTTCCACCTGGGAAGCCACAAGGGGGCAGGCCTGGAGGAGGTGTTCGGCCAGATAGTGGACTGCCTGCTGCAGGTCTTGTCCCGCACGCCGGAGGACACCTGGCTGGTGCTGGAGAACTCGGCCGGCATGGGCGGGGCCGTCGGCTCCCGCTTTCCCGAGCTGGGACGCATCGTGCGGGCGGCCGCCCATCCGCGCCTGAAGGTCTGTCTGGACACCCAGCACATGTTCGCCGCTGGTTACGATGTCCGCAGCCGCCAGGGGCTCGAGGCAGCCATGGAGGAGTTCGATCGAGAGGTGGGGCTGGAGCGGCTGGTGGCCGTTCACGCCAACGATTCCAAATGTCCCCTGGCCGGCGGCGTAGACCGACACGAGAACATCGGCCACGGCTATATCGGCAACGAGGGGTTCCTCAACATCATCGCCCACCCGGCCTTCCGTGACCTGCCTTTCCTGCTGGAAGTGCCGGGCATGGACGGCGAAGGCCCCGACCGCCCCAACGTGGAAGCCCTGAAGGGGCTGCGAGCAGCCGCCCTGGGCGGCTGACAGCCGCACAGGCTGGTCTAGCGCTCCTTCACACTTTTTTCATGGGATTCACGGTCGACAATGTTGGCAACACTGCCTTGCCTCGCTACATTCCTTAAGCGGGATGGCTGCCAATGCTCGACAGACGCCCCCATTCTCCCAGGCCGACTTCGAGGAGCTCTATCGTCGGCACCACCGACGGGTGCTGGCCTATATCCGTCGCAGGGTCGACGACCCTGAGCTGGCCCAGGACCTGGCTGCCGACACCTTTCTCCAGGCGCTGGCCAGCTTTCACCGCCTGCAGCGGCTGGAGGCGGGCCTCAGCTGGCTGCTGACCATCTCGCGGCGCACCGTCAACGCCCATCTGCGCCGCCGTCGTGTCCTGCCCCTCCATCTCTGGGGCTGGCCATCGCCGGAGCCTGCTGACCCGTGTCGCGAGCTGGAGGAAGAGGAGCTGGCTGCAGCCCTGCGCAGGGCGGTGAGGTCGCTGCCGGAGCGGCAACGGCAGGCGTTGCTGTTGCGCTTCGTGCAGGGGCTGCCCGGGCCGCAGGTGGCCCGCGTCATGGGCATCCAGCATGGCACGGCGCGGTTGCTGCTGCACCGGGCCATCGGACGCCTCAGGGAGGACCTGGGCCGCTACGCTGAGGCGGGCTGAAGGCGGTAGATCTCGCCCAGCACCTCCAGGAAGGCCTGGACGGTGCGGGAGCGGCGGCGGTTGTGGCGGTGGATGAGGGCGATGGTGCGCTTGGGCGGAGGCGCGTCGGCGATGGGTACCTCCACCAGGGCGCCCACCTGCAACTCCCGCTCGATGGTGACCTTGGGCACCATGGCGATGCCCAGGCCCTGCTCCACCATGCGCTTGGTGGCCTCCAGCGAGTCCAGCTCCATGGCCACGTGGGGCACCAGCCCCGCCTGGCGGAAGTAGGAGTGGATGAGGCCGAAGTAGCTGGAGCCGCGGTCGTAGAGGATGAGGGGCTGGGACGCCACCTCCTCCAGGGTCACCCGCTGCCGACGGGCGAAGGGGTGGTCGCAGTGGACCACCAGCACTATCTCGTCCTCGTAGAGGGGCACCGTGTCCACGTCGGGGTGGTGGATGGACCGCACCAGCCCCACCTGCACCTCGTCCCCTAGCACCATCTGTAGCACCTGCTCCGACCGCCCCGTGCGGATGGAGACGTTGATGCCCGGATAGCGCTGGCGAAAGACGTGCAATATCTTGGGGAGGACGTAGGTGCTGATGGTCAGGGCCGAGCCCAGACGCAGGTGCCCCAGCTGCAGGTTGCGCACCTCCTCCACCGTGTCCCGCGCCTCCTTCACGATCTGCAGGATGCGCAGGGCATAGGGGAGGAAGGCCTCCCCCGCATCGGTCAGGCGAACGCCGCGGCCGCCCCGCTCGAACAGCTCCTCCCCTAGCTCCCGCTCCAGCGACTGGATGCGGGCGGTCACCGAGGGCTGGGTGAGCTGGAGGGCCTGGGCCGCCTTGCTGAAGCTATGGAGCTGGGCTACCTGCACGAACGCCTCTATCTGCCCCAAGTCCATGGCTATCCCCCGGCCACATGCATTAACGTATCCTATGATAGCACATTTGCATCCTCTAGCGGCGTTCCTCTAACGACTTCCGATAGCCACCTCGGGCTAGCGTCGCTCCGTCCGCTGACGGAAGCCGCGGCCTACATCGTGCTCCTCGAACCAGCGGCGGTTCACATCGATGTAGTGGCGCCACTCTTGGGGCAGGTCGTCCTCGTGAAAGATGGCGCTCACCGGACAGACGTCCACGCAGGCGGCACAGTCGATGCACAGCTCGGGGTTGATATAGTACTGGTCGTCATGGTCGCTGGTGTGGATGCAGTCTACGGGACAGACGTCCACACAGGAGGCGTCCTTCACTCCCTTGCACGGCTCGGCGATGACGTAAGCCATGGGCCCTTCCCGATAGCGCTGTGAAGGTTAGCTTGATAGCAAGATTTTAACATCACCGCCCCAGGATGCCAAGTCAGGAAGGGCGCACGCCCCGCTTCTGCACGGCCACGTCCCCCCGGACTCGCGCCTGGCAGGCCAGGCGCAGACGCCTGGCCCGCACCTGGGCCTCGCCGAACTCGGCGTAAAGGGTGCGACGCTCGCTGGGACCCATGGGGTCCAGGCCGTCCTCCCCCTCCTCCACGACGCAGACGCAGCTGGTGCAGATGCCCTGACCGCCGCAGGTGGTGGGCCAGTAATAGCCCGCTTCGTGGGCTGCCTCCATGATGGTCTGCCCCGGACGGGCCTCCAGCGTCAGCCCCTGCGGCAGGACGGTTATCCTGGGCATGGTCCCTCCGGGGGCATTGTAGCACCGCCCCAGGTTGCTCTTGGCCTGGGCCTGTGGTCTATACTATCCATAAACCCGTCGAAGGCCGCCATGAAGCAGGTGCCCGAAGTCCCGGCCCCCATGCGTCACGGGGCCCCGATGCGCGCCCGCCCCCGAGGGGCTGGGGGGCCGCTGGCGGGCTGCGGCCATCGCCCTCCCCACCGCAGGGGAGCGGTGCCCGAGGAAGGCTGAGGGCAGGCATGTCCGTTCCCCGCCTCGACCAACTGCCCAAGGGCCATCGCTTCGCTCCCACCACTTACACCCTGGACGACGCCTGGGTGGACGCCTACCTGGCTGCTACCGAGGACGTCACCACGGCGGCACTGGAGCCGCAGGCGGTGCCGCCGCTGGCTGTGCTGGCCCTGGCCGTCCGCGCCCTGCTGGAGCAAGCCCGCCTGCCCGAGGGCAGCCTTCACCTGTCACAAGAGATGGCCTGCCACCGCCTGCCCCGCCGCGGCGAGACGGTCACCGCCGAGGCGGCCATCGTCAGTCGTAGCGAGCGTCAGGGGTGGGCGCTGCTGGGCGTAGAGCTGTCGGTCCGGGACTCGGAGGGAGAGCTGCTGGTATCGGGGCGGGCCACCCTGGGCCTGCCAGCTGGGGGTGGGAAGCCTTGACGGAGGGGGCGCCCGTGGCCCTGGTGGAGCTGGTCCGCCATCTGGACCAGGCCAAGATAGACCGCTACGCCCAGGTGAGCGGCGACCACAACCCCCTGCACGTGGACCCTGCCTTCGCCGCTCGCACCCAGTTCGGGGGCACCGTGGCCCATGGCATGCTGCTGCTGGCCTATGTGTCCGAGGCTCTGGCCCGCGCCTGGGGACGTCGCTGGCTGGAGGGGGGAAGGCTGCGGGCCCGCTTTCGCCTTCCGGCCCGCCCGGGCGACGCTCTCACCGTGCGGGTGCTGCCGCGGGGCAGCGCCTCCTGCCTGGTGGAAGTGCTGGACGGTAAGGGGCAGGTGCTGGTGAGTGCCGAGGCCGAGGCGGCCGAGACCCCCGCAAGCCCGCCACGGAAAGGAGGCGATACCCCTGGCTAGGGCCGTCGTAACCGGTTTGGGCTGCATCACCCCCATCGGCCTGCGGGTGGAAGAGTTCTGGCGCAACCTGGTGGCCGGGGTATCGGGGGTGGGGCACATCACCGCCTTCGACCCTTCGGGCCTGGGCTGTCGCATCGCCGCCGAGGTGAAGGGGTTCGACCCCCTGGACTACATGGACCTGCGCACGGCCCGCCGCTGCGCTCGCTTCAGCCAGTTCGCTATCGCCGCCGCTGCCCAGGCAGTGGAGGATGCCGCTCTGGCGGTGGAGCGCCTGGACCCCTACACCGTTGGCGTGGTGATGAACACTGGCGGCGGGGGCGTCCCCGACATTGCCGAGGGGGAGCGCACCTACCTCGAGAAGGGGCCGGCCAGGGTCAGCGCCTTCCTGGTTCCCATGCTAGCCCCCAACATGCCCTCCTGCCAGATAGCCATGCGCTACGGCATCAAAGGGCCCGTCATCACCTCGGTGGCCGCCTGCGCCGCCGGCGCCTATGCCTTCGTAGAGGCCAAATGGATCATCGACCGGGGAGAGGCGGACGTGGTCATCGTCGGCGGCAGCGAGGCGAGCCTGCACCCCCTGACCATCGCTGCCTTCGACAACATGCGCGCCCTGTCGCGCCGGAACGACGACCCCCAGGGCGCCTGCCGCCCCTTCGACCGCGACCGCGATGGCTTCGTGTTCGGCGAAGGGGCCGTGGCCCTGGTGGTGGAGCGGCTGGAGCATGCCCTGGCCCGCGGCGCCCGCATCTATGCCGAGCTGGCCGGGGGTGCCATGACATGCGACGCCTACCACATCACTGCCCCGGAGCCATCGGGGGAGGTGGCGGCCCGGGCCATGACGGGCGCCCTCCGTGCCGCCGGCCTGGCGCCGGAGGAGGTGGACTACATCGTAGCCCATGGCACCGGCACGCCCCTCAACGACGCCACCGAGACGGCGGCCATCAAGAGGGCGCTGGGGGAGCACGCCTACCGGGTGGCCATAAGCTCGCCCAAGTCCATGGTGGGACACCTGCTGGGCGGGGCCGGCGCCCTCTCGGCCCTGACGGCCGTCCTGGCCATCCACGAGGGGGTCATACCTCCCACCATCAATCTGGAGAACCCGGACCCGGCCTGCGACCTGGACTACGTGCCCGGGGCGGCGCGACGGGCCGAGGTCCGCACCGCCCTGGTCAACGCCTTCGGCTTCGGTGGGCAGAACGCGTCGGTGGTGTTCCGCCGCTATGACGGCGACGCCCGGGGGCGCTAGCCCCCGCGACCTCTGCTACGGCTGTGGGCCGGCCAACCCCCACGGACTGGCCATCGCCTTCGAGGCCCAGGGAGACGAGGCGGTAGGGCGCTTCATCCCCAGGCCCGAGCACCAGGGCTTCCCGGGCTACGTCCACGGCGGGGTGGTGGCCGCTGCCCTGGACGAGGCCATGGGCTGGGCCGTCTACCAGGCCGGAGCCTGGGCCCTCACGGGCCGGCTGGAGGTGCGCTTCCGTCGCCCGGTGCCGGTGGGGCAGCCCCTACAGGTGCGGGGCAGGGTCAAGGAGGCGCGGGGCAGGCGCCTCCTGGCCGAGGCCCGCCTGCTGGATGCCCGGGGCGAGTTGCTGGCCGAGGCGGAGGCCCTGTTCCTCCGGGTCGGGCCGGCGGAGGCGGAGCGGCTGCGGGCCTTCTACGGCCTGCCCCCCGGCGAGGGGCCATCTGCTTCCCCCTAGCGCTCCCGTGCCCTACCATCGAACTTGGCAATGGTCCTGGCAAGGGAGGCGACCACCAAAGGCGCGACCAAGGCGGTGGAGCCCTGGTTCATCACCGCTCATCGCGCCCTCGCCAGCATCGTCCCTCTGGAGCTGGGCTACCTGGTAGCGACCCCCATCGCCGACCTTTTCTACCTGCTCTGGCGGGAGAAGCGGGAGGCCACCAAGCGCAACTACTCGCGGCTGCTGAACCGCCCCCTCGACGACCCGGACGTGGACAGGCTGGCGCGGGGCAGCTTCCGTCACTTCGGCCGCTATATCGCCGAGCTCGTTTCGGTTCAGGGCTGGGACCTGGACGACCTGCGCGACCGCGTCACCATCTACGGGGACGAGCACTTCGAGGAGGCCCGCTCCTACGGGCGCGGCGTCATCTTCACCAGCGCCCACATGGGCAGCATCGAGATCGCCAGCGCCCTCCTGCTCCTGCACGGCTATCGTGTCACCTCGGTCATGAACCGCCTCCGCCCCTGGTGGCTGCACCGCTGGGTGGTGATGATGCGCGAGCGGATGGGCGTCACCCTCCTGCCTACCGAGGGCACTGGCCTGCGGCTGCTGCGGGCCCTGCGCCGTAACGAGCTGGTGGCCCTGGTGCTGGACCTGGGGGTGCGCAACGGCGAGGGTCGGCCGGTGACCTTCTTCGGCCACAAGACCTTCTTCCCCACGGCGCCGGCGCGGCTGGCCCGCCTTTCGGGCGCTCCCATCCTGCTGGGACTGGCTGTGCGGCGCCCCGGGGGACGCTTCGCCGCCTACGTCAGCCCGCCCATCTTCGCTGACCCGAGTCTCGACCCCGAAGAGGATGCCCACCGCACCACCCAGCAGGTGCTGGTGCACTTCGAGCGCTTCGTGGCCCGCTACCCCGACCAGTGGTACCCCTTCCGCGACATGTTCCCGCAAGACGGGCCTTGACCGCCGTCCCCCTCTGCAGTAGGGTCTAAGGGTCTGGACGGCGGGGAGAGATGACGGGGTTGGACGGGTTGCGGCGGCTGGCTGCCTGGGCCTCGCTGCCCCTTGTGCTCCTGATAGCCCTAGCCATCGGCTGCGAAGGCGGCGAGGCCCCCTCCACAGCGACCCCGTCCGCCCAGGGGCGGCCGGGGGTCCCCCGGGAGACGGAAGACGAGCTGCGGGCCATCCTGCAACGCTGGGGCAGCCGCGACGCCCGCATCGCTTACAAGGCCAGCAGCGTGACCCGCGGCGTCCGCGAGGAGGCGGACATCCTCTTCCAGTGGCGGCCCTCCCTGAGGCAGTGGCGTATGGACATAGCTCTGGCCGACGGCGGGTCTGGCTCCGTCATTCACGACGGCACCGACCTCTACCTGTGCGACGACGCCGAGCACGCCTGCCTCAGGCTTAGGCCCGAGGAGTCGCCGGTGGCGCCCCTGCCCTTCGTGGCCGACTCGAGGGTGCTGGCCGACCCGGGCCTGGTGGCCGAGGCGGTGTTGCAGCAGCTAGGGGAGGGCACCACCGCCGTCTCCAGCCGCACGGTAGCCGACATCGCCGCCCGCTGCTTCACCAGTACGGGTCTGGCAGGCCCGGCAGGGGCCCTGGAGAAGCTGGAGGTGTGCTTCGCTGTGGACTCCGCCTTGCTGTTGCGGGCCGAGGCCCTGGCCACCCCCGAGGACGGCCAGCAGGACAGCAGCCTCTTCGAGGCCACTCAGGTGACCGAAGAGGTGGCGGCCGACGCCTTCCGGCCACCGTATCAGATAGTGAACGTTACCCCTACGCCTGGCGGCTCTTAGGACATCTGCGCTCGTAGCCGCCGCACATCGGCCAGCGTCAACACCAGCCCCGTCAGGCTGGGAGGCCTGGTGGCCAGCCAGACGATGCATTCGGCCGGCCCCTCGGGCCGCTCCCAGTGGGAGAAGTCGATGCCAGGGTTGAGGAACGTCCACCCCTCGGTGGCCACGTTGGCCTCTATGCGCAGACAGTTGACCGAAACGCCCGTGCCCAGCAGCTCCTGGGCCAGCCCCTGACTGAACTTCTCGATGGCTAGCTTGGAGACGCCGTAGGCCAGAGTGCGAGGCATGTGGGCCACGGCCAGATACGAGGACACGTTGACGATGGTCCCCCGTCCCTGGGTGAGCATGTGGGGCAGGAAGAGCTTTGTGCAGAGGACGGTGCCCCTCAGGTTCACGTTCAGCACCAGGTCCCACCTGCGCATCGGCGTCTCGGTGAAGGGGGCCATGTAATTGATGGCGGCGTTGTTGACCAGCACGTCCACCCGCCCGAACTCCTCCAGGGTGCGGCGGACAAGCTCCTCCACCTGTTCGTCCCTGGTCAGGTCCGTGGGGACGGCCAGGGCGCGGCGGCCCAGGGCTTCCACCTCCTGGGCGGTGCTGGCCAGGCTGCCGGGCAGCTTGCCTTCCCCCTCGGTGGCGGTGCGGGCTGCCACCACCACGTCGGCGCCGGCGCGGGCCAGGGCGATAGCCGTGGCCCGTCCGATGCCTCGGGAGGCGCCGGTGACCACGGCCACCTTTCCGGCCAGGGGCGTCCCTTCCCACATGCCGAACCCTATCTTAGCAGCCGCTGGGGCTACGGGGGACTCCTCCTTTCCACCAGCTTGACGCTGGTGGGCGGGGATGTTATGTTGGCGTCTGGTCTTTAGAAGGCCCCTCGGAGGCAAGAGGGCCGTTATTTATGCCCCATGCCCCAGCGTCGCGACCCTGAGAACCTCTGGCTGGCCCGGGTCCTGTGGGACCTGGGTGCCATCCAGTTCGGCGATTTCACCCTCGGGCGCACCACCCTCCACTCGCCCGTCTACGTCAACCTGCGGCTGCTGACCAGCAACCCCCGCGCCCTCTGGCGCACGGCGCGGGTGATGTGGGACACGGTGCGCACCCTGCAGGGGATGGCCAGGCCCCACATCCTCCCCTTCCAGCGCGTCACGGGCATCCCCTTCGGCGGGCTGCACCTGGCCCTGGCCTTCTCGCTGGTGTCCAAGGTGCCCCTGGTCTACATCCACCCACCCAAGGGCAAGGACTCCTCGGAGCCCTTTCTGGAGGGCGTCTATCGTCGCGGCGAGCGGGTTCTCCTCATCGACGACTTGGTGACCAGCGGCACCAACGTCATCGAGACGGCTGCGTGGCTGCACATCAACGCTGGGCTGCAGGTGCGGGACGTTCTGGTGCTGGTGGACCGGGACGAGGGCGCCCGACAGCGGCTCAAAGGCTACGGCCTCAACCTCATCTCCATCCTCACCTTGGAGCAGATCCTGAACTACCTGATGGTGTGCGGGAAGATAGACGAGGAGTGGTACCGCCGCAGCATCGAGTACATACAGTCACGTCGGGCGGCCGCCACCGGCCTGGAGGCCGAGGGCTAGAGGAGGCGTCGCACCGGCTTGCGCCCCGGCCTGGGGTCGTAGGTCGCCTTGAACATCTCGAACTGGTCGCGGGGGATGAGATATTTGCCGGCGAACATGATGGCCGGCACCTTCTTCTGCTTGATCAGGCGCCGTAGGCTCTGGGGGTGTATGCCCAGCTCCCGGGCGGCCTCGATGAGGTCCAAGTAGTTGTCGAACGGCTCCGCCATCTCCGACTCTCCCGGATAGTCGCTTACGCGCCTCAGCTATTGTAGCCCAGAGCGGAACGGCGGCCAATAGGGTGCGGCCACTGAGGCTGTCTCCGAAAGGGGAAGGGGGGCCACTGGCCCCCCTTCCTGTCGGCCGCGTCCTCTCTCTAGCGCTTGAGGATGTGGATGGTGCAGGCGGAGCCGAGGCCGATGACGTGGGCCAGCCCCACCTTGGCGTTGGGGATCTGCCGCTCGCCGGCCTGGTCGCGCAGGTGCCAGACGATCTCGACGATGTTGGCGACGCCGGTGGCCCCCAGGGGGTGCCCCTTGGAGAGGAGGCCGCCCGAGACGTTCACCGGGATCTTGCCGCCCAGGTTGCGGTGGTAGGGCATGCCCTTGTCGATGAACTCGCCCGCCTCGCCCTCGCCGCACAGCATGAGGTTCTCGTAGTGGACCAGCTCGGCCGTGGCGAAGCAGTCGTGCAGCTCCACCATGTCCAGGTCCTCGGGGCCGATGCCGGCCTTCTCGTAGGCCTCCTTGGCGGCCATACGGGTGAGGGTGTTGACGTCCCACATGGTGGGGTTTCGCTCCGTCCAGGGGTCGGAGGTGAGGACGGAGGCCGCCACCCATACCGGCTTGGTGGTGTACTGCCGCGCCTTCTCGGCCGACATGATGACGGCCGCTGCGGCGCCGTCGCCAGTGGGGCAGCACATGTACAGGGTGTTGGGCCAGGCCACCATGCGGGCGTTGAGCACCATCTCCAGCGGCGTCTCGATCTGGTACTGAGCGTAGGGGTTCAGTACCGAGTGCTTGTGGTTCTTGACGGCCACCTTGGCGAACTGCTCGATGGTGGTGCCGTACTTGCGCATGTGCTCCACGCCGGTCATGGCGAAGACGCCCGGCATCAGGTTGGTGCCCATGATGCCCTCGGGGTTGTAGGCCGGGTCGCCGCCGCCGCCACCGCCCAGGAGGCCCATCTTGCCCATCTGCTCGGAGCCGATGGCCAGGGCGATGTCGTAGGCGCCGGAGGCCACCGCCATGTAGGCCTCGCGGAAGGCGGTGGAGCCGGTGGCGCAGGCGTTGGCAACGTTGATGACGGGCACGCCGGTGGCCCCGATCTCCTTCATGATGCGCTGGCCCACGGTGGCGTTAGCCTGGTAGAGGTTGCCCGACACCACCACCTGCACGTCCTTGATGCTGATGCCGGCGTCGCGCAGCGCCCCCACGGCGGCCTCCGAGGCCAGCCTCACCACGTCCTTGTCGTTGTAGCGGCCGAACTTGGTCATGGCCACGCCGACTACTGCTACCTCGCGCATCTCAGCACCTCCTGCTTTCGCCCGACCGATAGCTACTGCACCACATAATACTTGGGGGCCACCACGTCGTTGCCCTCACGGTCCACGCGGATCTTCTCCACCCGCATGCGCACCTTCTTGCCGAACCACGAGGGATCGGGCTTGTTGGGGTCGAGGCCGTAGACGTTGGCCCGCACCGAGACGCCCTCGGGCAGGTCGATGATGGCAGCTATGTAGGGGGCCTCGATGCCCGGGAACGTCTGGTGGATGACGGTGAAGACGTAGATCTCGCCCTCGTCCGAGAGGCGCACCTCCTGGAACTTCTCCACGGCCCCGCAACGACCGCAGGCATACCTCTCGCCCAAGAACATGGCCCCGCATTCCAGGCAGCGGGAGGCGAAGAGATAGGCCGGTTGGTCGGGCCAGCCGTCGGGGATGCGCAGGAAGGGGACGAGGGGCTTGACCTTCTTCTCCTGCGCCTGTTGTTGGGTGGCGGTCTCCTGGGCCAAGGCTGACCTCCCTCTTACGTATGCGGTAACTGTTTATCATACCCCAGCTGCCTACGTCAAGGCCGCTGCCCCTGGGGGATGCCTCGCAAGGCGGCCGCGCCCGGCGCAGGCGGGAGGCTGCTTTACGAGCCACCAGGGGTGGGGTATGATGGTCTCGGCTTGTGACGGACGTCGCGAGCCTCCGCACCCGTTGCCGAAGGAGATAACGCCATGCCGGCCAGGACTGCCAGCCGCGAGGTGTTGCACGCCCAGGCGGTACAGGACATCGCCAGGCTCCGCTTCGCCTATCCCAACGAGCGCTACCCCTATTACAAGACCTACACCAACCACCCCGAGCGCACCATGGGCGTGCGCACCGAGAGGGGCACCGTCGTCTACCCCGACATCGTCGTCGTCCAGGACCCCGAGAACATCGTCAGGATCCTGGGCGAGGTGGAAACGGCCGAGACGGTCACCGAGGACGAGGCCCACGAGTGGAAGCTCTTCGCCGAGCTGGGCCCCCTCTACCTCTATGTCCCCACCGGCTACGCCGAGGAGGCCCACCGCCTCTGCAAGAAGCTGAAGGTGCCGGTGGTGGGCATCCGCACCTGGCGCTACGTGCTGGGCATGGACGAGCTGGAGGTGGAGGACTACTACACCACCTGGTCCGGCCTGGAGGACCTGGCGCCGGGGCCCCTCGGTCGCATCCTGAAGAGGTACCTGGACACCAGGCCCACCTTTTAGAGTCCGCCCACGCCCAGGCGCCCCAGCACCTCTTCGCCGTGCCGGGGATGGCGGTGGGCGAAAGCCCACAGCAGGCCGAAACAGCCCGCCAGCATCATGTCGCCGTGGGGCACGGCGAAGTAGGGCTGCAGGCTGCTGCCCCGCAGCTTCCAGCGTTGCGGCCCGGTGACGGCCACCAGCGGACGGTTCCCGGTAGGCCCTTCGGCGTAGAAGACGCCGTGGCCCTTGCTCTCGAACACCTCCTGGTGGGTCAGAGTGCCGTCCAGCAGGCGCTGGGCATAGTCCTCCAGCTGCTCGCGGGTCACCTCTCCGGTGTGGTGCTCGAAGAGGGAGCGGATGCGGGTGCCGGTCAGATGAAAGGCCAGGGCGTGCATGTTGCCCAGGTTGATGACCATCTGCTCCTCCCGCCCTCCCACCTGGGGGTCCTGGAGGGCGCCCAGGGCCGCTGCCGGCCCAGTGTCCAGGAAGACCATGGGCACCCCCTCGCCCTGGGCGCAGGCCAGAAGGGCACGGGCGCGGGTCAGGTAGGCGGGCACCTCCTCGGGCAGAAAGGCGAACCGCAGCAGGTCGTTGCCTCCCTCCACCACCCGGCGCAGGTGGTCGAACCGGAAGAGGCGGTCGGAGTAGCCAGGGGGCGCGGCGCCGTGGTCCAGACAGGCCAGGGCCAGCCCGTCGTAGCGCCCGTCCACCTCGAAGGCAGCCAGGGCGTTGCGGATGGCATCCAGGTCCAGGTCGCGCAGCACCACCCGCTGGGCGCGGCCGTCCAGGGAGCGCGCCTCGTCCTCCGAAACGATGGTCACGCCCATGGCCCGCACCGCCTCCAGGTCGTCGTCGAAGGTCTGGGCGGCCTCGGGGGTGGCGTAGGCGGGGAGGCCCGCCTGCAGGTGTCGCTCCAGCGCCCAGTGGCAGGGGCCGCCCCCCTGCACCGTCCCCACCAGCACCACCGCCCTGCCCTCCCTGGTGGCGCGGGCAATGCGGCGGGCGGCGATCTCGGTGGGCGAGGGCAGCACCAGCTGAACGCAGTTCTCGATGGGCTGCTCGGAGTCGAAGAGCAGGATGTCCTGGGTGCCCGTGCCCACGTCCACCGCCAGGACGCGCATCTCCTCAGCCCTCCGCCCACATCATAGCGCGGCGGCAGCCCCTCAGAGCCTTTCCAGCAGGATGAGGACGCCGATGACGATGAAGGCCACCGCCGCCACCTTCTCGACGACCTCGGTGGGCACGAAGCGCGCCCCCACCAGCCCCACTACCACGGCGATGAGGGTGGCCAGGAGGAAGCCCGCCAGCGCCCCGGCCAGGATGACCAGGGGCGCCTTCTCGCGGGCGGTCATGGCTATCACCGCCAGCTGGGTCTTGTCCCCCAGTTCGGCCAGGAAGATGAGACCGAAGGCGGACGTGAGCACCCGCCAGTCCATTCCCCAGTCCAAGGGTCACACCTCCCTGCGGGCGAGGCGTCAGCGCAGCGCCTCGAGGCCGCCCAGGTAGGGGCGAAGGGCTTCGGGCACCGCTACCGAGCCATCGGCCCGCTGATGGTTCTCCAAGAGGGCGATGAGGGCGCGAGGCAGGGCCAGGCCGGTGCCGTTGAGGGTGTGCACCAGCTCCGGCCGGCCTCCCTTCTCGCGGCGGAAGCGGATGCTGGCGCGGCGGGCCTGGAAGTCGGTGCAGTTGGAGCAGGAGGAGACCTCCAGCCACTCGCCGGCCCCCGGCGTCCACGCCTCGATGTCGTAGGTCATGGCCGAGTTGAAGCCCAGCTCCCCCGTGCAGAGCAAGACCACCCGGTGGGGGATGCCCAGCGCCCGCAGCAGGGCGCAGGCGTCCTCCACCAGCGCCTCCAGCTCCTGGGCCGAGCGCTCTGGCTCCACGAACTTGTACAGCTCCACCTTCTCGAACTGGTGGACGCGCTTCACGCCGCGCACGTCCTTGCCGCCGGCGAACTTCTCGCGACGGAAGCAGGGGGTGTAGGCCACGTAATAGCGGGGCAGGCTGCCCGGAGGTAGCACCTGGTCGCGGTGCAGGTTGGTCAGGGCCACCTCGGCTGTGGGCAGCAGCCACAGGTCTTCCTCGGCATCGTGGTACATGAACTCGGCGAAGGTGGGCAACCATCCCCCCCGCCACATGCACTCCTCCCGCACCAGGGCGGGGGTGTATATCTCCTGGTAGCCGCGGGAGGTGTGGAAGTCCAGGGCCAGCTGGATGAGGGCACGTTGCAGCCTCGCTCCCAGGCCCGTCAGCACGTAGAAGTGGGAGCCCGAGAGCCTCGCCCCGGCCTCCAGGTCCAGGATGCCCAGCCGCTCCCCCAGCTCCCAATGGGTGAGGGGGCGGAAGTCGAACTGGGGCGGCTCCCCCCACTGGCGCACCACCACGTTGTCCTCCTCCCCATCGCCCTCGGGCACCCGGTCGTCGGGGAGGTTGGGGATGGTGAGGAGGAGCTGGTCCAGCCGACGCTGCAGCTCTTTCACCTGCTGCTCCAGACCCTCCAGCCGCTGGGAGAGGTAAGTGGAGCGGGCCAGCAGGTCATCGCGGCGGTGCTGGGCATGGCGCCGCTCGCGGGTGGGGACGCTCTCGTCGGCCATGAGGCGCGAGAGCTGGCCGATCTCCTTGGAGAGGGCGTTGCGCTCGGCCCGCAGCGTCTCGGCCTCGTGGAGCGTCCGGCGCCATTCCCGGTCCAGGGCGATGACCTCGTCCAGGGGGGCGTCGGAGCGGCGCCTGCGCAGGGCCTCCCGCACCCGCTCGGGCTCCTCGCGGATCAGCTGCAGCGAAAGCATCCTATCCCTACTCCTTACCGCCTCGGGCCAGCAGGCGGAAGCCCTCCAGGGCCAGCTCCCGCACGTCGGGGGCCACGGGCGCGGCCAGGCCGCAGGCTCCCTCCATCTCCAGGGGACGCCCCTCCCTCAGGTCTCGCTCGGTGGCCCAGACCAGCGCGGTGCCCGGCGGCGGTGCCAGGCGGGCGCCGGGCCGCGGGCGGCAGAAGTAGATCATGTCCAGGTGCTGATGGGGCTCCCCCGGCTCCGCCGAGTTTTCCAGCAGCAGGGCGTAGGGGGGCTGGACCTGGCCGGGATAGGAGAAGGGGAAGACGGGTGCGGTGGGCAGCACCTCCGCCTGCAGCCCCGTCTCCTCCTCTATCTCCCGCAGGACGGCCGTAACCGGGTCCTCGTCGGGCAGCAGGTGGCCGCCTGGGGGAACCCACATCTGCAGGTGGGGGTGCCAGAGAAAGAGGGTGCGGTCGCCGGCGAAGATGAAGCCGGTGCAGGTGAAATGGCGCTTCATGGCTGGCGGCCCTCGGCGGGCGCCCCCGTCTGCAGGAGGGACAGGTCGAAGTCCCACAGGGAGTCTATCACCAGGTCGGCCTCGGGCTGGGGCGGAAAGCAGGAGGATGCGGCCCGCAGCTGGACGGCGAACATGCCTGCCGCCCTGGCTGCTCGCAGGCCGGTGGGGGTGTCCTCGACGGCGATGCAGCGCTGGGCCGGCACACCTAGGAGTCGGGCGGCGGCCAGGTAGAGGTCGGGGGCGGGCTTGGCCCGCTCCACCTCGCTGGCCGTGACTATGGCCTGGAAGGCCCTCTCCAGTCCCAGGCCTCGCAGCGTCGCCTCCACCCACTCCCTCCGAGAGGAGGAAGCGAGGGCCAAAGGGACGCCCAGCTCTCGGAGCCGCCCCACCAGCTGGCGGGCGCCGGGCAGCGGCTCCACGCCGTCCCGCAGGAGCTCCATCACCGCCCGGTGGTAGGCCTCCAGCAGCTCCTCCAGCGGCTGGCCCAGGCCGAAGCGCTCCCTGGCCCACTCCCAGCAGTCCTCTACCGAGAGGCCGGCCACGGCCTGACGATAGGTCTCATAGTCCAGGGCATGGCCCAGGGGGGCCAGGACAGCGTTGAGGGCCCGGTGGTAGAGGGCCTCCCCGTCCCAGAGGACCCCGTCCAGGTCGAACACCACCGCCCGGAACCGCCCCGACATCAGGACGTCCCCTTCTCCCGCAGGGCCGGGAAGAGCACCACCTCGCGGATGGAAGACTGCCCCGTCAGCAGCATCACCAGTCGGTCGATGCCCAGCCCCAGGCCGCCAGCCGGGGGCATGCCGTGCTCCAGGGCCACCAGGAAGTCCTCGTCGCCCAGCTCCACCTCCTCCTGTCCGGCGGCGCGGCGGCGGGCCTGCTCCTGAAAGCGGCGTCGCTGCTCCTGAGGGTCGTTCAGCTCGGTGTAGGCATTGGCCATCTCGCGGCCGGCGGCGAACAGCTCGAACCGCTCCACGAGCCCCGGGTCCTCGGGCTTGGCCTTGGCCAGGGGCGAGAGCTCCACAGGGTAATCGATGATAAAGGTGGGCTGCAGGGTGCGTGGCTCCACGAAGTTGGCCAGCAGCTCGTCCACCAGCTTGGGCCAGTCCCAGGACGGGTCCACCGCCAGCCCGATGGACGCCGCTGCCTCCCGCAGGGCAGCGGCATCCCGCAACGCCCCGATGTCGATGCCGGTGTGGCGCAGGATGGCCTCCCGCAGGGGCACCCGCGGCCAGGGAGGCGTCAGGTCGATGACGGCGTCGCCGCAGGGCACCTGCAGGGTCCCCAGCGCCTCGCTGGCGACGTAGGCCACCATCCCCTCTGTCAGCTCCATCATGTCGTTGTAGTCGGCATAGGCCTGGTAGGCCTCCAGCATGGTGAACTCGGGATTGTGGCGGGCGGTGACGCCCTCATTGCGGAACACCTTTCCCAGCTCGTAGACACGCTCGTAGCCCCCTACCAGTAGCCGTTTCAGGTGCAACTCCAGGGCGATGCGCAGGTAGAGGTGCCGCTCCAGGGCATTGTGATAGGTGACGAAGGGGCGCGCGGCAGCCCCGCCGGCCTGGGGCTGAAGGACCGGCGTCTCCACTTCCAGGAAACCGCGCTCGTCCAGGTAGCGCCGCACCGCCTGGACGATGCGGTGGCGCAGGCGGAAGCGCTCCCGCACCTCCTCGTTCACCATCAGGTCCAGATAGCGCTGGCGGTAGCGGGTCTCGGTGTCCTGCAGGCCGTGCCACTTCTCGGGAGGGGCGCGCAGGGCCTTGCACAGCAGGGTATAGGCGCGGGCCTGCACCGTTGGCTCGCCGCTGCGGGTACGGAACAGGTCCCCGCTGACGCCCAGGAAATCGCCCAGGTCCAGGTCATCTAGGGCGGCATAGGCCTCTTCGCCCAGAACGTCCAGCCGGTGGTAGGTCTGGATGCGCCCGCTGCCGTCGCGCAGGTCGATGAAGGTAGCGCGGCCCATCTGGCGCATGGCCACGATGCGGCCGGCCACGGAAACCGTGGGTGGCGCCTGGCCGGCGCGTTCGGCCTCCTCCAGGGCAGCCACGGCCTCGCGGGCGGTGTGGCTGCGGCGGAAGCGCGGCGGATAGGGGTCTATGCCACGGGCCCGCCAGCGCTCGACCTTGGCCCGGCGGTAGGCTATGACCTGCTCGATGTCCACGGGGGCACCATGTGCCTGGGGGGCCCAGAGACCGTCGGCGGGGCGCTAGGCCCCGCCTGCCCATTTTAGCCCCTGAGGGGCACTCCAGCTATCCCAGGGAGACCACGGTCCACCGCTTGATCCCCGCCGGTGCCTGCACCTCCACGACCTCGCCCACCCGGCGGCCCAGAAGGGCACGGCCCACAGGCGACTCGTTGCTGATGCGGCCCTGCTTGGGGTCGGCCTCGGCGCTACCGACGATGGTGTAGCGGACGACGCGCCCCTCCTCGTCCATGAGGGTGACGGTGGAGCCCAGCTCCACCACCTGGGAGTCGTGATGCTCCTCGATGATGATGGCGTTCTGGATCAGGTGCTCCAGCTGTCGGATCTCCCCCTCCACCATCGCCTGCTCGTTCTTGGCGTCCTCGTACTCGCCGGACGCCTCGGAGCCGGCCAGCTCCCGCGCCTCCTGGATGCGGCGGGCCACCTGCGGCCGCCGCACGTTTATGAGGTAGTCCAGCCGCTCCTTGAAGCGGGCCAGCCCCTCCTTGGTGATGGGGATCGGGCGGTCAGAAGTAGCCACCGATAATCACCCCTTGTCCCACGCCCCCTAACGGGCCATATTGCCTTCGATACAGATAAAAATAGACCGAGGCCGCAGCCTCAGCCGCCAAGCGCAGCCCATTTTACAGGCTCGCCGCCCGCCTGTAAAGGGGTGCGGCGTCCGCATCCGCGCTGCCCGCCGACAGGGGGCCTCTCAGGACTGGTCCTGTCGCAGCCCGGTGCCAGCGGCCCAGCCACCGTCCACCGGCAGGGCCACCCCGGTGATGAAGGACGCCTCGTCGGAGGCCAGGAACAGGACTGCCCTGGCCACCTCCTCCGGCTCCCCTACCCGACCGATGGGGTGGACCCTTCCCAGGCGCCGCCAGGCCTCCTCGGGGTCCGCCGCACCGCCCAGCAGGGTCACGGCCCGCTCTACCATGGGCGTGCGGATGACCCCCGGGCAGACGCAGTTGACGCGTATGCCCTGGGTGGCCCACTCCATGGCCAGGGACTTGGTCAGGAGGATCACGCCCCCTTTGGACGCGCAGTAGGCCGAGAGGCCCGGGATGCCCATGAGCCCCGCCCCCGAAGCGGTGTTGACGATGGCGCCGCCGCCCGACTTCAGCATCTCGGGAATGGCGTACTTGCAGCCCAGGTAGACCCCCTTCAGGTTGATGGACATGAGCCAGTCCCAGCGCTCCTCCGGCACGGCCGTCACGGGGCCGGCTATCTCCACGCCGGCGTTATTAAAGAGGATGTCCAGCCTGCCGAAGCGCTCCACCGTCTCCCGGACCATGCGCTGGGCATCGGCGTCGCTGGCGACATCGGCCTGGGTCCAGGCTGCCTCGCCGCCAGCGGCGGCGATGGCCTCGGCAGTGGCCTTGGCCCCCTCCCCGTTGATGTCCACGCACATGACCCGGGCGCCCTCCCGGCCGAAGAGAAGGGCCGTGGCCCGGCCGATGCCCGAGGCGGCGCCGGTGATGAGAGCGACCTTCCCCTGCAACCGCATAGCTGCACCTCCGTCCCTGGTTCAGGCTGCCAGGGAGACCTGCTGCAGGAACTCGATGACCGCCTTGGCAGCCTCCTCCGGCTTCTCCCAGAAATAGACGTGGCCCGCCCCCTCGATGATGACCAGCTTGGAGCCGGGAATGCGCTCGTGCAGGATGTAGGCGTTCTGGGTGGGCACCAGGACGTCCTGGTCGCCGTGGATGATCAGGGTGGGGGCTCGGATCTGGCCCAGGCGGTCATAGGTGTCGAAGCGCTGGATGGCCGCCGCCTGGCGGTTCAGGGTGTCGATGGGGGTAGGGTTTTCCAGCCCCCGTCGCAGCATCTCCTCCAGGAACTCGCGCCCCTGCTCCAGGAACCAGGGGGCGCACATGGCGGGCCAGGTCTTGCGGACCTGCTCCTCCCGCGAGAGGCCCGGCTCGGGCATCATCATCTGGATGATGTGGGGTTGGGGCGGCACCCCGTGGGACCAGCCCGGCGTGGTGCAGCCCAGCACCAGCCCCGCCACCAGGTCCGGATGGCGCAGGGCCAGCTCCTGGGCGATCATGCCCCCCATGGACACCCCGTACACGTGGGCCTTGCCGATCCCCAGGGCGCGCAGCAGGCCCGCCGCGTCATCGGCCATCATGGCAATGGAGTACTCCACCTCCGGCTTGTCCGAAAGGCCGGTGCCCCGATTGTCGAAGCGGATGGTGCGGAAGTGCTGGGCCAGCAGCCGGGAGGTGGTGTCCCCCCAGGAGTGGTGCTGGCCACCGAAGCCCATGATCATCAGCAGGGGCGGCCCCTCCCCTTCGGTAACGTAATAGATGTTGATGTCTCCCACCCTGACCAGCGGCATGTTCGCCTCCTCTTCTCGCTGCGACTGCTCCGGGTCAAAGCTAATCTATTCGCCTCTGGTCAAGGAGGCAAGGGGTAGCTGGGGACATGCCGGGCGTGTAGCATGTTCGTAGCTTCGGGCAGAGGAGGCTGCCATGACTTCCCTCAAGTTCGGGGTGGTGATGCCCCTGGCCGGCCCCGACCTGTCGGCGGTGGAGGAGGCCGAGTCCCTGGGCTACGACTCGGTCTGGTCCTCGGAGCACATCTTCTTCTACGGCCCCACCATGGACGCCTTCACGGTGCTGGCGGCCTACGCTGCCCGCACGCAGCGGGTGCTGCTGGGCACCGCCGTCACCCTGCTGCCCCTGAGGCCGCCGGCCGTGGTGGCCAAGGAGGCCACCAGCGTGGACATCATCTCGGGCGGCCGTCTCATCCTGGGCGTGGGGGTAGGGGGCGAATACCCCAAGGAGTTCGAGGCCTGCGGCGTCCCCGTCCAGGAGCGGGGTGCCAGGGCCAACGAGGCCATCCGCATCCTGCGTCGCCTGTGGCGGGAGGACAACGTCACCTATCGCGGCCGCTTCTGGCAGCTGGGCGGAGTCACCCTGCAGCCCAAGCCGGTGCAGCCGGGTGGGCCGCCCATCTGGGTGGCAGGGCGCTCGGAGGCGGCCATGCGCCGAGCGGGCCGCCTCGGCGACGGCTATCTGCCCTACCTGTTCTCGCCCGAACGCTTCCGGGACGGATGGCAGAAGGTGCGGCAATATGCCCAGGAGGCGGGACGGGACCCCGACTCCCTCACTCCCGCCCTCTACCAGTTCGTCTCCCTGGCCGACTCCTATGAGGAGGCCAAGGCCTCGGCGGTGGGCTACCTGTCCCGCACCTACAACCAGCCCTTCGAGAACATCGTCGACCGCTATGTGGTGCTGGGCACCCCTCGGGACTGCGTCCGCCGCCTGGAGCAGTATGTCGAGGCCGGCGTCCGCCACTTCCTCCTGGTCTTCATCGGCCCCGGCGCGGCGCGGGACCAGATGCGCGCCTTCGCCAGCCAGGTAGCCCCTGCCCTGCGCTAGGCAGCAGCGGGCGTTATGCTGGAGGGAGGGGGTGGTAGAGTGCGTGAGCTGGAGGTGGACGGCGCCCGTGCCCTGCTGGTCTTGCCGGAGGACTGCGCTGTCCTTACGGAGGCCGACTTCGGCGCGCCCGGCCTCACCGCTGTCGAGTTCCTGGGCCCGTTCGTGACCCTGCACGCCTGCGGCCCGCTGCTGACGGTGCACGATGCCCTGATGGAGGCCCATCTCGGCATCGGCCATCACCCCCACCGCTTCAATGAGCGCCTCTTCTACATCCTGCAAGGGGCCATGGATCACGACGACGCCCTCAACGGCATCCGCGGCCACATGGCTACGGGCGACCTGGGCCGCCTGACGGAGGGGCAGCGGGGGATGCTGCACAGCGAGTGGAACCACGGCGACACGCCGGCCCGGGCCTTCATCCTGGTCTATGAGACGGCTCCAGTGCCCGAGAGGGCCTCCTTCGCCGTGCTGCGGGACGCCGATGCCCCCCGCTACCAGGAGGCGCCCGGGGTCCGTAGCAAGGAGCTGGTGGGGCCCCGGGCCCGCTTCCCCGTCCACGGCGACATCCGCCTCTACGTTGACAGCTGGCTGGACGAGGGGGCGACGCTGGAGCAGCCGCTGGAAGACGGAGAGGGTGCCCTCCTGGCGCCCCTGGAGGGGGAGCTAGCCCTCGGGACGGGCGAGGCGGTCCTCTCCCCCGGCTGCTGCCTGCTGGTGGTGCCTTCCCGAGGACGGAGGCATGTTTTCCTCCGCGCCAGGTCGCCCGCCAGGCTGCTGCGGGCGGTCTACGGCCCGGGACGGGGGCTGGTGCTGGGGCGACCCTGGCCGCGGCCGCCGCGCTGAAAAAAGCGGGCGGCGACGCCTTTCCTCAGGTGGACATATCGTTTAGACGTGTGTTAAAATTTTGGCCTGAGCTAGACTAGGCCCCGCTGGGGTAGTGACACGTTGTCCATGTCAGGGCGGAGGCCATGAGCGTCCTCGCGGGCCTGCGGGTGGTCCAGGTCCCGGGCTTCGGGGCTGCCGCCTGGGCAGCCAAGAACCTGGCCGACTGGGGGGCCGAGGTGCTCCTGCTGGAGCCCGCCAGCGGCTCCCCTCTGCGGGAGGCCCCTCCCTATTACTACCGGCAGGGGGAGCGCCGCAGCGGCTCTTGGGCCTGGCTGGCCAGGGGCTGTCGGATTCTGAAGGTAGCCCCTGAGGGGCCTGTCGCTCCCTCCCGGGCGCTGGACCTGTGCCTGGGGGTCGACCTGGTCCTCATCGACCAGGAGATGGCCCTGCCGGTGCTGGGCCTGCGCCCCGCTGAGCTACGGGAGAGGCTGGAGGGCAGGACCACCTGCGTCCTCATCTCCCCCTTCGCCCTCGACGGCCCTTACGGCGACTACCAGGCCAGCGACCTCATCACCCACGCCCTGGGTGGCTGGATGGGGATGCTGGGGGACGCGGGCCGGGAGCCACTGCGCCCCGGAGGGGAGATCATGGCCAGGGTGGCAGGGGCCGCGGCCTGGACGGCGGCCCTCATCGCCCTGCGCCATCATCGCCTTGGCGGCCCCAGGCAGTGGGTGGAGGTGAGCTGCCAGGCGGTGGCTGCCTTCGTCCTCACCTCTCCCTGGCTGGTAAAGAGCATCAACGGCTTCGCCCCCAGCCGGCGCCTGCCCCGCTGGCCTCAGGCCCTGGTCCCGTGCGCCGACGGCTACGTGGCCTGCTCACCCCTCACCGCCACCCACTGGGAGATGCTCTGCCGCCTGCTGGGCCTGGACGACGTGCTGGAGCTGCCGGGGGGGCGGGAGCCGCGTTACTGGCAGGAGCACGGCGAGGAGCTGTACCAGCGGGTCAAGGACTGGTATCTGCAGCGCACCCGCCAGGAGATCGTCCAGCAGTGCCAGCTCTGGCGTCTGCCGGCGGCGGGCGCCCAGAACGTGGCCGAGCGCCTACAGTGCCCCCAGTTGCAGGCCCGCGGCTTCTTCGTGGAGGCCGAGGTGGACGGTGCCCGGGTGCGGGTGCCGCGCCCACCCCTGCTGATACGGGACATAGCCCCCGTCCATCGCCCGCCTCCCATCGAGGACGGCGACCTGCCCCCAGCGGCGGCCGAGCGACAGGCCGTCCCCGAGGTGAGGGGAGGCGCCGACGGACGGTTGCCCTTCGCCGGTATCCGGGTGGTGGACCTGACCTGGTTCTGGTCGGGGCCTTCGGCCACCATGCTGCTGGGCGCCCTGGGCGCCGACGTCATCAAGCTGGAGTCGGTCCAGCGGCCGGACAGCTACCGTTTCACTCTGGCCGACCCGAGCCGTCCCCGCTGGTGGGAGTGGGGGCCCCTGTGGAACGACACCAACTGCGATAAGCGGGGCATCACCCTCGACCTCACTCATCCCCGGGGTCGCCAGCTGTTCGAGGCCCTGCTGGCGCGGGCGGACGTGGTCATCAGCAACTTCTCCAACCGTGTCATGCCCAACCTGGGCTATGGCCCCGACCAGCTGCTGGCCATCAACCCTCGCCTCATCGTGGTGACCATGCCCGGCTACGGCCCCGGCGGCCCCTGGGAGGACTACGTGGGCTACGGCGTCTCCTTCGAGCAGTTGGCCGTCTGTGCATCGGTCACCGGCTACCCTGACGGCCCGCCCATGATAATGGGCGGCTTCTCCGACCCGCTGGTGGGCCTGCACACGGTGGCTGCCATCGAGATGGCCCTGCGCTGGCGGGAGCGGACGGGCAGAGGCACCGCGGTGGAGGTGCCCCAGTGCGAGGTGCTGGACAGCATCTGGGCGCCGGAGCACATCGCTGTCCAGCACGGCGCGCCGGTGCCGGGTCGCCGGGGCAACAAGCACGACTGGATGGCGCCCCACGGCGCCTACCGGGTGGCCGGCGACGACCGCTGGGTGGCCATCGCCGTGGCCTCGGACCAGGAGTTCGCCTCCCTGGCGAGGGTGCTGGGGCGGCCCGAGCTGGCGTCGGACCCTCGCTTCGCCACCGTCGAGGCCCGAAAGGCCCATGAGGAGGAGCTGGACAGGTTGATAGCCGAGTTGGTGGCCGGCTGGGACGGGGTCGAGCTGGAGCGTGCCCTCCAGGCCGCCGGCGTGAGGGCTGGCCGTGTCGTCCTCCCCGCCGAGCTGAAGGAGGAGCCGGGACTGCGCGCCTTTGGCTTCTTCCAGCGCCTGACGCGGCCCGTCACCGGCACTCACTGGTTCCGCACCTGGCCCTTCCGCTTCAGCGGCATCGACCGCGACCACAAGCGGCCCCCGCCCCTCCTCGGCCAGCACAACGCCGAGGTCCTGCAGGGGCTGCTGGGCGTGTCCGACGAGGGGCTAGAGCAGCTCCAGCGGGAACACGTGATCGGAGACCAGCCCTTGGCCCTCTGAAGCCGTGGCGAGCGAACGGAGCGAGACAGGAGGAGCAGGAGATGGACTTCGCCTTTCCGCCTGAGGTGGCCCAGTTCCGCGAGGAGTTCCGTCGCTACCTGGACAACGTGGTGACGCCGGAGCTCATGCATGAGCTGCGCTCGCGGGACTCGCTGGAATCTACGGGGCCCCTCGCCCGCGCCTTCATGCGTCGCCTGGGCGAGGACGGCTACCTGGGCATCGGCTGGCCCAAGGAATACGGCGGCGGGGGGAAGAACCCCCTCTTCACCTACATCGTCCGCTACGAACTGGACTACCGTGGCCTTCCCTACCCTCTCCTGAGCATCAGCACCGTGGGGCCCACGCTGATGCGGGTAGGGACCGAGGAGCAGAAGCGGGAGATACTGCCCAAGATCCTTCGGGCCGAGATCACCTTCGCCGTGGGCTACACCGAGCCGGAGGCGGGGACGGACCTGGCCTCCCTCAAGACTCGCGCTGTGCGGGAGGGGGACGAATACGTCATCAACGGCCAGAAGATCTTCACCTCTCTGGCCCAGGAGGCGGACTACATCTGGCTGGCCTGCCGCACCGACCCCGAGGCGCCCAAGCACAAGGGGATATCCATCATCCTGGTGCCCACCAACGCCGAGGGGTTCTCGGTGAAGCCCCTATACCTTTCCACCGGCGGCCGCACCAACATCACCTACTACGACAACGTGCGCGTGCCGGTGAAGAACCTGGTGGGGGAAGAGAACCGGGGCTGGTACTACATCACCACCCAGCTCGACTTCGAGCGGGTGGCCATCAGCCCCGTAGCCCAGCTGGAGCGAGTGTTCGATAGCCTCTGCGACTTGCTGCGGGAGGCCCCGCCCCAGGGGAACGGGCGGCACGCCCTGCGCACCGTGTTGGCGGAACAGGCCAGCACCGTCTACGTGCTCAAGGTGATGGACCTCAGGATAGCGGCCATGATCTCCGAAGGAGAGGTGCCGGTGGCGGAGGCCTCCCTCATCAAGGTGCTGGCCAACGAGTGCCGCATCAAGCTGCTGTCGGCCGTCATGAGCATCCTGGGCCCCCGAGCCCTGCTGCGGCGCGACTCGCCCCTGGCCATCAAGGACCGGGCCGGCATGACCTTCGAGAGTCAGTTGCGGGGCTCCCTCATCAACCTCTTCGGCGGGGGCAACAACGACATCCAGCGCGACCTCATCGCCAACCACGGCCTGAAGCTACCGAGGTGACGACCGATGCAGTTCGCCGACTCCGACACCCAACGATTGCTGCGGGAGACGGCCCGCGCCTACTTCCGCGACAGGTATCCTCTGGAGAGGCTTTTCGCCCTGGAGAGGGGCGACGTCGCCCTGGAGCGCTCCGACATCGGCGAGTACGCCCAGCTGGGCTGGCTGGGGCTGCTGGTGCCGGAGGAGGAGGGCGGGGCCGGTGCCTCGCTGCTGGACGCGGGGGTGCTGGTGGAAGAGGCAGGCTACGCCGCCGTTCCCTCCCCCCTGCCCCAGGCCTTCGTGGCTTCCTACGTCCTCCGGCGGGCCGCAGCTCTCCATGAGGACCTGAAGGAGCACCTCCGCCGCCTGGCCAGGGGCGATGGCTTCTACGGGGTGGCCTACACCGACTACGGGTGGCGGCCCAGGGAGGGAGGCGACGGGGGCGGGCTGGCGCTGCGCGACGGTCGCCTTCGGGGCCAGCTCCTGCTGGTGCCCTTCGCCCATGTCCTGGACTGGGTGCTGGCGCCTATCAGCGAGGACGGCTCCCAGGCTCTGGGCCTGCTGCCCCTGGCCGGGGCGCGTCTGGAGCCTCAGCACCTGGTGGACCTGAGGCCTGTCTGTCGGGTCCTGTTCGATGGGCTGCCCTTGGGTGGCGGGGCCGTCATCGCCCGCGGGGAGGAGGCGAGGGGGCTGCGGGAGGAGATGGAGGCCCTCATCGCCGCCCTGGCCAACGTGGAGATGGCGGGCATCATCCACCGCGTCACCGCCATGACCTCGGAGTACATCTCCAACCGCATCCAGTTCGGGCGGCCCATAGCCACCTTCCAGGCGGCGCGACACCGGGCGGCGGAGATGTACGCCATGGCCGAGACGGTGCGCTGGGCTGCCTATCACTCCCTCTGGGAGTTCGAGAGGGACCCCGCCGCCAGCAGCGACATATGGAAGGCTGCCCGCTGGACGGCCGAGGCGGCCCGCTCCGTCTTCACCAACGCCCACATGCTGCACGGCGGCATCGGCGTCAGCCTGGAGCACCCCCTGCACCTGTTCACCCACGTCCTCATGACCCTGCCGGTGCTGGAGGGGAGCCGGGACGAGATGGTGCGCCGCATCACCCGGGCCCTCGTCCCCGAGCTGTCATGAGAGCGGGCGGCGGGGGGCGCCTGGCCTCTGCCTGCGCTATACTGGAACGAGGGGCCTAGCGCCCCCGTCCTTCGTCAGGAGTCGAGGCCCTGAGCCGCCGCGAACGTCGTCCGCGACCGCGTCCCAGGCCCCGTCGGGCGGGGCCGCCCTTCCCCCTCAACGTCATCTTCAACGTCCGTGCCTTTTACATCGCCTTCATCGTCCTCATCATCGCCAGCATGGCGGCGGTGGGCTTCGGGGGCCTCACGGGGGGCGGCACCAGCAACCCACGGCCCGAGCCTACGCCCGGGGCCACCCCCACGCCGACGCCGCAGCTGCCGGGCGTGAAGACATATCCCGGCCCCCAGCAGGTGGTGGACCCCAGCAAGTCCTACACCGCCGTCATCCGCACCACCAAGGGCGAGATCCGCGTTCGTCTCTACGCCGATAAGGCACCCCTGGCCGTCAACAGCTTCGTCTTCCTGGCGCGGGAAGGCTTTTACGATGGCCTCCTGATCCATATCGTGCGCAAGGACCCGGCCTACGCCTTCGCCCAGACGGGAGACCCCACCTGTCGGGCCGATGGCGCCCTGGTCTGCAGCGGCGCCGGAGGCCCGGGCTACACCCTTCCCCTGGAGCGGAACGACCTGACTCACCGCCGCGGCGCCGTGGCCCTGGCCCCCATAGCCGGCGGCACTGACCTGAGCGGCAGCCAGTTCTACATCCTGCTGGGCGACCAGCCCCGGCTGGACGGACGCGACACCGTCTTCGGTGAGGTAGTGGCGGGCATGGACGTGGTGGAGGCCCTGACCGAACGCAACCCCTGCTTCCAGAGGCACAGTCGGGACAACCCCTGTCAGGAGCAGCCGCCCCCCGGCGATGCCATCCTGGGCATCGCCATACAGGAGGGCTGAGGCCCTCTAGTGGCGGAAGTCGGGCCTGTCCTCGCGACGGGCCTCGGGGCCGGGCACCTGACGGCGCTCCCGATCCTGGACCTTGGGCCGCTGATCGTCGGGCTCCCGTATCTCCCGTCGGAACTCGCGGATGGCACGGCCTATGGCGCCGCCGATGTCAGCTATGCGGGAGGCCCCGAACAGCACCACGATTATGGCGAAGATGATGAGCAGCTCCGTCGGTCCCAGGCCCTGGAACAACAGGAACGGCATTACCTCCTTCTCCCCTCGCGCCCAGCATAGCACCGGGCGGGGGCGCTGACAACGAAGCCTAGCGCCCTCGCTCGATGAAGAACATCAGGAACACGAAGAAGAGGGTGGCAGCCAGGAAGCCCGCCCCCAGGTGCCAGATGCCGCCGATGAGGAGGAACACGCCGATGGCCGAGCAGAAGCCCACCCCCGTCACCGCCACGATACGGGCTATCACCAGCGGCAGCGGCACCGGCCCCTGTCCCATGTCACCATGGCGCATTATCGCTGTCCCGCGGGCCAGCTTCAACGGCCTCGGCGGCCCTCACAGCCGCTCGTAGCGGGAAAGGGGGAAGGGCGTCAGGCGGTTGCGCAGCTCGCCGATGCCATCGATGCTGACCACCACCTCGTCGCCGGCCTGCAGGAAGAGGGGAGGGTTGCGGGCGAAGCCCACCCCCTCGGGCGTCCCGGTGAGAAGGATGTCCCCGGGCAACAGGGTCATGCCCCAGGAGAGCTCGGCGATGAGGCGGGGAAGGGTGAAGACCATCTGGGCGGTGCTGGCCTCCTGGCGTAGCTGGCCGTTGACCCAGCAGCGGAGCACCAGGGCGTGGGGGTCGGGCACCTCGTCGGCCGTCACCAGGCAGGGCCCCAGGGGGCAGGAGCGGTCCATGGCCTTCCCCTTGAGCCACTGGCCGCCGTGGCGGCGCTGCAGGTCGCGGGCGGTGATGTCGTTGGCGGCCATGTAGCCGAAGACATGGGCCATGGCCTCGGCCTCGGGTATGCTGCGACCCCCGCGGCCGATGACCACCGCCAGCTCGGCCTCGTAGTCCCACTGGGGCGAGAGCTGCGGGTCGTAAGGCAGGTCATCGTAGGGGCCGGCCACCACGGTGGTGGGCTTGGTAAAAAAGGTGGGGTGCTGGGGCAGCTCCTGGGCGCGCCCCTGGGAGCTGGACTCATGGAAGTGGGCCAGATAGTTCCAGCCCACGGCGAAGAGACAGCGGGGTGGCTGGGGTATGGGCGCCAGCAGCCTTACCGACCGCAGGCTGTGGGATGGGGGACGGCGGGCCAGGAGGTCCTGGGCCCTCTGCATGGCCTCCTCCCCCCCGCGCACCAGGTCCAGGACGGAGGCGAACTCGGGCCACAGGGGCACGATGCCGTCTTCCGTCAGGGCGCCGGGCAGGGGCTGGCCGCCCCCGGCCAGGAAGGTCACCAGACGCATGGAGGCACCTCCTGTCACCATCGTGCCGGCAGGTAGAGGAGGGCGCAAGCCTGGGCTGGCCGTCCCCGGGCGGGGCCACCTTGACAAGGGGTGGGGGGCGGCGGTATAAAGGGATGCGGATGACGGGCTCGGCCAGCTGGCCGGGCCTGTGGTTTCCGCACCTTACCAACCGAATAGGGAGAGAAGGACGTAGCCCCGAGGCCCGCCTTCACGGTTGTGGAGGCAGTGGTGTAGTGGTCAAGCGTTTAAGGGCACGTGGTGGATGCCTAGGCGCTGGAGGCCGAAGAAGGGCGCGGCAAGGCTGCGAAAAGCCTCGGTTAGCTGCCTAGCGAGCTTAGCCGGGGATTCCCGAATGGGGCAACCCGTCCCGGTGACAAGCCGGGACACCCCCGCTTCGGCGGGGGAGGGAACCGGGGGAACCGAAACATCCTAGTACCCCGAGGAAAAGAGACTATTCCCCTAGTAGTGGCGAGCGAACGGGGAAGAGCCTAAACTGGGCGGGAAGGTAACGGCCCACGGGCTAATGCCCGCCCGGGGTTGCGGGACACAGGCGGGGCCGGCCGTGGCAGGCCCGGGGAGTTACAAAGCTCCACCCTAGCCGAAGGACCCTGGAACGGGCCGCCAGAGAGGGTGAAAGCCCCGTAGGCGAAAGGGTAGGGGCCTCCCTGGCCTGTGCTCCCAAGTACCGCGGGGCACGTGAAACCCTGCGGGAATCCGGGGGGACCACCCTCCAAGGCTAAATACCTCCAGCGACCGATAGTGCACCAGTACCGTGAGGGAAAGGTGAAAGAGCACCCCGGGAGGGGAGTTCAAAGGTCCTGAAACCGCGTGCCCACAAACCGTCGGAGCCTGGGGCGACCCGGGTGACGGCGTGCCTATTGAAGTAT